>Ga0066665_10001569_pt1 | contig 10709 bp, 11 predicted proteins | sample GraSoiAngelo_114_FD_75175 | JGI IMG/M metagenome (GOLD analysis project Ga0066665, IMG submission 75175) | Grasslands soil microbial communities from the Angelo Coastal Reserve, California, USA - 14_0903_13_40cm | ecosystem: Environmental > Terrestrial > Soil > Grasslands | place: USA...
GAGTGGGCGCCCTCCCCCGAACCGTAGACGGGCCGGCATCGCCAGTACGCCTGGTTGTGCCGGGACTCGAAACCGGCTCGTGCCCAGTTCGATACCTCGTAGCGGCGAAAGCCCGCGGCCTCGAGCTCGACGCACGCGGCGTCGAGCTGATCCCATTGGAGGTCGGCGTCGACCTCGGGCACACGGCCCTCGGCGCGGCGCCGATAGAGAAGGGTGCCTTCTTCGAACGAGAGGCAATAGGTGGACACATGGTCGGGGTCGAGCGCGACCGCGCGGCCCAGCGTGTCCAGCCACGTTGCCTTGCTCTGGTATGGGACGGCGTAGATCAAATCGATGCTGATGTTGCGCACGCCCATCGCTCGGGCGAGGGCAAATGCACGCGTCGCCTGGGAAGCGTCGGTCCTGCGCTCCAGCACCGCGAGCGCTTTCGGGTCGAAGCCCTGCACGCCCAGGCTCAGCCGGTTGACGCCGCCATCCAGCCAGGAGGCGATCTTCGCCTCATCGGTGCTCGCGGGGTTGGCTTCCAGGGTGACCTCGGCGTCGGGAGCGACGTTGAACGTGCCGCGGATGAAGGCGAGCAGGCGCGCCGCCAGGGTAGGCGGCAGCAGGCTGGGCGTGCCGCCGCCGAAGTAAACCGTCTCGAGCTGCTGAAACGGGTAGCGCTCGCGGGCGAAGACCAGCTCGAGTTCGAGAGCATCCACATAGTCGGGCATGAGGCGGTCCATGCCTGCGTACGCGTTGAAGTCGCAGTAGCCGCACTTGTGCCTGCAGAAGGGGACATGGACGTAGAGGTGCCGGAACGGTTGAACGTCAAACACCTTTGATCGTGTAGCGCTGCCCACGGGCCGCCTCGAGCTCGCGGCGCAGATGGTCAACCGCCTCGCGGTCGTTCGGCACGAGCTCCTTGATCCGCTGCGCCATTCTGTCTTCGACGCGCGCGATCTGCCTTCCGATCTGCTCGACGTTGGCATTCTGCGTGCGGTAGCGCTCGCGCTTGCGCCACAGGCGCGCGTGCTCCTCCCGCAGCTCGGCCACCGAAAGGCGCACCTGGCAGTCGAGACACAAGCCATTGCGGGTCTGGGAGCTGGGGACCTGTTTTCCGCAATCGCGGCAGAAGATCAGGAGGGCGCTCACTTGAGGTCGATCACCACAGCATTACTCAGTTCCCGCAAACGGCCGGGTTCAATCTCGAACACCGAGTCGGGTCGCCCCGCCGCCGCCCACACCACACCGAAGCCGAGCAGGTCGCGGTCCATGAATACAGGCACCCCCGTGGCGTGGCCGAAGGGCGGGACGCCGCCGATCGAGTAGCCTGTCACCGCCCGAGCGGCCTCCGCGTCTGCCTTCACCACCGGTTCGCCGGCGACCGCGCCCAGTCGGCGCTCGTCGAGCCGGTTTGCTCCACTCACCAACGCCACCACGGGCTTGCCGGCCGCGAGAAAGACCAGCGACTTCACGATCTGACCCAGCTCGCAGCCGACGGCCATCGCGGCGTCGCCGGCGGTGCGCGTGCCCTGCGGGAACTCTCTCACCGTCACGCCGAATGGGCTGGCCGCGAGCCAGGATTCGAAACGATTCACAGGCCTCAACGATAGGTACTCTTCTTCGAATGCTCGAGACGCCCACACGGGTCGTGGTCACGGGTGCGGCCGGATTCATCGGCTCGCACCTCTGCGAGCGGCTGCTCGCCGCGGGCCACGAGGTCGTGGGCATCGACTCCCTCAGCGACTACTACGACCGCGAGCGCAAGGAGCAGAACCTGCGCGAGGCCGCCGCCAATCCCAATTTCACGCTGGAGGAGGCAGACCTCGTCGACGCGAATTTGACCCGCGCGATGCGAGGCGCGGCAGTCGTCTTTCACCTCGCGGGGCAACCGGGTGTGCGGCCCAGCTGGGGCAGCCATTTCGACCGCTATGTGCACGACAACATCGTCGCCACGCAGCGCTTGCTCGAAGCCTTGCGCGAAGCGCCGGTGCAAAGGCTTGTCTTCGCCTCCAGCTCTTCGGTCTACGGCAACGCCGAGATGTTCCCCACCAAGGAGACGGCTCTCCCCCGCCCGGTCTCTCCATACGGCATGACCAAGCTCGCGGCCGAGCACCTCACCTTCGTCTACATGCGCAACTTCGGCATCCCGGCGACGTCGCTCCGGTACTTCACGGTCTATGGCCCACGCCAGCGACCCGACATGGCTTTTTGCCGCTTCATGGAATCTCTGGTCGAAGAGCAGGAGATCGAGATCTACGGCGATGGTGAGCAGACCCGCGAATTCACATTCGTCTCCGACGCCGTGGATGGAACCGTCAAGGCGGCGTCAGCCGACGTCGCCGGCCAGGTCATCAACCTCGGAGGCGGCAGCCGCGTCACGGTCAACAAGGTTCTCGACACACTCGAGGAGATCAGCCACCTGAAGCCGCGCCGGCGATACCTCCCCGCCGCACCGGGCGATCCCCGTCACACCGGGGCTTCGATCAACCTCGCCCGCGAAAAGCTGGGGTGGGAGCCGCGTGTCTCATTGCGCGAGGGCCTCGCCAGGCAGTGGGAGTGGTTCCTCGCGACGCCGGCGAAGACTGAGACGTCGCGAACTTAGCGAAGACCACCCAGGCCGAGCTTCCAGGCCACCGCGGTGTTGTGCACTGGATCCTCGCACTCCCTCGAGGCAGCTTCGCCGTCGATGCTCGACTTGCAGATGATCAAGGCGCCGTAGGGGCCTGCCGAGAAGACGTAGTGATACACACCGGCGGCCGGCGTTCCGCCGGAAGGAATGTAGCCAGAGGAGATCCCCTGCGAGTCGGGCGTACCGGGTCCGAACGTGCTCGCCCAATCGGCCGCGTCTGCGCTCGTCGGAAACTTCAGAAGGCCGGTCTGCACCTCCATGTGGGTGTCATTGTTGAGCGCGTAGTCGCCATACGTGAACGTGTTGACTCCGTTTTCGTGCAGCAGGGCCAGGACGGTGTCGGGCAGCGCCGTGAGAATCATCACCACAAATGCCTCGACCGGGAGCTCGCTGGCGCCCAGCAATGTGATGTCAAGGCCTGGGGGTGGCAAGAGATTCGCGTCCACCGGGGGAGGCGTCGCATGGGCCTTGCTCACGTCTTTGAGCGCGGAGGCGAACTTCTGCGCATTCCTGGCCAGCATCTGGACGGTGGTGCCGCGTTCCTTGCGCGACCACACGATCGCTACCACGATCTGGCCGACCCGGACGAAGGTCCTCGTGACAAAAGGCGCGCCACCGCTCCCCGCAAGGCCGTAGTAGAGGACCTTGTCGCCGACCTTCGGCGTCGTCGGCGAGGTGCCGAAGTTGGTCTGATAGCTGCTCATCGCCGAGGTCGCGGACGAAACCTTGTCGTAGACGGTGTAGCGCACAAGCAGCTGTTCGGCCGTGCCCAGGTGCAGATATTCCTGGCTCACCGAATAGCGCTCGACCGCGGGAGTGGTTTCCGCGTCCAGAGGCCGGACCTCGAAGGACGGCACGCCCGCCCACCAGTTGCTGTCACCCATCAGGCTCCGCACCTCGGCCATCCTCGGGATCACCGAATAGATGTCCGCCGGCCTGCCGTTGAAACCGCCCGATGAGGCGGTGCAGGATGCGGCGAGCGCGGCGAGCGCGACCAGAGCCGCGGCGTGCCAGGGCCTAGTCAAGCTTCAGCACCGCCATGAACGCATCTTGCGGAATCTCGACCGATCCGACCCGCTTCATTCGTCGTTTGCCTTCCTTCTGCCTCTCCAGCAGTTTGCGTTTCCGGGTTACGTCACCGCCATAGCATTTCGCGAGCACGTCCTTTCGCATCGCGGGGATGGTTTCGCGGGCGATCACCTTACCGCCGATCGCGGCCTGGATCGGCACTTCGTAGAGTTGGCGCGGGATGATCGCCTTGAGCTTTTCCACCAGCCGCCGCCCCTGGGACTGGGCCTTGCTGCGGTGGCTGATCAGGGATAGGGCATCGACCGGCTCGCCGGCCACCAGGACATCGAGCTTCACGAGCTCGTCTTCGCGGAAGCCGATCATCTCGTAGTCCATCGACGCATAACCCTTGGACCGTGACTTGAGCTGGTCGTAAAAGTCGTGGATGATCTCCCCCAGAGGAATCTCGTACTCGAGCACGACACGATCACCCGGCCTGTGCTCCAGGTGCTTGAACGCGCCGCGGCGCTCCTGGCACAGCTCCATCATCGGTCCGACGTATGCGGACGGCACGATGATCGCGAGCTTGACGAACGGTTCGGAGATGGTTTCGATCATCGTCGGGTCCGGCAGCAGGGCCGGGTTGTCGACCTCGACAACTCCGCCGCGCTTCAGCTTGACCCGGTACTCCACCGTCGGCGCGGTCGTGATGAGCTCCAGCTCGAACTCGCGCTCGAGTCGTTCCTGGACGATCTCGAGATGGAGGAGACCCAGGAAACCGCAGCGAAAACCAAAACCCAGCGCGGCCGAGTTCTCCGGTTCGTACGACAGCGCGGCGTCGTTGAGCTGCAGCTTCTCCAGCGCCTCTTTGAGATCCGCGAACTGGTCTGAGTCGGTCGGAAACAGTCCCGCGAACACCATCGGCTTGACCTGCCGGTAGCCGGGCAGTGCAGTGGTCGCGCCGTGCTCCGCGGTCGTGACCGTGTCCCCGACGCGGGCGTCGACGACGTTCTTGATCGCCGCCGTCACGTAACCGACCTCGCCGGCGGTCAGCTTTTCGGTGGGTCGCGGCCGGGGCGCAAACCAGCCGACCTCATCGACCTCGTGCACCTTGCCCGTGTTCATCATCCGGATCCGGGTGCGCGGGATGATCTCGCCGTCGACCACGCGGACGTAGGTGATGACTCCACGGTAAGGGTCGTAGTGCGAGTCGAAGATGAGGGCGCGCAGCGGCTTCGAAGGATCGCCGCGCGGCGACGGCACGCGGTTGACCACGGCCTCAAGGATGTCGTCTGTGCCGACTCCGAGCTTGGCCGACGCGAAGATCACCTGGTCGCGCGGAATCCCCGTGACGTCGGAGATCTCCTCGGCGACCATCTCAGGCTGCGCCGCGTCGAGGTCGATCTTGTTCACGACCGGAACGATGGTCAGCCCCGCCTCGACGGCCTGGTAGAGATTGGCAAGGGTCTGGGCCTCGATACCTTGCGCAGCGTCGACGACCAGGATCGCGCCCTCGCAGGCCGCGAGCGAACGCGAGACCTCGTACGCGAAATCGACGTGGCCGGGCGTGTCGATCAGATTGAGCTCGTATGTCTGTCCGTCGCGCGCGGGATATGCCATGCGCACGGCCTGGAGCTTGATCGTGATCCCGCGCTCGCGCTCGAGGTCCATGGTGTCGAGCACCTGGTCCTGCATATCGCGCTGGCTGATCGAGCCGGTGCGCTCGAGCAGCCGGTCCGCGAGCGTCGATTTACCGTGATCAATGTGGGCGATGATGCAGAAATTCCGCACCAAAGCCTGCTTTGTCGTCACTGCCACGTTCAAAATGCTAGGGGTCATGAACGCGGTGCTCGTCATCGGCGCCCTTGTCAGCGTGGCGGGAGGTGTGTTGCTCGCGAACCTGGTCGGCGCGGGTGACTACGTCATCCGGCATCTGACATCGAAACCCCTGGGCACCCTTCCGCCCGGATTCGCGGCCTCCAAGGGAGGTTTCCAGGTCTACGCCCTGCTCGTTCTCGCGATCGGGCTCGTATTTCTCGGCGTCGGGGTCGCCGCCTCGGCGGTGACGCCGGGCGCGGCGTTGCTGGGGATCGGGCTGGTGGCGTTTGGCTTCGCCTCGGTGCTCGCGATCCGAGGCGAGGTCGCAACCGCCAGAGGCAACAAGGCTAGCCGGACCTGAGGGCGAGGGCGATCGCGAGCCCAACGACCGCCGCGGTGTCCGCGCGCAGATTTCGAGGCCCGAGGCTGGCCGTGACCGAAGCGGCTTCGCGCTCCCGCTCCGTCCAACCCCCTTCCGGACCGATCAGCATGGTCAGGTCGCGAGGTGCACCCATGTCGGCCAGGCGTCGCGGGGCGTCGCGCACGAGCATCACCGGATAGTCCTCCGCTCCGATCACGGCATCCAGCGACGACGCGGCCGAAACCTCGGGCACGCGCAACCGCGCGGCCAGCATCGCTGCCTCCCGGCAGATCGTCGCCCAGCGTTCGAGCTTCTCGCCCCGAGCCACGCTCCGCTCGGCCTGAAAGACGACGAACGCGTACGCGCCGGCTTCCGTGCAGCGCGACAGCACCAGCTCGAGCGCGGGAGCCGGCAGGTTGGCGATCGCGATCGTGATCTGCGCTGCTGGTTCGGGCTGATGCTTCCGCTCCGACGCGACCGATCCCTCGACGCGCTCCGCCGTGACCGAGTCGAGCCGGACGGTCAGCATGTACCCCCGGGGGTCGACGACATCGATCTCCTCCCCGGGCCGGGCCCGCAGCGAGCGCGCGAGGTGGAGGGCGTCGCCGCCCTCGATCACCACCCGCTCGCCCTCGCGGCGGCCGAAGAACGCGGGCATCTACATCACGTTGAAGGTTTCGTAGACGGCGACCTGGGCGCCGCCTTTGATCACCGGACAGCCGTAATGGATAAGGAGGTATCTCACCCCGCCAAGTTTGATCGCTGCTCGCTGATCAGGGCGAGCGCTCGTGCGAGCCGGTCGCGGTTCGCCGGCGCGTTGAGCCAGCGGTTCTGACCCGACGGATGCGGCAGCGGGATCATCACCGGCCGGGCGCCGAAGGCTTTGCCCACGCGGTCCTCCAACGCGGCGCGGCCGAGGAAGCGCGAGATCGCCATCTGGCCGACGAGGATGATCACCTTGGGCTTGAGCAGCCCTAGCTCGGCGTCGAGCCAGTGGGCGCAGTTCGCGATCCCGGCGGGGGGTGGCGCCAGGTCGCCCGTGTCCTGGCGGTTGCGCCCGGGGAAGCAGCGCATCAGCGCTGCGATGTAAGTCAGGCGGCGGAACTCCTCGGGGTCGTGGAAGCCGGCCCGCAGCATCCAGCGGTCGAGCTCCCTGCCGGCACGTCCGGAGAACGGCCGCCGGGTCTCGCGCTCCGCGGGCCCGGGCGCCTGTCCGATGAGAAAGAACGGGGCACCCCATCGTCCCTCGAACGTCGGGTTGGCCTCCCCGATGATGCCCTGGTCGGCGCACACGCGGCACGCGCGACACGCGGCCTGGTGCGCGAGCAGGTCAGAGCGGCCTGCCGTCAGATGACGCGGATCAGGCGCGAGTTCGGTGCGGCGCCAGGAATCCGCCCGCGCTTGGTCATCGGCTTGCCCGCGATCTCTTTGATGTCGGCGGTGAAGGCGATGGGTGGCGCTGAGCTGATCGCCATCCCCACCCCATAGGAGTGGATGGGACATTTCGCGGCTTCGAACTCGCGGATCCGCGCGGCGTCGAGACCCCCGGAGACGAAGATGCCGACATGTTCAAACCCCGCAAAGTCGAGGCGAGCGCGAACCTCTTTCACAAGATCGACCGTCACTCCACCGCGCTCGCCCGGAGTGTCGAGCCGCACCCCGCGCAGCCGCTTGCCCAGCGCCTCGGCGACGCGCAGCGCCTCCTCGGCCTCGTCCTTGAACGTATCGACGAGCACGATTCGCAGCACGTCGTCGCGCATGTGCTCATCGAATGCGAGCGCCGCTTTGACGGTGTCGCCGAACAGAAGGATCATCGCATGCGGCATCGTGCCCGACGCTCCCTGCAGTCCGGCGAGCTGCGCGCCGAGAGGTGTCGCGCAGCCGGCGCACCCGCCGACGACCGCCGCATACTCCATCGTCGGACCGATCAGAGGGTGGACGTGGCGGGCGCCAAAGCTGATCACGCGCTTGCCGCCCGCGGCCTCGACGATCTCTCGCGCGGCGGTCGCCCAGCCAGAGCAGCTGGACAGCATGCCGAGCAGCGCCGTCTCATAGACACCGAAGCGCGAATAAGGCCCGCGGATCCGGAGCACAGTCTCCTTTGCGCTCATAGCCGCGCCTTCGGCGATCGTCCACGCCTGGTCGCCTTCCTGCAGCACCCCGCCGAGCAGCCGCACGGCCTCGGCGACTCCGCAAAGGACTCCAGGCCGGCTGGCAAAGAAATCCATGGCGACGACGGCGTCGACGTGGGCGCCGGCCAGGGTCGTCCGGGCGCGCTGGAAGTAGACGTCGGAGGCGGGCCCGCCGTAATAGGCGATGAGCTCGGCCGCCGGACTGGCGGCCGTAACCTGCTTCATTGCGCATTGAACTTAGCAGCCTCGGTAAGATCCGAGGCCTATGGGCATGCCTTCTTCGCAGCAGGTGCTCGACGTGCTCGGGCGGATCAAGGACCCCGACCTCGGCCGCGACGTCGTGAGCCTCGGGATGATCAAGGAGCTCGAGGTGAGCCCGCAGGGCAAGGTCAGCTTCACATTCGAGCTGACCACGCCTGCCTGTCCTGTTCGCGACCGGTTCAAGTCGCAGGCGGAAGACGCGGTCAACGAGCTGCCTGGAGTGACAGCGGTGGACATCCGCATGACCGCCAACGTCCGGCCGGCCTTCACGCGCCCGAAACCGTCCGAGATCCTGCCCGGCGTCAAGCAGACGATCGCCGTCGCCTCGGGCAAAGGCGGGGTGGGCAAGTCAACGGTCGCCGTCAACCTGGCGGCGGCTCTGCGCCTCAGCGGAGCCGAGGTCGGGCTGCTCGACGCGGACATCTACGGCCCTTCGATCCCCGTGATGACCGGCTCGCGTACCGTTCCCCAACAGGCCAACGGCCGCCTCCTGCCGGTCGAGTCGCACGGAATGAAGCTCATGTCCTTCGGACATATCAACCCGGGGGGCGAGCCGACCATCTATCGCGGCCCGATGGTCGGCAAGGCGATCGAGGCGATGATGATCCAGGTCGACTGGGGCCGGCTCGACTACCTCGTCATCGACCTACCGCCGGGGACCGGCGACGCGTCGCTGACGCTCGCGCAGGCCGTGCCGCTGACGGGCGTGGCGATCGTCTGCACACCGCAGGACGTGGCGACCGACATCGCGGTCAAGGCACTGCAGATGTTTCGCAAGCTAAACGTCACGCCGCTTGGCCTCATCGAGAACATGAGCTGGTACGTCTGCCCCAGCTGCGGCCACCGGCACGAGATCTTCAGCCATGGTGGAGCGGAATCGGCGGCGAAGAAGCTGGGCGTTCCATTCCTCGGCGCGATCCCGCTCGAAGAGGCGATCCGCGCAGACGCCGACAACGGCGTCCCCGTCGTCATCTCGCGACCTGAATCCGCGGGCGCGAAAGCGTTTGTGGAGATCGCCTCGCAGGTCGCCGCCCGCACTTCGATTCAGTCGTACCGGCAGCTGCCCGTCATCAACGTCCACTAGGCGGTTAGGCCGCTGCAAGACCCAGACCCGTTTCCCACCAACATCGATGTCGACCGCGCGCGCCAGGTGGTAGAGATCATGTGGGAGGATGGCGCGCACACGACCTACACGGGCGAGCAGCTGCGGTGGGCATGTCCGTGCGCCGAGTGCCGCGGCGAGGCAGGTTTGCCAGGCCGCCTGTCGCGCGTGAAAGCATTGAGCGCGGAAGAGCTGCGGGTCCAGGACGTCACGCTCGTCGGTCAGTACGCGCTGCAGATCGCGTTCGAGAGCGGGCACGCGACCGGCCTCTATACATTCAATTACCTCCGGCGGCACTTGATGCAATAATTCCCGCGGCCCGTTGTCGATCTCCACGTCGCCGCCAGAAATCAAGCCACCGTCCCCCGCGGCCTATCCGCTGAGACGACCCGCGCGTCGCCGTCGGACTCTTGGCCGCCGCGGTTGGACCGCTATCGGCACCGTACTGCTCGTCGTCCTGATCGGCGTGGGCGCATTTCTCATCTACGAGAACACGCTGCCAACCACCGTGACCACGAACGTCAAAAACGGCGCGAAGGACATTCCGACGGACGGCAGCTTCACGCTCACGTTCTCGAGGTCGGTCTCCCCCGACGTGATCAGGGCGGCGTTCTCGATCACGCCGGCGACCGACGGCACGATCACGTCGGTGTCGGGGCAGACCCAGTACGCGTGGACGCCGGGCAAACCGCTCAGCGAGCTCACGACCTACACCGCGGCGCTGCTGCCGATCTACGACATCGGCCATCACCGCGTGAGCGGAGGCCAGTGGAGCTTTACGACCATCATCATCCCGCGCGTGGTCGGGCTCACCTCAGGAGACGGCAGCCGGTTGAAAGACGGCATTGAGATCGATCCGTCGTCGTCGCTGAAGCTCACCTTCAACGACGCGATGGAGCCGGTCACGATCAAAGCCACGATCGGTGGACAGGTCGCCAACCTCAAATGGGCCGAGGACGACCGCAGCGCGACCTTCTCGACCGCCGGTCTCGCGTCTGGACCGCTCACGATCCAGATCGCGCCTGGTGGCCGCGACCAGAGCGGGCACATCGCCGCGGCGGCGTTCACCGTCAAGACCGGCATCTACTGGCACGACCACGAGAACACCGTCTCGCTGCGCTATCCGGCGATGATCCAGATTCCCAATGACGAGTTCGCGCGCGACCAGAACGGCTTGCAAGCGGCGGACATGATCTTCGAGTACCGCGCCGAGGGTGGAATCACACGCCTCACTGCCGTCTACCAGAACGCTCCGAACCTGATCGGCCCGATGAGGTCGGCCAGATTCATCTCGCTGAAGATCGGACGCCACTACCGGGGCTTGCTGTTTCAGTCGGGCGAGTCACAAGCCACCCGCGCACGGGCCGCCTCGGATCCGAGCCCGCAGTTCTTCGACACGATCGGCTATCAGTA
>Ga0066665_10001572_pt1 | contig 10700 bp, 7 predicted proteins | sample GraSoiAngelo_114_FD_75175 | JGI IMG/M metagenome (GOLD analysis project Ga0066665, IMG submission 75175) | Grasslands soil microbial communities from the Angelo Coastal Reserve, California, USA - 14_0903_13_40cm | ecosystem: Environmental > Terrestrial > Soil > Grasslands | place: USA...
GACCTTCCAAGATGGCCTCTTTGTCTTCAGCTGAACCGTTTGCTCCCCATCGGAGCCTAAAATCTGCTGTCGCCTCTGCATAGGCGTTGCACAAGGCTGCTACACATCCAGTCCAATTATGCTGTCGCTCAACGTATGCCCTTGCTGCCTGTACCAACTTGTCCCGGAGGGTTACATTATCCAGAAGTAATTCTATGGCGGCAATGAACTCTCCCGGAGCATCCGCAACCAGAAGATGCTTTCCAGCCTCTATGGCAAGACCCGGACAGCAAATCCGGGTAGCGACCATGGGTACACCAAGAGCCATCGCCTCCAGCACTTTGGATTGAATCCCGGCTCGGATACGAATCGGGCAAAGAGCCACCCAGGCGCGCCCGAGATAAGGTTTCACATCGGGGACAGACGCTATTACACGGATATTGTCTTTACCGTCCAGTCGCCGCAGGCTGCGGGGCGGTCTGCTCCCAACAATCTCCAACTGCAATTCCGGCCTCCGCACCCTCAGGAGCGGCCAGACCGACTGAGTGAAATAGAGCGCAGCGTCCTGGTTGGGGAAGTAATCGAGTTTCGCACAGAAGACCAACAGGTTTTTTTGCGGCTCAAACTGTTGAAATCCAAAATGCTCAAGATCCACGCCATTGGGAATAACCTCCAGTGTTTCTCGTAAACCTCTCGGTACTGGATACGATTCATTGTCTACCGGTGACGAGATCACAACTCGGTTAAATAGCTCGGCCGCTCTCGTCTCCAAACGCATAGTTTTTTTGGATTCGATCCAGAAAAAAAGCTTCAAGAAAGGGTTTTTAATTGTCTTGCGACGCCTCGTCTCGAGCATGGAGACACAATCCACCGCATCGAATATCGCCGAAACTTGTCCTATGGCGCATTCAACCATGGGCACCGACTTCAAGTGCTCGGCATGGACGAGATCAACTTCTTTCCGATCGATCCGTGCTTTTACGCGATCGCGAAGGCGCGGCGAATAAAAGTAGGCAACACGTAACGACTTATAGGAGAGCAGGGCAAGAAGGCAATTCCACAACGATCTCCAGCGAGAGAGTTTAATTACTTCCAAGTTTTGACAGTATTGGTGCAACTCCGAAACGAAGCGATAGTCTGAGTCGTTCGTTGCCAGGCATAGCACCGAGACCTCGTGGATTTGCGAAAGCCTACGAATGAAATTGAGCGGACGTGGCCGTATGAACGAGGGGACATTCGGGACGACGAACAGGATCCTCAATGCGGACAACTCTCAGTAACAAGGAATTCTAAGTGTTGTTCCCGGCAGTAGTTTGACTCAAGCTGCATGCGGCGAACAGAACTCCCAGCAACACCCAAGGAAAGACAGTAGCCGTCACGACTTTCGTCCCTCCGCCGGCCGCGGCGGTCACGAAGAAGGCCTCTTGAAAGAAACATTCCGCAATCCAAACGAGCACAAAAGCGGAGCCTGCTGCCTTCACCCAATAGTGGAGGTCGCCTACACCCCGCTCCGATGAGAGTAACTTCCTGCGAATCCGCAGAAGTGCAATCATCAACCACAGCAACAGGATCAGACCTAAGATTCCGGTTTCCGCCGCCACGGTCAGGAACTGATTGTGTGCTATTCCTCCTGCCGCTTCCCCGGTGTAGCTCCGATCAAAGAACTGATAGTTACCTGCTCCTACACCCAACAAAGGGTGGGTCGCAAACAGCTGCAAAGCTGTGGCGTAGTAATAAACCCTCTCAAAACCGTATACTTCGTCCGGATTGTAGAAGTGATAGATCAAGCCGATAGCGCCGGAAAACAGTACGCTAACTAGGAGGACAACAATCATTATCAGTGCCACGACCGGAGTGACTCGCCGCCGAAACCACAAAGCTGACACAAGAAACAGCCCTGCAAAAGCGAGCAACCAACTCTCGCGTGAAAAAGTAAGCACTACGCCAAGCAGGCATAAAACGAAGAGTACACATACAAGCCAATAGGATGAGAGAGAGCGACGACCAAACAACACCCCGGAATAGAGAAAGGGAAGCAGAAGCGCAGTGAGCGGTTCCATGGATGAATCCCAGGGTTGTTCCCAATAGGCTCGCGTGGCACCCAAGATGGCATATGAACTCCCGAACCCAAAAATCAGCGCCGCGACCGTTAGCAGCGTTCCTATGGCTACAACGGCGCCTATGATAATGACGACAGTCTCCACGTTCTTCCAACTCTTGATAGTTGCCGCCACCGCAAAAGGTATACAGATCATGGCCGCAAATAAGGCGAGTTGTGAGGCTTGAGCTGTAGCCCAGGATACGTCCGAGTGCGGAAAGTTGTAAGTCACGGAGGGATCGGGATGCAGGCGCGACCACAACATCGATAAGAGCGTGATCACCGCCATCCCTAATAAAGGCCGGTTGATGAGATTGGGTTGAAAAAGGCTATTGCACGACCAAGCAGCTTGACGTCCGAACCAAGCAATAATGAAGATGGCGATCGCCACATCGCCGGCATACAAACGTGACAAGGCACCGATTTCGAAAGGCGAATAATTCAACAGCCCACAAGTAAAGAGAACCACCGCCAGGCCGCTTATCGGGCTCTTGAACTGGGCGAGCACCGTCAACACTCCGGCCGCGCCGAGCCATACAAGGGGAGATTGAACGATCAAAACGTCGATGGTGACAGCCACGACTGCAAGAAATGCGCAGACCTTCCACGACCAAGGCTGCGGCATCGTCTTAGAAATGGAGTAGGGATCCAGTGGTTACTCCGTTTTGTCAGTAATTGAAGAAAAAAGTATCGGAGACTGAATCAGCGTATGGCGATGTAGGCCTTCGTCATCCCGAGGAACCGTTCCCGGCGTATGCTGCAATTTGGGAAGAGTTGCTGCATCTCGGAGTAATTCAGCGGCCGGAGATGTGATTGAAAATCCTTCACTTGGGTTCTCGAAGGTTGCCACCTTAAGCCATAGTAGGTGAAATACCGTACAAACCAGTAACGCTTCAGTAGGAAACCAACCCACACAACGAAGGGCGTGAAATAGTGCGGCTCGAAGAAGAAGCTGCGTGCAGGGGTCTGGCAATAAACCCGCTTCCCCACCCGGCACAGTTCTTTAGCGAATGCCTGCTGATCTTGCCAGGTGCCAACGTGCTCTATGGTTGAATTGGAAAATGCCAAGGCGAATGCGTGGTCCGGGAAAGGGGTCTTGCGGGCATCACCTTTCATTACGACAAAGTCAGCGGGAGCCGGTTGTTCGTCGATGTTGAGCAGCACTACCTCACGGCGGCCAATGCTTAGCCAGATATCGGGCGTTCCGCCGAAATCGATAACGCTTTCGATCCCGGAAAGAAACCGATCAAAGCCGCTAAATCTCCGGCGACGGAAGTAGCCGGATAAGCTCCAAAGCAAACGGTCGGTCCAAGTATCGGCCTTGGGTGGCGCCGCATTCAGAAGAAAAGGTACGTTCCGTTCCGACATATTTATCCGAGCTTGACGGACTGACGCGTCAGCAGCACGTCCATAAATTCATTGAAGTGCTCCCGGTAATTTCGATATCGGACAGCGCGCGCGCCATAGGTGAGAAACCGAATCAGCCTGACCATCGATCTCCCGAACGGCGAGAGGCGCACATAATTGGAAAAGAAGTATTCTTCGCTCTTTGCGTTCTCGATATATCTTTTCGCGCGCAAACCAGACGCGGAAGCGCTACCTCTGTGCCAAATCTTCGCCTGGGGGACAAAGTAGACTGACAAACTTGCACTCCTCAGCTTTTCCGCCATGATCAGTTCCTCGTAATCCAAAAATGTGCTCTCGTCAAAAAGGCCAACTTTTTCGAAGGCTGCCGCTCGAAAGAAAAGAGCGCTTCCGGGGAGAAACTGCACAACTGAGGGCTGGCTCTTAGTGGAATAAAAAACGCCGCGTATCACTGGAATGCACGCGACAAGCCGCCTCAGCGGCGTATATGCGCAAAGTAGCGTCACCAGATCCAGTTTCCTGCGTACGGGCCACTCTCGCCGAGGGTCGCGACGATCAATTCTCGGGCCCATCAGAGCGGCTTCAGGATGCTTTTCGGCGAATTCTACGAACTCGGACACGGTATTCGGGAACACGGTCGTATCATTATTCAAGACGAAGACGTAGGCTGCCCCGCTCTTTAATGCGAAGCGCAGCCCCACGTTGTTGCCGGCTGCAAAACCCAGATTTTTACTGGTTTCGAGAATGGGCACTTCCGGAAAAGCATCTTTGATCCTCCGCACGGAATCGTCCGATGAGCCATTGTCCACGACAACAACGTGCCAGTTTCGATATTCCATGCAACGCAGCGAGCTTATGCATTTCAGCGTGTCTTGCCATCCGTTCCAGTTCAAAAGCACGATACATACAGACGGCTGATCATTCTCGGATTGAAAAGAAGGCAAATCAGAACCTTGTGGCTGTCGACCGGCGTGCCGGTAACAGAGCTCGTCCGTGGTGTAATCATCCGTCACGTGATTAACGGCTTCGAGAGTTCGGGCCAGAATTAGTCAGGCCGGAAGCGTACGCCCAAACTTGCCCGGCGTCCGTCCCAGACGCCTTGCGCCATCCTTTTCAAGCAGGCCAGCTTATCCGAACCGAAGAGAAGCACACCGGCCGCATGACGAAGCAGATGCCGCAGAACGTATCGCTTCGTTCGAGAGTCGGGGTACAGCCACCAAATCGAATAGACAAGATTACGGCTCATATAATATTCGCGGAATGGACTATGTTCAGACCAAACGCGACTGCGGCCGAGGAGCCGCACTTTACGTGCCTTGCCGATTTCATGCCGTAGCTTGGCGCCGGTAATAACGGCAATCTTGTAGCCATGGGACCGGGCCCGAAGACAATATTCGTAATCGACGAAGTCCATGAAGAAGTCGGATCGTGGCAATCCGATCCTCTCTACCACCTCGCGCCGCACGATGGATCCCGAGGTAATCACCAGGTCAGGGAACATTACCGGCTGGCAAAGAAGCTCGGCGGACGGCTTCGCGAACCCATTGCGCCAAAACCAAGGAACCGAGCAAGTTTCCATTTTTTGGTTGACAGGCAACGCGGCCATGATTCCAATCTGCACCGACGTCTCCGGCCACACTTCGGCTTCTTCGATCATTATTTGCAAGGCATCCCGAGCGGGGACACTATCCTGGTCGAACATCCATATCCAGTCATGTCGCTTCTGGAGTGCGGCATACGTCAAACCGGCAGCTAGCCCTCCTCCGCCACCTAGGTTTTCAGACATGCGAAGCACCGTTACCTGGGGGTAACGTGCAGCCAGCAAGGCACATGTTTCATCGGTAGATGCATTATCCACAACGATGATTTCCTCAAGCGGCCTTCTCTGCTCGAGGAGCGCATCAATGTGCTGGGGAAGCGCGCATGCTCCGTTATAAGCTATTGTTATGCTCGCTACCGAGGTGCCGGGTTGGACAGCAATATGGTTCCTCGCGTGCGCTACTTGCTGGCGTAGAGGACGCATTCGTCGCCTGCCTCTGGATCACGATATCGAGCGATGATGGCTGCGGAGTGGAGTGTCGGCTGCCGAATGGCTCTCTTGATGGCCGGCCAAATATCCCATGGAAGAATTTGTCCGCACTGAATGCGGAGGCTTCCCGCAACCATCCAGACGGAACGCGCAGCCGTAGTCCAGGTTCTCACCTCTCGGAAATCACATTTTCGAGCAACTTGTTCAAGCGTTTTCCGTGAAAACAAAAACAGGTGTCGGGGTGGGTCTAGTCCATACCAGCACGCACCAAACCGCCTGTGCACCCATCCTTGCGTATTCGGTGTAATCGAAACCAGAAGGCCACCTGGTTTCAGAACGCGCTTGCATTCTCCAAGGAGACGCAACGGATCATGCACGTGCTCGAGCACGTGGTTCATCGCGACAACGTCAAATTCCTCGTCCCGAAATGCGGCCTGATCGAGACTACCCCAGAAAACAGGGACTCCGAAGACGCTTCGCGCCTGTGCCGCCGCTCTTTCGTCGAGCTCCAGTCCTTGGACATCCCATCCGCGAGCACGCAATTGCGCCAGCCTTTGCCCGTCGCCGCATCCCACCTCCAGAACGCGCCCAGGGCGGCTGCCGCCCAAGTACATGAGCTCTAATTCTTGCTGCTCCGAATAGACAGGAGTTAAGCGCCAGCATAACTGGTACAAGCGAGCAAGACTCGCCTTCGCTTTCTTGATACGAGCCTCGCGTGACCCTGTGTGATCCATGCCACCGTGGGTGAAGTACCGTTCATAGGCTTTGGCGATATCCAACTCAGTTGGCATCGGATCGAGCCAAATCAACCCACACGAGGGATTCGGACATCGCTTGAGGTTCCAAGTTCCTGGAGCGCCGAACGCTCGATCTTTGAGGTCTTGGTAAAGCAACGTTCCCACGGCTTTACAGAGGTAACAGGTAGGAGTGGAGCGCGACCCAATTCGATCGTTGGCTAGGGGGATGTTAATTCCCGCAACGCAAGTGGGGCTTCCAGTCGTCACAGAAATGCCTGTGTCAATCTCCGCTCTTCGGGAGAGAACACAACAAACCATGTCGCCAGCACAAATATGAGGATCGTCAGCAGCAGGAAAATGCCTTTATAGATCACGTTCTGGACTTGAGCTGCCAGCGTGAGGACAACCAATGACATTATTAGAACGACACTTATCTGTGGGCTCAGGTGAGTCCCATGTGGCAAGAATCGCCTTGACATGGCAAACAAAGCGAATGCATCGATGAAGGCCCGGGCGGTCCATGCAATCGCTGCTCCCTCAATCCCATGCGTCCTACTCAGCCACCAAAGTGCAAGCAGATATCCGGGCAGTTCAATCAGATGAAGCTTCGCAGTAAGATCAGGCCTTCCGATGCCTTGTACAAGGGCAAAGGGAACCTGCGCCAGACAGTTGATGAACATGCCCGCAGCCAACCATTGAAGGACCCGGGTGCTATGCTCAGCGAATTCCGGTCCAAGCCAAACCCGGAGACCGTTCTTCGCCATGACGATAATAAAAAGAACGACTGGAAATAAGATGAGGAGCAAGAATTTGACACTACGCCCATACAATACTGCGGTCCGGCCGCGATCTTGCACAAACGTCATGCTAAACGCCGGGAACATCACGCCCAGCAGAGCCGCGGGAACCAACCAGAGCTTCGTCAATATGTCGAAAGACGTTGCGTAGTAAGCCACAGCAGCCACGGAGAGGAGCGCAGCAATCACGAAGCGGTCCAGCATAACCATGAGTGGGCCCACAACATTACTAACCGTCATCCAGCCACCGAACTGAATAAGTGGACGAATTGCATCGCGGCGCCAGGCGATGCGGTGACGCAGTTCCGGGACGATTTTTGCACAATACAAAAGGTGAGCGACCCAGGCCAGAAGGCGCCCACCTAAAAGTATTGCCACCACCGGCGCCAGACTATTCGAAAAAGGCAGAACTAGGAGCGGGCCCACGAAAGTGAAAACTGCTGTTGGAAGGCGTAAGGCGTTGGTCACTCCAAATTGCTGATGGGCCTCCAACAAACCGCGAAGCCCAGCCGTGCTGATAACAACCGGAATCGAGAATGCTAGCAGGTATAGCGAACGTGTCGTCTCTCCTTCAAGCCCGACTGGTACGTGTAATACATGGCGAGCCAGCCATCGGGAAAGCAACCCCAGTACCGCAGTGCCAACAAATCCAAGAAACAGCATCATGAGCTGGGATGTCCATACCAGGTCGGGAACGTCTTGCTGCTCGTCGGTTCCAAGTCTGGTGGCGACTAATTGTGTAAGTGCCCGGCCCAGGCCAAAGTCAAATACCGTCGTATAGCCAATCAGCGCCCATACTAGCGTCAGAATGCCGAATCGGTTCGTCCCCAATGCTTTGACAAGCACTGGAATGCAAAAAATAGAGACCAACATCGGATCGATGTTTCCGATCAGGTTCCAGAGGGTATTCCTGGCTAACCGATTCCCGCTCGTCAAATACTGGGGACCGCACCTACTCGCTTCAAGTTGCCCGACAGTCGCTGTCAAACTTGTCCCTTCTCGCATGAATCGTCTCGACTGGAATCTTTATGCGACTGTGGCAGGGAAAGACGAACCCGCTGGCGGTTTGCGAGATGTGATTGCCGCCTAAGCTGCTCTCGAGCCGTTACGTCCGCCGAGCTTGCACCAAACTTGATGTAACACAGCACGTGACTTTGCATTTTCAGCCGCCATGTGTCCCCAGATTTCTGCCGCCAGTTGTTTCTTTGGAGACTGGCTCTGCTTCCAACTGGCTGCGCCAATCACAAATCCACCGGCCAAAAGCAACGACAAAAAAGCACCAAGCACGATGATGATCACACGTGGCGGGAATGACCTTTCTTCCGGCAATAAGGCGGCATCCAGCACGTTCACCGTGGGAATTTCCTTAGCTTCCTGGATCTTTGCGAATTCGTATTCCTGAGTCAACAGTTCATAAACGGTTTCCTGAATCTTGGATTCCCGGTACAGGTTTGCCCAACGGACGCCGACCAGTGGAAGCTTGCGGATAGAGGGAAAGTCCCCGGCAATTGGCGATTGCTCGGAGTTCAGGTCGGCCTTATTGCCACTCATGTTCTCGACATGTTGCTTCAATCCGGCAATGCGGGCACGCAGCGAGCGTACGCGAATATTATTGCCCGTGTAGATCTGCTCTAGTCCTTCGAGCTCTGATTGGGCGGCCACCAACTGTCCCTGTAAGGTGGCTTCGCTCTCCACCATGGCTTTGGTTTGCGAGGGCAAGTCAAGGGTCCCAGTCTTGCTCGCGTAAACGCTAAAGTCTTGCGCTGCAGCATCGAGGTTTTCCTTGGCACTCTTTAGTCGTTGTTCCAGGAACAAGCGTTCCCGGCGGGCAGACGAGGTTGAGACTTGGGACAGCAATCCATTCAAGGACTCTACATAGACCTGGGCCATTTGTTGCGCCCGGCGCGGGTCTCGATCGCTCACGGTGATGGAGATAACCCCGCTTTTTCGATCTTCACTAATCGTCGTATGCTTGGCCAGATCCTTACGCGCGAGTTGCCAGTAGCGATCGTGATAGATCTTTCGCAGATCAAATTTCTGAATCAAGCTGTCTTGAACCGTAACTCCTCCGAGCATGTCAACGAACAGCGCGCCGGAGGTTTTTAACCCCAAAAGGTCGGTCGTCACCTGTCCCAAGCTTCCCCCAATTCCGCCGCCCGCGCCCGAGCCTCCGGAACTGCCCCCGCCACCTCCTCTTGAAGCAAGGGCCGCCAGCATGGCCAAGCCCGAGCCGCCCTGTTGATCGGGCGGCATCAGCCGTGTCTGGGATTCATAGCGCATGGGAAGCAGAAAGGCTGTCGCGAGGGAAAGGACGAGCCCAAACAATCCGGCGCGCAGTAAGAAACGGCGTTCCGCCCAAAGCAGCCACGGCCATAGTACTCGTGTGGGTTCGCCAGCAGTCCCACGATCGCCATTACCGTTGGCTGCCTCGACTTCTTCCAGGTGATCAATCACCCGCGAGGGATTGTTTTGCAAGGGGTTCACTTCGTTAACTCTGTTTCGTTTTTTTAACGTGACCACCCGTCGCGTTACTACCGAGTCCGGAGATGCGGAAAGAAGACCACTTGGACCTGAGCGGTGAGGTTGGAATGTCCACTCGCAGAGAGAAGCGGAAAGTACCAGTGCTCAAACTGAAGATTGCCGCTTACATTCAGTTGGTTGGTCAGCATTATCTTCGGACCTAAGCTGAAGTCGTCCAAATGCCCGCCTTGGAGGAAATCACGGTCTACCTTCTGATATCGGTATTGGAACTGCAGTGTAGATCGCGGAGAGAACCAATATGTCAGCCAGCCTTGGCCTCCCCGTCCGGCACGGCCGATCCAACTCGCCAGGAGGTTACCATCATTGGTGTAACCGTCACGAAAGCGCCGCAAATCGTAATACACAAACCCGGGCACGAATTCCTGGGTATGAGGAGTCCCAATCACCTCGGCACGAAAATCAAGACGATTCAGACGCGGCAGTTGGGGCATGTACAGGCCCAGATTCAGCGCCGGCCTGCTCGAAATTAGAGGTGTGTACTCGTCGACCACAAGAGAATCACGGTATAGAGTAAGCCATTTCCTTAAACCCGGGACCCGATAGCTGAAGTCGAAGGCGCTGATGCGCTTACCAGGGTTGGTTGTGCTCGCGGTATGAGAATAAAAAGTTCGAAAAAAATTATTAAAGGTAAACGGCAGCCCCGGCCCGGCAAACATCGCGGTAAAGCCGAACCCAAATTCAAGGTTTTGGCTCGGCTTAAAACTTAGCTTTACACCCTGAATGAAGGGCTGTGGTTGGATCTCGGTGGGGCCAATCAAGTGGTCTCGATCGAATTCAAAACGGTGTCCATCGAGCCTGCCCAGAAAATACTCGGAACGCGCATCGCCCAGAAACTTCGACAGCAACGGGAAATGGTAGGGCGACACGTTGTCCAGTTTCAACGAAAGCAGCGGCTCGGCATTGTCGCTCATCAACAGTGGCCCCGCGCTTGTCATGCTCCACCAATCGCTTTGCTTGCCAGCCGAAATCTGAAAATTGTGAAATTGCACCGCGACCGTGCTGTTCAGAAGATCGAAACGATTGACTTCACCCCGTCCGCCAGGGATGGGAAGAGTGAAATCGGCGTTTGCAATGGCTTGCTGAACGGCCGGTGAATATTCGGGTACTGCTGGGGCATGTTGATATTCGCCCTGAAAGGAGAATGAGAGCGGGCC
>Ga0066665_10001583_pt1 | contig 10667 bp, 6 predicted proteins | sample GraSoiAngelo_114_FD_75175 | JGI IMG/M metagenome (GOLD analysis project Ga0066665, IMG submission 75175) | Grasslands soil microbial communities from the Angelo Coastal Reserve, California, USA - 14_0903_13_40cm | ecosystem: Environmental > Terrestrial > Soil > Grasslands | place: USA...
GGAAAATATACGATCAAGTTTCTTGCCCGGGATGCCGAAACCGGGAGAATCGGGACTTATCAAACCAGTTTTGTCATTCCCAACCTGAACAAAGAGGAAAAGAGAATTCCCATCAGCTCCGTGGTACTGGGCAGCCAGCGCATCGACCTCAAGGAGGCGCTCTATAACGCGGCAAAGAATAAGGATAAAGACAAAGAAGAGGCGGTCAACCCGTTGGTCCAGAATGGTCAGAAATTGATTCCCAGCGTAACTCGGGTGTTCAGCAAAAGCCGGGACATGTATGTCTATCTTCAAGCGTACGAGCAGGGCGCACCAAGCGTTCAGCCGCTAATCGCATTTGTGGGTTTCTACCGCGCTCAGACGAAAGCGTTCGAAACGCAACCGATTGAAGTGACGGGTGGGCTGAATAATCGGCTGAAAACGATGCCTCTCAGCTTCGGCATTGCTCTCAGTCAGCTTGCGCCAGGCAAGTATGACTGCCAGGTGACCGTGTTAGACCCAACCGGACAGAAGGGCGCGTTTTGGCAGGCCCCCGTCATGCTCGTGCCGTAACCGTCCGCACCGGCTCCCTTTCGCTCGTATCAGCCTATTGGCATACTTCCGGGTACGATTCCGGAGTGGTGACTCCAATACGCAGGCTCCTTAGACTTTCAGCTAGAGCGGAATTAAGGAAACGCCCATGGCATTGGATTGGACAAAGTGTGCGGCAGTAGAACATTCCCTTTGACCACGGAACGCCCAGAGGCATTTCCGGCGCGCGCGACCATTTTCATCCTTCGCGTGGCTCTCTCCAGAGCCATGATTTACTCGTATCGTAGCGCGACCATGGGGTCCACCTGAGAAGCACGCCAGGCAGGCAGAAAACCGGCAAGCGCAGCAACAATAGTCAGCAGAGTTGCCGCGAGCAGAATTGCGACCGGGTCCGCGAAACCTAGCCCAAATAGCATGCTACGCACCAGATGAGTCCCGCCCAGCGCCAAAGGCACGCCTATGGAGATTCCGAGCAGTACGAGCACCAGCGTCTCGCGCAACACCTGCCAAAGAACATTTCCCGGCTCCGCGCCCAGGGCCAGGCGAATTCCGAAGTCTCTCGTCCGGCGAGCCACCGAGTAGGCCATCAGGCCGTAGAGGCCAATGGCGGCGAGAAGAAGAGCCAGCAAGCTGAAAGCGCTTGCGAGTCGCTCGATGAAGCGGTCGGTTTCGAGCGAGTCGTCAACTAGTTCCGACATGGTATGGACCTCGATGGGAGGAAGCGTCGGAGCTGTTTCCCGGACAACTTGGCGAAGCGCGACAGCTACCGCTTGGGTATCGCCATAAGTGCGCACTTCATAGACGGCAGCAGGATTTTCCCACATGGGATTGGCGAGTGGAGCGTAGATGCGAGGCACAGCCTTCTCGCGCAAGTTGTTGTACTTGGCGTCTGCGGCGACACCCACGACGACCATCTCGGCGAGGTTGCCGGAATACGTATCGCTCACGTGCTTGCCGATGGGATTGGCGTTGGGGAAAAAGCGGAGCGCGAAGGTCTGGTTCACGACCGCGGCGCGAATGCTCGCAGCAGTGTCCTGTGCTTCAATTTCCCGCCCCATCAAGATGGGAATTCCGAGCGTGGAGAAATATCCCGGGCCGACATGATCCATGCGTGAATTCATTTCCTCATCGGGCTTGGGAGTGTACCCTTCGACGGCAACCGGATCTCCCGATTCCGAGTGGCTGAAGAGGCCGTTTTTGGAGACCGTGGCGCCGCGCAAACCGGGGATGGCGGAAATCCTGGCGAGCAAGTCGAGTTGAAACCGGGGGATCGCCGCGCCTCGGTAGCCTCCGGGGGCAGCATCGACTCGGAAGAGAATCAGGTTCTCGCGGCTGTAGCCAAGTTTTACCTCGCCGAGTTTGGAGAGGCTGCGGACAAAAAGCCCGGCGGAAACAAGGAGAATCACGGAAACGGCTACCTGGGTGACGATCAGGATTTTTCCTGCAGGAAAGCGACGGTGGGACGCCTCGCTTGACGCACCGGTTGGAGTGGACTTCAGGACCGGCGTGAGATCAAGGCGCGTCGAGTACCATGAAGGAATCAATCCAAAAAGGATGGTGGTGAGCAGCGTCATGCCCAGAGTGAAGCCGAGCATGCGCGCGTCGGGCTGTAGATGGAGGTCCATGCTTCGAGGGTCGGACAAGGCGCCGGAAACCATACGCAGCAGAAGCGCGTCGGCCCAGCGCGCGAGCAGCAAACCCGCAGCGGCGCCCGATATGGCGAGAAGCAGGCTCTCCGTCAGCAATTGCCTGATCAGCCGCCCGCGGCCCGCGCCGATGGCAATGCGCATGGCGAATTCTCTTTGCCGTGCTGCGCCGCGAGCGAGCAGGAGGTTCGCAACGTTGACGCAGGCGATAAGAAGCACGAGTCCTACCAGGGCCATCAAGACTTTTAGCGGCTGACCAAAATGCGCGCGGAGCGCGGAAGAACCTTGCGCTGCTCGCTGCAAATTGATGCGCTGATCAAGAGCTTGACGGCGCTCATCCGCTGAGATCGAGGCGCCAACCTTGGATTCCAGGAGGGCCTGGAACGCAACATTGACGCTGGCCTTGGCTTGTTCTGGCGTGACCCCGGGCTTCAATCGCGCTATGACCTGAAGCCACATGTGCACGTTGGTCAGGTCTTTCGCCGCAGTGAGGAGATCGCGTCCTGGGTAGACGGAGTCCTGCATCATCATAGGAATCCAAAGATCGGGGAACGCTCCGACGGTCTCTCCAAAGAATCCTGGCGGAGTGACACCTACAATTTGGAATGACGTTTGGCGAATCTGTATGGTCTTGCCAAGCGTCAACGGGTCAAGCCCGAAGCGTTGCTTCCAGAAGCCGTAGCTGAGAACCGCGATCGGCGAGCCGCCCCTGGCGCGGTCTACTTCGCGGGTGAAAAACCTGCCAGCAGCGGGAGTGACTCCAAGGGTGGCGAAGTAATCTCCGCTGACAAGACGGACGCGAGCGGATTCCTTTTGTGCTCCTGTCTTGGACGAGGAATCAGCGATGGTGACTTCCAATTGGGGAAGACTGCTGTCGGCGGCGAAGATTCGAGAGAAGACCTCGTTGTGATCTCGGAAGTACTCAAACTCGGAGTAGGCGAGGAGCCCGCGGTCGCCGCTCTCACTTCCGAAGCTGGAACCATGCTCGTCTGGGTCCGAAAGAGCGACCAGTTCTTCGGGATGCGGAACGGGGAGCGAGCGCAGAAGGACCGCGTCAAGGACACTGAAGATCGCGGTATTGGCTCCAATCCCCAGCGCAAGAGTCAGGGTGGCAATCACGGTGAGGCCGGGGTTTTTCCGCAGTACGCGTAATGCGAATCGCAAGTCTTGCCAAAGATTTACGATACCTGCTCCTTTCCGCGCACGAATCCGCCGGAAACTCCCCCACATCGGCGTCCGAGCAATGACAGGCTGACATTTCTGGCGAAGCACGCCAGAGTCGCCCCTTAGACGACTCCGGCGTGCCTGGTCGAGCCCGCTCCCGTGTGGCGCTTCAAAAACTGTAAGGTCTTCTGATTGAACTCTTCGACCTTTTCATAGATGGGGGCGTGCGCACACCCTTCGAAGATCAGCAGCTCGGAACTGGAGATACTATCCTTCATCTGATCCGCGAAACGCGTGGAGGTCAGCTGGTCGGTGCGTCCGAAGGTTATTTGCGTTGGCGCCGTGATCCGGCCAAGCCGTGCCGACACATCATGGGCGATGACGGCATTGGACTGCTGGATGAAAGCCGCTAGAGGCTGCACTGGGCGACTGCGAACAAAGCCTGCCAATGACTGGATGTAATCCGGCTTGGCAGCGTACAGCTCAGGTGTGAAGCACCAAGGAAAGATGCCGAGAATAACCATTTCAGCGACGTTGTCCAACCCTTTTGCCATTACCTGAAAACCTGCGATTACCGTCCTCAGGAAATGGTCCGTCTTGGGCCAGGCGCTATGCAGTGACAGGGATTGAACCTTGTCGGGATATTTAGCCGCCAGCCACAGGCCTGTCGCTGCGCCGAGGGATAGACCCGATATATGGGCCTTCCGAATCCCTGCGGCCTGCATGAAAGCGGCAATGTCGTCCGCCAGAAGCTCGGTGGAATAGACGCCTTCGACTTGATCCGTTTCACCTGTCCCTCGAAGATCGAGTGAGATACAGGTAAAGTGCTTGGCGTACTCCGCCACCTGGAAGGCATAGCAGGGGTGATCGGCGGCCAAGTAAGGAATGAGAATGAGTGGCTCTCCGGTTCCTTGCTGGTCGTAGTTCATGGTGATGTTATTGGCTTTGACCTTAGGCATGGGAGTCCTCCGGTTCGCTAACATTAGCGGAAGAAATTCGACGAATCTACCTTTTTCGCAGTTGTACCCGGTAAGCGGACATGTACCGTTCCAGTACTTCGTTTTTCTCTGGTTTTCCGAAACCTTACAAAATGACTAAGCTCCAGACGAACAAGCTTCAATTCCCACATCCATTAGCCCGCATCCAAGGCAACCGCAAGCCTTATCAATGTTCCGCACAACGGTTCGTGAGGCCACGATTCGTATAAATTCATCCATTTTGTAGCCAGATTAAGTCGCTTTGACATAACGGTACAAACTGTATTGAATTGTTGGTTCACCCGGCGGCGACCGGTCCGTATCGAGTGACCGGACCACCCGCAGGCGGGCCTTCTGCATTTCTAGGGAATTCGAAAATGTCTTTGAATTGCTTATTGGTAGTGCGGCCAAACTCTCTTGTGGATCATCGACGTCGCGCCAGCCGGTCTAACTGGGCGCGGCATCGTCGCATGTTGCCAACACTGTTCGTGATGCTGACTTGTTGGCTGTCGACTCGCGCCCAAGTCCCCGCGAGCATCAGAGGCGTGGTCACGGGCCCATCGGGGGCGCCAGTTCCCGCCGCGACGGTGACGACGAAGAACGCGGAGACCGGAACAGCGCGAAGCGCTAGCACCGATGAGGAGGGGCGGTATCAGATTGTTTGGCTGCCGGTGGGGCAATACCAAGTGGTGGTTAGCAAGCCGGGCTTCGAGGAAGCGATTCGCAGCGGGATTCGCTTGGTGGTGGGGCAGGAAGCAAGGGTTGATTTGAGATTAGAAGTGAGCACGGTGCAGGCCGAGGTCACGGTTACTCAGGATGCTCCCATGGTAAGCACGACGACGAGAGATATTACCGGCCTGGTGAGCGAACAGCAGGTAAAGGACCTCCCGCTGAACGGGCGAAGTTACGATCTGCTGCTGCCGCTGAATCCCGGCATCGTGAATTTCACCTGGATGAAAACCGGCGGAACAGGGATATCGAATTCCACCACGGGAAACAATTTCGCTGTTTCCGGAAACCGGCCGCAGCAAAATCTTTTTCTGCTGAACGGCGTGGAGTTTACCGGCGCGGCGGAGAACAACATGCAGCCGGGAGGAACGAGCGGGATGTTGCTCGGCGTGGACGCCGTACGCGAGTTCAATGTGCAGCGCGACTCTTACGGAGCCGAATTCGGCAAGCGCCCCGGCGGGCAAGTGGTGATTGTAACGCAATCGGGAACGAATCAGTGGCACGGGACAGCGTTTGAGTTTCTGCGCAACAACGTGCTGGATGCACCGAATTTCTTCGACCAAGGAGATGCACCACCGTTTCGGCGGAACCAGTTTGGTGCTTCCCTGGGCGGGCCGGTCCAGAAAGATAAGACCTTTCTGTTCGGAAACTACGAAGGATTTCGACAGAGCCTGCACCAAACGTCGGCCACGTTTGTTCCGGATGCTGCTTCTCGGGCAGCAGCCGTGCCGAGCGTTCAGCCACTGTTGAATTTGTGGCCCACGCCTCCGGCCGGCGCGCCTGACTTTAGCGGAATCGCGGAAGTCTTTAGCAGCCCACTGCAAACGATTCGAGAGGAATTTGGGACCGCGCGTGCCGACCACATTTTTTCCGAGCGGGATACGCTCGCGGGAATCTACACCATTGACGACGGCCAGGACTTCACGGCCACGCCGCTTGACCCTTTCAGCAGCGACGTGGCGATGCTGCGAGAGCAGGTGGCCACGCTAGAGGAGACGCGCGTTTTCTCACCCGCGCTTGTCAACAACGCTCGATTTGGTTTCTCGCGCGCTGGCTATTTTTTTACAGGAGAGCCAACGCCAGGGACGCCAGCGGCAAGCGTTCCCGGGTTCTTGATTGGACATCCCGTAGGAGCGCTAGTGGTTGGAGGCAGCGCCGCATCGAATCCGCAGGCGCAGCTGGGGCTTGCGGGAAGCAACAACGGAAGCAACCTGCGCATGGCACGAAACCTGTACACGTTCGAGGATCACGTGACGCTGACGCGGGGGCGGCATCAGCTAGAATTCGGCGCTTGGTTCCAGCGGTTTCAATCGAACGAAACAATTGCGCTCAGCCAGTTTGGACAGGCGACGTTCTCGAGCCTGCAAACGTTCCTGAATGGAACGATTTCCAGTTTCTTGTTCGATCCTTCGCCAACCGAGATGAATTGGCGCTCTCTGCTCGGTGCTTGGTATGGCCAGGATACCATTCGAGTCACTCCGAGATTCACCATGACCCTGGGTTTCCGCGATGAGTTTACGACCGGTTGGAATGAGGCGCACGGCCGGGCCGCGAACTATATGTTTTCAAATGGAGTGATTTCGACCCAACCACACGTCGGAGATTCGCTGTTCACCGTCAATAATGCAAAGTTTTTGCCGCAGCCGCGGATTGGGGTGGCTTGGAGTCCATTCATTCAGACCCTAATTCGCGCGGGATTCGGAATATACAACGATCTCCAGGATGCTCTGGGATACCGCGCGGATCAAAACGCCCCGTTCAATCCGACGTTTACGACGCCACTCACGGTGTCCCAGCTTCCGTTTAACCCTGCCGGGCCGTTTCCCGCGACGGTAAAGCTCATCCCCGGAGGAGTCCAGCCCGATATGCATACGCCAACGCTGATTTCCTACTCGTTGAGGATCCAGCAGCAGCTTTCACCAAACACGTCGCTTACGGTGGGCTACATCGGGTCACACGGTTATCACCAACTAATCGGTATTGATGCAAACGAGCCTTTTCCCGTGATCTGCCCAGCGTCGCCGTGCCCGGCAACATATCCCGCAACCTTTCCCGCGGGGATAGCGAACACGCCGGTACCGGCAGGAGCTTACTTTGTGCCGACCACGACGAAAGCCAATCCGGCGATCGCCAACACGTGGACGTGGTTTTCGGAGGGAGTCAGCTCTTACAACGCCCTGCAAGTGGATATGAATCGCCGCTTCAGTGGAGGCCTGACGCTTCGAGGAGTGTACACGTTCTCGAAGGTTCTCGATGACGGCGACTCTCTCAACGCCACGACATCGGGTGGCGGACCAGCGCTGGCCTCCAATCCCTTCAACCTACGGTCCGATGGGGGTCTGGGGACCTTCGACGTCAAACACGTTGCTGTGGCGAACGCGAGTTATACGCTGCCGCTGGGGTATGGGAAGCGTTTTCTTGGTAGTGTACGTGGATTGAGGAGCGCGGCTGTGAGCGGTTGGACAGTGAACTCCATCGTGACATTGCAAGGCGGTTTTCCTTTTTCGCCTCAGCTCAGCTATAACCCATCAAACAACGGTGACACACGAAATCCAGTGCGGCCGTTCGCGAATCCAGCCTTCACTGGGCCGGTGATCCTTGGCAAGGCGGACAAGTGGTTCAACCCCAATGCGTTTCTGGCGCCAGCCAACACTCCTGCAAACGGCGGGTTCTATGGCAACGTCGGAAGAGATACATTGATTGGACCGGGCCTGGCCACCTGGGATTTCTCCGTGCTGAAAGACATTCCGATTCGCGAGAGATTGAATCTTCAGTTTCGCGCGGAGATATTCAACCTTCTCAACCGCGCAAATTTCAACCTGCCCAATGCTGTTGTCTTTACTCCCTCTGGCGTTTCGCCAACGGCTGGCGCTATTACCAGCACCTCCACCACGTCGCGCCAGGTCCAATTCGGCCTGAAGTTGCTTTGGTGATGGACTGGTGCTTCAGAGAATTTCGTCGGCGTAGGTCATCGGCAGCCGGGGAAACTGCGGTGATGAGAGTAAGGACTGGTCATTGAGTTCGGTCAGAAATTGTCTCCCCATCTGTCAGTGCCGGTTTAGTCGGTTGGGCTCGCGGAAGAAAGTTGCTGTTCACGGCAGTCTCTCATTCCAGATGGATTAGCCCGTCACATCACGGAAAGTGACCCATTCTTTGTCTCTGCGGTAGAAAATCGCCGAGCACGTCGCGGGCCAGCCATGCTAGGCGTAAGACCATTTTCCTGTCGTTTCCAAAGCGGCTAGTTCCCGATATGCGGCAGGCATCACCCTGACGCTCAGCACATATCTTTGCGCCTGAATCTTGGTCCGGAGTCGCCCTTTAGAGCAATACGAAGTACTCGCCCGTGCTCGGCAGGAATATACTTGCGGTATGAGGATGGGTTCAGTCGTTGGGGGTTTGCTCGGCGCGATTGCCGGAGCGGCCCTGGCAGCCTATGTTCAGAAGCGCCGGGCTTCGGAGCGCAGGGATGAAAATGAGTTTCGCCGGACGTTAGCAGAGCTTGAGGCGGAGATCGAGGAGTTGGAATTTAACCTGCGTGGGCGTAAGGGTAGACTCGAATCCGCTCCGGCCTCGCAACGAGCCAAGCCGTCGGCCTGGCCCAGGCCATTTCCCGAAGTGCGGGGCGAGCCTCCGGAGCAGCAGTATCTCGTTCTTACCGCAGACCGAAATTTCAAACTAAGTCGTATCGACTACGTTTCGAACCGCGGAACGACGGTCGTCTCTGAAGATGTCGAGAAAAGCGGTAGCCGCATTGAAGTGCCCATCAACGAGAAGAAAATTAGCTGTGTCTGGTATCTATTCCAACGCGTGAGCGCGGCGCCCATGCAATTCCAATTCCGATGCCACCTGAGCCTGGACGGCGTTGAAACAGAAGCGGTTCTTCCCGCGGTGATTCAGCAAAGGTTTATGCGCATTGGTCTTGCGCGCACGCTTTTCCGGCAAGTTACTCTGACTCCCTAACGGCGTGGGTTGATGAGTGACCATGCAAGCGGTGACCAGTCAAAGTATCCAGCGACCACGTGGGGCTCGTCTGGTTCGGCCGCATACCTGGTGCTCGCCAGAGACACAGCGTAAATGTTATTTTTCTTGTACTCTGACGTGCCAGGCGACGGCGCTCTCCATCTTCTCCCGCGCTCTCGAAACCGCAGCTTCGAAATTCGGTGATTGGAGCGTCTCCGCTGCATCCCGCAACGTTCTCAGAGGATCGTCACTTTGCCAGCGGCCAATGGCAACGCCTACGGTTTCGCGCTCGGCGACGTGAATCTTCTCGGCCGCGGTGTCCACCAGCCTCTTGAGATCCAATAGTGCCGCATGCGCGTCGCGCGTGATCAGCGCGCCTTGATGTCGGTTCGTGAAGCCCATGGTCTTGCTCCTCAGCGGGGGGTTGGCCGGGCGGGTAGAGTACACCGAAAATGTCATTTGCGAAAGACCATGATGCCCAGCTTGCCCAGCCTGACCGTCCCGATCTTCAATTCCAATAATTGATGTCCGCCAGAGTGCCGCGATTGGATGGGGAGGAAATCTGGCGCGGGGTTCGAACCTCGCGACCGCGTTTGCGCGCGAGTTAAATGGATCTTATCGCAATTTACCTATCTTTCGCTCTCTCCGGTTGAGAACGTGGCCGAGTGTAGACATCCGTTAGCTTCTCGACGACGGGTGCATCGCCTAGGAATTGCCTTTGGAGTACGAACCGAGCGAGCAGCGCTCGAATGGAAGAGACTTAAGGAGATTAATTTGGGGCTTTCCCATCACCACAGCAATTTCCAGGAGAGCTACCGTCCTACGGCTGGGCATTTCGGCCCTCCCAGATGATCCTCCCCTTGTGGTCAATGTACGCTGTCTTCCCGGCCTTCCAGGTGCCGACGTAGGCCAGGCCTTCGTGAAAAGGCTGGGCATCGTCCCAGATGGGCAGGATCGCCCACTTGCCGTTGGGGCCCACATAGCCGTACTTCCGTCCGGGTTGGTCGCGATCTGCCGACACCAGCGAGAGCCCATCGGAAAGCGGCTCGGCGAAGGCCACGCCCGCGGGAAATTCAGCGGCCACGGTGCCCGATTTATCGATGAACATCCAGTGTCCCTCCAGCTGAACCGCCGCAAACCTCTCGGCAAACTCGCCTCCCTGATCGTAGCGCGGCTCAATGGCAATGTTCCCCTCAAGATCCATGTAGCCCAGTTTGCGGTCCTGCCGGATGGCAATTAGCCCTTCGGAGAATCGGATACCGTCGAGAACGACCGGTTTCTTCGGCAAGAGAGTTCCAGAAGCATCGATTAACCAATCATCGGAACTTGTCCGCTCGCCCGTCTTGACGCGCGCGCGGCCCTGGACGAAAGGAAAGGCCAGAAAATAAGGGCCCAAGACAAGCTTCCCGGAACGGTCGTAGAAGCCGGAGCCCTCGGCGGGTTCCTTCTGTCCCAAGAGCAGGCCATCGGGTCCGTCCGCGGCCGAAAGCGAGCGAAACAGAGGCGGGGTGACCCAGGAGCCACTCGTATCGATGACACCTACGGGATGATCAGGCAGACCGGTATCAACGATGGCCACGCCATTGCGAAAACTTTGGACCGCCCGGTAGCGAATGGGAATGACTTCCGATCCGTTTCGATCGATGTAGCCCCATCGCCC
>Ga0066665_10001589_pt1 | contig 10660 bp, 10 predicted proteins | sample GraSoiAngelo_114_FD_75175 | JGI IMG/M metagenome (GOLD analysis project Ga0066665, IMG submission 75175) | Grasslands soil microbial communities from the Angelo Coastal Reserve, California, USA - 14_0903_13_40cm | ecosystem: Environmental > Terrestrial > Soil > Grasslands | place: USA...
AGCGACTTCAGTGTCATCTCCTCCGCGATGCGCGGCAGGCGGTCGACGAAGCCCGCGGTCCCGACGCGCTGCTGCGCCTCGTCGCTCATGAGCGCCCACATGGCCTGGTAGTCGCCCTTGACCCACGCGGCGGCATAAGCGCGGGCGACCGGTTCGGGCGGGGGCGGCGCCGGCTCGCACGCTGCGAGGAGCGACGCGCAGAGGAGAAGAAGCGAACACGCATGGCCGAAGCGTCGGGGGCCGGGGGACAGCGCCCCCCGACTGGCGGGGGGCAGCGCCCCCCTAATAACCAGCGGCGTAGCCCTCGCGGCGCGGGTCGGCCCCGCCGGAGAACACGCCGTTCTGCTCGATCGCGATCGCCTGCGCACCACCGGTGACCTCGGCCCAATCATCCACCACCGCGACCTCGTGACCCTTGCCGGCGAGCGCCTTGCGGACGGCTTCGGGGAAGCGCCGCTCCATCTGCAGCACGCGGCCCGACTCGTGGTACCAGCGCGGCTCCTCGATCGCGCGCTGTACGTCCATGCCGTGATCGATCAGCGCGACCGCGAGCTGGAAGTTCGTCTGCACCTGCGCGTGCCGGCCGGGCGTGCCAAAGAGGTACCGCGGGGTCGAGCCATCGAGGGCGAGGACGGTGTTCAGCGTGTGGACGGGACGCTTGCCCGGGGCGAGCGCGTTCGGCGATCGCGGATCGAGCGAGAAGCCGATGAGGCGATTGTTCAGGAGGATCCCCGTGCCCGGCACGACGCAGGCCGAACCGAATGCGCTGAACACGCTCTCGATGAGCGACACGGCGTTCCCGTCACGGTCGACGACCGCGAGGTACGTCGTGTCCGCGGCGGCGAACGCGCCTGCCTCGACGCGGTCGGCCGCCTTCGCGGTCACCGCGCGACGGCGCGCCGCGATGTACTCGGGATCGAGGAGCCGCGCCGCGTCAAATCCGGTGAGCGCCGGGTCGCCGGCGTGCGCGTCACGGTCCGCGAACGCGGCCTTCTTCGTCTCGACCATGAGGTGCACGAGATCGGCGCCGCCCCACTCGTATCCGCCGAGGCCGAGGCCCTCGGCGATCGCGAGCTCCTCGAGCAGGATGTGGCCCTGCGAGACCGGCGGTTGGCCGAACACGCGCAGGCCGCGGTACTCGACCGAGAGCGGGTCCGGGCGGTCGACGTGGAATGCCGCGAGGTCCTCGCGCGCGATCGCGCCGCCGGCGGTCGCTACCCCGCGGACGAAGCGCTCGGCGAGGTCGCCGCGGTAGAAGGCGTCGGCGCCCTCGCTTGCGATGGCCTGGAGCGATGCGGCCAGATCCGGCTGCTGGAAGAGCTCGCCCACGCGCGGCCAGCGGCCGCGCGGACCGAAGATCCGCGCCGCTTCGTCGTCGCGGCCGAGGCGCTCGCTGTCGTCCGCGATCGACTCCGCGAGGCGGTCGCTCACCGGGAAGCCGTCCTCGGCGTACGCGATCGCCGGCGCGAGGGCGCGCTCGAGGCCGAGCCGGCCGTGGTCGGCGAGGAGCTCGGCCCAGCCGCCGATGACCCCGGGGACGGTCGCGACGATCGCGCCCTGCTCCGGGTAGCCCGCGACGAACCGGTCGAGCGCGAGCGAGCGCGGCGCCGCGCCCGAGGCGTTGTATGCGCTCACCTCACGGGCGCGCGCGTCGTAGACGAGCGCGAACAGGTCGCCACCGATTGAGGTCCGCTGCGGAAGTACGACCGCGCACACCGCGGCCGCGGTCACGGCGGCGTCGGCGGCGCTTCCGCCGTCGCGGAGCGCGGCGAGACCCGCTGCGGTGGCGAGGTGATGCCCGCTCGCGACGAGACCGTTCGCCGCGCGAACGGTCGGGCGGGTGGTCACTGCGGCGATGTTACTTGCGCGATCACTACAGGATCAGCCCGATGGCGACACGGGACGCGAACGCTGCGACCACCGCGAGACCGAGCCCGAGCACGAGCGAGCCATTGGGTCGCGGAACGAGCGGCATAAGGGCGAGCGCGAGCAACACGAGGCCCCAGTGCGGGCTCCCGGCCGTGAGCGCGCCGCCGAAGAGGACGTAGCCGATCGCGACCCAGGCCAGGGCGCCCGCGCCGCTCGTCGCGATCACGAACGCGCAGATCGCGGCGGCGAGCACCGACCCCCAGAGCACGTACTCCGCGAGGTTGCGCGCGAAGCGGCCACCGGTGTCGACGTAGGCCACGCCCGCCATCGCGACCGTGTCGAAGGCCGCGGCGAAGAGGCGGAGGCTCCGGTTCAACGCGAACCCTCGGGCTCGCGGCCGAGAAAGAGCCGCGTGTAGCCCACCGGCTCGCCCGGCACGAGCGGCCGCGGGGCGGTCCCGTCGAGATGCAGGAGCATCGCGTGCTCGTCGCACGCGAAGCGCTTGGGGCAGACCGGGCACTCGGCGGCGCTCTTCTCCGGCAGCCGCCCGAGGCTGGTCAGTGCGAAGCCACACTTCTCGAAGAACTCCGGCACGAGCGTGAGCGCGAACACGCGGCGCACGCCGAGCCGGCGCGCTTCGGCGACGCAGGCGCGCACCAGCGCGCCGCCGATCCCCCGCCCCGAGGCCTCGGGACGGACCGCGAGCGAGCGGACCTCGGCGAGCTCGCGCGTGAGGACCGCTAGCGCGCAGCAGCCCATGAATCTCGCAGGGGGGTCGCTGTCGCGCCCAGGGGCCCCTACCCCTGCCCTGACGACTCCCCTCTCAACGCTCGCTTCGCGAGCGAGTGTGACGTTGTCCTCGGCGACAACGAAGTCGCGCAGGTGCTCGAGGAGGAAGTCGCGAGACCGCTCGAGCATGCGGTCCTCGCGCGCGTACCGCGCGATGAGGTCTTGCATGGCGTCGACGTCCTCGACGCCGGCCGGCCGGATGGCGACGCTCAACTGCGCAGCGCCCGCTGCGCTTCGGCGAGCGCCTCGCGCACGCGCGCCGGTGCGGTCCCGCCAGGAGACGTCCGTGCCGCGAGGCTCTTCTCGACCGCGATCTCGTCGAGCGCCGTCGCGGCGAAGCGCGCGTCGTGGCGTTGCAGCTCCTCGAGCGTCAGGCCGGCGAGATCCGCGCCCTTCGCGAGCCGCTCGCGCACGATCTTCCCGACCACCTCGTGCGCTTCGCGGAAGGGAACCCCGCTTCGCGCGAGGTGATCGGCGAGGTCCGTCGCGGTGAGCATCCCGCGCTCGGTCGCGCGGTGCATGGCCTCGCGATCGAAGCGCAGGCCGCGCACCACCGTCGCGAGCGCCGCGAGCGCCGGCGCGACGATCGCGCCGTCGTAGAGGGGCACGCGATGCTCCTGCAGGTCGCCGTCGTACGCGAGCGGGAGACCCTTGAGGGTCGTCAGGACCGCGACGAGGTCGCCGACGATCCGTCCGGCCCGTCCGCGCACGAGCTCGGCGACGTCGGCGTTCTTCTTCTGCGGCATGATGCTCGACCCGGTCGCGTGCTCGTCCGAGAGCTCGGCGAAGCCGAACTCCGCGCTCGTCCAGAGGACGAGCTCCTCCGCGAAGCGCGACGCGTGCACCGCGGTCAGCGCCGCGGCGTAAAGGAAGTCCGCAACGAAGTCCCGGTCGGCGACGGCGTCGATGCTGTTGCGGAACGTGCGCTCGAGACCCAGCTCGCGGGCCACCGACTCGGGGTCGACTGGATGCGGGGTGCCGGCGAGCGCCCCGGCGCCGAGGGGGGATATGGCGGCGCGCTCGCGCGCGTGTGCGACGCGCTGCCGGTCGCGTCGTAGCGCCTCGACGTGCGCAAGGAACACATGCGCCAGCGAGACGGGCTGCGCGCGCTGCAGGTGCGTGTAACCGGGAAGCACTGTGTCGACCTCGCGGTCCGCTCGCTCGACGAGCGCCACGGCCAGCTCGCGCAGCGAGCGGTCGAGCTCGTCGCACAGATCGATCACGAAGAGACGCAGGTCGAGGGCGATCTGGTCGTTGCGGCTGCGCGCCGTATGCAGCTTTCCCGCGACCGGACCGATGCGCTCGCGCAGCACGCGCTCGACCGCTGAGTGCACGTCCTCGGCGTCGGCCGGCCACGGGAAGGAGTCGGCCTCGATGTCGCGCGCGATCTGCTCGAGACCGGCGACGAGCGCTCTCGCCTCCTCGGGCGTCACGATGTTCTGCCGGCCGAGCATGCGCGCGTGCCCGATGCTGCCGCGGACGTCGTGCTTCGCGATCCGTTTGTCGAGCTCGAGCGACGACGTGAACGCGCGGATCTGCGGGTCGAGCTGCCGGCTACCAAACCGGCCTGCCCAAAGGTCCTTCAGCACCGCCTCCCTTTCCGACCGGCCTTATCTCCGCCGCCTGCGGCGGAGCGCGAACCTCGGGCGGGATTACGGGCCTGCGTCGCCCTTCGCGCTTCCAAGTTCTTGCTGGGGATGGCCAGCGTCGCCTCGCTGTCGGGGCCCCAGAGCGCCTGCGTTCGCGCCTGATTGCGCAGCGGCAGCCCGAACACCGTGATGAAGCCCTCCGACGCGCGGTGGTCGAACGCGTCCCCCTTGCCGTACGTCGCGAGCGCCGTCGAGTAGAGCGAGTGCTCCGACCGGCGACCCGCGACGGTCGAGGTCCCACGGTCGAGACGGATACGCACCTCGCCGCTCACGAAGCGCTGCGTGCTGCGGACGTAGGCCGAGAGGTCCTGGTGGTGCGCGGAGAACCAGAGGCCGTTGTACACGAGGTCGGCGTACTCCTGGGCGACGCGCGCCTTGAAGCGGAGCGCGTCCTTGGTCAGCACGAGGTCCTCGAGCGCGCGGTGCGCCTGATGGAGGACCACGGCCGCTGGCGCTTCGTAGATCTCGCGCGACTTGATGCCGACGAGCCGGTTCTCGATCTGATCGATGCGGCCGACGCCGTGCTTGCCGGCGAGCTCGTTGAGCCGCCCGATCAGCGTGACGCCCTCGAGCGCCTCGCCGTCGAGCGCGACCGGCACGCCCTCGGCGAAGACGATCGCCACCTCGCGTGGCCGGGCGGGCGCCTCCCCCGGATCGACCGTCCACTGGTAGACGTCGCGGGGAGGCGCGCCCCACGGATCCTCGAGGACGCCCGCCTCGATCGAGCGGCCCCACAGGTTCTCGTCGACGCTGTAGGGGCTCTTCTTCGTCGCTTCGACCGGGATGCCGTGCCGCCTCGCATAGTCGATCTCTTCGTCGCGCGTCATGTTCATGCCGCCGCGCATCGGCGCGATCACCGTGAGGTCGGGCGCGAGCGCGCCGACGGCGAGGTCGAAGCGCACCTGGTCGTTGCCCTTCCCGGTGCAGCCGTGCGCGACGAAGCGCGCGCCCTCCGCGCGGGCGGCATCGACGAGGAGCTTCGCCAGGAGCGGTCGCCCGAGCGCGGTCGCGAGCGGATAGCGGTCCTCGTACAGCGCTCCGGCCTGCAGCGCGGGCCAGACGAAGTAGCGCACGAAGATGTCGCGCGCGTCCTGCACGATCGCCTTCTTCGCGCCGCTCGCGATCGCCTTGCGCTGCACCGCGTCGAGGTCGCCGGTGGCTCCGAGGTCGCCGGTGCAGGTCACGACCTCGAAGCCGAGCGTCTCGCGCAGCCAGGCGACGGCGACGGACGTGTCGAGCCCGCCGCTGTACGCCAGGACGCATGTCTCGTTCGCGTATCGCAGGGGCTTCGCCCCTGCCACCCCAGCTCTCACCTCGAGTCCTTCTTCGCGATGCCGAACGTGGTGAGACGCCCGAGCAGGCTCTTGGCTTCGCGATCGCTCGACGCCGCGACGAAGACGGTGTCGTCTCCGGCGAGCGTGCCAACGACGTCGGCGAGCCCCGACGTGTCGAGCGCCGCGGCGAGGGCGTTCGCGGTGCCCGGAAGTGAGCGCAGGACGACGAGGTTCGAGGCGACCGCGCCCTCGACCGGATAGTCCTCGCAGAAGCGACGCAGCCGTTCGGCGCCACCTCCGGTCGTGGCAGCCGACGGCGGCGCGTACGCGTGCGTGCCGTCGCGCGTGACCTTCACGAGGCCGAGCTCCTCGATGTCTCGCGAGACGGTGGCTTGCGTCGCCGGGAAGCCGGCCGTCCGGAGCGCACGCACGAGGTCCTGCTGTGTCGAGAGCTTCTGCTGCGTGACGACGCGCAGCAGTGCCTGCTGTCGATGGTGCTTGCGTGCCAGCGCTTCGCGCATCAGGCGGCCGCCTCGAAGACCGTACCGATGCTGTCTCCGGCGAGGAGCCGCTCGACCGCGTCGGCCCCTTGCGCCGCCACGATGGCGGCGCGGCAGCCCGCGCGGGCAGCGACCAGGCACGCCTCGACCTTCGGGAGCATCCCACCCTCGATCGTCCCGTCGTCGATGAGCGCCTTGGCCCGGCCGAGATCGAGCGAACCGATGACCTTGCCGTCCTTCGCGCGCACGCCCGGCACGTCGGTGACGAAGACGAGCAGGCGCGCGGAAAGGCTCGCCGCGATCGCGCCGGCCACGCTGTCCGCGTTCACGTTGAACACCTCGTCGAGCGGCTCGCCGTCACCGGGAGCCTCGATGGCGGCCGGTGCGACCACCGGCACCCGACCGGCGTCGACGAGCTCTTCGAGGACCGCGCTGTCCACGCGCGTGATCCGGCCGACGAGGCCGAGCTCATCGCTCTCGCGCTCCGCGCGCAGCATGGCCGCGTCGACACCCGAGAGCCCGACCGCGGGGACGCCGCGCGCGAGGAGTGCGCTCACGGTGCGCGTATTCGCCAGGCCCGCGAGGACGGCGAGTGCGACGTCGCGTGTCGCGGCGTCCGTCACGCGAAGGCCGCGGACGAAACGCGTCTCGAGGCCGAACCGCGAGGACCACTCGCCCACGACTGGCCCGCCGCCGTGCACCACGACGAGTGGATGCCCGCCGTCGTGGAGGGACACGACCGCGTCGAGCGCGGGGTCGGCCTCGGCGCTGACCGACCCGCCGATCTTGATGACGAGGACGTCACGTCGTGTGTCCGCATCGCGCGACGCCTTCGGCGTCGCAGACGCGGCACGACTACGTGGTGTAATCGGCATTGATCCGCACGTACTCCGCCGAGAGGTCCGTCCCCCACGCGCGCGCCTCGCCGGGCCCGAGGCCGAGGTCGACCTCGATGCCGATGCGCTTGCCGCCGAAGATCCGGCGCACCGCGTCCGCATCGAACGCCCGCGGCGACCCAGTGTCGTAGACGACCTGATCGCCGATCCGCACGCTCGCGCGCGCCTGGTCCACGCGAGCCCCCGACCGGCCGGCGGCCGCGAGGATCCGGCCCCAGTTGGGGTCCGCGCCGTGGACCGCGGTCTTCACGAGGTTCGACGTGGTGATCGTCCGGGCCGCGAGCTTGGCCTCGGCGTCGGTGAGCGCGCCGCGGAGATGGATCTCGAAGACGCGCGTGACGCCCTCGCCGTCGGCGATGACCTGCTGCGCGAGATCCGCGCAGAGCGCCGTGAGCGCGTCGGTGAACGTGGGGAGCTCGGGCTCGCCCACCGTGACACCGGACGCGCCGTTCGCGAGGACGAGCAGCGTGTCGTTCGTGCTCGTGTCCCCATCGACGGAGATCGCGTTGAACGTGCGGTCCGCCGCGCTGTCGAGCGTCGCGCGGAGCGTCGCCGAGTCGACGCGGGCGTCGGTCGTCACGAATGCGAGAAGCGTCGCCATGTGCGGGTGGATCATCCCCGCGCCCTTCGCGACGCCGCCGAGGCGGACGGGACCCCGCGCGAGGCCGACCTCGCGCTGCGCGAGCTTGGGCCTCGTGTCGGTCGTCATGATCGCGCGGGCGATCGCCTCGCCGGCGTCGGTCGAGAGCTTCATCCCAGCGACCGCGCTCGCGATCCGGTCGACGGGCAACGGCACGCCGATGACGCCGGTGCTCGCGACCGCCACCTCGTACGGCGACGCGCGCACGAGCGCGGCCGCGGCTTTGGCCATCGCGACGGCGTCATCCTCGCCCTGCTCGCCGGTGCACGCGTTCGCGTTCCCGCTGTTGACCACGATCGCGCGCAGCGTCCCGCCCGCGAGATGCCGGCGCGTGACCACGCACGGCGCGGCGATGACCTGGTTCGTGGTGAAGATCCCGGCGGCGCTGCACGGACGGTCCGACGCGATCACAGCGACGTCGTCACGCTCGGGAATGCCGTGCTTCACGCCCGCGGCGGCGACCGCGCCGCTGAACCCGCGTGCGAACGTGACCCCTTTGCTCATGGCCAGAGCGGGAGCGCCTCGAGCCCCATCGTCTCCGGGTAACCGCGCATCGCGTTGAAGTTCTGGAGCGCCGAGCCGGCCGCGCCCTTCACGAGGTTGTCGAGGACCGCGAAGGCCACGAGCCGCGCGCTCGGCTCGTCGACCACCGCGTGCACGAGGCACCAATTGCTGCCGAGCGTCGCCTTCGTCGCCGGAAATGACGCCGTCACGCGCACGAAGGGCTCCTCGGCGTACTGGCGCGCGTAGGCGTCGGCGACGTCGCGCGCCGTGACGCCGGCGCGCAGCGGCGCGTAGCACGTAGCGATGAGCCCTCGCGTCATCGGGACCAGATGCGGCGTGAACGTGAGGCGCGGCACGAAGCCGCCGATGCGCGCGGCCTCCTGGGCGATCTCCGGCGTATGCCGGTGCTTCGGGACGCCGTACGGCCTCACGCTCTCATCGATCGTCCCGTAGAGGTACGCGTCGTCGACGGTGTGCCCCGCCCCGGAGACGCCGGACTTCGCGTCGACGACGATGTCCTCGGTGACGAGCTTCGCCGCGAGCGCCGGCGCGAGCGCGAGCAGGGACGCCATCGGGTAGCACCCCGGGTTCGCGACGAGACGCGCGCCGCGCAGCCGCTCGCGCGCGAGCTCGGTCAGGCCGTAGACGGCCTCGGCAAGGAGCGCCGGCGCGGGATGCGCGTAGCCGTACCAGCGCTCGTAGAGGGCCGCGTCGCGGAGGCGGAAGTCGCTGCCGATGTCCACGACGGCGCGGCCCTCGTCGATCCAGCCCTGCGCCTGCTTCGCGGCCTCGCCGGCGGGCAGGGCCGTGAACACGACCTCGGCGTCGCCGACGTCAGATCCGACGACGAGTGATTCGGGCGCGCTGTGCAGGTGGGGCTGCACCGCGCGGAGCGGCTCGCCCTGCCGCGAGCGCGCGATCGCGGCGACGAGCGTGATCTCCGGGTGGCGCAGCGCGAGCCGCGCGAGCTCTCCTCCCGCGTAGCCCGTCGCGCCCACGATCGCGACCTTCGTCGGCATAGGTGAGAGATTATGCGCAATCTTGGATATTTATGCAAACGGGTCGCTCGCCGGCAAAGCCGGCGTCGAAAAAGGGGTTGAAGGGGGCTCTCCGCGGCGACGGAAAAGGGAGCGCCCACGCCATGAGGGTGAGGGCGGCGTGAGCGCTCCGTGGTCGGGGAGTGGGCTAGTGCAGGCCGACAGCGGCCGCCGCGGTGATCCCGAGCGAAAGGATCAGCGCCGTGATGAGGCTGACGCGGACGGCGGTCACTTCTTTCGTTCCCTCCGGCGGTCCCGTGCCGCCGGTAGAGAGATTCGCGTCCGCGCGCAAGGCACGCGTCAAACAAGGCGCGGCGAAGTACTACGGGGCCTCTGTTACTTACCGAGGGCTAAGGGAAGATGCCGCGCTCCTCGCCTGGCATCCGCAGCGCGCTCAAGAGAGCTGCTTCGCCATCATGATCGTGGGCGCATCGGGGACGTAGCCAAGCCGCGCGTTGATGCCACGCATCGCGGCGTTCGCCTCGTCGTTCGTCGTGCCGAAGAGGCGGACGCCGCGCTCTCGCAGGTCGCGAAGCGCGCGAAGCTTCATCGCGAGCGCGAGGCCCTTGCCGCGCTCCGCTCGCACCACGCCGGTGAAGTTGGTGTAGGCGACGCCGTTCTCCTTCACCATGTTCGCGGTCATGCCGACAGGCGTGTCGCCGCGGAGCGCGACGATCGTCGCCGCCGCGTCCATCCCCGGTCCCTCGAAGAACATCCGCCGCGCCTGCTCGAACGGCGGCGGCTCCTTCGGCATCGGCGCGGGCGAGGGGACGTCCCTGCGGACCTCCCAGAACATGGCGATGAGCGTCCGTTGCATGGTCTCGAGATCGCCGGCGCGCGCCCGCGCAAGCTCGCCGTAGCTGAGGAGCCGCACGCCGGCCCGCCGTGCGATCTCGTCAGGATCGTCGAAGCGCGACGGGTCGAACGTCGCCACATCGATGTACGCGTCGAACCGGCGATGGAACTCCGCATAGCCCTGGGCCGTCGCGAACGCGAGCCCCTCCGGCTCGTTGCCGCGGATCGACGTCATGAAGCGCTTGGCGCCGCGACCCCGCGCGTGCTCCTCGAGGAGCGCGAGGAGCGCCTTCGCGATGCCGTGCCCGCGCCACTCGGGCGCCACGCGGATCCCGCCGCGCCAGCTGCCGTCGGAGGATGCCCACATCCCGCCATCGCTCACGGTCCCCTGGCCGACGATCTCGCCGTGGCGCTCCACCACGATGGCGAGACGGTCCGGCTGCGGATTGGTCCGGAAGAACGCCCGCACGCCCGCTGGCGACTCCCAGCGGGCCGCGTTCGCGAACCGGTTCTCGAACTCGACCATGCGCTCGAGGTCCGCGTCGTCCGCCATGCGCGCCACGAGGCCGGCGGGGAGTCGCGACGCGATGTCGCTCGGGACCGGCGCCACGAGGTCGCAGACTATCGGACATGGCCGACGACGTCCGCCACATGCGCCGCGCGCTCCGCCTCGCCGGGCGGGCGGCAGGTCGCACCAGCCCGAACCC
>Ga0066665_10001593_pt1 | contig 10650 bp, 7 predicted proteins | sample GraSoiAngelo_114_FD_75175 | JGI IMG/M metagenome (GOLD analysis project Ga0066665, IMG submission 75175) | Grasslands soil microbial communities from the Angelo Coastal Reserve, California, USA - 14_0903_13_40cm | ecosystem: Environmental > Terrestrial > Soil > Grasslands | place: USA...
ACCCGGCAGTAGGATTGAGGCTTGTATTTGACATAGACGATCCGCGCCGCACGGACAGCAGCTTCGGGGTTGGCCGCATGCAGCGCGGCGGCGAAGGCGTCGGGATCGAGCACGACCCCGAGCCCCGGAATGACGGGGTCGCGGCGAGCCAGGTCAGCTACGCTGGATGGACGCATGGGTGCCTCAGCCGGAGGCCTCGGCGAGCCGCGCCGCTTCGCCCAAGAGCGCGCGCGCCCGCGCGACCCTGTCGCCCTTCCACTGGTTCAGTTGGCGGCGGGCGAGCCGCATGAGCCCCGCCGCCCGGTGCCACGCGACAGCGCCCTCGTCCAAGAGGTCCTGGGCGCCGGCCAGGAACGTCGCCTCCGCTCGTGCCGTCTCGTCCGCCAATGTCTCGTGCATCAGCCCGAGGCGCGAGACGGCGGCCAGAAACATGCCGGCCTCGAGCTCCACCGGCCCCTGCCCGAAGCGCTGCCAATCGATCACGCCCGGGGCGCCGCCCACGTCGAGGATGTTGCGGTCATGGAGCGACCCGTGCACGAGCCGCGGCGCCTCCTCTCTCGGCTCCGTTCGCGCTAACATCCCCACCAGCATTGCAGCGGCAGTCCCGAGCGAATCATCAGCGGCGCGGAAGGCCGCGACCCATTCGCCGGCTCGGCGCAACACCTGCGGCGCGCCGAACGGAGGGCCCAGTTTCACCTGCACCCGGAGCGTCGCAGCGCGCTGCAGCCAGCGCGCGCCCAGCTCGCCGGCGCGCTCACCCTGCCCGCGCCTGAGGAGCTCATGCGCCGTGGGCCCCTCCAGCCAGGCCACGACCAGCAGCCGTAGATCCCGTTCCCGGGCCAAGAGCGGCGGCACGCGGATCCGGGAGTCGCCCACGAGGCCCGCGGCGATGGCCTCGTAGAGCGCGGCCTCCGGCGCCGGATCGTCCGCGTAGGCCTTGACGGCGAAGCGGCGACGCGCGGCCCGGGCCTCGAGGGTTGCATGTGATCCCGGCTGGTAAGCGCGCAGGACCAGCTCGACCGGACCGCCGTCCAGCCCCAGCGCGGGGACCGCGCGGGCTAGGCCCGCCACGCGGATCGCCGCGAGGCCCGGCAGCGCGGGATCGTCGGGCAGCACGGTGGTCGGTTTCATCCGAGGTCACCCGACATGGCGCGCTCCGCCTCCACGACGGCCGCGGCCACCTGTTCGCGCCACCGTGGCTCCTGGTGCCTGAAGAGGCCGCTCGCCACCTCGATGAGAGCGCCGGCGCAATGCAGGGCAAAACGCTTCCGCCACGGGGCCGGGACGCGGTCGAAGTACTCTGCGACGAAGGCCGCGGCCCAGGCGCGCGCCCGCGCGGCTGGCACGGAGTCCAGACCGACCCTGCCGGCGACGTACGCAACGAGATGGGCGGGGTCCCGGACTGGATCGCCCAGGGACACGGAATCGAGGTCGATGAAGATCACCTGCTCGCCCGAGAGGAAGATGTGGTCGGGCTTCAGGTCCGCATGGATCGGCGCCGGCCGCACGTCTTCCAGGCCCGCCGCGACGGCGGCGGTGATGGCCTCGACCCGAGCCCGCAGGTCAGGACAGGCCCACTGCACCAAGGTCGCAGCGAGCCTGACATCGTGCAGCTGGTCGGCGACGGTGTGACGCCGCGTGATCCCCACGTCATCCTGATTGAACGCGGCCGCGGCCCGGGCAACCGCGCGCGCCGCGCCGGCCCCGTCGAGACCCTGAAGCAGGATCTGCTGCAGCGAAGCGCCGGGAGCTTCCTCCAACGCGAGCGTGCGTAGCTCGCTCACGTAGGCGATGGGCCTGACCACGGCGTACGGGGGGGGCCGCCGCCCATCCGCGGTCCGCTCGGACCAGGACCGCAGCAGCCGGAACGTGTCACTCCCCTGTTCGTTGCGATAGACTTTCAGGTAACAGCGCAGCGTTTCCGTTCGCCGCGTCAGCGTGTCATGGGCTTGGATTGCGTACTTGAGCGCCGCGCCCAGCTCCGTGCGGTAGCGCGTCGGCTCGACCGTCGCATCCGTGCTGTGCCACTCGCCCCGGCCCCCCCCCAGGCGGGCCAGGAGCAGCGGGTCGAGACGGCGCAGCGCGCCGTTCATCACGCGGCTCAACTGGGGGAGCCTGCGGTCGTAGGGGAAGACCTGCACCACCATCTGGAGGTGCGGAATGAAATCCACGGGCTCGAACGTGAGCCAGGCGGAGGGGATCTCACGGCGTGGATCGCCGGCTTGCATCTCCCGCCACAGCCGCTCGGCCTCGCCTGCCCGGGCGTACAGCAGGCCCGTCACCCACTGGTCCCGCCGGCGACCTGTGGCCGTGTCCACGACGCGCAGCGTGTACTGCAGGACGCAGCGCGACGTGGACTGACGGCACCGGAACCGGAACGGAGCGCAGTCCTCGATGTGGTAGCGCGGCCCCGCGACCGGCTTCAGATGGGCGCGGAACACCTCGAGCATCAGCCCGGGGTCGCCGGCGACCGCGAGCTGTGGGAAATCGGGGTCGGCCGGAAACGCCTCCAGGCGGCCCGCCGCGGGCCGGGCCTGCCGGCGCAGGGGCGCCGCCTCGCCGCTCACCTGAGATCGGCCGCCGGCTGCTCGATATCGAGCTCGTACAGCTGCCGGTAGCGCCCGCTGTTGGCCATCAGCTCGGCGTGCGTGCCGCGCGCGATGATCCGACCTTCCTCCAGAAGCAACACCACGTCGGCGTCCGCAACCGATTGCAGGTCGTGGGTGATCATGAGACAGGTCTTGCCGGCCATCAGCCGCTCGAGCGCCTCGCGCACCTTCGCCTCGCTCTCGACGTCGAGGCCGGTCATCGGCTCGTCCAGGATCAGGATCGGGGCATGGAGCAGGAGCGCGCGCGCGATGGCGATACGCTGCCGCTGGCCGCCCGAGAGAGTCGCGCCGCGCTCGCCGATGACGGTGTCGTAACCATGCTCCAGCTCGCGGATGAACTCGTCGGCGTTCGCCGCCCCGGCCGCGGCCACGATCTCCCCCAGGCTCGCCTCGGGTCTCCCGTAGGCGATGTTCTCCCGGATCGTCGCGCCGAACAGCAGCGACTGCTGAAGCACGATCCCGATCTGGCGGCGCAGCGACTCGCGCCGATACCGCCGGATGTCGACGCCGTCGATGAGGATGGCTCCCTCCTGCGGCTCGTAGAGACGCAGGATCAGGCTGACAATCGTCGACTTCCCCGCCCCCGACGCTCCGACCAGGGCGACACGCTGGCCCGGGGAGGCGGCGAAGGAGATCTGCCGCAGCACGTCCTTGCCGTCTCCGTAGTCGAAGGAAACGTCCTGGAACACGATTGCGCCTTTGAGCGACGCCGCTTCGATGGCGTCCGGGCGGTCCTGGATCTCCGGCTCGGCGTCGAGGACCTCGGAGATGCGATCCGCGCTGGCCATCGCTTTGGAGAAGTCGGTCGAGAGCTTGGCGAGACTCCGCATCGGCCTGTACATGTTGGTCAAATACCCGACGACCAGGACGAGCTCGCCGGGCATCATCCTGCCGCGGAGCACCTCGAGCGCTCCGAACAGCACCGCCGCCGCAGTTCCCACCGCCGTGATGATTTCCGACGATCGGGTGGCGGCGGCCTCGAGCCGGGCGATCCGGATGCTTTCGCGCACCGTCTCAGCGGTCACGGTGTCGAACTGCTCGATTTCATATTCTGCGCGGGCGAAGGCTTGCACCAAGGGGATCGCCGAGAGCACCTCGCTCATGCGGGAGGCGACCTTGCCCTCCTGCCTGCGCTGCGTCTTGACCGACTCCTTGGTCTTGCGATAGAGATGAAACAGGCTGTACCCCAGGAACGGCAACGTGGCCAGCGCAATCAAGCCCATCTTCCAGTTCAGGACGAACATGACGGCGAACATGCCGCCGACCGTCAGGGCGTAAGAGGAGAACTTCAGAATGGAGTCCGCAAACACGTCCTTCAGGGTGTTCGTATCCCCCGCGATCTTGGTCAGCAGGTCCCCCGAGCGCGCGCGGTTGTGGAAGGACAACGACAGGGCCTGCAAGTGCGCGAACAGCTCCCGGCGCAACGCGTAGACCATCTTGTAGCCGACGGACGAGGTGATGAATATCTGGAAGTAGGAGAACAGCCCTCCGCCCAGCGCGATCAGCACGATGGCGCCGGCGGCTTCCCCCAGCAGTGCGATTTTTCCCCCCGCGGCGAGGCCCTGGAGAAAGCGCAAGGAATGCGGGAAGGGCTTGCCCAGGATCACGTGATCGAGGATGACCTTCAGCGGCCACGGCTTCGCCAGCTCCGTCGCGGTGGCGCCCACGGTGCAGGCGGCGGCCAGGAGCAGGCGCCCCTTGACCCGACGCAGGTGCGCCACGAACAGCTGACGGAATCGCGACCGTTTGCTAGGCCGCATGGCGCTCCTCGAGCGCTCCTCTCGCGCGCGCGGCGAGCTGCGAAACGATCGTTGGCCACCGGGTCGGCTGCCGTTGGCGGACGCTGTAGATCTTGCGGACGAGCGTGAGGCCCCGGTAAAACGACACGTTGCCCGGAGACACCTGAGGCCGCGCCGCGAGATAGGCCTCGCGGAAACAGGTAAGCCACTGACACGCCACCGCCGCCGGCGCGCGATCGGCCACGCAGCGTCGCTCCACCTGCGCCAGAAAGTGACCGGCATCGTAGGCGGCATCGGCGTAGCCGAACATGTCCAGGTCGAGCAGCACGAGGCGGTCTCCCGTCCACAGGAACTGCCCCGCTCCCAGGTCGCCGTGCACCGGCGCCGGGTCGGCCGGGTCGAGGCGGGTCACGGCCTCTTCGAGCCGGTCCATCAAGGGCTCGACCAGCGGGGCGGTCTCGGGCCAACGGTCGCGCAGCTGATCGCACCGGGCTCGCGATTCTTCGACGAGCATCTCGGGAGTGGTGCGCGCCTCCGGCACGATGTCCAGGCGATGCAGGTCCGCGGCCACCCCGGCCGCCTGCCGCAACAGCTGCGTCTTTCGCTCGTCCACGATCTCGGAAAGGAACACGCCTTCCACCCACGGGAACACGAGCGTGCGCTCATGCGGTATGTGGCGGATGGGCAGACACAGTACGCCGTGGTCGGTCTGATAGCGCTCCGCGACCGCCTGGGAGTGCGCCCATACTTGGCGGCTGAAATCGTCCGCGTACACCTTCAGCGCATAGGCTCGCTCTTCCCCGGCATGCGATCGAACTCGCGCCAGCATGACGAAACGGTCCGAGTGCATGCTCTGCAGGACACAGGTGACACGGGCCGGCTGGAAGCCGCTCGGCAAGCAGGGGTGCAGGCTCTCCAACACGGCCGCGGGCTGCTGCAGCCGCGCCAGCTGCGCCCACAGGCCGTCGCGCTGCTCGGCAGTGGCGTTCGATCGGAAGCGCATTCAATCCGCCCCGAGCCAGCGCGACAGATAGGCGGTGAGCCGGGCCGCTCCGTCGAAGGACGGGATGATCTCGTGCATCCGCCGCGCGTGGGCCTGCGGATCACGGCACAGCGCCCACTTCAGGGCCTCGGCGAGACGTTCCGGGTTCAACGCGTTCGGGTGGATGCAGCGGGCCAGACCTCGTGCCGCGAGCAGTTCGGCGCGAATCGCCTGCTCGACCTTGTGGGTCTCGCGAGGCACGATGACCAGCGGGCGGGCGGTGGAGAGCGCCTCGCACACGCTGTTGTAGCCGCCCATGCTCAGGATGGCATCGGACGCGCGCATGAGCCGAAACGTGTCCGCCCGGGGCACGACGCGGCACCAGGTGGTTGTTCGTGCCTCCAGGGCGGCCTGCTGCGCGACCGGCATGAGCGGCCCCGTCACGACCATCCCGACCAGGTCCGGGAAGTCGGCCCTGAGGCGACCAAGAGCGGGCAACACGGCGTCCAGCACCGGATACCCGTCGCTGCCGCTCCCCACGGTCGCCAGCACCAGCGGTCCGCCCTCCGCGAGCCCGTGTTCTCGACGGACCGCGGCCGCATCGCACGCGGGCGGATCGCGCACGACGTAGCCACAGTAATGGAGCTTGGGTCGGACCGACTCCGGAATCGCGTAGGCTTGCGACACATCGTAGAGCCTGGGCCAGCCGTACACCGCGATGCCGTCGTAGAGGTTTTCGAAAGCGTCGTACACGCCCAGCTCTTGCCAGAGCGCCCGAATGCGACCGGGATCGTCCATGATGTCCCGCAGGCCGTAGACGAACCGCGTGGCGGGGTACTGCGCCTTCAGGGCATACAGACCATCGCGAAACTCTCCCCCCGAGCCCAGCGGCTCGTGATCCACTAACACGAGCGCCGGGGCCAACCCCTGCGCCGCCTCCCGCAGCATCCGACTGCGGATGCTCCGAAAGCGGCGTATCGCCGCCTCTTCTTCATCCACCGTCTGCCGCACCGTTCCCGGGGTCAGACGCGTGGGCAGTTTGATGTAGTCGCACCGCTCGGGCAGTGTGAAATTGCTCGCCACGGGCGACTTGGTCGCGATATAGGCGACCGCGGTCGGGTACGCCACGAGGATGCGCCGAGCGATGGTCAGCGCCCGAGTGATGTGCCCCAGGCCGCGGCTATCCTGCGCATACAGCAAGAGGGTCCGAGTCTGCATGGACCGGGATTCCGTCATATGAGCCCCAGCGCGGGCGAAGGTCTCGTCCCCATCCGGCAGTCGCCGAATCGCGCGCTGGGTTTGGCAAGTCACGTGCCAGGGTGGGAGGCGTGCGGAGTTTCACGCACTTACCACGTCACGCAGGTTTTGCATCGACGTGACCGGGAGAAGAGCGAGATGGGCCGGGCCGTTGCGGCGACTCAGCGTCGCAGAGCGGCGACGACTGACGGCAGGACGCATCCTCGCGCCCGCCCGAGAGTCCGTGCGGCGCGCCCGTCGGGGCGAGTCGTGGGCATCCCGCCCCGCGCCCAAAATTTGCATCCGCCAGGACGGTGAGCGTGAAACAGTGCATCCCGGCCGCGGCCGCCGCACCTGCGTTGGGCGCCGGCCGGGTGCAACGAGGAGGTAGCCGATGCTGCTCGGCGAGATCGTCCAGGTCGCCCTCGAGGCGCTGCGCGCGAACAAGCTGCGCTCGCTGCTCACCATGCTGGGCATCATCATCGGCGTCGGCGCGGTCATCACGATGCTCGCTTTGGGCTCGGGGGCGGAGCAGTCGGTCCGGGAGCGCCTGCAGGCACTCGGTCCGACCCTGCTGACCGTGTATCCCGGTCAGAGCTTTCATCATGGGGTGGCCAGCGACAACCGCGTCAGCCTCACGATGGACGACGACACCGCGCTCGCGAACAGCGCCCACTACGTGACCGACGTCGTGCCCGAGCTGCGGGCGAGCCTTCAAGTCCAGAAGGGCAACCGAAACATCAACGTGAACGTGCTGGGCACGACGCCGAACTTTGTGCCGGTGAAGAACTACACCATCACCGCCGGCCGCATGTTCACCGCCGGGGACGACGCCGCCCGCCGGCGCGTCGCCGTCCTGGGCTCGGCCGTCCCCACGATGCTGGACGCCACACCCGCGGCGATGATCGGGCAGGAGATCGCGATCCGAGGCATCCCGTTCGAGATCATCGGGATTCTGTCCGAGAAAGGGTCGCAAGAGCCCACCTCCAACCCCGACGAGCACATTCTCATCCCCCTCGAGACCGCCCGCTACCGCATCATGGGGACCGATCGGCTGCGCTCGATCACCGTGAAAGCGGCGGACCTGACCTCCATGAACCTCGCCATGATCGAGATCGAGCGCGTGCTGCGGCGCCAGCACAAGATCCGCCCCGGGCGTGACGACGACTTCCAGATCCGCAACCAGACCGACATCCTGGCCACGCTGCAGCACACCACCGAGACGTTCAAATACCTGCTCGCCGGGATCGCCGCCGTGAGCCTGCTGGTGGGCGGGATCGGCATCATGAACATCATGCTCGTCTCGGTGACCGAGCGGACCCGCGAGATCGGCGTGCGCAAGGCGCTCGGCGCCACGCGGCTCAACGTTCTCCTCCAGTTCCTGGTCGAGGCGCTGGTATTGTGTCTCGTCGGCGGGCTGATCGGCGTGCTGATCGGCTCGATCGGCGCCGTGGCGCTGTCGAAGCTGGCTCACTGGAACACGCTGATTTCCCCGCTCGCCATCCTGCTCGCGTTCGCGTTCAGCGCAGCCGTCGGGCTGTTCTTCGGGATCTGGCCGGCGCGGCGGGCGGCGAGCCTCGATCCGATCATCGCGCTGCGATACGAGTAAGTGCGGAATGCGGAGTGCGGAGTGCGGAATTGATCAGCCGGGATCGTAGCGCGCGGCAGGGGTTCGAAGCTCACCCGTACACTCCGCACTCCACATTCCGCACTCCGCACTCGTTTCGCCCTCAGGCCGAAAGTGTCACCGCCTGCTGGACGGGGCTCCGGCAAGCGCTCAGCAGCTCCTCGAGCAGGCCCGGTATGCGGGTGAGGCCGCCCAAATCGACGCGGCTGCGGCTGGCCGGAGGCGGACCCAGATCCCGAGCGAGCCACTCAGTCAGGGCCCGCGGGCTCAGCTGGTCGGGATGAAGCACGTCGACCAAGCCCAGGTCCCGGAGGCGCTGCGCGCGGATCCATTGCTCGATGTTCGGATTCACGCGCGGCACGATCAGCGCGTGCTTCTCGAACGAGAGCACCTCGCACACGGTGTTGTACCCGCCCATGGAGACGACGCGGTCGGCGCGCTGGATCAGCGCGGCAGGCTCGGAGAGGAATTCGAACACTGTGAGACGTGGACGCCTCTCTGCCCATCGGCGCAGCCGCTCCCGCGTCTCCTCCGGCATGTACAGTCCGGTTACGACCACACCGATCGTATCGGGGGGCAAGTCGGCCTGGACAAATGCCTCGGCCAATGCGGCGCCGTCTTGCCCGCCGCCCACGACACAGAGCGCGAGTTTCCCCGGGGGCAGGGTCGCGAGCAGCGAGTCGGCCTGGGCCGCCGCGAACCGCAGGCGCGGGCGCTCGTCCAGGTATCCCGTGTAGCGCACCTTCGCGGCCGCCTGATCGAAGGTCCCGTATTCGCGAACGGGGTCGTACACGGCAGGATCCCCGTATATCCAGACGGCATCGTAATAGTCCCGAATGACCTCCGCGTGACCCTGTTCCGCCCAGGTCCGGCGCACGGTCGCGGGGTCCTGCAGCACGTCGCGCAGACCGAGCACGCAGCGCGTAGCCCCTCGCTCTCGCACCTGGTCGAGCGTGCGGGTGAGCTCACGGGCGGCCCCCAGGGGCAAGTGATCCACGATCATCACGTCTGGCTCAAAGGCTTCGATCGCGCTCCGAGTGACGCTCTCGCGGAGCGCCACGAGATCCTGGTCGGAGACGTTCAAGAAGCGAGGCCGGCGCGACCCGTCGGCCTCCTTGCGCAACGCCGGGAGGGTGACATAGTCCACTCCCGCCGGCATCGGGAGCGAGCCTATTTGCCGCGCCTCCGCGATCATGACGATGACCGGCTGGGGGTCGGAGCCGAGCAGGGCCTGGGCGATTGACGCGTTACGGCGAATGTGGCCGAACCCGACCATCCCCGGCGAGTACAGAGCGACGCGGCGCTGCCCAGTCCTAATGGCGTGTCGTGTGGGCTCGGTCGTTAGGTGAGGCGTCGCGGAGCGCACGGGCGCGGGGCCGTCGTCGGCACCCGGCTCACGGGGGAGGTGGAGAGGCTCCGCCGCGGCCGGGAGCAACGGCGCGCCGACGGCGACCCGCTCGGCGGCGGTGTAGATGTACTCCGCCACCCGCCGCGCCGCGTCCGGCACGCCCTTGAAGCCGGGCAGGCTGGACACATTCACCACATAGGCGTGCCCGTCGTTCTCCACGATATCCACCCCGCAGAGGTCGATGCCGAAGGCGGCCCCGCACCGGCGAGCCAGGTCCGCCAGCTCCGGCGACGGCGTGAAGGGCTCGCCAAGCTTCTCCTCGTACGTCCGAGCCGGCCACACGCGCGTCACGCCGAACACCTCGGCGCCGATCAGGTACAGCTTCCGGTCTCGCCCATCCCGTGGGTGGTAGCGCTGGGCGAACACTGGCTCCCCGACGGGCGGGAGCGCAGCGAGCTCCGCCGCACTCCGCACGACGGCCACGTCCGCGCCGGACGGCCGTCGGTAGGACTTCACGATGAGGGGGCCCTGCTCGACCGCCGGCCGCAGCTGCTCGAGGTGCGAGGCGACGAAGGTTTGCGGCATCGGCACACCGGCCGACTGGAGAACGCGGAAGGTGAGGATCCGGTCCCGCAGCATGGCGGACACCGGGTACGGGTTGAGCACGGCGGCGCCCGCCTCGTGGAGGGACGCAGCGATGCTCATCGCCACGTCGCTCTTGTCCTTGAGCACGTAGAGGTCGTGCTCCGCGCGCACGCCGAAGACGTCGATCAGCCGCTCCGACACGCGAATCGGCTCGACGACCGCGCCCCAATCGGTCAGGAAAGCCGCAACCTCGGGCATGAGACTGCGGTCCGCCGGAGCGTTGGGCCCCATCAGGAATCCGATGCGCACGTCGCTCCCCCTCCCCTGCCCCCTCACCCCCACCATGCCATGGTTGGGGCAGGTCGAATTGCACCAGAACGAGATTGGGCGCCGACGCGCCGCGTGAACGTACGTCTGATCTTCCGTGGCATGTACGGATTACCGTTCTCGTCACAGATTGGCCGGGGTGCTTCAGCAAGTCCCGTACCACGCACCGCTGGTCGGGAGCTCCCCGATGGCCTCGT
>Ga0066665_10001596_pt1 | contig 10644 bp, 9 predicted proteins | sample GraSoiAngelo_114_FD_75175 | JGI IMG/M metagenome (GOLD analysis project Ga0066665, IMG submission 75175) | Grasslands soil microbial communities from the Angelo Coastal Reserve, California, USA - 14_0903_13_40cm | ecosystem: Environmental > Terrestrial > Soil > Grasslands | place: USA...
GCGAGGATGACCTCGGCGCCGTACCGCCGGGAGGACGTCACCTTGATGAGTGGCGCCCACTCCGGCATCACGATGACGGCGCCGATCCCGAGCCGCGCCGCGTGGAAGGCGACGGCCAGGCCGTGGTTGCCGGCGCTGGCGGCCGCGACGCCCCTCGCCCGCTCGGCGGGGCCGAGCTGCAGGAGAAGGTTGGCGGCGCCGCGCTCCTTGAACGACCCGGTCATCTGGAGGTTCTCGAGCTTCACGAAGCAGCGCACGCCGCTCATCTCGGAGAGCGTCTGTGAGTACGGGCAGGGCGTCTCGTAGAGGGCGCCCTTGAGCCGCTGCCGCGCCGCCTCGATCTCGGCCGTCCCGAGCATGCCCCTCAGAACGGTGTCCGCGGCTCGCGGAGCGCGGGGGACATGACGGCGATGGGCATCAGCGGTGTCGAACAGGCGTACCCCGGGCGGCCCCGCCAGTCGAGCAGGATGAGCCCACCGTGGCCCCGCCCCTCCTCGACGAGGAGATCGACGGCGACCTTGGCGGCGTACTCTGGATCGTCGGCGTCCTTCAGGTAGCACAGCGCTCGGTGCCCGAGGACGACACGGATGATGGCCTCACCGTCGCCGGTGCACGACACACCGCCGATCGAGCTTTCGGCGTAGGTGCCGCACCCGATCAGGGCGCTGTCGCCGACACGTCCCGGGAGCTTGCCGGCAGTGCCCCCGGTCGACGTCGCGACCGCGATGGTGCCGCTCCGGTCGAGGGCGACGGCGCCCACCGTGCCGCCGAGCATGGCACGCGGCGGGACGGGCTCGGCGTGACGTCGCCGCTGGCGATCCGTGACGAGCGATGCGGCGTCGCACTCGGGAATTCCCACCGAGCGGGCGAACGCGAGCGCGCCGTCGCCCACGAGCATGACGTGGCGACCCGCCTCGAGGACACGGCGAGCGAGCGTGATCGGATGCGCGATGCGAGGGACGGCCGCGACCGCGCCGCACTGGAGGCGGTCGCCTTCCATGATGGAGGCGTCCATTTCGACCGTGCCGTCGCTGGTGAGGACCGAGCCGTGACCCGCGTTGAAGCGGGGATGGTCCTCGAGCACGCTCACCGCGCTCTCCACCGCGTCGAGCGCCGCGCCGCCCGTCGAGAGGACTCGCCAGCCGGCCAGGGCGGCAGCGCGCATGCCCTGGCGAAGCTCATCACGTCCTTCGGATGGATCCGCGGCGGCGCCGCCGTGAACGATGATCGTGGGCACGCGTGTCGTTGGGGCGCGCTCGGCGGGTGGCGGCATGGCCTCCACCGTGTCACAATCCCGCCGGATTGCAAGACCCTCGATCACTCTCGCGCCTGAACGCGGCCATCGTGAGCTGCCGCCGATGTCCCCGCCTCGTCGCGCATCGCGAGTCGGTCGCGGCGGCGCCACCGCCACGCTATCGTGGCCAGCGCTACTGGGCGCGGCCGCTGCCGGGCTTCGGCGACCCACGCCCGCGGCTTTTGCTGGTGGGCCTGGCCCCGGCGGCTCACGGCGGCAACCGCACGGGGCGGATGTTCACCGGGGACCGGAGCGGCGACTGGCTCTTCGACGCGCTCCACCACGCGGGGTTCGCCAACCAGCCGAGATCGGAGCGTCGCCGGGACGGTCTCCGACTCCGTGATGCATACATCACGGCCGCGATCCGCTGCGCGCCGCCGGCGAACAAGCCGACGCCGGCGGAGATCGCCTGTTGCGAGCCCTACCTGCTCGCCGAGCTCAGGCTGCTCACCCGCGTGCGCGTCGTTGTCGGGCTCGGGCGCATCGGGTGGCAGGCGTATCTGAGGGCCCGGCGCGCGCTCGGGTCGCCCCCGCAGCGGCCGGCGCCGCTGTTCGGGCATGGCGCGCTGGCCAGATTCGACGACGGGGTGACGCTGATCGCTTCGTACCACCCGAGCCAGCAGAACACGTTCACGGGGAAGCTGACTCGGCCGATGCTGCGCGCGATCTTCGTGACCGCGCGACGCCTGCTAGGGGACGACGGGGGCGAGAGAGACGCCCGTGCGCCTAGTCAACCAGATCGGTCGGCAGGCGCGGACGCTCGGCGACGGTGAGCGTGAGCTCGCGCCGCTGACCCTCGCGCATGATCGTGAGCCGCACGCGCTGGCCGGGCCGTAGCGTCTTCACCTTCGCGAGATAGTCCTGATGCGTCCGGACGGACGTGCCCTCGATCGCCGTCAGGATGTCGCCTCCGACGAGGTACTCCTCGCCCTGCACGATCACCGACACGTTGCCGCCGCGGACGCCGGCGCGCTCCGCGGGGCTGCCGTCGTACACGATCTCGACGAGGTAGCCGGGGGAGAGCGGCAGCCGGAAGAGCGACGACACGTGGCTGTCGATCTCGCGGCCGTGGAGCCCGAGCCACGGGCGCGTGACCCGGCCCGTCTCGCGCAGGTCGCGAAGGACTGCCTTGGCGGCGTTGATCGGCAGGGCGAAGCCGATCGAGTTCGCCTCCTCCGAGATGAAGGTGTTGATGCCCACGACGGCGCCGCATCGGTCGACCAGCGGGCCGCCCGAGTTGCCCGGGTTGATCGGGGCATCGGTCTGGATCATCGGCTGTTCGGCCAGGCCCGGCAGGATGCGGTTGAGGCCGCTCACGATCCCGCGGGTCATCGTTTGCTCCAGACCCATCGGGTTGCCGATCGCGACGACCTCGTCGCCCACGTGCAGCGCCGACGAATCCCCCAGGCGCGCGGCGGGGAGCGGCGACGTGGCCTCGAGCCGCAGCAGCGCGAGGTCGGTGACCGTGTCCACTCCCAGCACGCGGGCCGGCGTCTTCGTCCCCGAGTCGAGCGTGACCGAGAGGGACGCCGCGCCGTCCACGACGTGGGCGTTGGTCAGCACCTGGCCGTCGCGCTCGATGACGACGCCGGACCCGACCACGGTCTCGAACCGACGCTGGGGCTTCGCCTTGTTGATCTTGGTCGCCTGGATCGACACGACGGCCGGCGACACACGCTCGAAGAGCGTCGCGAGCGACTCGGTACAGGGCTGCGCGAAGGCCAGCGGCGGGATCGCGATCACGAGGAGAACGACGAGCACGCGCATCAAACTGGATGATACAACGGCCGAGTGCGAGGCGGGCGGTATAATCGACCGGTGCGCACCGTCCTTCCCATCCTCCTCCTGGCCGTCGTGCTCTTGATGCCGCGCGAGGTGCCCGCCGCCGAGCGCGTCGTCGCCGCCACGCTCGACAACGGGCTCCGGGTCCTCCTGCTCGAGGATCACCGCAGCCCGATCGTGTCCGTCCAGGTGTGGTACCGGGTCGGCTCGCGCGATGAGCAGCGGGGCGCGACCGGGATCGCCCATTTCCTCGAGCACATGATGTTCAAGGGCACGCCGACTCGCGGCCCGAAGCAGTTCGCGCGGCTCGTCGAGGAGAACGGCGGCCAGGACAACGCGTTCACCTCGCAAGACGTGACCTCGTACTTCGTCGACATCGCGGCCGACAAGCTCGACCTCGTGATCGAGCTCGAGGCGGACCGGATGCAGAACCTGCTGCTCGACCCCAAGGAGATCGCCTCGGAGCGTGAGGTCGTCATCGAGGAGCGGCGGACCCGCACGGAGGACGACCCGGGCGGGTTTCTCGGCGAGGAGGTCAACTCCATCGCCTTCAAGGCGCACCCCTATGGCTACCCGATCATCGGCTGGATGGAGGACATCAAGCGGATCACGCCGGCGGAGATCCGCGCCTTCTACAAGACGTACTACGTCCCGAACAACGCGCTGGTCGTGGCGGTCGGGGCGTTCGAGGCGCCCGCCGTGCTCGGGAAGATCCGCCGGAGCTTCGGACGCATCCCGCGCGGCAAGACGCCACCGCCGGTGCTCGCCGTCGAGCCGCCTCAGAACGGCGAGCGACGCGTGACGGTCAGGAAGGAGGCCGAGCTCCCCATCGTCTATCTCGGCTGGCACGTGCCGAACCAGCGCTCGAACGACGCTCCGGCCCTCGAGGTCCTGTCGACGATTCTCTCGGGCGGCCGCGCGTCGCGGCTCTATCGTGACCTCGTCTACCAGCGCCAGCTCGCGCTCGAGGCGGGTGGCGACTACTCGTACTTCTCGATCGACCCGAACCTCTTCTGGTTCTGGGCGACGCCGATGCCGGGCCAGACGTCGGAGACGCTCGAGACGGAGCTTTCCAAGCACATGGAGCGGCTCAAGACCGAGCCCGTCACCGACGAGGAGCTGGCACGCGCCAAGAACCAGATCGAGTCCGCATTCGTCTTCCAGGACGACTCGGTTCACCGTCGCGCTGCGCTCCTCGCCCGCTTCGAGCTCATCGGGGGCTACGAGCTCAAGGACTCCTTCATCACGAAGATCCGCGCGGTCACCGCCGCCGATCTCACGCGGGTGGCGGGCGCCTGGTTCGCGCCGGACCGCAAAAGTGTCGGCGTCCTGTTACCGAAGGCGCGATGACCGCCCGAGCTGATCGGTGTCGAGGTGCCGCGAGAGCCGTCGTCGGCCTCGTGGGCGTGCTCGTGTCCGGCCCCGCCTTCGGGGCGCCCCTCGCCCACCGGGAGGTCCTGCCGAACGGCATCGTCCTGCTCGTGGCCGAGCGGCCCGCCGTGCCGATCGTCGCGGTGCGCGTCCTGACGCGGGCGGGTGCGGCCTTCGATCCCGACGATCGCGCCGGGCTCGCAAACCTGACGGGCGCCCTGCTCACCCGCGGGACTGCGAAGCGCACGGGGCCGGAGGTCGATTCAGCCATCGAATTCGTGGGCGGCAGCCTCGAGGCGACGGCCGGCCGCGACAGCCTCACCGTCGCGCTGTCCGTGCAGAAGAAGGATTTGACGCTCGGACTCGATCTCGTGTCGGAGGTCATCCTGTCGCCGACCTTTCCTCCGGCGGAAGTCACGCGCAAGGTGTCCGAGATCCAGGCCGCCATCAAGCGCTCCGAGGAGGACCCCGGCACCGTGGCGAGCCGGGCGCTGTCACGGCTGGTCTACCCGGGCCATCCGTACGGCGTGCCAGTCGAGGGAACCCGCGAATCGGTGGCCCGGCTCACGCGCGATGACGTGGTGACATTCTATGCGCGGCACGCGCGACCCGACACGACCGTCGTGGCGGTTGTCGGGGCCGTCACGGTGGACGAGGCCCGCCGCGAGATCACGGCGCGGTTCGGCTCGTGGGCGCGTCCCGCCGGCGCGGCCCCGTCGATCACGCCGGCGACCGCCCCGCCGTCGCCGCGTGAGGAGACCGTCAAGCGCGAGCTGACCCAGTCGACGATCATGCTCGGCCGCCGCGCCATCCGGCAGACGGAGCCGGAGTATTTTCCGCTGTCCGTCGCGTCCTACGTGCTCGGCGGCGGGTCGGTGTCGCGTCTCTACGCGCGGGTGCGGGAGGAAGCGGGGCTCGCGTACGCCATCTACAGCTGGGTGTCGCCGGCGCGCTACGGCGCGGCGTTCGCCGTGAGCGCCCAGACCCGGACCGCGGAGGTGCCGAAGGTGGTGGTCATGATCCGCGAGGAGCTCGCGCGTATGACCCGCGAGCCGGTCGCCGAGCGCGAGCTGGCCCTCGCCAAGCAGTACCTGATCGGGAGCTTCCCGTTCCGGCTGGAGACGTCGGGCAAGGTGGCCGACTTCCTCGTCGCGGTCGAGGACCAGGGCCTGGGGCTCGACTACGCCGATCGGTACAAAGAACAGATCGGGCGCGTCACCGCGCGCGACGTCCAGCGCGTCGCGGCCCAATTCTTTCCCCCGGAATCCTTCAGTCTGGTCATCGTCGGCGACACCAAGTGAGGTCCCTCGCGCCCGCGTGGGTCCTCGTCCTGCTGCTGGCGAGCCCGCCTGTCGTCCTCGCCGCGTCGTTCACGCTGGGCCCCGGCGAGCGGAGCGACGCGATGCGGGTGGGCGCCCGCTCGATCACCCGCGAGTCGTTCGATGCCGAATGGCGCGTGACCAGTCCGTCGGGCGACAGCCTCACGGTGATCACGCCGTTCCATCGGCTCGTCCTGGCGGCCCGGCACGCCGCCTTCAAGAACGAATCGCTGAAAGAAGATGAGCCGGAGAAGCTTCTCCGAAGTCAGCAGGACCGGCTGGTGATCTGGGCGCAGCTCCGCGGTCCTCGGGAGGACTTCGCGCGCTTCTACGCGCCGCGAATCCGCGTGGGCGAGCGGGAGATCGAACCGGCCTTCGTCCAGAACGAGCGCACCGCCGTGCGCACGGAGGGCGGGGGGTACCTCGCACGCTGCGTCTACCGGTTTCCGACCAAGGAATTGACGGCGAAGGAGCGCCTGCTCCTGGTCATCCGCGACGCGGACGGCCGCGACGTCAGCCGCTTCGCGATCGACCTCGGGGCGATGCGATGAGCGTATCGAGCGCCCGGACGCCGGCACCGCGCGGCGGCGCATCGAAGGGGTAGCGGCCGGGAGAAGGCATGGGCGCGCACGGCTGGGCGGGTCTGGGCATCATCGGCGTCGCGGAGGCGCTCCTCGTTGCCGGCGACCCGACGATCGCCGGCTGGCTCACGCCGATCGTCTGGACCGGCTACGTCCTCTTCGTGGACGCGCTGGCGGCCCGCGTCACCGGCCGCTCGTACCTCACGACCGACCGTGTCGAAGGCGTCCTCGTCGCGGTCGCATCTCTCGGCTGCTGGTGGCTCTTCGAGCTCTACAACGCGCCGCGGTTCTGGCGCGGCGGAGCCGACGCGGCCGGCCTCTGGTGGCGCTATCACGGCCTCGAGCCGAATCTCTTCCTGCGCCGCGTCGGCTACGACTGGGCCTTCGCGACGATCTTCCCCGCGCTGTTTCTCACCGCGGCGGTTCTGCGCGCCACCGTGTTCGGCCGTGCACGCGTCGGTCCCTGGCGCCCGTCGCGGCGAACGCTCCGTTTGGCAGTCGTCACGGGGGCGGTGAGCGTCGTTCTGCCGCTCGCCGTCGTGTCGCCGTGGCTCGTTCCCCTGGTCTGGATCGGCTGGGCGCTCCTGCTCGAGCCCCTGAACTACCGTCGCGGCCGGCCGTCGTGGCTCGCCGACGTCGCCAACGGAGACGCGTCGCGCCTGCTGGCGCTGGTGGTCAGCGGCGCGATTTGTGGCGCGCTCTGGGAGTTCTGGAACTATTGGGCGGCCGCGCGGTGGACGTACGCCGTCCCGTACCTCGGGAGCATCAAGGTCTTCGAGATGCCGGTGCTGGGCTACCTTGGCTTCCCGCCGTTCGCTCTCGAATCCTACGCCATGTACCAGTGGCTTCGCGGGCGTCTCGGCCGCGATGCGGGAGCGATGCTATAATCCGCCGGCATCGAGCCGAAACCCCACGGAGGTGACCCTGATGAAAGCGATCCGCGTCAACACGCCCGGCGGTCCTGACGTCCTGCGCTACGAGGATGTGCCCGAGCCCGCGCCGAAGGCCGGTGAGGCGGTGGTGAAGGTCGACGCCGCCGGCATCAATTATGTCGACGTCTATCAGCGCTCCGGCCAGTACAAGCTTGCCCTGCCGCTGACGCTGGGTCTGGAGGCCGGTGGCACTGTCACGGCGATCGGCCCGAACGTGACCGAGGTGAACGTCGGCGACAAGGTCGCGTACACCGGCGTGCCGGGCGCGTACGCGCAGTATGCCGCCGTGCCGGCGGCGCGCCTGGTGGCGTTGCCGACCGGGCTGAGCACCCGTCAGGGCGCGGCGGCGATGCTGCAGGGGTTGACGGCGCACTATCTCGCCTGCTCGACCTATCCGCTCAAGAGCGGAGACCGCTGCCTCGTGCACGCGGCGGCCGGCGGCGTCGGCTTGCTCCTCTGCCAGATCGCCAAGATGCGGGGGGCTCGCGTGATCGGGACGGTCTCCACCGAGGACAAGGCGAAGCTCGCGCGCGAGGCCGGCGCCTCCGACGTCATTCTCTACACGAAGCAGGACTTCGAGGCCGAGGTGAAGCGGCTCACCGACGGCAAGGGTGTGCAGGTCGTCTACGACTCGGTCGGCCAGACGACGTTCGACAAGGGGTTCAACTGCCTGGCGCCGCGCGGGATGATGGCGCTCTACGGTCAGTCGAGCGGCCCCATCGGCCCCTTCGACCCGCAGACGCTCAACGCCAAGGGTTCGCTCTTTCTGACGCGCCCGAGCCTCAACCACCACATCATCACGCGCGCCGAGCTCCTCCAGCGATCGGGCGAGCTGCTCGGCTGGATCCGGGACGGCAAGCTCAAGCTGCGCACGGAGTTCGAGTTCCCGCTGAAGGACGCGTCGGACGCGCACCGGGCGCTCGAGGGACGGAAGACGACCGGGAAGGTGCTCCTCATTCCGTGAACATCGCGCAGCACCTGCAAAATCCTGAAAAAGGACCTCAGACAGCGGGTCGCGCTAGAATGACGCCAGAGGTGACCATGCGACCAAGAGCTCTTCTGCTCATACTAGGACTTTCCCTCGCATCGCTCCTGCTGCTCGACAGCGCCACGGTGTGGGCGCGCGCCGGGAGCGGCGGAAGCCGGGGCTCCCGCTCATACTCGTCGCCGTCCTCGCCGTCCAGTTCGTCCAGCCCCTCGCGGGTGACGACCCCACCACCTTCCTCGGCCCAGCAGCCCACGCAGCGGCCGGGCATGTTCGGTGGCCTGATGGGAGGCATCGCCGGCTTTGCCCTGGGCGGGCTCCTGGGTTCCATGCTGTTCGGAGGCATGGGCGGCGGCTTCGGCGGTGGTCTCGGACTCCTCGAGCTCGTGTTGATCGGTGGGGCGGTCTTCTTCCTGTTCCGGATGCTCCGTGGCCGCCAGGCGGCCCGACCCGAGCCGGCGTACGCCGGGGCCGGTGGCGCCAGCTCGTACAGCTCAGGCGGACAGAGCTGGTCGACGCCAGGAGGCGGCACGACCGTGGAGGCGCCGCCGAGCGTGTCCGATCTCGATCGCGGGGTCGAGCATATCCGTAGTATGGACGCGAGCTTCGATCCCGACGGTTTCGTGGAATTCGCGAAAGCGGCGTTCACCGACGTCCAGGTCGGCATCGTCAAGCGGGATCTGAGCGCAGTGCAGGACCGGCTCACGCCGCAGGAGTACGCCCGTCTGCAGGCGCAGTGCGATCAGCTCCGGAGCGCGCGACGGACGAACCGGATCGAGCGGCTCCGGATCAACCGGGCGCAAGTGAGCGAGGCCTGGCAGGAGAGCGGCCAGGACTGGGTGACGGTGTACTTCGCCGTCTCGCTCGTCGACTACACGGTCGACGACGCGACCGGCGCGGTGGTGGAGGGATCGGCGACGCCTGTGGACATCGAGGAGTATTGGACCTTCACGCGTCCGGTCGGCCCGAAGCCCTGGCGGCTGTCGGCGATCCAGAACACGTAATCCCTCCGGAGGTGCGCGTTGAAGCGCGCCTTGAAGTGGCTCGTCGGGCTCGGCGCGGTCGTCGTCCTGCTGCTGGTCGTGGCGGCGATCGCGCTCCCCCGGCTCGTCGACACTCCGCGCGTCCAGGCGATGATCGCCGGCAGCGCCTCGCAGGCGATCGGGCGGCCGGTTAAGTTCGAGTCGCTGTCCGTCGCGCTGTTCCCGCTGCCGGCCGTCGAGCTGCACAAGCTGGAGGTCGCCGAGGACCCACAGTTCGGCACCACGCCGTTCATCACGCTCGAGACCGGCCGGCTTCACCTCAAGCTCCGCCCGCTTCTCGGTGGCCGCGTCGAGTTCGGTAACATCACGCTCGAGCGGCCGCGCATCGCGCTCATCCAGAGCGCGGACGGTCGTCTAAACGTCGCGAGCCTCGCGCCTCCCTCCGAGTCCCGGAACGCGTCGCGGCCGGGACGAGGCAGCGGCGGCGGCACGGGCGGCGTGGCGGCCGCCGTCGTATCGCGACTGAAGATCGACCGGGGGATCATCACGTACGTCGTCCGCGGGAAGGGGGAGGCGCCGACTCCATACCGGGTCGAAGACCTGGACCTCGCGCTGACCGGCCAGGGGATGCAGCTCAACTTCAAGGGCGCGCTCCGCGTGAATCCGGGCGATCTGGCCGTCAAGCTCGCGGACGGGGTGGCGGCGTTCAACGGCGCCAAGGCGGTGCTCGATGCGCCGGTCCGCGCGCGGGTGAGCATCGAGGGGAAGAATGTCGAGCAGCTCGTCACCGCCGCCGCCGGCCCGACCCCGGCGATCGCCGGGCCCATCAAGGGCGACCTCGCCCTCGGCGGGACACTAGGGACGCCCCGGGTCTCGGGGAACGTGGAGCTGGCAAACCCGAGGGTGACCCGGACAAACGCCGCGTGTCCAGAGCCCACGCGACGCACGCTCTCGCTCGGCCCGCTGAAGCTGGCGGGCGCGTCGTGGGACGGCGGCCGGTTTCAGAGCCGCCCCACCACGACCTCCATTGGCAGTGGAACGATCAGCACCAATCTGACCGCGACGCTCGACCGCGGCCTGCACGTCCAGCTCGGCGACCTGGCCATCAGGGCGCTGCCGGTCGAGAAAGTCCTGGTCGACTTTGTCTGCCAAGGCTACGCGGTGGCCGGCCCGCTCGACCTCACCGGGGCGCTCTCCGCGAGCGCGACCGACCCGTTGAACACGCTCGGAGGCTCGGGAGAGCTCCGGCTCGGACCCGGAAAGGTGGTCGGGCCTCAGGCGCTCGCGCTCATCGGCACGCTCACGCAGCTCGCCGGCGCCGTATCGTCGGTGCTCGCGGCCGATGTGCCGACGGCGCTCACGTCGTCGCCCACCGACTTCGACTCCATCACCGGCAC
>Ga0066665_10001599_pt1 | contig 10638 bp, 9 predicted proteins | sample GraSoiAngelo_114_FD_75175 | JGI IMG/M metagenome (GOLD analysis project Ga0066665, IMG submission 75175) | Grasslands soil microbial communities from the Angelo Coastal Reserve, California, USA - 14_0903_13_40cm | ecosystem: Environmental > Terrestrial > Soil > Grasslands | place: USA...
GCTGGAAGCCGCTCCCCACGAACAGCACGACCCAGGCCTCCCGGGGGATCCCGACCTCGGCACGCGCCCCCGCGCGGTGGCGGCCGCGGTTGTCGGGGTGGAAGCGCTCCAGGTCCACGCCGTTGTAGACGACCCGGAGCCGCGCCGAGGGCACGCCGTAGAGCCGCGCGATCTCGTCCCGCCCGCGGCGGGCGATGGCGACGATGCGCGGCGTCCGAGCGAAGACGCGGCGCTCGAGGGCCAGGACGAGCCGATGGAAGGGGCTCGCGCCGGGCCCCCCGCGGGTGGCGAGGTACGCGCGGTGGCAGCCTTCCCCCGCCCGGTAGATGTCCTGCGACAGCGTGCGCTCGTGGCTCTGCACGACGTCGTAGTCGGCCGCGCGGACCGCCCGCGCCACCGCGAGGGGCAGCCAGAGCGCCCGCGCCAAGGCGGGCGCGCGCACGACCGGGAGGCGGTGGCCCACGACCCCCGGCAGCGGCAGCTGCCCCGGCGGGCTGTAGAGGTGCACGTCGTGGCCGTGCGCGACGAGGGCGCCGACGAGCCCGGCCGTGGCCGTCTCCACGCCCCCGTGGTAGACGAACGGGCGCGAGATGAGCGCGAGCTTCACGGGCGCCCGGAGGCGGCGACCCGCTCGACGAGCGGGAAGAGCCGCGCGCGGGCGGCGGCGAAGCTATAGAGCGCCTCGCAGCGGACGCGCCCGCGGGCGCCGAGCTCGCGGGCGAGTGGCTGATCGTCGAGCAACCGCCCGATCGCCGCCGCGAGCGCCGGCGGATCTCCCGGCGGGACCACGAGGCCGCAGCCGTCGAGGACTTCGGGGATCATCGAGACGCGCGTCGACACGACGGGACGGGCGAGCGCCAGCGCGTCGAAGATCTTGGCCGGCATCTGGCCCACGGTGTCGCTCGTCGCGCGCTGCGGGACCACGACCACGTCGGCGGCGGCGAGGTAGCGCGGGACGTCGTCGAAGGGGATCGGGTCGGTCGCGATCACCTGCGGCCCCTGGGCCCAGCGGCGGCCGGCGCCGACCAGCGCCAGCACGACGTCCGCGCGCCCGAGCAGACGGACGGCCGCCACGAGGTCCTCCACCCCCTTGTAGGCGCGCGCCGTGCCGAGGAACATGACGATCCGCCGGTCTCCCGCGCCGAGCGCCGCGCGCCCCGCCGCGGGGTCGAAGCGTCCGGGCGCCCAGAGCTCGGTATCGCGCACGTGGGGGATGAGCGTGCCGCCGAAGCGCCCCTCCAGGAAGCGCGACGCGACCGTGAGGCCCGAGGCCAGCGGGACGAGCCGTTCCATCAGCCAGGTCCAGGGAAGCCCGTTCGGGTTGGCGAGGTTCAGCAAGCGGCCCAGGCGCCCCCACGCCCCGGACCGGTAGAAGAAGCCGACCTCCCAGTCGTCGATGTCGAGCAGCAGCGGCCGCCGCGCCACGAGCCGCTTGAGGAGCCCCAGGCCGAAGCTCGTGGGTCGGGGCTTCGACGCGTAGACGAGGTCGCCCCCGATCGCGCGGAGCAGCGCCGGCAGCCGAGCGGCGAACACGGGGTAGCGCGCCCCGGGCACGGCCCGCTGGGGGATCGGGCCCGCCTGCGCCGGCCTCCACACGTCCGCTCCGAAGCGCGGGCCGACGACCTCCACCTCGTAGCGGCCCGCCAGGAGCCGGGCGAGCAGGTCGGCGCGCCCGGTGGCGTTGTCCGAGAGATCAAAGGCGAGGACCGAGATCTTCAGACGCGATCCAGCACGGTCCGGTAGATCCGCTCGACGGCGTCGACGTAGCGCGCGGGGGTGAATTCCGCCTGGGCGCGCCGTTGCCCCGCCGCCCCCATCGCGCGCGCCCGCGCCGGGTCCCGGAGGACCCCCTCGAGGGCGCGGGCGATCGTCTGGGGCCGGTCGTCGTCGAGCAGCAGGCCCGTCTCGCCCTGCACGATCGTCTCCGGCAGGGCCCCGACCCGGCGCGCGACGACGGGACAGCCCGCGGCCATCGCCTCGAGGACGGCCCGGCAGCTCTCGTCGGAGCCGGCCGCCATGAGCACGAAGCAGTCGAGTGCGGCCAGGACCCCCGGCAGGTCGCGATCACGGTAACCGGCGAAGAGCACGCGGTCGGCGAGCCCGAGATTCGCGACGTCGGCCTCGAGCGCCGACCGCGACTCCCCCTTGCCGACCAGGAGCAGGCGGGCCTCGGGCAGGTGCCGCAAGAGCTCCTGGAACCCGGCGATGAGCGTCTCGTGCCCTCGCCGTGGCGCGAGCCGCGCCACGCAGCCGACCAGCGGGGTGCCGCCGACCTTGAACTCCTCCCGGATCGCCCGGCCGTCGCGCGGCCCTCCGAAGCGGGCGACGTCCGTGACGCCGGGCACGTGCCAGAGCCGCTCGCGCGGCAGGCCCGCCCGCAGGCAGCGCGCCTCGATCGACGCGCTCACCGCGAGCGACGCCGCGGTGCGCCTGTAGAGCCAGGCGCTCGGCCAGCCCGCCCGGACCCCCCGCGCGTTGTGGAACGTCCGGACGAGCGCCGCCCGCGGCCGGGCCATCCCCGCCAGCCAGTGATCGTGGGAGTGGTGGGCGTGGACCAGCTCGACGCCCTCGTCGCCGATCAGCCGCCCGAGCGCGAGCACGTCGCGCACGATCCCGACGGGCGACCGCTTGGCGTCGAGCGCGACCGCGGTGAGCGGCTCGATTCCGGCCTCCCGCGCCTTGGCCTCGAAGCGGTCGCCCCGGATCATCGCGAGCATGACCCGGTGCCCGCGCTCGCGGAGGCCGCGGCAGAGCGTGACGATCGAGTCCGCGCTCCCCGTCCACCAGCGGTTGGCGGCGAGCTGGAGGATCGTCACCCGAGCTCTCCGTAGAGGGCGAGCAGCCGGTCGACGCAGCCGTCGCGGGAATACCGGCGCGCCACGAGGGCCTGCGCCGCCGCCGCGCGCCGCCGGGCGGCCGCGGGGTGCCGCAAGACCGCGCCGAGCGCCGCGGCCAGCGCGGCCGGATCCTCGGGGGGAACCAGGAGCCCCGTCTCGCCGTCCGCGAGCACTTCCGGGATGCCGCCGATCGCCGACGCCACGACGGGGACGCCGACCGCCATCGCCTGGAGCAGGGACTGCGGCACGCCCTCCGTCCGGGTGGACGCGAGGACGAAGCAGTCCATGAACCGGAGCAGCTCCGGCACGTCGCGACGGAAGCCGGGGAAGCAGACGGCGGGCGCGAGGCCGCGCCCCCGGGCGAGTTCCTCGACCCACGCCCGCCGGATCCCGTCGCCGACGAGCACGAGCCGGGCCTCGGGGAACTCGGGCCGGAGCCGCGCGAAGGCGTCGAGGAGATGCGGGTGCCCCTTCGAGCCCCGGAACATCGCGATCGAGCCGATCACCGGGCGCGCGGGACCGAACTCGCGCAGCAGCGCGTCGCTTCGCTCCCCCGGCGTGAACTCGGCGAGGTCGACGCCCGCCGCGACAGCGCGGACGGCCTCGGGGCGGACGCCCCCGGCGAGCACGAGCGCGCGGATCGCCTCGCCGCTCGTCAGGACGCGATCGGCGAGCCAGGTGTAGACCGGGTTGAGACCGGCGCGGATCGGGATCGACACGTGCCGGGAGCGCACCACGGGCACCCGCGCGAGCCGCGCCGCCGCGCCCCCCACCCAGGCGTCGATCGAGCTATGGGTGTGGACCAGGTCGACCTTCTCCCGTCGGATGACCCGCGCCAGCCGCAGGACGGCGGGCACATCCCACGCCCCCCGCATGGCGACCGCCGCCGTCTCCAGGGCGACCCGCAGGGCCTCCGCCCGGACCCGGCTCCCCGGCTGGGCGGCGAGCACGACGCGCACGCCGCGCTCGCGGAGCCACGTGGCCTCGGTGACGATTCGCACCTCCTGCCCGCCCCAGCCCAGGGAGGATTCGGTATGGAGGACCGTGAGCGGCACGAGCCTAGCCGTCGCGCGGCCGGAGCCGGTCTGGGCCCGCGGCCCGCCCGCCCGCGTCGCCGGCCGCCCCCGCGGTCTCCGAGGCCCGCGTCGAGGCCGCCGTCCGGCCTCCGAGCCGGGCGAGCACCGCGTCGGTGACCTCGTCGACGCCGATCGCGCGCATGCACACGTGGTCGATGGGGCAGCGCCCGAGGAAGCAGGGCGCGCACGGGACCTGCTTGGCGATGACGGTCGCCGGGCCGCGGGGGGCCGAGAGCGCGGGGTCCGTGGGACCGAACAGCGTGACCACCGGCGTGCCGAGGGCGGCGGCCAGGTGCGCGGTGCCGGTGTCGCCGCTCACGAGGGCGTCCAGCCGGCCGAGCAGCGTGGGGAGGAGGGCCGGCCGATCCCGGCCCACGAGCGACGGGATCGCCGAGCCCGCGCCCGCCTGGACGCGGCGCTCGAGGTCGAGGTCGGCCGCCGTGCCGAGGAGCAGCGCGGTGACCCCGCGGGTGGCGAGCCCGGCGCAGAGCGCGGCGAGGCGGTCGGCGGACCAGACCTTCGCGGGGCCGGAGGCGGCGCCGAGATGGACCCCGACCCGCGGCGCCCGGGTGGCGCCGCACCGCACCAACAGCTCCCCCACCTCGGTCTCGCTCGCCGCGGCGGGGAGCGGGCGCAGCAGGGGCTCGGCCCCGGCGGGCGCGATCCCGAGCGGCGCCAAGAGCCCCAGGTACTCGTCGATCTGATGGCGTCGCGGCGAGGGAAGCGGCAGGCGGTCGGTGAGCCAGATCCCGCGGCCCGAGGTCTCGTAGCCGATCCGCCGTCGCGCGCGCCAGTAGCGGGCGGTCAGCGCCGACTCGAGCGAGTTGGGGAGGAGGAGGGCCACGTCCGGGCAGAAGGGCCGGACGGACTCGAGGGCGCGGAGGCGTCCCGTCCACGCCCGCGGATAGCCGACCCACGCGTCGGCCAGCTCCTGCCCGCCGACCAGCCAGGCCCACGGGCCGATGGCCACGACCCGATCCGACGGCGCGAGGCCGGTCCGGAGCGAGCGCAGGAGGGGCAGCGCCATCACGGTGTCGCCGAGCCAGTTCGGGAGGCGCACGAGCACGTTCATCGGCGCGGGCGGGCGAGCGCCGCGCGCCAGAGGTCGGCGCCGGCGCGCAGGACGAAGCGGACGCCGAGGGCCCAGAGGGGCAGCCGCGACGGCGGCAGGCTGCTCAGCCGGACCCAGTCCTTTTCCGTCGTCACGAGTCCCTCCGCGCCCGCGGCGACGGCGCGCGCGGCGAGCCGGTCGAGATCCCCGCGCCCATACCAGCAATGGTCGGGGAACGCCGCGAAGCCCGCAAGGTCCACGCCGAGGGCCTCGAGCGTTCGACGGAAGTCGTCGGGCCAGGCGATGCCGGCGAAGCCCAGGAGCCGCTTGCCCGTGAGCGCGCGCGCCGGCTCCGGCGTCAGCCGCCGCGCCTCCCAGCACTCGACCGGCTCGTGCTCGGCCGCGAGGACCGGCACCCCCGGCGCGTGCCGGGCGGCCACGGCGGCCACCGACGCGACCGCGTCGGGGCCGGCGGCGCCGCTCACGACGATCAGGTGGGCCCGCGCGAGCGCGTCTACCGGCTCGCGGAGCGGACCCGCGGGGAACAGGCGCCCGTTGCCCCACGGGTTCTCGGCGCGGACGAGGACGATCTCCAGATCCTTCACGAGGCTCCGGTTCTGGAAGCCGTCGTCGAGGACGACCGCCGACGCGCCGAAGCGGCTCACGGCCAGGCACGCCGCCGCGTACCGGTTGGCCCCGACGACCACCGGCACCCCGGGCAGCCGCCGCGCGAGCAGGAAGGGCTCGTCCCCCGCGTCCCGCGGCGCGAGGAGGACCGAGCGGCCGTCGGCGACGACCCGGACCCCCGTCGAGCGGCGACCGTAGCCGCGGCTGACGACGGCCGGGCGCGCGCCGAGCGCGGCGAGCGTGCGCACCGCGTACTCGACGGCGGGCGTCTTGCCCGTGCCGCCCAGCGTGAGGTTGCCGATGGAGATCACGGCGCAGGGCAGCGGCCGGCTCGTGAGGATCCGCCGATCGTAGAGCCACGCGCGCGCCCGGAGCAGCCCGCGGTAGCCGCCCGCGAGCGCCCGGGCGCCGCCCGCGCTGCCGCCGCGCTCCCATTCGTGGACGAGGCGCGCCCGCACCGCGCGCGCCAGGCTACTCACCCGCGGCACCCGACTGGACGAGAAAGCGGTCGATCAAGGCGAGCGTCTCGCGGACCGCGCCCTGCCGGGCGGCGACCGCCGCCAACCCGGCGTCGCCCATCGTCGCCCGGAGCGCGGGATCACCGAGGAGGCGCGCCAGCTCCCGCTCGAGCTCGGCCGCGTCCCGGACGACGAGGCCGCCGCCACTGCCGGCCAGGAGCTCGGCGCTCTCGCGAAAGTTCGTCGTGTGGGGACCGAAGAGCGCGGGCTTCCGCCGCAGGGCGACTTCGACCATGTTGTGGCCCCCCGACGGCACCAGGCTTCCGCCCACGAACACCACGTCGGCGAGCTGATAGAGCTGCGCCAGCTCGCCTACCGTGTCGAGGATGATCGTCGCGCCGTCCGCCCGGCCCTTCGGCAGCTCGCTCCGCCGCACGACCGGGAGGCCCCGCTCGCGGACGAGCCGCTCGACCTCCACGACGCGCTCGGGGTGCCGGGGGGCGACGATCAGGACGAGGCCCGCGTGGCGCTCGCGCAGGCGGGCGTGCACGTCCAGCACGATCGGCTCCTCGCCGCGATGCGTGCTGCCCGCGATCCACACGGGGGCGCCCGGCGCGAGGCCGAGCAGCCGCCGCCAGAGCGTCGGCGCGGCGCCGTCGTCCGCGGGCGCGTCGTTCTTGACGTTCCCCGTCACGAACACGCGTTCGGGCGCCGCGCCGAGGCCGATGATCCGGCGCGCGTCCTCGTCCGAGCGCATGCCGAAGACCGCCACCGTCTCGAGCAGGCCGCGCATGAACGTCCGCGCGAGCCGGTAGCGCCGGTAGGAGCGGTCGGAGATCCGTCCGTTGGCGATCATGACGGGCACGCCGCGCGCGGCGAGCGCGCGGAAGAGGTTCGGCCAGAGCTCCGTCTCGAGCACGACGAAGAGCTGCGGCCGGTTACGGGCGATCGCCCGCCGCACCGCGCCCGGCAGGTCGAGGGGGAAGTAGCGATGGATCGCCAGGCGCGCGAGCCGCTCGCGCGCGACCCGAGCGCCCGTCTCGGTCACGGTCGTCACGAGGATCGGCAGCTCGGGGTGCAGGCGGTCGAGCTCCTCGACGATCGGCACCGCCGCCAGCGTCTCGCCGACCGACACCGCGTGCACCCAGACCGTCCTCGGGGGATCGGGGACGTCCCGGTAGAAGCCGAGCCGCTCGCGCAGGTGGATCGGGACGCCGTGCGCGAGCCGCCGCCAGACGGCGACCGGCACGTAGGCCAGCAGCAGGCAGCGGAGGCCCACGGTGTAGGTCGCGTAGGCGAGCCGCCTCACCGCCGACCCACCGCGTTCCGCGCCGCCTCGCCGAGCTGTGCGAGCGCCGACTCGAGGTCCTTTCGCGCCACCTCGCGGTCACGTCCCCGCACCGGCAGCGGCGCCCCGAACGCGAGCGCGCCGCGCCCGAACGGCCGCGGGATCTCGAAGCCGTCCCAGCTCCCGAGCCGCCAGGCGGGCTCGGCGGCGAAGGCGACCGGGACGAGCGGCGCCCCCGTCAGCTCGGCCAGCACGATCACGCCGGCCTGCGCCCGGGCGCGCGGGCCCCGGGGCCCGTCGGGGGCGACCGCGACGTCGGCGCCCTCGCGGAGCCGTCGCGCGAGCCGCCGGAGGGCGCTCGCGCCGCCCCGGCTCGACGAGCCGCGGATCACCCCGAGGCCGAAGCGGCGCACGAACTCCGCGAGGAGCTCGCCGTCGCGCGAGGCGCTGGTCAGCACGTGGACGGCGCGGGCGCCCCGGGCGCGGCGGAGCCGTTCGGTCACGAGCGGCATCATGAGGATCTGGCCGTGCCAGACCGCGTAGATGAGCGGGCGTGAGCCCGCCCAGAGCGGCGCGACCTGGGGGTCGCCGAGCACGGTGATCCGCATGGTCCGGCCGAGCAGCCGCACGAGGGCGGCGCCGAGCGACGCGAGCGCGCGCAGGACGAGGCGGTCCCCCCTCGAGACGGTCACGGGCCCGCGCCCGCGGCCTGCAGCACGGACCGCGCCGCCCGCAGCCCGACGCCGGGGGGCCCGAACCGACCTTGAAGCTCGGCGAAGGCGGCCCGCTGCGCCGCGAGCGCCGACGGATCCGACAGCAGCCGCTCCGCCTCCCGCGCCAGGCGCGGCCCGGTGACCGTGTCCTGATAGAGCTCCGGGGCGACCGTGCGGGCGAGGGCGATGTTGGGCAGCCCGATCCACGGCACGCGGATCAGCAGCAGAAACAGCCGGAAGGAGAGGCGGGAGAGCCGGTAGCAGATGATCATCGGCGTCCCGAGGAGCGCCGCTTCCAGGGTGACGGTGCCCGACGCCGCCAGGAGCAGATCCGCGGCCGCCATCACCGCCCGGGCGTCGTGCTCGACGATCTCGATCCCCGGCGCGCCCCGCAGCAGGCCGGCGACCCGCGCCCGGTCCACCGTCGGGGCCAGCCCGACCAAACAGCGCACGCCGGGCCGCGCGCGGCGGAGCGCAAGGGCGGCGTCGCGCAGGGCCGGCAGGAGCCGCTCGACCTCCTCCGCGCGGCTGCCGGGAAGCAACCCGAGAACGACCGCGTCCGCGTCGAGACCGAGCCGCCCGCGGGCCGCCGCCCGCGAGGGCGCGCCACGCAGGCTGTCGACGAGGGGGTGGCCGACGAAGTCGACGGGCACCCCGGCCGCGCGGTAGAGCGGGACCTCGAAGGGAAACACGGCGAGCACGCGCGTGACGAGGCGCGCGATCGTCCGCACGCGCCCCGCGCGCCACGCCCAGATCTGGGGGGGGACGAAGTAGACGACGGGCACCCCCGCGCGACGGGCCGCGCGGGCCAGCCGGAAGTTGAACTCGGGGAAGTCGATCAGCACGAGCGCCCGGGGCCGCGGGGCTGTCTCGAGCCGGCGGACGAGGCGGCGGTAGGCGCCGTAGAGCATCGGCAAGCGCCCCACCGCCTCGCTCCCGCCCACCACGGCGTGCGCGGTCATGTCGACGAGCACGTCCATGCCCGCCGCCGCCATGCGCGCCCCGCCCATGCCGAAGAGCCGCCAGCCGGGCGCGAGCTCGCCGAGGGCGCCGCAGAGGGTCGCCCCGTGCAGGTCGCCCGACGCCTCGCCGGCGACCAGCATGATCCCGGGCCCGCCGCGCTCCGCCGCCGGCCCGGCGCTCGTGCCGGGCGCCGCGGCCTCGCCGGCCCTGCCGACTGTCCTCGCCGGGTCCCGCGGCGGCGCCGCGCCCGACCGCCCCGGCGTCATGCCCGGCCGTCCGGATCGCCCGCCACGCCGACGAGCGCGATGCCAGTGCGATCGGCGAGCTCGACGGCGCGCTCCCGCTCGAGGACGAGCACGCGACCGGTCTCGATCGCGAGCGCCGCCGCGCCCCCGGCGGCCATCACCTCGAGCGTCTCGGGCCCCACCGAGGGCACGTCGAACCGATAGTCGTTGTCGGGGGCGACGGCCTTCACCACGACCGCGCCCGGCCCCGCCAGGGACAGCCCGCGGCGGATCGTCTCCGTCGTGCCCTCGCTCGCCTCAACGGCAGCGGCGCGGCCCCGCCGCACCACGACCGTCTGCCCCACCCCGGATTCGGCGAGCCGGCGCGCGATCCGGAAGCCGCGGGCGACGTCGGCTCGCTCGGCCGCCGTCGCGTCTCGCCGTCCGATGGGCCCGGCGCTCGTGATCCAGTCCCCGTAGAACGGGCGCTGGTCGAGCACCTCGATCCCGAGGTCCGTGAGGGTGCCCAGCACGCCGTGGAGGAGGCCGGCGTCGCTGAGCCCGGCGCCGCCGCGGGCGACGATCGCCTCCGCCGCCGCGTCGCCGCGCGCCTGCAACAGCTCGCGCGCGCCGAACCGCCCGCAGAAGACGGCGGCCGAGACCCGCTCGGCCCGGAGCCCGGCGAGGACCGCGGCGATGTCGGCGACGCTCGAGGGGACGAGACGGTCGACCGCGCCGTCGAGCCCCGGCGTCTCCCCGAACGCGAACGCGACGATGCGGAACCCGCGCCGCTTCGCTTCCCGGGCGACGCGGGCCGGCAGGACGCCGGCCCCGCACATCAGGCCGAGCGCGCGCTCCACGGAAGGTGCGGCGGCCACGCCAGCTCGCCCTGCCCCTCGCGGATCATCCGCTCGATTTCGAGCGCCACCGCGAGCGAGCGGATGTCGTCGCTCTCGGGCAGCTCCACCGTGCCCGTTTCGCGCGCGCGGCGCATGGCCCGGATCAGGTGGAGGATCTCGAGCTTCAGGGGGTTGTCCTTGTGCACGAACAGGTGCTCGACGAACGAGGCCTGGCGGTAGCGGATGGACTCGCGGTTCAGCGTGTATTCCTGCGCCGCCCGGCGGTGGATCCGGATGTCCTGGTCGGCGTAGTCCAGCACGATGTAGGCGTCGGGCTGGGTGATGGCGAGCGTGCGAATCTTCTGCTCGGTGGCGCGGCTCGCCGTAATGATCGCCAGTGCCCCCGAGCCGAACTGGATCTGGACGTTGGCGACGTCGGCGACGTCGGAGTGGACGGAGCTCCCGAGGGCCACGACGCGGCGCGGCTCGGAGTCGACCAGCCCCAGCACGATGTCGATGTCGTGGATCATCAGGTCCATTACGACGGTGTCCTTCTGGACCC
>Ga0066665_10001602_pt1 | contig 10634 bp, 10 predicted proteins | sample GraSoiAngelo_114_FD_75175 | JGI IMG/M metagenome (GOLD analysis project Ga0066665, IMG submission 75175) | Grasslands soil microbial communities from the Angelo Coastal Reserve, California, USA - 14_0903_13_40cm | ecosystem: Environmental > Terrestrial > Soil > Grasslands | place: USA...
ACCAAGCGCATTGAGCTGATGCAGGTCCATAACCTGGTCGATGTCGAAAATCAGATGTCTTCACTTCGTGAGTGGAAAACGAAGGGCCGCATCCGTTACACAGGCATCACACATTCACAATCGCATGGCTTTTACGAAGTAGAAAGAAACATGCGCAGTCAGAAACCGGATTTTGTCCAGATCAATTACTCGATCATGGAGCCCGAAGCGGCACAACGAATTCTGCCGCTGGCTCAAGAGCTTCGCATGGCTGTCATCATTAATCGTCCATTTGGGGGCGGCGGTTTGTTTGGGCGGGTTGCCGCAAAGTCGCTGCCGCCCTGGGCTGCCGAAATCGATTGCCGATCATGGGGTCAGTTCTTTCTGAAGTGGATTGTGGCCCACCCGGCGGTCACTTGCGTGATACCTGCTACAAACAATCCGCAGCACATGGAAGATAACATGGCCGCGGGGCTAGGCCGACTTCCCGACGCAAAAATGCGTCAGCGAATGATCGCATTCGTCTCCTCGCTATAGCCACCTGGCGCTTTCGCAATTGCGCTCCTTGCGGAGCTGTTTGCCCCTTCGGCAGATGTCAAATGAAAAATTTTACGTTTTCCAAAAAAAATCAGTTGCGGGCCGAGCCAAGTTGATGGATAGGACGCGCGCTTTATGCCAAAAATCGGCACTATCATCGTTGTCACTCTCTGGTGCGCGGCATTTTGCCCGCGCCCGGCTGCGGCGTTGGGTTTCTCCCCGCCGAAACCCAAGTTTAGTTACACCGATGCGTCCGGGAAAAAACAATCCGCCGAAGTCGTCGATAAATTTTATCCAAAGAAGATCGTGCAGCCGTTTGCCAAGGTCGATCCCAAGATAGATCCGAAACTGCGCCGGGCGGCTACGATAGCCGAGGAACGCGCCCACGCACACTCGCTTTCCAAGTGCTGGCACTTTGTGAAGGAAGCGCTCGTTGCTGCCGGTGTGGTGAAGTCCCGGCCGCAGACGACACTGGCGAAACAAGCCGGCCAGGAGTTGGTGAACAATTACGGATTCAAAAAACTCCCGGTATCAGATCCCTACCAAGCACCAGTCGGGTCTGTGTTGGTGTATGACGCCAAGCGCGAGGCGGGACACGTCGAGATCCGAACCGAGAACGGTTTCGTAAGCGATTTTCGCTCGAAGACACCATCGCGGCGGCCGCTGATTGGCGTTTTCGCGAAGACCTAATTCGCGTAGTAGCCGGAACCCAAAGCGGCGCGGCGGTGCTCCGCCGCTTTTGCATGGCCGAGTTGCTTCAGCTTAGCGCGGTATGATTGGGTCTTTCGCTCACGTTCGAGCTCGGATTTTCAGTTTCAAAGTAACCTCCGCGCCGGTTAGAATCTTTTCTTATGTCGCACACCGAGGTCATTCGCATCGCGATGTGGTCTGGGCCGCGAAATATCTCCACTGCAATGATGCGTGCATGGGGCAATCGAGCCGATACCTCGGTGATCGATGAGCCATTTTACGCGTATTATCTAAAGGCGACGGGCAAAAACCATCCCGGCGCGGATGAAGTGATCGCTACAGGCGAAACCGATTGGCGCAAAGTTGTTGCGCACCTGACCGGGCCGATCCCGAACGGCAAGCAGATTTTTTTTCAGAAGCAGATGGCGCACCACCTCTTGCCGGAGATAGATCGAGCATGGCTCGGCGCAGTGACGAACTGTTTTCTTATTCGCGATCCACGTAAAGTAATTGCCTCCTATGTGAGAAAACGAGAGGACCCTGGGCTGGAAGATCTCGGCTTCGTGCAACAGGCCGAGATTTTCGATTTTGTTTGCGCTCAGACGAATGCGATCCCGCCGGTTCTCGATGCGAAAGATGTGCTCGAAAATCCTGCGCGAATGCTGCGACTCCTGTGCGACGAAGTCGGCGTGGAGTTCAGCAAGTCGATGCTGTCCTGGCCGCCGGGATTACGCGAGACCGACGGCATCTGGGCGAAGCATTGGTACGGCGAGGTGGCAAAGACTACTTCGTTTCAACCGTATCGTCCCAGCCATGATGAAGTGCCGCAGCGTTTCCGCGAAATTTATGAGCACTGTTACGCGTGTTACGAGCGGCTTTATGAACATCGCCTTCGGTAGAGACGGCTGAAGGACGAGCATCAAACGCGCTCGAAGCTCCAACATCCAGAGAAATTTCAAAAACCAATGTTCAATCGCCCGTTTGGAGCTTGATATTGGAATTTCTCTGGAGCTTGGATGTTGGAAGTTGGAATTTAAAAGCGATGCTGCAGAAATTCGACGAACGAAATCGCGAGTTGATCGTGAACATCAACGGTCATCTGATCCATCGCGATAAAGCCGGGATCAGCCCCTTTGATTCGGCAGTGCAGGGTGGTGATGCGGTCTGGGAAGGATTGCGCCTCTACAACGGACGAATTTTCAAGCTCCACGAACATCTCGATCGGCTGGAGCATTCAGCCCGCGCCCTGTCGTTCACCGAAATTCCGCCGCGGGAAAAAATCATCGACGAAATCAAACGCACGCTCACTGCGAACAAGATGCGCGACGGCGTGCATGTTCGGCTGACGCTCACGCGCGGCGTGAAAATCACGTCGGGCATGGACCCGCGACTGAACCAAAGCGGGCCGACCTTGATCGTGCTCGCAGAACATAAGGCGCCCGTTTACGCCAAGACCGGGCTGGCCCTGATTACGAGCAAAATTCGACGCCCGCCGCCGGAGGTCCTCGATGCGCGAATTCATCATGCCAACCTGCTGAATTCAATTCTCGCCAAGATAGAAGCAAACAACGTCGGCGCGGACGACGCGCTCATGCTGGACACGCGCGGCTTTGTCGCGGAAACGAACGCGACGCATGTGTTCATCGTGCGCAACTCCGATAAATCGCGAGCAAGCGGCGACCTGGCCACCAGTCGCGTGGTGGCTTGCCCCGAGGGGATTACTCGCGCGACGGTGATCGAAATTTGTGCTGCCGAAAAGATTCGCTGCATCGAGACCGACTTGTCGGTCGTCGATATTTACGGTGCTCAGGAAATGTTTTGCACCGGCACAATGGGCGAACTGGCTGGCGTGATCAGGATCGACAATCGCCAGATCGGCGACGGCAAAGTCGGCCCGATGACAAAGCGGCTGAGCGATCTCTACGTCCAACGCACGGCGACCGAAGGCGTGGAGGTGGTCTAGTTTGGGACTCCTTGGAGGAAAACGCTCAACGCCCAACTCCCAACACCGAATGCTCAACTATCTGAATCGGACGTTGGGGTGTTGGACGTTGAGCGTTGGGCGTTGAGAATTCTATTGTCCCCAAGTCTTTCTTTGAAAGGAAACCCGGCCAGATCCCTTCTCGAATGCTTCAAAGTGCTCCGGGTTCTGCTGGTAAAATTTTTGGTGATACGCCTCGGCGGGATAAAATTTCGTCGCGGGCAAAATTTCAGTGACGACCGGTTTTTTAAATTTCGCCGAGCGCGCCAGCTTTTCTTTTGATGCCTCGGCGATTTTTTTCTCCTCGGCGTTGCCGTAAAAAATCTCGGCGCGATAGCTCGGGCCGATATCGGTGAACTGGCCATCGGCCTGGGTGGGGTCGATCTGGCGCCAGTAGATGTCAAGCAATTGCTCATAGGAAATTTTCGCCGGGTCGTAGGTGATCTCGATCGACTCGCGATAATTGGTTTTTTCCGAGGAGACGAGCTCGTAAGTCGGATTTCGCTCGGTTCCGCCGCAATAACCTACTACTGTTTTGATGACCCCCGGCGCTTTGTCGAACGCTGGCTGAATGCACCAGAAACAGCCACCTGCGAAGATCGCGCTCCGCGTTTGATTCGGCGAGGAAGTTTGCGCAGAAACCAGGTTGGAAATTGAGAATAGTAGAACGCCCAGCAGGAGAGATTTCATCGGGCGTACCTTAGACAGCACAAAACGCCCTGTCGTTGCGAATTTGCCGAGGAGCACTTTTTTCAGATGACCGCATACAAGTTGAATTGCCCGCGACGTGACGACAATTTTCCTCCGTGATCGAACTGGTCCCAGAGTTGTCCACTGAGCGCCTTGATGTCGGGGAGCTTTTCGGGCGCGATGCGCCGCTGCATGTGGATCTGGGCTGTGGCGATGGCTCTTTTCTTTGCGAGTTGGCTCAGCAGTTCCCAGAGAAAAATTTCCTCGGAATCGAGAGGTTGAATAAACGAGTAGAGAAAACGCGCCGCAAAACTGACAAGATCGAACACGTGCGGGTGCTGCGCGCGGACACTTTTCATGCCGTGCGCTATCTACTGCCGGAGAATTCAGTGGAAACATTTTACCTCTTGTTTCCCGATCCGTGGCCGAAACGGCGGCATCAGCGCCGCCGGATTTTTACCCGCGACTTTTTAGATTCCGTTGCTGCTGCATTGGAACACAACGGTTTGTTGCGCGTGGCGACCGATCAGCTCGATTATTCTCAGCAAATGGAGCGGCTCAGCCACGCACATCCGCAATTTGAAATTGTCGATCTCGCTGACGTGGCCCTTCCGTCCACAAAGTTCGAACGAAAATTCCAAGAACAAGGGGCATCCATTCATCGGCTCGCGCTGCGAAAAGTTTCACCGGTCAAATAAGCGCGGGCGCTCCATTCGTTGCCGGAGAACTTCAATTCCACCGCGCCGGTCTCGTCCTGGCGAAAGAGTTTAATTCCGCGGGCCCGAACCTGCTGAGCCCACTCATCGCTGATCCGTTCGTGTGCCGGGAAGTCCTGTGAAGTGGCGACGATCAGTTGTGGCCGCACCGCGTCGAGAAACGGGCTGGAGCCCGAAAATCCGGAGTGATGTTGACCTTTGATGAGAATGTCGCTGTGCAGGTCGAAGTCATTCTTCAACAGTGCCCGCTCCGTGTCTGTGCCACTGTCGGACATGAACAAAGCGAAGTTCGCCGGCGCGACGAATAAGCGTATAGCTGCTGCCTGATCATCTGTAGTCGCTGCTGCAAAACCGCGGGGCGGAAAAAGAACACGTGCGGTCACTTTGTGCGACAAACGGAAATCGTCTCCGGCAGCCAATCCGTCCACCTTGCGCCCGCGTTGCTTCAGCAAGCGTTGCAGCTCCCGATGAACAAAAGAGCGGTCGGGCGCGAGATTGTCGATGAGATGCGCGCGGGGAAAATCGCGGAGCAATTCTCCTGCGCCACCGATGTGAAGCGAGTCGCCATGGGTCAGGAACAACCCGCTGAGCCGGTTCACCCCGGCCCACTGCAAATATTCGCGGACGACACGGTCATAGCTGCGCTCACTCCCGCAATCAAACAACCAGTCCCGGCCATTTGTTCGCACATGAACCGCCGCGCCTGCGCCCACGTCCAGCACCGTGATTTTGGCCGAACTTTTGCCCAAGTGCAGCGGCCCGACATAAAAATGGCCGCCAGGAATTTGCGCGAACAGATGGACGATGCCGACGACCAGTGTGGCCAGCGCCCAGTTTGCATTGTTGAAAATAACAGCGAGCCACGGGAGAAGCGGCGTAGCGATCAGCGAAAGCAGCGCAACGGCCAGAACGAAAAACGCGATAGGAACTACTACGAGGTTCGCGAGCAAGGAAATCGGCGTAACCAGGTGGAAATACCAGAGGATGAGTGGCAAGGAGCCAAGCCACGCTGCAAGCGAGACCGATGCTCCGCCACAGAGCCATTCATATCCGGAATGCATCCATCTGCGCGGACCACGCAGAAGATTTGGCGGCAGGAAAGGATCGACCGCGCCCCAACGTTGCAAAAATCTAAAGAACGGATCTGCAAACAACACAATTGCGCCGACCACTGCGAAGGACAGCTGAAAACCAGTGGAAAACAGTTCGGTCGTGTTCCAGCAGAGAATGAAAAACGCCGCTGCTGCCAGGCTGTTTGCCAGGAAAACCTTGCGTTCGAAAAATAAACCGCCGATCAGGACCGACGCCATCGTGGCGGCTCTCACACTTGATATGTGCAGGCCGGTCACTGCCGCGTAAAAGAAAAGCAGCGGAATGATCACTGCGGCCGCTGTTTTACGTGAAAGCCGCGCGACTGTTGCCAGCATCCAAAGAAGAGTCGCAACAATTCCTACGTGCAGCCCGGCGACAGCGAACAGGTGAAGTGTGCCTGTTTGTTGAAATGGTTCTTCGATGTCCTCCGGCGTTTGGTGCCTGAGCCCAAGCACAATTCCGCTGAGAAAACTTTGCACCTCCGGCGCGTTTCCCAGATCGCGAAAGAGCGCATTTTGCATCCAGATACGCGACTTTTGCGCCAGGCGTAGAATCGCGTTCCCGCCGCCGTGCCGAATCAGCGTGCCGTCCTCTGCGTAGCGAACAAATAACAAACGGCGAACGTCCCGGCGCTCCAGGTACGAACGCATATCGAACTCGCCGGGATTGCGCGGCGGCGCGATCGGCTCGGCAGTTCCAGAAAGCTTTAGCTCGTCGCCGAATTCAGGAGCGCCTCGCCAGCGAACCTGCCAGACGGCGTCCGTTCGCTCGTTTCTTCCTTCCAAATCAATCGATTCTAGCTTGAATAGGAACGTCGCAAATCCGTTAGGCGCGATTTTTGGCTCGGTAATCACTGCGCCAGTTGCTGTGACGACTCGTGGCCGGTTGCCTAGCTCAGCGACGAGCTGCTGGCCTTCCATGTCCCGGGTGGTGAAATTGTGCAGCAGGAAAAATCCAGCTCCGACGATCAGGTAGGTCGCAATCAGTCTGGGCCACCAGATTACTGCGATTGCACAAACCAACGTAAATATCGTGAGCGCGGTCAGGACGAAACCGGAGGGCGAGAAGAACTCCGCGAAAATAATTCCCACGGCGGCCATTGCCGCCAAGCCAACAAATGGTTGGCGTGGCATGGTCGCCAGTTTCATGCACCGGTTTTTCGCTCATCCAGCGCGAGCAAGGCAAGCTTCAATCGCAATTGTGAGCTTCTTTCAATCGAAAAGGTGCTCAAGACTTTGGGCTTGGCACGAGCAGCACGGGGCGAGTCGCGTGTTTGAGAACGCCTTTGGTCGCGCTGCCCACAAGCAAATGATACATGGCGCCGTGCCCATGCGTTCCCATCACGATGAGGTCGGCATTAATTGCGTCTGCTTGATTTAGGATTTCTTCTGCCACCGACCCGGTCGGCTGGTGCAACGTCACCTTGGTGCCCGCTTGCGCGATTTCTTTTTCCCATTGCGCAAGCTGCGACTTTTGGTTTTCGCTCTCTGGAATTGTCTGGGGCATGGAGTTAAATCCGGGGACAGGCACGCCTGAGACAGGTGCAAGCTCAGGCATCCCAGCCAGGCCGTAGCTGAGAGCGCCGGGAGCAGTAGCGGCGGTGAGTTCTCTCACGTGCGCCAGATGAATTTCTGCATCGAGAGCTTTTGCGAGTTGTCGCGCTACCTCGATCACAGCCGGCGTTGCATCTGAAAAATCCACTGCGACCAAAATGCGTTTCATGCGCGCATGCCAGCTTACGTGGCGCGCTGCTTTATCTCAACATCAAGGAGCGGCGGTCTCCTTGTCCGCCGCTGGGCGATCTGGAGATCGCTCCTCCTTGAGAGATGGATCACGATTGCCTGCATCGGGCGCACACCGTAATTTTCCTTCGTGCAGGATCTTTTTGGCGAGAGAGAAGAACTCGACATCCAAAGCGCGGACCGCGCCGCGCCACTCGCTACGCGCATGCGTCCGCGCTCGCTCGAAGAATTTGTTGGCCAGGAACATATTTTGGCGCCCGGCAAACTTTTGCGGCGCGCGATTGAAGCGGATCGTTTGCCGTCAGTGATCTTTTCCGGGCCACCGGGAAGCGGCAAGACCACGCTGGCGCGGATCATTGCGGAGATGACGCACGCGAAATTTATTCGGATCAGCGGCGTGGAAAGCAACGTCGCCGAGATGCGGCGCGTCATCGCGTCGGCCACGAATCGTCTCCGCACATCGGGACAAAGGACGATCCTGTTCATCGATGAGATCCATCATTTCAACAAGGCGCAACAGGACATTCTCTTACCCGATGTTGAGAGCGGAAACCTGCGACTGATCGGGGCGACCACTTACAATCCGTTCTTTTACGTAAATAGCGCGCTGGTCTCGCGCTCGCAGGTCTTTCGACTCGAACCACTCAGCGTCGAACAACTCGAACAATTGATCGATCGCGCGATGGCCGACAAAGAGCGCGGCCTCGGAAACTACAACGTCGAAATGGACAAGAATGCGCGCCGTCATCTCGCCAAGCTCAGCGACGGCGACGCCCGCAAATGCCTAAACGCTCTCGAGATCGGAGTGTTGACGACACCGCCTTCTGTAGCCGGGGGCGGTGACCCCGGCACCGCGATCAACGATCGCGGCCCCAACGTAATTCACTTCACTCTCACGGTCGCCGAGGAAAGCATCCAGCAAAAGGCGATCGTTTACGATCGCGTCGGCGACGCGCACTACGACACTATCAGCGCGTTTATCAAAAGCATGCGCGCATCCGACGAAAAAGGCGCGATGTATTGGCTGGCAAAAATGCTGCATGCCGGCGAAGATTTCCGATTCATTGCGCGACGCATCGTTATTTTCGCCAGCGAAGACATCGGCCTCGCCGACCCTGACGCGTTGCGATTAGCGATCGCGACGCAGCAAGCCGTCGAATTTGTAGGGATGCCCGAGGCGCGCATCCCTCTCGCGCACGCTACCGCTTACATGTGTCGCGCGCCCAAAAGCCGCGAAGCTTATGATGCGCTCAACGCCGCAACCGAGAAAATCGAGATGGAACAAACCAAACGCGTCCCCGAGTATCTGAAGAACAAGCATTTCCCGGTAAACCCAGAAGAGTGAGAGGCGACTGTGCGATCGGTGCCCGATTTCAATCGAATCACTTCGAACATCGCGATCTGGCATGGCTATGATTCTGCCGTAAAAGCGGAGTTGTACTCGAGTTGCCTCGGGACTTCCGGTGGAACCTATCTGATTGATCCAATTCATTTGCGACGTGACGCGCTCGACGAACTTGTCGGTTCTAGTCCAGTTGTGGGAATCATTGTGACGAATTCCAATCATCATCGCGCTTCGATTCAGCTGGCCGCGCAATTCTCGGCTCCGATTTTCGCGCGGCACGAGACATTTCTCGATGAACAGCCATCTCAATTGAGGCAAATTGGCGATGGCGACGAGATTTGCGCGGGGCTGCGCCTGATCTGGATCGAGGGCGCTGCATCGGGAGAAATTGTCCTGCACTTCGCACCTGACGGCGGAACGCTTATTGTCGGCGATGCGCTGATTAATTTTGAGCCGTACGGGTTCACATTTCTGCCGGCGAAATATTGTTCGAACCAAAAAGAAATGCGGCGGTCGCTGCGCAGACTTTTGGATTACAAAGCCGAGCGAATTCTTTTCGCGCACGGCACACCGATTTTATCGGGGGCGAGTGAAAGGCTGAGCAGTTTGCTGGCTGGCGATCTCTAAATGGGCACCAAACTACTAGCAGAAGAAATTGCCCACAAATACACGAAGGACGCGAAGTAAGAGACAGACTGTCCAGCATCGAGCCTCTTTGTTCGTTTGTTTATTTCGTGTGTTTCGTGGGCTAGAACTAAACAAAGATGTTGCCGGCAGGGCTGCCGGCAACTACAGGCTGGCAGCCCTGTGCTCCCCAGAACTAAAAGCTCTCTGCAAAATCTATGAGACAGCTTGGAGACGGATCAGTCGCTCGTTTCTTGCGGCTAATCCGTTTCTCGCATACGATTTTTGCGTTGCCGTTTGCTCTTGGCGCGCTGGTGGTGGCTGCGAACGGACTGCCGTCGTTGCGCATTTTTTTGCTGGTTGCCTTTTGCATGGTGTTCGCGCGCACGGCGGCGATGCTTTTCAATCGGCTGGTTGATTGGTCGCTCGATCAGCGCAATCCCCGGACTGCGTCTCGCCACCTGCTGATCTCCAAATCTGCGGCGTCGGTTCTATTGGTTCTGAGTTCGACCGGATTTGTCGTGGTCGCAGCTGCAATCAATCGATTGACCTTCATCCTGGCGCCTGTGGCTCTCGCGATAGTTTTTTTTTACTCAGTCACTAAGCGATTCACCAGCGCGACGCACTTTTTTCTCGGACTTGCGCTGGCGGTCGCTCCGGTGGGCGCCTGGATCGCGCAAACCGGACGGATTGATCTTGCGCCGGTTGTGCTTGCAGCAGGCATAATTTGCTGGGTCGCTGGTTTCGATCTGATCTATGCGACACAGGATTACGATTTTGACCGGCGCGAAGGCATTCGATCGCTGGTCGTGAGATTGGGGATCGCGCGCAGCCTGCGTGTCGCACAGCTGCTGCACCTTCTAACTTTTGCCGCGCTGATCGGTTTTGGTTTCATGGCGAAGCTTGGTTTACCCTATTACTGGTCGATGCCTCTGGTTGCAGCGGCGCTGGTTTACGAACACAAAATCGAGAAGCGCGATTTGGCAGGAATCAATCGCGCGTTTTTTCAGAGCAACGCGTTTGTCAGCGCAGTCTTTCTCGTTGCAGTTTGTTTAGATCGGTTGCACTAGCGCCAGAGCAATTCAGCCCTGGAAGATAATGACGAAGCACGAATGCCGAATGACGAATGACGAATGAAGCACGAAGCCCGAATGATGAAGAAGCGAGGTTACCACCGTTCGTCATTTGATCATTCGTCATTCCTTCGAGCTTCGTTATTCGGATTTCGTCATTGTTCT
>Ga0066665_10001608_pt1 | contig 10627 bp, 9 predicted proteins | sample GraSoiAngelo_114_FD_75175 | JGI IMG/M metagenome (GOLD analysis project Ga0066665, IMG submission 75175) | Grasslands soil microbial communities from the Angelo Coastal Reserve, California, USA - 14_0903_13_40cm | ecosystem: Environmental > Terrestrial > Soil > Grasslands | place: USA...
GAGCTGCCACGGCACGTAGAGCTCGCGCCCGAAGTCGACGAGCGGATCGGCCCACCGACTCCAGGTGGCGGCGAGCATCGTAGCCGCGACGGCCGCCACCAGGAGCGGTCCGGCCCAGCGCCCCGCGGCCGTCGCGTCAGCCGGAGCCGGTGCCGGCGCGGACATCGGCGAGCGTTCCCCGGGCGGCGCCGGCGTCCAGCCGCCTCGGCGGCAGGGCCGGCCACGGCACCGAACCGCTGTGACTCACCTGCGTGATCCAGCGGCGCACGGGCGGCACGTACTCGGCGCGTGCCGGGTCGTCGTAGCGGTCGCGCCGCCCCCACAGCTGCGCAATGGCGTCCTGGTAGAGGAGCGCCCATTCCGGATGGGCTTCCATGACCTCGACGGAATGGGTGAAGTGGCGCGCGACGACGACCAGGTCGGGATCGCCAAGGTGAAGCATCCGGGCGGCATCGAAGGGCGGCGAGTCCCCGGCGCGCCAGCGCGGGATCAGGTGGTCGCCGACGAGGAAGTCGAAGTACGCGTCGGCGACGTCCTGCGGGTAGCACGTGCGGAGGCGACCGTCGAAAGCAACCGGGGCGTCGTCGCCGAACGCGGCGATCGCGTATTGGGCCCAGTCGAAGTGCATGACGACCTTGCCGGTCAGGTGGCGCTTCGCCATGTAGCGGAACGCGTTCACCGGGTAGACGCCGCGGTCGACGAGCGGCGCGCGCGCGTGGAGCGCGACCAGGACGACGAGTCCGAGGTCGGCCACCCAGACAGCCGTGGCCGCCCAGCCCGATCCCGCGGCGCGGGTCCCTTGCCGCCGCCCGAGGATCGCACGCATGCGATCGAGCAGCGGCTCCAGGTGCGCGGGCAGCCAGAAGCCGGCCGCGATCGCGAAGAACGGCAGGTGGCGGACGTGTGTGACCGACTGCCATGCGGTGGCGATGAGCAACGCTGTCCGCGCCCGGTCACGCCACTGCCGCGTCCCGAGCCACGCGGTCCCGGTCCGGGCGGAGATGGCGACGAACAGCGGAAAGACGGTGTCGGAGGCCGAGAGCGCGCGCCACTCGAAGATCTCTGGTCGTGGTGGCACGAGGTCGCGGACGAGCCAGACGAGGAGCTCCAGGCCGTACGGATTGACGAGCGTGGCGCCGGCGCAGGCGAGCGCAACGGCGCCGTACAGGGCGGCGGGCCGAAGTCCCGCGCGGCCGTCGGCGTGCAGGCGCTCGAGGCCCCGGCAGCCGAGGTAGACGCCGAGCACGCCGAGACCCGCGACGAAGCCGCCGTGGGTGTTGGCCCAGAGCGTGAACAGCGGCGGCAGGAGCCAGAGCAGGCGCGTCTCGGAGGGCTTCGTCCGTCCGTCGCCGAAGACCCGGTCGAGGACGAAGACCTGCACCGCGAAGAAGGCGTACGTGAACACCTGGGGCCGGAAGCTCCAGCCCGGCGCCGTGGCGAACGTCACCAGGAGCACGGCAATGGACGTCGTGGCGATGCCGGCGCCCTGGCGCCGCGCGCTCGCCATCATGAGCGCCAGAAGGCCGAGGGCGAGGAGGGTCTTCAGGACCGCGAGGCCGGTCCCGCCAGCGTGGTCCGCCACGAAGGCGAAGGCGATCTCGCTCAGGTTCTCGTGGTTGATCCAGGGCTGGGACGCCGCCGTGTAGGTGTACGTCGCGGTCGCCGGCAGGTGCCCGCTCGCGAGAACGTCCTGGCCGTAGCGAACGTGCCCCCAGAGGTCGGGGTCCGCGCGGTCGATGGTGGCGAAGACGAGGACGCCGGCGAGGAGCAGCGCGACGAGGAGCGCGCGGCGCAGGCGTTCCGCCGGCTCGCGGCCTAGTAGAGTGAGGGCAGGAAGCGCCATCGGACGCGTCGCAGGTAAGCCCGATACGCCCGGTCACGGGCGAGGAAGCGTTCCTCCACGTGCGCCCGCCAGTTGAGGGCGACGGCGGTGCCGACGGTGATCGCGCAGTTCCAGAGACTCGGATACACGCCGAGGTAGCCGAGGTAGCCGAGGAGGTAGCCCGCGTACAGCGGATGGCGGACGACCCGATACGCGCCGCTCGTCTTGATGCCGCGGTCGGCCGCGATCAACCCGAAGCTCCGTCCGAGCGACACGACGCCGGCGAGCGTGATCAGCAGGCCGACCGCCTGCAGCGGCTCGGCGAGCCGCGCGAGCGGTCCAGATCCCTCATCGGGGCGAAGCAGCAGCGGCAGGAACGCGCCGAGCACGCCGATCGTCCAGTCCGCCGGTCGCGACGACGTGCCGACGCTCCGACGGCGCGTGAGCGCGAGGCACACGAGGACGGCTTCGAGGGCGACGATCGGCATCGCCGTCCGCCACTGCCCGGTGCGCCGCGCGAAGGTGAAATGCGCCGACGCGAAGAACACGTACAGGCAGGCGAGCGCCAGGTTCGAGATGGCGGTCGCGAGCGTGCCGGCGTGCCCGCGCGGCCGCTCGAGCTCGCCGTCGATCGCCATCCGGGCGCCTTCCTTGAGGCCGGTCTCGGCGAGCGTCCCGGCCGGCAGCTCGAGGACGCTCGTCGCGCCCGCCACCCGCGGCGAGACCTTTCCGGGCCGCAGCGCACTGATCGTGCGCAGGATCTGCAGCTCGTCGTCGAGGAAGGCGACGTCGATCGGGTACCGCATGCCGATCATGTGGACCTGGCGGGACCGCTTGAGCCACAGCCCTTCGCCGGAGGGCAGCTCCTTCGTGCCGAGGAGCCCGAAGAGCCGGCTCCAGTGCGTGTCGGCGCAGCGCAGGCGGTTGACCACCACCACGCCGCTCGTGGCGTCGCGTGCCTGCTGCATCGGTCCGCGCTCAGCCCCCCATGCCCTTGAAGAGCTCCATGATCTGCAGGACGGCGGGCCCGACGGTGACCGTGAAGAGCGGCGGCAGGATGAACAGCGCGAGCGGGATCAGCAGCTTGATCGGCAGCTTCCGGGCCGCCTCCTCGGCACGCTGGCGCCGCTTGGTGCGGAGGAGGTCCGAGTGCGAGCGCAGCGTCGTCCCCATGCTCGCGCCGAGGCGGTCGCACTGGATGATCATGCCGGTCAGCGTCTTCAGGTCGCCGACGCCGTTCCGCTCGCCGAGTCCGCGGAGCGCCTGCTCGCGCGTCCGCCCGCTACGCAGCTCGAGCGATACCGTCGCGAACTCCTGGCCGAGCGGGTCCTTCATCGTCGAGCGTTCCTTGCCGACGCGCGCGATCGCGGCGTTCAGACCGAGGCCCGCCTCGAGGCAGACGACCATGAGATCGAGCGTGTCGGGAAGGACGACGGTGATCTCGCGGCTCCGTCGGTTGCCCATCGACCGGAGACGCATGTTCACGATCATGTGGCCGACGAACCAGATGGCCGCCGCCGTTCCGAGCGAGGGGCCGAGGGGCTTGCCCGCCAAGACGCGGGGCACGAGGACCGCGAGCGCCGGACCGAAGCTCAAGAGCGTGCGGATGCCGAGGAAGTGAAGCGTCGCGTTCGGGCCGCGCACGCCCGCCGTCGACAGTTTGCGCGAGAGCCCGCTGTCGCCGCCGCCCACGCCGTAGTTGCCGAGCGCCGCGAGCGCCGTCTTGATCAGGCTGCCTTCGTGCGCTTTCCGCGCCTCGGCGGCCTCGGGCGCGCCGTCGGGCAGCATCTTCTTCAACCGTTGCTCGACCGGCGACTTCGCCGTCCCCATGAAGAGGACGGCGGCCATGACACCGGTGACGGTGACGAAGGCGAGGATGGTGATCAGCATCGGCGACATGGCGGCTCCCTCAGACGCGGATGTTCGTGACGCGCGAGATGACCACGTGTCCGATGACGATGCTCACCACGGCGTAGCCGAGCATGTAGAGCCCGGTCGTCGTGTGGAGCATCGGCGAGAAATAGACCGGGTTCATGACAAACACGCCGATCGCGACGCAGAACGGCAGCGCGCTCAGCAGATTCCCCGACATCTTTCCCTGTGCCGTCATGACCTTCGTCTCGCGCAGCAGCTTGAAGCGCTCGCGGATCGTGTGCGAGATGTTGTTCAGTACCTCGGCGAGGTTGCCGCCGATCTCCTGCGTAACCAGGATGCCGATGATCAGGATCGGCAGGTTCGAGTCGTCGACGCGGTCGGTCAGGTTGTAGAGCGCGTCCCGCATGGGAAGGCCGAGCCGCATCTCCTCGGCCACTTCGCGGAACTCCGGGGCAATCGGGTCCGGGAACTCGTCGGCCACGACGTAGAGCGCGCTCGAGAGCGAGTGACCGGCCTGGAGTGCAGCGCGGATGAGGTCGAGCGCGTCGGGCAGCTGCTCCGTGAAGAGGTGGTTCCGCTTTCGCTGCATGCGGCGCACGATCATCAGCGGGATGGCGCCCGCGACCACGCCCGCGCCGAGCCCGGCCATCGGGGGGCCGCCGAAGGTGACGACGCCGACGTAGCCGCCGACGCCGAGGAGCGGCACGTAGAGCAGTATCTCGCCGACGCGCTTCTTGAGGCCCGCCTGGCGCATCATGCGCACCAGCGGGTTCAGGCGCGTCATGCCCCGCAGGAGCGAGTTCAGGAAGGCGATGCCCGACAGCCGGCGGTCCTTCAGGACCGAGGACTGCGAGCCGTCCCCCGCCACATCGGCCACCGCGGCGCCGGTCATGACCGCGAGGCGGCGGTCGAGGGTGCGCTTCGTGTCCTCCCGTCCCTTGGCCCACCCCGAGATGCCGTAGCCGGCGAGGGCCAGCGAGGCGAAGACGAGCAGCGCTGCAAACGCGAGCATCATCGGAACGTCTCGTTCAGTTGAGGTATTCGAAGAGCTTCGGGTCGATCTCGTGGCTCGAGGCCTTCAGGCGCTCCGTGAACTTCGGCCGCAGACCCGTCGAGCAGAACCGACCCACGGTGCGGCCGTCCTTGTCGACGCCGTCGCGGACGTAGGTGAACAGGTCCTGCAGCATGATCGTGTCGCCCTCCATCCCCACCACCTCGGTGATGCCCATGATCTTGCGGGTGCCGTCGCTCAGTCGCGCGGTCTGCACGACGAGGTCGAGGGCGGAGCTGATCTGCTGGCGCATGGCGCGGCTCGGCAGCTCGAAGCCGCACATCTGCATCATCATCTCGAGGCGGTTGATCGAGTCGCGCGCCGAGTTGGCGTGGAGGGTCGAGATCGACCCGTCGTGACCCGTGTTCATCGCCTGCAGCATGTCGAGCGCCTCGGCGCCGCGCACCTCGCCGACGACGATGCGATCGGGCCGCATACGAAGGCAGTTCCGCACGAGGTCCCGAGCCGTCACCTCGCCGCGACCCTCGATGTTGGGTGGCCGCGTCTCGAGGCGCACCACGTGCGGCTGCTGGAGCTGGAGCTCCGCGGAGTCCTCGATCGTGACGATCCGCTCGCCGTCGGGGATGAAGGACGAGAGCGCGTTCAGGAGCGTCGTCTTCCCCGAGCCGGTACCACCGGAGACGAGGATGTTGAGGCGCGCGCGCACCATGGCCTGGAGCACCATCACCATCTCGGGCGTGATGGCCCCGACGCGGCAGAGGTCGTCCATCATGAGGGGCGAGCGGCCGAAGCGCCGAATCGACATGATCGGACCGTCGAGTGCGAGCGGCGGGATGATCGCGTTGACGCGCGAGCCGTCGGGCAGGCGGGCGTCGACCATCGGCGAGCTCTCGTCGATCCGCCGGCCCACCTTCGACACGATGCGGTCGATGATCTGGAGCAGGTGCGCGTCGTTGCGGAACATCACCGTGGTCGGCTCGAGCTTGCCGTGCCGCTCGACGTAGACCTGGCGCGAGGTGTTGACGAGGATGTCCGAGATATCCGGGTCGCGAAGCAACGGCTCGATGGGTCCGAGGCCGTAGACCTCGTGCAGGATCTCGTCGCGCAGGTTCTCGCGGTCGCGGTGGCTGAGCGGGACCGCAAGCTCGCCAAGGAGCTCCGTGATCGCGGCCCGCAGCTCGCCCTCCGCCTGATTCAGGTCCATCTTGGCGAGGTTGGCGAGGTCCACCCGGTCGAGCAGGAGACGGTGGATGCGGAGCTTCAGGTCCTGGTACGCGCGATCGGGCGAGTTGGCCCAGGGCGGCGCGCCGGGCCGTGCCGGCGCCGCGGGCTCGGCGTCGGCAACGGGAGCGAGCGGCTTCTGGTTGAGTCCGATCCGATCTTTCAGCTTCACGGCCGCGTCTCCCTCGTGAACATGCGCTGGAGCAGATGCCCACGCTTGGCCTTCGTCGTCGCGCCACGTCCTGCGAGCTTGTCGGCGAGCTCGCCGATGGCGGTCGCGAGCCCCGCCTCGCGGGGCGCCGCGAGCGGCGTGCCGGCGTTCATCGCGCCGCCGGCGCCCTGCTCGTCGCGCGGGAGAACGTGGAAGACCTCCTTGCCGATCGCGCGCGCCGCGTCCGCGAGCGACACGGGGCCCGGGATGGCGTGGGTGACGATCAGGTCGACGCGCTCGCGCGGAATGCTCAGACGATCGAGCAGCTCGACGATGCGCCGGGCCGCGCGGACGCCGGGCACCGAGAGGTCGGTCAGCGCGAGGATCCGGTCGCTCTGCTCGAACGCCGCGAGCGAGGGACCGCTGATCGTGCGGGCCGTGTCGACGACGATGAAGCGGAACTGCACGCGGAGGAGCCGCAGCGCCACCTCGACCTCGTTGTGACCGATGGCGTCCGCCTCCTCGATCTCCGAGGGCGCCGGGAGCAAGAACAGCCCGGACGGATGTCGCGTGAGCGTCCCGGCGAGGAAGATCTCGTCGACCGGTCCCGTGGCATTGGCGAGCGCGGCGAGCGAGTTCACCGGGGTCAGGTTGAGGAAGGCCGCCACGTCGCCGCGCTGGAGGTCCAGGTCCACGAGCGCCGTTTCGGCTTCGAGCGTGCCGTGGAAGCGGGCGGCGAGGTTCACCGCGAGCGTCGTCGCGCCGAGCCCGCCGCGAACACCGACGACGGTGAGCACCGTGCCCGCCGCCTGGGCGGCTCCCGCCTTGGTGCGCACCTGCGAGAACTTGATGAGCGCCTTGTGCAGCTCCTGGCTGCCGAGCGGCAGCGAGAGCACGTCGGTCGCGCCGGCCTCGAGGAGTGTCCGCAGCAGCGAGACGCCCGGGTCGTCCGAGGCGGCGAAGATCGTGAGCGCCGGCAGGCGCTCGTGGAGACGTTTGATGAGCGCGGCGGCCGCGTCGGCGTCGGCGCCGACCTCGACGCCGACCAGCTCACAGCGACGCGTCCGGATGAGCTCCGGCAGCTCGGCGTAGCCGCAGCAGTGCACCGCGAGCTTGAACTCGCGCACCGCGGCCCGGAGGGGCTCGATGCTCCCCGCACCGCCCTCGCCGTCGGGCCGCGCCCAGAGGAGAGTCCCCTCCTCGGGCGTAGTGTTGCCGTTTGTCGTCACGTCACCTTTCGTAGTGCGCTGCGTCGTTCATCAGCGTTCCCTCAGGGCAGCCCCGGCACCCGCGGCCGGGTGACCTCGGCGGGGTCGCGCTTGGTGTTCATCTCGCTGCTGGTGAGTGGACCGCGGTCGGTCGGCAGCGCCACCTCCGTGCCCGGCGGCAGCGCCTGCACGAGATGCGGCGTGATGATGACCATCAGCTCAGTCACCTGTCGCTCGTAGTGCGTTTGCCGGAAGATGTACCCGACAATTGGAAGGTTCTGCAGGTACGGCACGCCGCTCACGCTCTCGGTCCGGTTGGTCTGGAGGAGTCCGCCGATGACGAGCGTCTCACCGTTGCGGAGCCGGGTGCTCGTCGACGCGCGACGGGTGCGGAAGCTCGGGATGCCCTCGACGGGGCTGTTGAAGTCCGGCTGGCTCACCTCGGGCGTCACCGTGAGCATGATATCGCCCTCGTCCGAGACCTGCGGGATGAAGTTGATGAGCGTCCCGAAGGGCTTGAACTGGATGTCGGCCGAGAAGCCGGTGGCGACGCGGATCGGAATCTCTCCGCCGACCTGGAACACCGCGTTCTGGCCGCTCATCGCGAGCAGCTTCGGCTGCGCGAGGATCGTGGCGAGGCCCTCGGTCTGGAGGGCCTGGACAAACGCGGTGATGTCGGTCTTCGGCAAGTTGAAGGCGTACACCGGCGCGGCGTCCGACGTGCGGATCGGCAGCAGCGGCTCGTTCTGCCCGGGCGGCACCTGCCCGCCGGACAGCGGTCCGACGCCGCCGCCCATGAAGTAGGCGGAGACGAACGCGTTGGCCATGTTCCGGAAGTTGAGGCCGTGGTCCTCCATGGCCGTCCGGTTCAGCTCGGCGACGGTGACCTCGAGCATCACCTGGCGGTCGATGAAGTCGGCGACGAAGAGCGTATGGATGTCGGGCGCCTCGCCCGGGCCGTCCCAGACGACGAGCGTCGTCTCGCTCATGTGCGGCTCGGGCGTCAGCGTTCGGCCCGTGACCACGCCCGCGGAGCGCGGGGCCGATTCGGCTCCGCCCTTGTTCGGTAGCTCCTTCGCGTTGACCATGATCGTGCGCGGCCCGAGGACCACGATGCCGGCGAGATCGGGGTTGCCGATCGACACGCGGCGCACCGTGCCGCGGAACTGGAGGATGCGGGTCTTGCCGCTGCGCAGCCAGATCGGCGCACCGGGCTCGAGCGGCGCGCTCTCCTTCGCCTCGGTCTCGGCCGGCATCAGCTCCTTCTCGATCCCGTCCGTGACGGCGCGCTCCGAGCGCGCCCGCGCGAGCGACTCCTCGAAGTGCTCCCGGCCCGCGCGATGGCTCCGTGCGCTGCACGAGGACAGCGCGACGGCCGCGACCACGAAGGTCGCGAGCGCGCGTGCGGAATCTCGCTTACTCATGCCCCTCCCCCTTCTACCCGAGCCCAGCCATGCTTCTTGTCGTCGAACATCGGCTGTAACACCAGCTTCTCACCCAGGAAGACCTCGACGGTGGGACCGGTCGGGACGCAGCTGCCCGACGTGCCCTGGTTGCTCGCGAGCGCGACCGGCCCCGCCGGCGGCTCGTCGTGGAACATGGCCGCCGCGGAGGTGCCGGTCGTCTGGACGAGCTCCTCGTCGCGGTAGTTCCGCAGCGCGAGGCGCACGGAGTCGTAGCGCGTGGCGAGGGTCAGCGTCTCCGCCTGCTCGGGGGTGACCAGCAGCGTCACCGTCGGCACCTCGACCGGCTTCTCGTCCTTCTGCTCGATGATCGTGCCCGTCGCGAGCACCCTGATGTTCTGCATGATCACCCGGCTCCGCATGTCGTTCTTCTCACCCCGCGTCGCGGCGACGAGGACGTCGACGTGGCTGTTCGGGGTGATGAAGCCGCTCACGCCGGTGACGCTGTCCACCTTCACCGACATCGCGCGCATGCCCTCGTCGATCATCAGCGGCAGGAGCCCGGCGCCCTGGGCGATGAGCTCCGTCTTGGCGACAGGCTGGTTCTTCCCGATCGTCGTCCGCGCGATGCTGCCGACGACCTCCTGCGGATCGTGAACCGCGCCCTCCGGCAGCGCGTCCGCCGGCCAGGTCACCACCTTCAGGCTGTCGGGGCTGACGCGCGTGCCGATCGAGATCGTGTCGCGCGCAACCACCACGTCGGTCACCGGGTGCTGCCCCGCAGCGCGGGCCGCCTCCACCTCCATGTTCATCGTCTTCAGGTGGCGGTAGATCATCGCGGCGCTGAGCGCGCCGACGATGATGGCGAGCAGAAAGATGTTGGCTGGTTTGCGCATCCGTGCAGACCCTTTCCTGAGGCCGGTCTACGGCCGGCCCTCGTCGCGGAAGGTGATCTGGCGCCCGACGTTGAACGACGTGCCGATGCCGGGGACCAGGTTGAAGATGTAGCGGACCGCGCCCGTCGACGTGACGGTCACCGTGTTGATGCCGCCCACCGACGGGCAGCTCGCATCGAGCGTCGACTGGCAGACCGCGACGTTGGACGACGCGAAGAGATTCGGAGCGACCGAGTTGACCTCGTTCGCCACCTGCGTCTGGATCGCCGACTTGGACGTGCTGTTGATGGCGCCGGTGGTGGGGTCGCGGTTCGCGGACGACACCACGGCCGCGGCGCGCGCGCCGTCGCGGGTCGCGGCGGTCACCATGTTCGCGATCATGAAGGCGCGCCCGAACTCGATGATCCCCATCGCGAGCGTCACGAGGAGCACGATGGTGATGCCGAGCTCCACGAGCGACTGCCCGCGCTGGGCCACGTGGCCACTGGCGCGGGTCGGCATCGGGCGATGGTGGGCGTCGGGTCGCATGGCCGGTGCGCGACTATGGCGTCCCCAGGACGAGCGCCGTCACGGCTCCGAGGCCGAGCGGCACGCTGTACGGAAGGCTCACCGCTCCCGGGGCGTCGGCGGAGAGCTTCAAGGGTTCGACCGAGCCCGACACCGCGACGCCGCCGATCATGACGGCGATGGCGGCGAGCTTCTCGCGAAGCCGGCCCTGGCGGGCGAGGTGGACGGTCATGACGAGCCCGCCGAGGACGAGCCCGGTGGCGAGGCCCAGCAGGGTCCGGTGCGGCCCCAGGAGGGCGCCGACCGCGCCCATCATCTTGACGTCGCCGCCGCCGATGCCGCCCGCCGCGAACGGCGGCAGCAGGATCGCCGCGCCGAGCGTGAGACCGCCGAGGCTCGCGAGCAGACCGGCGCGGCCGCCGTAGAGAACGTTGAAGGCAGCACCGGCGAGCATCGCCGGTCCTGTGATCGCGTTCGGGATGCGGCGCGTCCTCAGGTCCGAGGCCATGCAGAGCGCCACGAACCCGAGCAC
>Ga0066665_10001614_pt1 | contig 10611 bp, 9 predicted proteins | sample GraSoiAngelo_114_FD_75175 | JGI IMG/M metagenome (GOLD analysis project Ga0066665, IMG submission 75175) | Grasslands soil microbial communities from the Angelo Coastal Reserve, California, USA - 14_0903_13_40cm | ecosystem: Environmental > Terrestrial > Soil > Grasslands | place: USA...
GACAACAATGGTTAACCCCGCGTAAATCAGGGGATTTTACAGTCGGCTTGCGCTTGCCAAATCGTAGTGAGCATTTTGGGCTTGGAGTTCAGGAAAAAAGGATTCCGAAAAGTTCTCTTACTGCTGAAAGCTAAGAACTTGCTAAATGAAGAGTTCCTCTTCCTGCTGTTCGCGCGGCTCATCTCCACGGGAGCGGCTACGCCGGGACCGCAACAGATCGAGCCCGACCTTAATTCCCTGCACCAGCGCCGAGGCCTTCTGCACCGGCCGCCAGAAACTGTGACTGAACTTCGCTCCCGCATCCTCCAGCGCCTCGAGGGTCCCCGCCAAGATGCGATCCGCACGCACCAACTGACCGCGCAGTCGGTCCGCGGCGTCGGTAAACACACGGTCGATCTTCTGCGCCTGTCCGCGCGCCAAATACACGATGTGCGAGGCGTCGTTCACCATGCTCGAGATTTTCGGTTGCGTATCATCCAAAAGAATCTGCACGCGCGTCAGGATGGGGCCGACTCGCGAATGCAACTCGCCCACCAGCCGATTCATATTCTCCGTCGTGCGGCGAAGCTGAAAGAACAGCGCCGTCAGGATCACCACCTGCACCACCAGAGCCATTGCCGCGACGATGCTGAAAATTTCGAGCCACAATTGCATAGCTGCCCCACCCGCCCCGTTACGAGACGGAACCCCGTGCTACCGCCTTGCCGCGCCCTTAGGACTTCGCTTCGCGCAGATACGCTTCGCGTCCGGCCTCCACTGCCGCCGAGATAGAATCCTTCTTGCGCACCGCAACTTCCTTACTGCGCTCGATCAACTCATCGGCGCGCTCGCGTAATTCGCGGGCCTTCTTCTGGGCGTAATCCTTGCCCTCATCCGCCTTCTTCGCCAGAAAATCGCGGGTCTCTTCCCCGGACTTCGGCGCAAACAAAATACCGACCAGCGCTCCAACTCCCAGCCCTACCAGGAAATACGTCACCTTGGAACCGACATTGTCCGCCATAGCAACCTCCACAGAAACCGTAGCATAGCAGCTGAAAGCGCGCAATACAGCCTAACCGCTATGTCCCTCCCCAACCGGTTACTGCGGCGTCGAAGCACCCAGCTGACTCAGTATTTTCTCGGCACTCTTCCGCGAAATAACGCTGCTCAATTTTTCCAACCCCGCCCGCTGAATGTTTGCCACACTCCCAAATTCCTTCAATAGTTTCTGCGCCGTCTTTACCCCCACACCAGGGATTTCGCTGAGCGCGGTTTCTGTCTGCCGTTTCCCGCGCCGCTGGCGGTGGAAGGTGACGGCAAACCGGTGCGTTTCGTCGCGGATCTGCTGAATAAGGTGCAGCACCGGCGAGTGTCGCTCCAATACGATCGGCTCATCTTCCTGGCCCAAGACGTAAAGAATCTCCTCTTTTTTCGCGATGCTCGCGACCGGCTGATTGATGATCTGAAGTGATTCGAGCGCACGCGCCGCGGCGTGAAGTTGTCCGATGCCACCATCGATCAGGATCAGCTCGGGAAGTTCTTTCTTCTCTTCCTGCAAACGGCGATATCGCCGGGCTACGGCTTCACGCATGCTGGCAAAGTCGTCGTTCTGCCACCGAACATTTCCGTTGGGTCCCTCTTCGCCACGAATGATGAACTTGCGGTAGTCCGATTTCTTCATGCGCCCCTTTTCCCAAACGACCATAGACGCGACGGTGTCCGTTCCTTGCATATGAGAAATGTCGAAGCTCTCGATGCGCCTCGGCTCTTCCGCCAGGTTGAGCGCATTCTGCAGCGCTTCGCCAATCGCTTTCGACGTCGGGGTCAAAACTCGGAATCGCTGTTCGAACGAATGTTTCGCGTTGCTCTCCACGAGATCCAGGAAAGCCCGCTTGGTTCCGCGCTGCGGCGTGAAGATCTCCACTTTGTGTCCCGCGCGCTCCGTCAGGGTCACCTCCAGCAGTTCGCGATCTTCAAAATCCGCCGAGACGTGAATGGCTTTCGGCAGATATTCCGCCTCCAGGTACAGCTGCTTCAGAAGAGAAGGCACGAATTCCTGCGGGTCAAACTCTTCCAGCTCCTCCCAATAGAATTCGCGCCGATCCACTACGCGTCCGCCGCGCAAGTGAAAAAGATCAGCAGCAACGAGCGGTGGTTCGGCGTGATAGGCAAGAACGTCGGTGTCATCTCCCTGTGCCGCGGCGATGCGCTGGCGTTCTTCAATGTCTTCCAGTGTCCGCAGCAAGTCGCGGTAAGCGGCCGCCTGTTCGAACAGCTCCTTCTCCGCCGCTGCCGTCATCCGCTCTTCGAGACTCTTGATCAAATCGTGTCGGCGCCCTTCAAGAAACAACCGCACATCGCGCGTGGCTTCCGTGTAGCGTTCGTCCGTCGTGAGCCCGGCTACGCACGGCCCAAGGCACCGCTTGATGTAATACTGCAGGCAAGGCCGCGGATGGTTGCGCGTCAGATCGACCGTGCAGGAAGGAACCAGGAACCGCTTGTGAACAAAATGCAAAATGCGGCGCGCCAGGCTCGCAGGAAAATACGGTCCGAAATAGAGTGACCCATCTTTCTTGATGCGCCGCGTGAAGTACACCCGTGGATATTTTTCTGCCGCCGTGAATTTGATATAGGGATAGGTCTTGTCGTCGCGAAGCACGACGTTGAATTTCGGACGATATTGTTTGATAAGATTGTGTTCGAGCGCCAGCGCTTCGCGCTCATTGCCCACGACAATCGTCTCCAGATCGGCAATCTCGCGGGCCAGCGATCCCGTCTTGGCATCGATCCAGCGCGACTCGAGGAAGTAGGAGCGCACGCGGCTGCGCAGGTTGCGCGCCTTGCCAACGTAAAGGATCGTCCCCCCGGCATCCTTGAAGAGATACACGCCCGGGCTTTCCGGAAGCTGCGCGGCTTTTTCGCGGGGTTCCATGGAGGCTCGAAACACAAATCTACAATCACCAGACAACTTCCATCATACTAGACCGAATCGGAGTACAGGGAGACCTCCGTGAAAGGTCTAAGAGTCACCCGTCCGATTCCTGCTGTCGCGGCACTTTTTCTGCTGCTTGCCGCCGGCCAGGCGCACGCCGAGGATCCGCAACAGGAGTCCTCCTCCAAACCTGCCGACGCACCCACGCCCACGCCGCCAAAGTCCACCGCCAAGCAGACGAAAGACACCGCCACGCGAAGCGCACCCGACCAGCCCGCCTGGGACCCGCTACGCGCGGAGAAAGATCTGGAAGTCGGTCAGTACTACATGAAGAAGGGCGATTGGGATGCGGCCATCGATCGCTTTCAGGACGCCACGGTAGCGAAACCCGGCTATGCCATTCCTTTTCGATACCTTGCCGAAGCCCAGGAGAAGAAAGGCCTGAGGAAACAAGCCATCAAGTCCTACCAGCGCTATCTTGATCTATATCCGCACGCCGAAGACAGCGACAAAGTTCGGAAAAAGATCGAAAAACTCTACAAGAACGTCGAAAAGGAGAAAAAGTAGCTCCGCCGCAACATCCTTCGGCTCCCCTTGGAACGTCCGTTGCGCTCCCCAAAATCAGCGGGCCAGACGGTCCAGGATGCGACGCGCGCGCTCGAATTCCGGAAAACGCTTCTCTTCTTCTCGAAATTCCAGCGAATGAGAAACCATGCTGCAGCCCGACCGGCGAGTCGGGTGCTTGACGTGTAGCATCTCATGAAATAAAACGTATTCCACTGCGCAGGCCGGAACGCCCGCGCGATCCATGCGGCGATTCAGCAGAATTTGATTCGGTCCGGGATCGTAACAGCCAAATTGCCGCCGCCAGCTCCGTGTGCTCCATCCGATGTGCGAACGTTGCAACTTCCCCTCAAAGTATTTCCCATTGAGCTCATGGAAAAGCCTGTCCAGATCGAAATGCTCCCCGCGCGGGCTCGTGGGCGCCAGGCGAACACGCCGGCGGCGCATCCGGTTCATGCGCCTCCGTGTGCGACCGCAGCGCGCGTACTCCCGATAGGCTTCCGTGATAGCCGCCGAGGCTTTGCGGCGGTACAAGCGCGCAAGCAGCAGCGCGGCCGCGCCTTCCAGCACGGCAAGCGGCGCTCGTCGCAAGAGGTCGGAGAAACGAACGTATACGACTTCCTCCCGACGTCGAATCGTCAGCACCAAACTGGAATAGGGATAAAACTCCACTCGGAAGCGCGGCGGCCGACCGTCACAACCCAGCCGCGTGAACATCCGCTGAAAAAGAGGCCCGCCTCCCGGAACCAGACCGCTTTTATTTTTCTTCGATCTCATATGCTCAACGGATTCCCGGATTGCTCGTGAATGTTATGCTTTCGCCAGCTTCTTTCGTCCACTTCTGTAGTCCCGCGGACAACCAGCAGCCTAGCAGCGCGCAAAGGCAAAAAAAGCAATCTATTCTCTGACTGAGAACTTAAAAACCGGCGGCTGACGCGCATCAGTTCTTCCGCCGGACGGGCGGCGGCGCAACTTTCTTCTTCGCCTTTTCCGCGTCATTCATCGCGTCGCGAGTGCCCTCGATCGCGTCGTCCAGATTGTCTTTATAAAGCTCGCGCTCGGGACCTTCAGTGGGGAGTTTCCCGAGCACGGCCAGAAATTCCTTGGTGCGCGAAGTCATCAGGTCGATTCCCTGCCGGATATTTTCCTGTTTCTCGAGCCCCAGTTGGATAAGGTCCGCAGCGTCGTCCACGCACCCGACGTAAGCGTTTAAAAGCGAATTGAGCATGTCGCCGTGGCGATTCGAGGAGGGATGCTCCAATTCGTATTGGAATTTCTTCAAGCGATCCTCGGCAAACATCAGAAACAGTTTTATACGTTCGTTGACCGTCTGCGCATCGCGAATTTTGTCCGCTTCGAGCGCCGAGAGATAGTCCTTCTGTTGCGGTGCTCCGGCGCGAACAAACGGGGGCGCGACCCGCAGGCCGAAAACCAGGAGGAGAAAAAGAGGCCATTTGAAGTTCATGGTTGTTTCTCCGCGGGAGGCGCAGCCCCGTGCTGTTCCACGGGCCGGTGGGGAAAAAGCAGTTTCAGAAGCTCTTCATCCGCGCTAATCAGATCCCGGCGGACAATCTGGAGCGGTGGCTTGTAGCCTTCCGGGGACACCAGCAGTGTTTCGTCGACTTCGCGGATGCCCTTTCGCACGTGCATCTCCAGTTGACGGTATCCGTTGGATTGTCTTTCGGCGTCCGGGTGTTGTTTCTTCAAGGCCTCCACCGCCGCGCGAACATTGTCCCGGTATTTTTCGAGCGTCAAACCCACGGAGTTATATTCGCCGGCTTTTCCGGCACGGCGCGCTTCCTCCAGTTGTGCGTCCCCCAATTTTTCAATTAATTTGGCTTTATGAACGCCGTTCGTTTCACGATCGAAGCGCGCCTGAAGGTCGGCCAGGCTCTCGGTGACGCCGGCAGGCAGGAACAAGAGTAAAACTAGCAGGCCGCACACTGCTCCCGGGGACGTCCCGCCGGCACTCATGGGCTTACCTTTTCCGTTCCAGCATGCGTTCGAGCACCTTGCTCCGCTCCTTGGCTTGCCAGATTTGATCGGGATTCTTGTCCTGATCGAGCTCGAGAAACTTCTGGTAAGCCTCCAAAGCAATCTTCGGCTGGTTCAGCTTATCGTAGCAAATCGCGCGGACAAACCAGACTCCTGCGCCCGGTTGTTCCATTTTAGCTATCTCGTCAAGCGTCACCAGCGCCGCCGGATAATTTCCTCCCAGAAAAAACGTGGAGCTGAGGTCTTTCCAATAATCCAGATTCTTGCCATCCACACGCAGCGCCATACGCAGCTCTTTCTCGGCAGCAGCAAAGTCACGTTTCTGGAGAAATATGCGCCCCAGACCACCGTGCAGTTGGGCGTCATGGGGGGCCAGCGCGAGAGCTTGCTGAAGGGTGGCCACCGAATCATCCCACTTCTTCCCGGCAATCTGGATGTCGGCACGGAGCTTGAGCGATCCGAGCGTGGGCTGCTTTCCGTCGTCCAAGCGATTTAGTTCCGCGAGGGCCGCGTCGTTCTGTTTCTGTTCGACGAGAAGATGGATGAGCCGAGCCCGCGCTTCGGAATCATCGGGCTGGAGTTCGAGATACTCATGGTAGGCGCCGGCGGCCTCGGGCTTTTTCTGGGCGTCCAGGCTTTCCGCAAGACCCTTGCGCCCCCCAGCCGCATTCGGCTGAACTTCCAGCGCGCGCCGGAATCGGGCTTCGGCTTGTTCAGCCTGGCCCTTCTGCAGGGCCGCCCAACCCAGGTAATCGATGGCGGTGATGTCGTTGGGATCCAGATGCAGCAGCGCTTCGAAGGATTCCCCAGCGCCAGCCCGATCTCCCGAGCGGTCCAGCGCGACCCCCAGAAGGTATCGGGGCCGGCTTTGTGACGGAAGCAGTTCCACCGCTTTGCGCAACGGCGCTACCGCGGCCGCGTCTTCCTGTTGGTCGAGAAGCACCATGCCGAGATTGAGATAAGCCTCGGACATCTTTGGATCGATAGCGATGGTGCGTGTGTATTCGGCGCGAGCCTCATCCGTCCTCTTCAATGCGGTGTAGACATAGGCGAGTTGAAAGTGCGCGTAGGCAAATTCAGGTTGTTCGGCGATAACTTTCTGCAGGGGAGCGAGGGCATCGGCAAAATTGTTTTTGTCGATTTCGCGCTGAGCTTCCTCCAGCAAGTCGTTCAGAGGGTTCGCGACCTTTTGAGACTTGGATATTGTGTCGGCCTTGCGCTTAGGCGTGGAAGAAGACTGGGCCCGGGCACTGGCCTGGTTTTCTTGCCGGGACGCAGCTTTATCCTGAGCGCCCGCCCAGGACTGCGCCCCGGCAATACAAAAGCCGTACAACAGCGTCCGTATCGCAATCGAACGGAGATGAGCAAGCTTCATGGTTAGGCCGGCGGAATCTTAGCGCCGTCGGAAATTGGGGCCGCCGGGCCTGCTGATTTGGATGCCTCGTTCGCGGGACGCTTTGCCTGGCCGTTTCCGTTCAGGACACGCGCGAGAAAGTGGCCCGTGTGCGATTGCGTATTGCGGGCCACCTGCTCGGGAGTTCCCGTCGCGATGATCTTGCCGCCCTGGTCGCACCCCTCAGGGCCCATATCGATTAGCCAGTCCGCCGACTTGATGACCTCAAGGTTATGTTCGATAACCAGCAGCGAAGCACCGCCTTCCAGCAGTTTGCGGAATGCGCTGAGCAGCTTGGCAATGTCATCGAAATGCAATCCCGTCGTCGGTTCGTCGAGAATGTAGAGGATGCCCTCATTGTCGGTGCGGCTCAGGTGCGCCGCGAGCTTCAGGCGCTGCGCTTCTCCGCCAGAAAGCGTGGTCGCCGATTGTCCGAGACGCAAGTAGCCCAGGCCAATCTCATTCAGAACTCTGAGTTTGGAAACGATCTTTGGAACATTGACGAAAAAAGCCAGGGCTTCGCGGACCGTGAACTGCAATACCTCGTGGATATTCTTCCCGTGATACCGCACTTCCAGAACGCCGCTCTTGAAGCGCGTGCCCCGGCACTCCTCGCAGACCAGCTCGACGTCCGCCAGAAACTGCATCTCCACGGTAACCGTGCCGTCCCCCTGGCAGGTTTCGCAGCGGCCTCCCGGCACGTTGAAGGAAAAGTGACCTGCGGCATAGCCGCGGCGCTTCGAATCGGGGGTATCAGCAAATACTTCCCGGATCGCGTCGAACGCTTTCAGATAGGTGGCCGGATTCGAACGCGGTGTGCGGCCGATCGGCGATTGATCCACGATTACCACTTCCTGGACATGCGCATCCCCTTCCAGCCGGTCGCAGAATTCTTTGACGCTGCCTCCAACGCGTTTCGTGGTGAGCGCCTTGTACAGCACGTCATGAACCAGCGTGGACTTGCCGGAACCGCTCACTCCAGTGACCACCGTGAGCGTGCCCAGCGGGATCATCAAATCCAGATCCTGCAGGTTGTGCAAACTCGCGCCGTAAAGCCGGAGGAATCTGCCCGTGGGTTTGTGGCGCAAATTGGGCACGGGAATCCGCAGCTCCCCGCTCAGATACCGGCCGGTCAGGGATTTATGCTCCTCGAGCATGGCCGCATAAGAGCCGGCAAAGAGCAGCTTGCCGCCGAGTTCGCCCGCGCCCGGACCGAGATCGATGACGTAATCCGCGGCCTGGATAGTGTCCGGATCGTGCTCCACGACGAGAACCGTGTTTCCCAGATCGCGAAGCGACTTGAGAATATCGATGAGCCTCTGCGTGTCGCGCGGGTGCAGGCCAATCGAAGGCTCGTCAAGCACGTAAAGTGCGCCAACGAGATGCGAACCGAGCGATGTGGCGAGCTGGATCCGCTGTGACTCCCCGCCGGAAAGCGTGGAAGTGAGCCGGTCGAGTGTGAGGTAGTCGAGACCGACTTCATCCAGAAACTGTAAGCGCGTTCGAATCTCTTCGAGGATCCGGTCGGCGATGCTCATGTGCCCTTCGGAGAGTTGCAGGGTGGAAAAGAAAGCGCGCGCTTCCTTCACGGTAAGCTTCGAAACCTCGGTGATGGGTTTTCCCGCTACCCGGACGGCACGGGCCTCGGCGCGCAAACGAGTCCCGCCACATTCCGGGCAGGTGGCATAGCCACGGAAGCGGCTGAGGAACACGCGCACGTGCAGCTTGTATTTCTTCCGCTCCAGCCAGTTGAAAAAGCCTTTGACCCCCTCGTAGTCGTTCTCCGCATCGCCGTCGAGAATCAAGCGGCGCTGTTCTGCGGTGAGTTGTCGCCACGGCACGTTGGTCGGAATTCCGCGTCCGCGGGCCCACTTTTTTGCGCCCTGCAAGAGCACCCGATAGCGCGGCTTGGTCCACGGTTCGATGGCCCCGTCGTCAAGCGACTTACTAGGATCGGGCACTACCAGATTCAAGTCGAAGTCGATGGTGTTGCCGAACCCCTGACAGCGCGAACACGCCCCATACGGATTGTTAAAGGAGAAAAGTCGGGGCTCGGGTTCCTGGTATAGAATTCCGTCGTTCTTGCATTCGAATCGTTCGTTGAACGTGAGGCGCTCGGCGGAATTCCCCGCGCCGTCGGCAATAAACTCGAGAATGGCTTCGCCCTGCCCTTCGCGGTAACAAACTTCGATGGAGTCGACGAGGCGCGCGCGCGACTCCGGACTGACCGCCAGACGGTCGACAAGGACGTAGACGGGTTTCGAAAACTCGACATCCAGAAGCGATTCCGGCGACGAAAATTCGTGGATTCGTCCCGCCTGGTAAAGTCGGTTGAAACCTCGCTTCTGCAGATCAACTAGCCCCTGCCGAACTTGTTCTTGTGAGGGTCCGGCGTCCGGTTTCTTGGCTCCGCGTTTCGAAACGGCTGTTGCGCCGGACGTAGCGATTCGAAACTGGTGCAAAACGTAAAACCGCCGCCCCGCCGCCAGCGACAGAATGCGCGTAGCGATTTCGTCCGGACTGTCCCGCCGAACTTCGGCCCCGCATTTGATGCACAAAGTTTGCCCGCATCGCGCAAAAAGCAATCGCAGATAATCGTAAATTTCCGTCGCCGTCGCCACGTTTGAACGCGGGTTCCGCGTTGAATTTTTCTGCCGAATGGCCACCGCCGGGGCGATCCCGGAAATTTCCTCCACGTCCGGTTTTTCCATGCGCTCGAGAAATTGGCGGGCATAGGCGGACAGCGATTCCACGTAGCGGCGCTGGCCCTCCGCGTAGATGGTGTCAAAGGCCAGCGACGATTTTCCGGAGCCGCTGACGCCAGTGACGACGGTAATGGCGTTATGCGGAATTTCAACGCTGATATTTTTTAAATTGTGGACGCGGGCGCCGCGGACGCGGATGGACTCCTGTTCCGGCCGGATATCCGTGGTTGCGTGGGTAATCTCTTTCGTCGCCAAAGGGAAAGCCCAGACAACGCGTTTCGAGCGCATTGCCTAAACTTTAAATTATACGACCGCTGTCAAAGCGGGGCAAACGCCGATTCTCGCGGACCTCAATTCACGGTTCCTGCGTGAGGGTGATTTGACCGATGCCGCCTTCCACTTTCAAGTGGATGGTCGCAGTGGATTTTCCATAAGCAGCGTTGGTGTAGGAGTCCCCATCGTGTTTCAGGCCACGTACGTCGATCGAGCCGATGCCCCCGGATGCGTATGCCATGACCCCGACGTTTTTCGGGAGGCGGATGTTGGCCTGCCCCACACCCCCTTCAATGTTGGCAGTCAAATCGGTCTTGCGGTCGCCCGTAAAGTCCACATCCATTTGGCCCGCTCCGAGATTCAGATCCAGCCGTGTAAGAGGAATATCTCGAAAATGGAGATTTCCCTGTCCCGCGCCCATATCCACTTTCAACTCCAGCGGGAGTTCCTTGCTGAAATGTAGATTCCAATCGTTTTGCGAGCGGCCGAAGTGCAGGGAGTGGGACTGTTGAGAAATGTCGAGTTGGCCAACGCCACCGGCCACGCTGTAGTCGACCCGGGGGGCGTCGAATGAATAACTATAGGTGAAGTCCGCTTCCAGCATGTGACTCGAGCCGCCGTTGATAATGAGCTGTCCGGCGCCCATTTCCAGCCTGGCGTGCGCCGACTTGGCTCCCTGCAGATCCACAGTTTGGGTGTTGTGCTGTGACCTCGAATCGAAGCCATGGCTACGGGAATAGCCGCGTCCGTGCCAGAGCAGCACGACCAGC
>Ga0066665_10001621_pt1 | contig 10593 bp, 8 predicted proteins | sample GraSoiAngelo_114_FD_75175 | JGI IMG/M metagenome (GOLD analysis project Ga0066665, IMG submission 75175) | Grasslands soil microbial communities from the Angelo Coastal Reserve, California, USA - 14_0903_13_40cm | ecosystem: Environmental > Terrestrial > Soil > Grasslands | place: USA...
AATATCTACGCCGTCTTTATCGATCTGTTTCTCAAGCTGATCAATCTCTTCGTCATCGGCAATTGCATTCGCGCAAAGATCGTCATTGCGATCGATCAGACCCTTCATAGCTCGCTCGAGACTGCGCTCAGTCAGGCCGGCCATCATCAGCACGTTGTTGCGCAACGTTGCCAAGGATTCATCAAATGTTCCTAGAATGTGTCTTGCCGCGATCATTGCCTATCAATCCTCAATCGTTTCTTGTTGCTGTGTTGCTCTACTCTTATTCGCGGCGCATCTGGCGTCGCGTGTTATTCCGGACTCATCCAAATCGACCCGTGATATAATCCTCCGTCTGTTTCTCGGTTGGATTTGTGAAAATCTTTGTCGTCGGTCCAAACTCGATCAGCCGCCCGAGGTACATGAAGGCGGTGTAATCCGAAATCCGGCCGGCTTGCTGCATATTGTGGGTCACCGTTACAATGGTGTATTTCGCTTTTAGTTCGTGAATCAATTCCTCGATTTTCGCCGTAGCGATCGGATCGAGCGCCGAACAAGGCTCATCCATCAAGACGACTTCCGGCTCTACGGCGAGCGCGCGTGCGATGCAGAGCCTCTGTTGCTGACCACCTGAAAGACTCGTGCCCGGCTTATGTAAATCATCCTTGACTTCGTCCCACAGAGCAGCCATTCGGAGCGATTTTTCGAGTCGTTCATTAAGAAATCTCTGATTGCGGACGCCATTCAAGCGCAAGCCGATGACGACATTTTCGCCGATCGTCATGGTTGGAAACGGATTCGATTTCTGAAAAATCATGCCGACGCGGCGTCGAACAATCGCCGGATCAATGGTTTTAGAATAAAGATCGTCGCCATGAAGAAGGACCGTCCCATCCATTCGCGTCTTTGGCGTCAGCTCATGCATGCGGTTCAGAGCACGAAGAAACGTCGACTTACCGCAACCGCTCGGCCCAATGATCGCAGTCACGGCATTCGACGCGACGTCCATTGTCACATTATCAATAGCACGCTTCTCACCGTACCAGATCGAGAGGTTTTTCACTTCAAACGTGTGTGCCGCCGGAATCTCCGCGTCGGGCGGGGGTGCGGTCCCCTGTTCCATACGCTCCATAACGGTCCGTTCGGGTGTTTCCATAACTAGGTTCTCCATTTGCGAAAATATTAGACAACCGACGCCGTACGTCCTCGCGTCAGAATTCTAACTATTACATTAACGCAAAAGATCCCCGTGACGAGCACGAGCGCGCCAGCCCAAGCCTGCCGATGCCAATCATCGTAGGGAGAGATCGCATACGTAAAAATCTGCAATGGCAGCGCGGCGATTGGCTGGCTGAGGCTGTGATTCCAAAAATGATTGCCGAAAGCGGTGAAAAGGAGCGGAGCCGTTTCGCCGCCAATACGAGCGAGGGCGAGAAGGATCCCGGTAATAATCCCCTTGGACGCAGTCTTCATCACGATGTGGACAATTGTTTTCCACCGGCTAACACCTAGGGCGAGGGCAGCTTCGCGATAACCATTAGGTACCAGTAGAACAACCTCTTCTGTCGTGCGCAGGATCAGGGGAATCATGATTAGACCAAGGGCCAGCCCGCCGGCGTATGCCGAAAAGCTTTTGAACCGCAGGACTACTAAGCCGTAAACGACCACACCCCAGGTGATTGAAGGAACACCGTTAAGCACGTCGGCAAGAAAGCGGAGGACCGAATTGAGCCGCGCCGAGCCGTATTCGGCCAGATAAACTCCGCCCAGAACGCCAATTGGTATTCCAATGATACCGGCAAGAGCGAGCAATTCGAGCGAGCCGACAATCGCATTCACCATGCCACCCCCGACGGCTCCTACCGGCGCCGGTAATTTTGTGAAAAAGTCCCAGTTCAGAGAACTGGCGCCATTGATGACAAGATGAAAAAACACCAGCCCCAAAGGCGTGATCACAAGAACCGCAGAAACAAAGGCGATGCCGGATGCCAGCGCGCTTTTGATTTTGCGCCAGGTGTGACTGCGTGCTCGGCTCAAATGCATGACTATTGCACCGCGCGGGTTGCTGACGTTGTTGCGATGGTACGCAGAAGCAGTTGCGCGAGAAGGTTCACCAAGATGGTTATCCCAAAAAGAACCAGCCCAATTTCGAACAATGCCTGCAGATAAATATCAGTTGTCGCTTCGGTGAATTCATTGGCGAGCACGCTGGCCAGGGTGTACCCAGGCTGGAACAGCGACGCGACGATCTGCGGGGTGTTGCCTATCACCATCGTTACGGCCATCGTTTCGCCCAGAGCGCGTCCCAACCCAAGAATCACGGCGCCGAACAACCCTTTCTTTGCATAGCTCAGCACCGCAATGCGGGTTGCCTCCCAGCGAGTCGCGCCGAGACCGTAGGCGGCCTCTCTTTGCAAATCCGGCACACTGCGCAAAATCTCGCGCGAGACCGAAGTGATGATGGGGAGAATCATGACCGCGATGATTATTCCGCCGGCCAGCATGCATGGCCCGTAGATTGGCCCGCCGAACAACGGGGTCCAACCGAATAATCGTTTGAGCCAAGCGAAGGGATAATCGCGCAGCCACGGAATCATTACGAAAATGCCCCAGAGTCCAAGGATGACACTTGGAATTGCAGCCAACATCTCGATCAACGAAACAAGGGGCTGCCGAATCCAGAGCGGAGCGAGCTCGGTCAGATACGCCGCCGTTGCGATGCCCAACGGAACCGCAATCAACAGCGCAATTAGTGAAGAAACCAGTGTCCCATATATGAATGGGAGAGCGCCAAATTGGTCGGCGACGGGGTCCCAAGTGGACGTGACAAGGAAATGGAAACCGAATTTCTTAATGGCGAGCACCGACCCGTGCCACAGCTCCCACCCGATTAGAACCACCAGCACAGCCACCGTGAGCGCCATGGCAAATGTGAGCCACTCAAACGCTTTGTCACCAAAGCGTGAGGGCCGCGCCATCGCCTGGGCCACGGATCGGGGGCTAACGGGTGGCCCGAAAGCTTTCGAGGCTGGAGCTGTAGCAATCTCCATGCTTCCTCACATTACATTTTGATGTCGTCGATCCGTTTCAACACGCGCTCTTGCACGGTCTCCGGCAAAGGAGCGTAATCGAGATCTTTGGCCATCTTTTCACCATCTTTCGCGGCCCATTTTAGAAACTCCACGAGCTTCTTTCCCTTCGCTGGATCTTTCTGCTGCTCGTAAACGAGCAACCATGTCGCACCGCAAATCGGATAGGCGTCTTTTCCCGGCGCGTTTGTCATTGAGAACCGGAAGTCGTCCGGGATCTCGGCCGTTGCCAGCGCAGCAGTCACTGAATCAATCGTCGCTTTCATGAACTGCCCTGCAGAATTTTTCACCTCTGCATAAGGCATCTTGTTCTGTATGGCGTAGATCAATTCCACATAGCCAATCGCACCGGGAGTTTGCTTAACCTGCCCTGACACACCCTCGTTTCCTTTGCCGCCGATGCCAACCGGCCAATTGACCGATGTATTATTGCCGGCTTTCTGCTTCCATTCGCTGCTTACTTTGCTGAGGTAGTCGGTAAAAATAAATGTGGTTCCACTGCCATCCGATCGGTGTACGACCACGATATCTTGATCGGGTAATTTTGCGCCAGGATTTAACGCCGCTAACTTGGAATCATTCCATTTCTTTATCTGGCCCAGATAGATTCCGGCGATGGTATCTCCATCGAGTTTTAGGCTCGGATTGCCCGCTAAATTGTAGGTCAGCACAACCGCCCCTGCGACGGTCGGAATGTGGAGAATCTTCCCTGGCGCTTTGCCAAGATTCTCGTCACTCATCGGGCCATCGGACGCGCCGAAATCGACTGTTTGGGCGAGGATTTGTTTTTGTCCTCCGCCCGATCCAATGGATTGATAATTAAATCGGACGGAGGGATCGACTTTGGCATACTCGTCGAACCATTTGGAGTAGATGGGATATGGAAACGTAGCGCCTGCACCATTGATCATCATCTGCGCCGAGGCGGTCGCAGTAACTCCGACTAACAGCATCGTCGCTAGAATTTTGGGAGCAAATTTGGCGGATTTCATAGATTTGGCAGCCTGCCGCAGCGCGCTCGGAAGCGTCAAAAAGTTTAATGTTACTTTTGTGTGACAGGAGGCTTCGAGGCCTTTAAATCGTTGACGTGTTGAACCGTTAAAACGGAGCGCGTTTTCGGTCTCGTGCTTTAGAGTCCGTACCGCATCAACGCTGCAAGGCTTTAACGTTCTAACCCGCCGAACGCAGCGGAAGCACCACTCGAATTGTGGTCCCACGTCCCAGCTCGCTCTCAGCTTCCACGCGTCCACCGTGCAGTTGGGCAATATGTTTCACAATCGCCAACCCCAAGCCGGTGCCACCTAGTTCGCGGCTGCGAGCTTTGTCAGCGCGATAAAAGCGCTCGAAAATTCGCGGCAAATGCTCTTTGCCGATCCCAACTCCGTTATCAGTCACGCTCAATACCATGTCGGAGCCGCGACGTGTCGCCCGCAGATGAATCTGGCAATTCTCGGGTGAAAATTTCACCGCATTGTCCAGCAGATTATAGAGCACTTCTTCCAAACGCGTTCCGTCGGCGTGAAGCGTGAACGCCTCCGGAGTCGAATCGACACACACTTTCAGATTCTTCGCGGCTAGTTTTTCTTTCCAATCACGGATGAGGTTATTAAACAATTCATCGACCAGCACGTCGCTGAGCTCCAGCGTCGCCTGGGACGACTCCAGTTGGGCAAGGCTTAGCAGGTCATCGACCAGCCGCTGGAGCCGCTTGGAATGCCGTTCCATAATCGAAAGGATCCGCGCAAGTTCCTCTCGCTGCGTCTCCGGCTCATCAAGCAACACCTCGATGTAGCCGCGTAAAATCGACAACGGCGTTCGCAATTCGTGCGAAACATTCGCGACAAATTCGCGCCGGATTTGGTCCAACAGCTTCAACTCGGTGATATCGTGGAAAAGCACCACTGCACCAGAGATTTCGTCATCAGTCTTCTTGATTGGAACGGCGCTGACTTCGATGTGCCGCTCGCTGTGAGTGTGTGAATCGGTCACACTCAACTCCCTTCGCATTGCCTCGCCGGTGCCCAGCGTCTCCGCAATCAATTCATCGAGCGTCGCGTGCCTAACTGCCTCAATCAAGGGAACGCCCACGGCTGGGTCACGCAACTCGAACAGTTTTTCAAACGGTTGATTCATGAGCATAATCCGGTTGCGCGCGTCAACCACGAGCAGGCCATCCTGCATCGCGCCCAGAATTGTTTGCGTGCCGGACTCGCGCCCCGCGATCTGCCGCTCGAGTTCCTGCTGGTGGGCGAAAATGTTCTCCAGCGCGAGACCGATGCGGTGCGGGCCTGCCCCACCGTTTACCAAAAACGTGGATGGAGCTTCACCCCGGGCTACTTGCGAAACGAGTTGCTCAATTTGTGACCACGGCGCGGCCCATTTTTGCCAGAGAATCAGCGCTGCCACTGCGAATAGCGCACAGAGGACGCCGAGGATTAGCCAATACATCTGGCCTTACTTTTCTTTCATTCGATAGCCGAAACCACGAACGCTTTCAATCACATTGGCGGCTTTGCCAAGTTTCTTGCGCAACCGTCGGACGCGCGTGTCCACGGTGCGCGTGTCAATGACACTTTCGTAACCCCATACATCGTTGAGCAAGCGGTCACGCGCCTGCACACGACCGCGTCGCTGCATCAGCGTGCGCAAAAGTTTAAATTCAAGGCTGGTAAGGTTGATCCGTTTCCCATTGACGGAGACTTCATAACGCGCTGGATCAACGGTGATGGGGCCGACAGTCAAGCGTTCATCGTCTTGTTTCGCCTCGCCACGCCGCATGATCGCCCGAATGCGTAACACGACTTCCCGCGGACTGAACGGTTTGGTCACGTAATCGTCCGCGCCAAATTCCAAACCGACTATCCGGTCGATTTCTTCGGCTTTCGCTGTGAGCATCATAATCGGGACTTGGCGGGTTCCCGGGTCGCTTTTCAGAATTTTGCAAACTTCCAGCCCGGGCATCTTCGGGAGCATGAGATCAAGAATAATCAAAGATGGCTTTTCGCTGCGCGCTTTTTCCAATCCGGCAGCGCCGTCCGGTGCGGTCGACGTCGCGAAACCGGCCTTGCGCAAATTAAGTGCGAGCAGATCGACCACATCGCGTTCGTCCTCGATGATCAGGACTGTCTTTCCGGAGGCAGGTTCCATGGCAGTTCGCTTTATCGCCGAAACTGTTTCGGTTCGCCAGCGAACTTTTTCGCTCCCTCGTTCAAAGCGCCAATAATTCATTAAAAGTGGCGGGCTGCAGGCTGTACAGGATCCCTGCTGTCAGAAAGTTGGTATTGAGAGGAACCATTGGACGGCTTGCATCGGGTCCTTCGCTTCCCATGCAGGCGCTCAATCTCAGACGCAGAATTCCCTCGAAAGTCCTATTGTCCAATTGACGAAGACAACCTGAGAGAACGTACACACAACTCTGGAGTTCTTGACCAAGCTGTTCTGTTGATTGATTAGACCGAATGCGCACGGTCGTCGTTAAAGGTTGAGGATGTAGCTGTATGGTGGGAAGCCGAACGGGAAGGATTGGCACAGCCTCCAGGCGGACACCGGCTCGCAGGAAGGAATTGGCGGTTACCGCGGTCTGATTTTGCAATGACTGTATGATCCCTTTTCCAACTTTGGACTATCCGAAGACTAACAAGGCGTACCAACGCCCCGTATTTGATGGAATTTGCGTGACTGTTCTCATCGCCTACTTCCTCCACTTTGCCCTTCCCGCGCTGCGCGGGGGATTTCGTGAAGACGAAATGATGAACATGGGGACCTGTTCGTGTGCCGGAGCGCTGAAATCGCTCCTGGCAAATCTCGTGTTCTGGAAGTTATTTCTTTGTTCGGGATGCGCTCTTTATGATTTCTACCTGTATCGCCCGGGGGGCGCTTTTTACTATTTGCCGCTTTATCACTTCTTTGACCTGGACCCCTTGCCTTATCGAATTGTCCAAATCAGCATTCTCGTTGGGTCGATTCCCCTGGTCTATTACTTGAGCCGGCGTCTCGCCTCCTCGCGCTCTATCGCTTTTGTCGCTGTCCTTGCTCTTTGTTACCAACCGCGGCTTGCCGGCCTCGTGTTCGTCGGGGCGTTTATTTATGACGTGTTATGTGGATTCTTTTACTTCGCGGGATTGGCTTACTACGTGCATATCCGCGAGAGAGGGGCTTCTCTGCGAGCCGTGCAATTGCTGGGGTTTCTGGCGCTTTATGTTATGGCGCTAAACTGCAAGGAAATGGCAGTTACGCTTCCAGTGATCGTCCTGATTTATGAGTTTCTCAACTCGCCCAACTGGACCGACTGGAAAGCGTTCCTGCGCTGGATCCGGACTTCTGCCGCGCCGTCACTGATTGCTGCATTACTCACCATTTTTTATGTCTATGAGAAAATTCACGGTAGTGGCTCGCTGGCAAGCTTAGATCCTTATACGCCCAAATATTCATGGCATAATTTCACAGCTTCCAATGCCAAGTTTGTTAGCCAATTGTTGTTTGCCGGGCATACAATCACGCCAATAGCGCTGCTGGTTTTATGGGCGCTGGTTTTCATTTACGCCTTTGTACGCCGGGACCGCACGCTTCAGCTCATGGCCTTCTGGGTAGTGATCGTGCCCCTTCCTATTGCGTTTATCGTCCCCGTGCGCGGCGACGCATCCCTTTATCTTCTGCTGTTCGGATGGGCAATGATCTTTGCAAAGGTTATGTTTGACTTTATCACTCTAGTTTCGAAATTTTTGGTATTACTTGGCAACCGTGCGCTACCTACAGCAACAGGCGCAATCACTAGGGATGTTTCCAGGAAAGCATCTCTTCGGGCGGGGTTCCGGATCGTCGCGACGCTCTTGGTGGCGTTCGCTCTTGCAGCCTTTACACAGAAAGAGAATCAGCGCCTTCGAGTGCCTTGGCTCAACGTAGGCGGAAAGACCTCCCATGTTATCCATACGTTTCGTTCCCTGAATTTGCGTCCATTACATGGCAGTAGCATTCTTCTTTTGATGAAAGAAAATCTCTTCCAAAACAAATGGAATGTTTTTTTTATTGCCTCTCTGGTCTGGAACGATCATTCCCTGCGTATTACGGTCGAAAATGTAAATGAACTTACGCCACAGCAACAGGCGGAGGCTGATTACATCATTTCAGTCAGTGAATTCCAAGCAGACGTCGTCCGTTCGCTGGAGCTTCGAAAGTCAGAGTAAGCGGTCAGCCCAAGGGTTTAAGAAGTTGATGGTCCTCGTACATAGGCAATTTACAGTCAGCCCACTTCGTTACGAAGCCTATCAATGAGTAGTCGAGTCCACCAGTGGATTGCGATGCCAGGCTGGCTAATCCTCTGTGGCGCGCTGTTAGCTGTGTTACTGCTGATACAGATCACGAGCTTGCATCACAAGGGGCTTACTACCGATGAGCCCCTTCACTACGTGTACGGCTATCGCGTATTGAATGGGGCTCCGGAAAGAACCAGTGCCCTAAATAGCAGTACCATGCCTTTTTCAAGTGTGCACGCCATGACGAGCATCAACCTGGCCGTTTTTGCCCGGACAGCCGGGCTTCCACTGGACACTTCCTGGAACGGTCAGGTTACACGCGGACGGTACGCGGCCATTGCGCTTTCGCTGTTACTGGCGCTATACGTTTTGAAGTGGAGTTATGAACTCTACGGTCGTAACGGGGCTCTCCTCTCACTGAGCCTTTACGTCTTCGATCCCAATCTGTTAGCACATGGCCAGTTGGTGACGGCTGACTTACCGGCCGCCTTGATGACGACCATCGCACTCTACCACTTTTGGCATTTTCTAAAGTTGGGCGGCAAGCGACGAGCTCTCTTCAGCGCGGTGACGCTCGGCTTAAGCCAACTTGCCAAATACTCGTGCGTTTATCTTTATCCGATCTTTTTGGCGATTGCAGCAATTTATGATCGCTTTAGGCCAGCAACTGAAGGAATCGAGGCTGACCAATCACACAGCCTGAGCTGGAATCTGCGTCATTGGTTCATCGTAATAACCTTCTTCGCTGCGGTGAGCATCGTGACCATTAATCTGGGGTTCTGGTTGGCTGGAATTGGAACTCCCTTGTCTGGGTATACCTTGAAAGACGCATTCTTCAAAAAGCTCCAGGCAATTCCGATCGTCCGCAACCTGCCTCTTCCATTGCCAGCGCCTTACGTCCGAGGCCTGGACCTGGTGAAGTTCGAGGAGAAGATGGGAGAAGCTTGGGGAAACATTTACATGGCAGGGCAACTTCGAGTGAATCATCATGACGGAACGCTTCGCGGGTTCCCAGGGTATTACTTCTACGCGGCCTTCTTCAAGGTGCCGATTGCGAAGCAAATCATATTTTTGATGGCGTTGGTCGGATACTTTTCAAGGCGTCGCCAACCAGCGGCGCGAGGAGTTCGTCGAGACGAGATTTTTTTGCTGGTTCCGATTTTCCTTTACTGGATCTATTTCAACTTCCTTTTTAACGCGCAGATCGGCATTCGTCACGTATTGCCTGTATTCGCACTGGCTACAATTTTTTGCGGAAGATTCTTAGCTACCCCCGAGTCCAAGCCTCGAAAATATATCGCGGTGATTCTCGTCATTTGGGCTGCTGCATCGGCTCTCTCGTATTATCCGCATTTTATCTCGTATTTTAATGAGTTTGTTCCAGACAGGAAACTCGCCTACCGACACCTTGCAGACTCGAATTTGGATTGGCGCGGAAATGAATGGTATCTAACGGAATATATCCGGCGTCATCCTGGAGTGATCGTGGATCCTCATAGACCGCAGGCAGGTCGAATTGTTGTGCCTATCAACGCCTTGGTTGGAGTCAATCGACCCCCTGAGGAGTACAGGTGGTTGAGAGAGCATTTTACTCCGGTGGATCACATCGCCTATTCGTATTTGGTTTATGATGTGCCGAAAGAAATGCTTCCTCATAGCAAGGGCAACTCACAAGGCCCAAAAGAACTGCCTCAGGGCACTTGTTACTAATGACTCGCCTGATGGCTTGCACTTAGCACGCGAATAAGATTCCCGTGACTATTGGCTTGCCTTCATTTTGTGGGCACACTCACCGCGCGATGAATTTCTTCCAGAATTTCTCGCAAACTGTAGCGAAATTCCCAGGTAGGATAGTCTTTCTGGAATTTTCTAACATCGCTGATCCACCAGATATGGTCGCCGATCCGATTCGTCTCTTCATAGCTCCAGGTTAGTTTGCGTCCACTTATTTCCTCGCATAAGGCGATCGCTTCCAGCATCGAACAGTTGCTGTGCCGACTGCCGCCGATGTTGTACACTTCTCCGCTACGCGGCGCGCGAATGAATTCGAAGAAGGCTTCAACCAAATCAAAGCTATGAATGTTATCACGAACCTGTTTTCCCTTGTAACCTAACACACGGTAGGGTCTGCCGCTCACCGTACACATCATCAGGTAAGAAAGAAAACCATGTAGCTCCGTGCCCGCGTGAGCGGGTCCAGTGAGGCAGCCGCCGCGAAAGGAAACAGTCGGCATTCCAAAATAACGTCCGTATTCCTGCACCAAAAGGTCGGC
>Ga0066665_10001633_pt1 | contig 10573 bp, 7 predicted proteins | sample GraSoiAngelo_114_FD_75175 | JGI IMG/M metagenome (GOLD analysis project Ga0066665, IMG submission 75175) | Grasslands soil microbial communities from the Angelo Coastal Reserve, California, USA - 14_0903_13_40cm | ecosystem: Environmental > Terrestrial > Soil > Grasslands | place: USA...
ACCCAGGCCGTGGTGACCGCCTTGCAACGTGGGCTAGTTCATCTCTAGTTCAACGGCTAGTCCAGGCGCCGAGGTGCGAGTCAATCTTCACTGGCGCGTTTGGCCAGTCCCGATGATCTGATATTTCGTGGAGGTCAGTTCCTTGAGCGCAAAGGGTCCGCGGCAGTGCAGTTTTTGCGTACTCACGCCCATTTCCGCACCAAATCCGAATTCGCCGCCATCCGTGAAACGCGTCGAAGCATTCCAATAGACCGCGGCCGAATCCACCGCCTGCAGAAACCTGTTTGCATTAGTCTCATTCGCGGTGATGATCGCTTCCGAGTGCTTAGTAGAATAGTGATTGATGTGTTCGATCGCCGCATCCAGACTGGGCACGACGCGCACTGCTATGCAGAGGCGCAGATACTCTTCACTCCAATCATCTTCGGTTGCCGGACTGACTTGAGGCACCAGTCGGCGGGTCTCTGTGTCGCCGCGTACTTCAACGCCCGCTTTCATCAATTGCCCGACAATTCTCGGCACGAACTTTGCTGCGATTCGTGAATGTACGAGGAGTTTCTCCGCCGCGTTACAAACCGATGGCCGCTGCGTTTTTGCGTTCAGGATGATTCGGCCCGCTATTTCAAGGTCGGCGGATTCATCCACAAAGATGTGGCAGTTGCCGGCGCCGGTTTCAATTATCGGAACCAGCGCGTTCTCCATCACGTGAGTTATGAGTCCAGGGCCGCCGCGCGGAATGACGACATCCACCAGACCGCGCGCGCGAATGAGTTCTTGTACACTTTCGCGGCCGCTTGAATCCAACAGTTCAATCGAGCCTGCGGGCATGCCAGGAACTCCGGCCATAAGTTCCGTCAAAACCTGATTGCTCGCAGCCGCTTCTTTCCCGCCCCGAAGCACGACCGCGTTCCCGGTCTTCAGGCAGAGAGTTGCCGCATCCACCGTGACATTTGGGCGTGATTCATAAACAATTCCCACTACTCCCAGCGGCACGCGCACTTTGCGGATCAACAATCCATTGGGGCGCGTCCATTCCTCGATTACCTCGTTCACTGGATCGGCCAGGCCCGCCACCTCGCGTACTGCATCGGCCATTTCCGAAATTCGCGGTGGGGTCAGCAGCAGACGATCGCGCATGGCTCCGGCAAGATTCGACCGCTGAATATCTGCTTCATTTGCACGTAGGATCTGAGGCGAGTTCGCCTCCAGCGCTTCAACGATCCGAAGCAGCAGTTCGTTCCTTTGTGGCGTCGAGAGCTGTGCTAACTTGGCCGCCGCGATGCGCGAACGCTCCAGCTTTTCGCGGGTTGAGAGCGTCGCAGTCGCAGTGCCGGCCATGTCAGCGCTTCTCCGTTTTGGCCGGAAAATAGGTCCCGATCTTCCGCGCAACGGCTTTGGCTATAACATCGGGCTCCCTGCCGTTCACAATCACGACACTGACTCCGGCGTCGCTGGCCACCCTCGCGGCACGCAGCTTGGATCGCATTCCGCCTCGGCCCAGCTTGCCATGGCCATTGCAAAGCGCTTCCATTTCCGGCGTTAGCTTGCGAATTGTGCGAACCAGGCGTGGGCGTTTTCCGTTCGGTGCATAAAATCCATCCACGTCGGTGAGCAGCAGCAGCCAGTCAGCTTCCACCGCAGCGGCGAGCAGGGCGCTGAGCTCGTCGTTATCACCGAAGGCGCCCACCAGTTCGCGCACCGAGACGCTATCATTCTCGTTGACAATGGGAACGACTCCCAGCCGCAACAGTTGATTCAGAGTATTCTGCAGGTTCTTATAGCGCGCCGGCGAAGTGAAGTCATCGCTCGAAAGCAGCAACTGTGCCACTTTTTTCTTCCCGAAAAAGAGCTGCTCGTAGGTGTGCATCAGCGCGCTTTGACCAACCGCTGCGCAGGCCTGCATCAATGGAACGCTCGACGGCTTTTCCTTGAGTCCGAGGTGGACCATGCCCGACGCAATCGCACCAGAGCTTACGATCAGAAATTCGTGATGCGGCAGGTCGAACTGGTCCACCAGCGACCGCAGCCGAACCGTGTCGATGCGGCCACCCGGTGCGATCAGGCTGGTTCCGACTTTTATTACCATGCGCATGAGCTAATCTAGATACTTTAGCAAGCGCAGGCCGGATCGGCCATGCAACAATTCGATGCTCGACATCACTCCAACCCAGCGGTTTTCCTCCCGCGTAGGCAACTACGCCCGCTGCCGGCCTTCGTATCCACGGGAAATCATCGAAATTTTGGGGGAGGAATGCGGGCTTACTTCTGAGTGGGTCGTCGCCGATATTGCGTCGGGCACGGGTATTTTCACCCGCTTGTTACTGGAGAATGGGAATGCCGTCCATGGCGTAGAGCCAAATGAAGCGATGCGCAAGGCAGGCGAGGAATATCTCGCGAAATACCCGAAGTTCTCCAGCATCGCTGGAACGGCTGAGAGCACGACACTCTCTGATGTATCTGTTGATTTGGTGACTGCGGCGCAAGCGGCGCACTGGTTTGGTCGCGAGAAGGCGCTCGAAGAATTCCGGCGAATATTGAAGCCGAAAGGTTTTCTGGTGCTGATCTGGAACGATCGCCGGAAGGATGCTGCGCCTTTTGATCGCGAATATGAGCAATTGCTTGAGAACTTCGGCACTGACTACGAGGAAGTGAAGCGTCGCGATAACGCCTCGACGCAATTTTTCGGCGCCATCCCGCACCAAACCCGAACGCTGCGGAATTTTCAGGACTTCGAGTACGCGTCGCTCGAAGGACGGCTACTGTCGTCTTCGTACACTCCGCAATGTGGCCATCCGTCGCATGATCCGATGCTGGCGGAACTACGACGCGTCTTTGCGGCGCATCAGAAATCAGGAATTGTGCGCATGGAGTACCATACAAACCTCTACATCGGTCGGCTCTCGACCAGATAATCAGAACTTGGAGATCAGACATGGCGTCGGTGCCAAGGGACAAGCCGTCGTTTCACATGGACCCGGAGGAGTTTCGCAAGCACGGTCACGACGTTGTGGACTGGATCGCGGATTACTACCAGCGCATTGAATCCTTTCCGGTGCTTTCGCGAGTTAAGCCCGGGGATGTTCGGGCCTCGCTTCCTGCTGAAGCGCCTCGCGGAGGCGAACCGTTCGAAAGAATTCTTCAGGATTTTGACAAGCTCATCTTGCCCGGTGTGACGCACTGGCAGTCACCGAACTTCTTTGCGTACTTTCCCAGTAATGCATCGGGGGCCTCGATCCTCGGCGACTTGCTGTCCTCAGGATTGGGCGTACAAGGGATGCTGTGGGCCACCAGCCCCGCTTGCACTGAACTGGAAACCCTCATGCTTGACTGGCTGGCGCGAGCTCTTGGGTTACCGGAGAAGTTTCTCTCGACCAGTAAAGGCGGCGGAGTGATTCAGGACACAGCTTCGAGCGCAACTCTCTGTGCGCTGCTTGCTGCCCGTGAGCAGGCCACGAGTTTCGAATCCAATCGCGCCGGCATGCAACAGAAATTGTGCGCCTACACTTCGACCCAGGGCCATTCGGCCACCGAAAAAGCAATTGGGGTTGCCGGCATTGGGCGCGATTTTCTTCGCCTGATCGAAGTGGATGAGACCTTCGCGATGAATGCGGCGGCTCTGGCCCGAGCAATGCAACAAGACCGCGAATCCGGGCTGATTCCGTTCTTTGTTTGCGCGACTTCGGGTACCACTTCGTCAAATGCAATTGACCCACTACGAGAGATCGGACCCGCCTGCCAAGAATTTGGCGCTTGGCTACATGTCGATTCGGCGATGTCCGGCACCGCGGCATTGTGTCCCCAGTTTCGACATATAAACGATGGCCTTGAGTATGCAGACAGCTACTGCTTCAACCCGCATAAATGGATGTTTACGAATTTCGATTGTGATTGCTTTTATGTAGCTGATCGCAAACTACTCATTCAGACTTTGAGCGTTCTCCCGGAATACTTACGTAACCAAGCCAGCGAATCCGGCGCCGTTATCGATTACCGTGATTGGCAGATTCCGCTAGGCAGACGCTTTCGGTCACTGAAGTTGTGGTTCGTGCTTCGCTACTACGGTATTGAGGGGCTGCAATTTCACATCCGCGAGCACGTGCGAATCGCGCAACAATTTGCAAGCTGGGTCTCCGACGATGCTCGGTTCGAGCTTGCTGCTCCCGTACCACTAAATTTGGTTTGCTTCTATTTGAAATCCGGAGACGAAGCGAACGAGCGCTTGCTGGAAGCGCTGAATCGCAGCGGTGATCTTTATTTGACGCACACGCGCCTGAATGGCCGGTTTACTTTGCGGATGTGCGTCGGGCAGACCAACACAACCGAGCGTCATGTAGAAAGAGCCTGGAGGCGAATTCAGGAAGAGGCCTCCAGGCTTTAGGAATTCAATGCTACTAGCGGGTGTTCATTGGCCTTGGAGTTGCGCAGTTCCAATGGATTGTCCGCTCACTACTAACTCCACTCTTCTGTTCTGTTGACGTCCCTCGACGCTCTCGTTGGAGGCGATTGGGTTCGCTTCTCCGAATCCGTGAATCGACATTGCCGAGGAAGAAACGCCCTGCTGGCTCAAATATGACTGCACGGAAGCTGCGCGGTCCTGCGAGAGGCGTTCGTTGAACATGGGATTGCCGGTGCTGTCGGTGTACCCATCTACTTCAATCCGCATATCAGGATACGCCAGCAAAATCCCCGCGACTTTCGCCAGTCGTTCTCGGGCAGTCGGCTTTAGATTAGCACTGCCAGTGTCGAACAATACATCCGGCATGCTAACGATCAGCCCGCGAGCGCTATCTCTGGTAGCAAGAATCTCGTTCAGTTGTGCCATGAGTCGTTGACGCAGCTGAGCTTGATTCGACTCAGCCCGTTGGGCCCTCTGTTGTGCCTGCTCGGCTTGTCGTCGCGCTTCGTCGGCCTGCTGTGCGGTTTGCTGTTGTTGCTGCTCTGCCGCAGCACGCTGCTGGGCTTCGGCGTGGGCTTGGTCCTGGGCCTGCTGGGCCTGACGCTGCGCTTGTTCCGCCTGCTCCTCGGCCTGCCGGCTTTGCTGCTGTGCAGCCTGCTGCTGTTCCTCTAACTGCCTGCGCCGATCAGCTTCAGCCTGGGCTTGCTGTCGAGCCTGTTCAGCCTCCTGTGCAGCTTGCTGGCTCTGCTGCTCCGCCGCAGCGCGTTGCTGAGCTTCCGTCTGTGCTTGTTCCTGGGCTTGACTCGCTTGCTGATTAGCCTGGTCAGCCTGTCTTTGTGCCTGATCCGCCTGCTTCTCTGCCTGTTCCGCTCGTTCTCTGTTTTCCTGTCGTTCCCGATCGAGCCGGGCTTGCTCTCCGGCGCGGACAGCGGTTACTCGAGCTTCTTCCGCAGTCTGGGCCGCTTCTCGTGCAACGGTACCTATGGTCTTCTTGTTCTGATGTCCGCGATAATAATCTTCTGCCTCGTTCAGCAGCATCTCCGCATGCTTCAGAATGTCCGGGGCGTACTGCTCTGCGTGTGCATCACGAGCAATGCGAACAGCATTCCGTGCTTCCAATAAATCGAGCGGTACATTGTTGGCCCCGGCGTAGACATCGTTCTGGACCGTCCCCACTTGCGACACATAATACGAACGTGGAAAAACTTGGTAGTGCACGTCCACCGATTCGGGGCGCCCCTCGGTTGTAGGCCGAATCCAACTTTCTGCTACTACCAACTCGCTGGGCTGGCTCACAGCGAAATCGGGTTCCGCGGTAATAACCAAAGCAAACGCCTGCAACTGGGTAGTCGTATGCAGCGAGGCGTGGCCGTCCTTCTCAATTAGTTCTCCAATGTTCTTTGCATTGCCTTCCGGGCTGATGGCCCATAAGACGTATGTTAGATACGCAACATCTACGTTTTTGGTGGGCTTCAGCTTTTCCAAGTCAACGTGGACGTCCATTAAGCCTTTTTTGCTGATAATCTTCGCTTTTCCGGTAACTTCCGGCATCAAGCCGGTACCCTTGAAATCCACGCCCGTGGTTGCTCCGCGGCGATAGTCCACAGCTTGGGTCGTGCGGGCGATGAGATTTACGCCGGCAGTGCTTACGCCGGAATTGTTGTTAGCTGGAGCCTGATTGTCCTGCGCCGCGACGATCACTGAGCAAAACGCGGACAGCAGGAGGATGCTGAAAATAAGTCTCACTTTCACGGCGCACCTCGCAAAACCGATTTTTCTTTTTGCCATATTTAAGGTAAATTGGTGCGCTATGTACAGGCGATACGGGACATACCCTAAGCCGCGTTCTGTGTAACCCCACGGGTACTGGGTGCCGGACCAGCAACGCCACGGTTGTAGATTCAAAATTACCTAATGCCTTTAATTACAACGAGGAGCGCTGTCAGTGAAAATACGAGTCTTGATAGTTGTTGTCCTCTCAAACTTATGCCTCGCCCAGAGTGCTGATCAGGCCAACCCTGATCTTTCTCACGCGCCATTCCGTAATCCTGCGTTGCCGGTTGAAGAGCGCGTCAAAGATCTCGTATCGCGCATGACTCTTGAGGAAAAGGTTTCGCAGATGGTGCACACGGCTGCCGCGATTTCACGGCTCGGGGTTCCTGAGTACAACTGGTGGAGCGAGGGCCTGCATGGCGCCGCGCGCGAAGGCTACGCCACAGTGTTTCCGCAGGCGATCGGTCTGGCAGCAACATTCGATCCCGATCTGCTGCACAAAGAGGCCGACGTAATCGCGACGGAATTCCGCGCTAAATATTCTGAGCGGGTAAAGGAGAAAGGTTACAGCGATTGGTTTCACGGGCTGACCGTGTGGTCGCCCAACATCAATATCTTTCGCGACCCCCGTTGGGGACGCGGCCAGGAAACTTACGGCGAAGATCCTTTTCTTACGGCGCAGATGAGTGTCGCTTACGTGACTGGTCTACAGGGAAATGATCCGAAGTACTTGAAGGCCCTTGCAACTCCGAAGCACTTCGCAGTCCACAGCGGACCGGAGCCGACCCGCCACACGGATGACATCAAAGTTTCGGAGCACGATTTGGAGGACACGTATCTGCCGGCATTTCGCGCGACTGTCAGCGCCGGAGCCGGATCAGTTATGTGCGCTTACAACGCGGTGGATGGTAAGCCGGCGTGCGCACAGCCGATGCTTCTCGATGAGCACTTGCGAAAAGACTGGCACTTCAATGGCTATGTTGTCTCCGATTGCGGCGCTGCTAGCGACGTCTCGCGTAATCATCACTACACGCCGACAATGGAACAGGGAATGGCCGCCGCGGTAAAAGCGGGCATGGATATCATTTGCGCATGGCCCGCACAGCAGATTGCCATGGAGCGCGACGCGGTGTTGAAAGCCGTGCAGCAAGGGCAACTTTCGAATGCCGACATTGATCGAGCGGTGCGGCGGTTGTTCACCGCCCGCATGAAGCTGGGCATGTTCGATCCGCCGGAATCGGTCCCGTACTCAAGCATTTCGATTTCTGAGAATGACACCGAGCCGCATCGGCAGCTGGCTCTGCAAGCTGCGCGCGAAACGTTGGTGCTGCTGAAGAATTCCGACCACCTGCTGCCGCTTGGCGCCAAGTACAAAACAATCGCCGTGGTTGGTCCGAATGCTGACAGCGTTGATCCATTGCTGGGAAATTACAACGGCACGCCCTCGCGTCCGGTCACGATTCTCGGGGGTATACGCAAGCGCTTCGGAGATTCCAATGTGATCTATGCGCAAGGATCATCGCTGACGGGGCCACCGGTTGAACCGGTCCCCGGGGAAGTATTGAAAGATAATTCCGGCCAGCCAGGTCTCACGGCGGAATATTTCAAGGGAACAAGACGGGAAGGAACGGAACAGCATGAGAATCCGGTCATGACTCGTACCGATCGCAATGTTGATTTCAATTGGGGGAATGGCGCGACTTCGGACCTAAAGGAAGATTTCTCTGTGCGCTGGACAGGTACTGTGACCCCTGCCGAGACGGGCGACTATCTCATCGGCTTCACCGGAACCGACGCATTTCATTTCTGGCTCGACAATCAACTCATCGGCGAATCGTGGTACAGCGACACCAGCAAGACCCGTCTGAAGACCCTTCACCTAGAAGCCGGCCACACGTATGCGGTGAAAATCGAGTGCTCGCAGGAGGGCAGTACGGGGTTGGCAAAGCTGGTTTGGCACGCACCGGGCGAGAAAGGGGACTATGCAGATGCAGTGCAGAAGGCCGACTTGGTCGTTGCGGTGCTCGGCTTGGCGGGCGAGCTTGAGGGCGAGGAAATGCCTATCAAAATCGAAGGTTTCGCAGGCGGCGACCGCACCAGCGTTGATCTCCCGCGTGCGCAGGAACAGTTGCTGGAAAATCTGGTGGCGAGCGGCAAACCGGTCATTGCCGTTCTGATGAATGGCAGCGCTCTCGGAGTCAACTGGGCTGATCAACACGCCGCAGCGATTCTGGAAGCGTGGTATCCCGGCGAGGAAGGAGGCACGGCTGTCGCCGAAGCGTTAGCGGGAGACTTCTCCCCAGCGGGGCGGTTGCCGCTAACGTTCTATAAATCCGTCGACCAAATACCTGCATTCGGCGACTACAACATGAAGGGACGTACGTATCGCTACTTTACCGGCGAGCCGCTTTATCCATTCGGATATGGATTGAGCTACTCCGATTTTGAATACAGCAATTTGACCTTCGACAAGAACTCGCTCGGAACAAAAGATGACCTTGCCGTCAGCGTGTACGTCAAGAACGGCGGCAAAATGGCAGGGGACGAAGTTGTGCAGGTGTACCTTGCTCATCCGGGACAAAATGGAGCGCCTCTCCGGGCGTTGGTGGGGTTCCGTCGCGTGCATCTTGAGCCTGGCGAAACTCAGAAAGTGGACGTGCCAATCCCGAACCGCAATTTGAGTTTTGTTGACGAAAAGGGAGCGCGAAGGATTACGCCCGGTGCTTTGGATGTTTGGGTCGGAGGTGGACAACCGGTCAGCCGCGAAGGATTGGCCAAAACGGCAGGGCTTTCAGGATCAGTAAAGATCACGGGCGGAGCAGTGCTCCCAAAATAGAGACAATTCTCACGCGGGTGCCCCGTCCTTGTCTCGTCGTCTCTTGGCGACGCAGGGCGGGGATTTTGATTTGACTGGAGAGGAATAGCAACTAGGAAGTCAAAATCCCCACCCTCCCGCGAAGAACGCGGGAAGGATGGGGCACCCCGCTGATGGTTTTTGGACACGGGTGCTCGTGCTGAACGAAATCGAAGCATCTCCGTACTGTTATCTACCGTCGACCCGCGGAATGTAAAAGCGAAAAAACGCCTCTGAATCCGAATCCAGGCAAACTTCGGCGTTCGGGGGTCCTGATTCAGATCGCGTGAACCCTTTTTCATCAACTGAAATGTGCAGCGGCTTGGTCGGGCACAATTTCGGATTGAGAATGTATGCGAGCGTCATCACGTCAAAAAGCGTCGGCGTTTCCTGTCCCCATTCGTGATAGAGCAACGTAAGCGCGTCCGTCAGAGGCGTTCCCGCCTGAAACAGGATCGCGCGCTTCACCTCGTCTAGCTTTAGTTGTGTTGAGTCGAGCGGCATCATGAAAATCGGCACGCCTGAAGCAAATAATTTCTGTGCTGATGGAATGTCATTCTTGATGTTCCACTCCGGCTCGGGGCCGCGGTCCGGGAAATATCCCAAGTCGCGGTAGCGGCGTGCGATGGAGCCGCCCATCATCACCACGCGGCGCAGCTTCCGGAACGTCTTCGGATCTTTGTCGATCAACGCCCCAATATTTCCCAGGGGCCCGATTGCAATCAGCGTGATCTGACCCGGATTGCGGCGAATTTGATCAAGAATAAAATCCGCTGCCCGCGAATGAGATGCGCGCGCAAACTTTCCACCCTCGGCGTAACGGTGCTGCGTAAATGTACTGTTGGTTGAGGAAGCTGCACCCGCTGCAACAGGGATGTTGGGATACCCGGTTTCACCAAGCAAACGGTCGAGCAACTTGGCGCGGGTCTCAGTGTCGCCGAACGTAGTCGTGATTCCGAGAATCTGCAGCTCCGGGCTGCGCAGCGCCAGCGCGACGGCGAAGGCATCATCCACGTCATCGCCGATATCGGTATCAATAATGATTTGTTCAGGTGGAGTCGCAGCTTGGGACGTGAGTGCAGCGGAAGATGCGAAAACAAAAACGAGTAGCTGAAGCAGTCTTCTAAGCAAAGGGGAGCTACGAGCGCGGTCGTTCATACTATTCTCGACGCTAGAGAAAAGAGTTGAATACATCGGGCTGCAGCCGTTCCCGTCCGGGCATTTGCATCTCAACACGGCAGTTGACGTAAGGTTTCTCTCCGCCTTCCTTCGTCGGGCGGTTCGGAATGACATCACATAAAGATTTTTTGACTAACTCACAAACGGCAGCTTTCTCAGTCGTTTTCCCGTCAGCGCGAACATGGCGTTGGCCACTGCCGGCGCGATCGGTGGAACGCCGGGCTCGCCTAAGCCACCGGGATCATTGCCGCTGGGAACCAGATAGACCTCAACCTCCGGCATGTCGCTCATGCGCAGCACCTGATAGCCATCGAAGTTACTCTGCTCGGTTGCGCCGTTGGCAATCGTGATAGCTCCGTAGAGGGCCGCGC
>Ga0066665_10001637_pt1 | contig 10567 bp, 11 predicted proteins | sample GraSoiAngelo_114_FD_75175 | JGI IMG/M metagenome (GOLD analysis project Ga0066665, IMG submission 75175) | Grasslands soil microbial communities from the Angelo Coastal Reserve, California, USA - 14_0903_13_40cm | ecosystem: Environmental > Terrestrial > Soil > Grasslands | place: USA...
CCCTCCGATGCCCTCGCGTTGCCTGCCGTACCATCTGGCAGTGCCGTGACAGGGCAGCGTTCCGGCGACCACCGGAAGTCAGATTTTCTCGTCATCGAGTTCCTCAAATAGGGCTTTTTTCTCCGCCGATCCAGACGCGAAACACATCTGCATCGCGTCAAATTGCCCAAAGGACTCGCGCAAGCCCCTGGCATTAACTTTTCCCGATACATCATTATTTATTAAGGTGGTTAGAAGCTTAGAGCGCAAGATCGATGAAAGGCTGCGCTCTTCGACGCGTCGCATGGCCGCAAATCGATGGCACTCAATGAGAATAAAGCTCGGGCGTCCTTCGCCGAGTGCGTCGTTTCCACCCACGATAGAGGGCTTCTTGGCTGTCGATGGAGGTTTAAGGATTTCGCCTAACTCAGTGAAAACATGGTGGCCAGGGACGGAGTTGAACCGCCGAGCAATATTGAATCGTTGGAAGTTATTGATTCTCCATGTTGCTAAAAGTGCAGAAGGTGCAGAAACTCAGTCTTGGCAAGACAATTCCAAGACAATCAGTGTCGGGTTACGTATCGAGTTACGCGGGTTTTTGTTGCTGGGTTTGCGCGGCTTTTCTTAAGGATTGAGGATGTTTGATAACGGCAAGCGGACAGCTTCGCATGATACGCCTGCAATAGCCGACCGGGAATGCGAAGAGAAACATGCTTTCCTTTTTGACCGATTTTCGGAGTGTCAGCGAACAGTCTCCGCACGGTGTGAACGGACAGACCCCACTGCTTCGCGATCTGAGCAGGCGTGAAATGCTCTTCCCGTTCAACCTGATTTGTCGCGCTGTAGGACGGTACAGGAGCCGCCTTAACAGCAGCCCCGTGCTTTCGCCGCATGCGCTCCTGGTCTCTGGATAACGCAGCGGCATCTCGCGCTGGCTTGAAGTGGACTTTAGATTTCATAGCCTCTCTCTTTACATCTTACCCGACCTTCGCTTTGAAAAATTCCTTCGGCTTGGCATTCGTTCGGATGCTGAGCTTTATACTGCTTCCAGCCTGCCCAACGTTCTGTAGCGGCGGCAGACATCAACCTTTACGCCTGCTCCTGCCAGTTACACGTAGGATGTCAGAAGTCGAGCAGGCTCGTCGGAGTTTGAGCTTCGGGTCTGCTAGTTCACCTCGCGTCGCCTCTGCCTCGAGACAATGGATGTCCGGTTCTGCGAAGGCAGGGACCACTGCCGATGAGCGAATCGCTCTACGGTTAACCCTTCTGGAAAGAGAGACTGGGCACCTTAGCGCCCTTATCGACGCGGGTGTTGTGTTTTCGCCGGCAATGTTGAGAAAGTCTGGTTCTATAAGCGTATGATTACACCGCTCCGTTTGCATGGGTAATACGATTACATAGTCTGAGATGAAGACCGAGAGAATACGATAGAGCTTTCATCAAGAAACCTGTACCCCGCATGATCAACAGTGCGCACCGTGATGTAACAGAGAGCAGCGACTGCTTGCAGTTATTTAGCGCCCGGCGGGGATAGGCGACTTCAGGCCTTTCATGGCCGCCTTTATCGTATGTCGTGTCAGGAGCGACGTCAGCCGTATTCGAAGATGCGGAGATATTGTCAGTGCGAAATACGCGACCAGAAATCCAAGAACTCGTCCGCGATGCGAGTCTCATTTTCTCCGGCACAGTTGTTGAGCTGGGTGCTTCATCGGTGACCAACTTAGCGCCGCGTGACAACTTCGCCGTAGTCAGGGTCGACAACCCTCTGCGATTTGACCCTGCCCTCGGTGATCTGCGCCGAAGGATGATTACGGTGGAGTTACTCGAGCAAGGCGAGCTGCAGCCGGATAAGAGGGTGATCTTCTTCACCTTGAACTGGATACAAGGCGGTGGAATTGCCGCGCGCGAAGTAGCACACGTCCATGCGCAGCAGGAGGATGAAGTCGCCGCAGAGGTGGCCCGGTTGCCAGAACGCCATTTGGCGGAGCGGCTGGCCAGCGCCATCCTGGTATTGGCCGCGGAGGTTAGGGAGATTAAGCCAACACCTTTCGACATCCGCTCGCGTGACGCTCCGCAGTGGGCGACAGCCAGGTTCCGGAATGTCGAAGGGTTGCGGGGCGAGCCCATTGAGAACATGGTGGTCTTGTTCCCGACGAGCGGGCGACCGATGTGGGCGCGCTCACCCCGCCTCAACAAGGGACAGCGCGGGATCTTCCTGTTGCACCGCCCCCCGGATTGGCCACCGCTTCCTGACGTGGGTCCCAACCTCACGTCGGCGGTATACACCTTGTTGGATCCTGCAGATGTGCAGCCCAACTCGCAACGGCCCCTGATCGAAAAATTGCTCAGTCAACGGAGTATCCGATGACGGTCGTGCGCGTGGTCGATATTGTGCCGGCAGAACGTAGCGACGAGACTGACCTGAACTGGCAACCTTCAATAGCGATCAATCCCGCCAATCCGGACGAAATTGTGGTTAGCGCCTACAAAGAGCCCCCAAACAACGTTGGCTACAGCTATTCCTACGACCGCGGCCAGACCTGGCAGATAAACTTTAGCGAGCCGGGTGAGCAAAAGGATCAGTCAGCAGGGTTTGGCGGGTCGTGGGAGCTTTACTGGACGGTCGCCTTTAAGCCGATAAGCGGTATTGCTACCCTGCACGTCTTGCGAACCACCAATCTCTCGACAGCCGGCCCGCTCCCCGAAATCGACACCCCGCGGCCCGAGATCGACCAGCCATACGCACATGTTTTGACCCATGGAGAACCAACTCCACCGGATAAGGACCGGCTGTATGTCGGTTATATTGACCGCAGCCATAACATGGGCGATTCGGCAATCGCCACTGTCGATGTGTGCCTTGACGCGCGGGCCGCCGCGCCCAGTTTCACACAAGTACCTATTGAATTCCGCGCTTCTTTCCCATTGGACGGGTACGAGGTTCGACCTGCCGCACACAGTGACGGCAAGATTTACGTGGCTTACAAGAGCTGGCTTTCCTACAACGGCTCTACTGTCATTACTGACATCGTCGTGGTGCGCGATGACAATTGGGGGGCGAATGGATTTGTAAACCTGACAGACTCGATTGACAGCATTCCCGGACTGCGGGTAGCGACGCACGTTCATATTAAAGACTCTGACACCCAGCTTCTGGGCGGCCAGCGGCTCGACAACGACCTCTCCATTGCCGTCGACCCTACAAACAGTGCCACGGTTTACATCGTGTGGGGAGACAATGCCGACCGGCACTACACCTTGCGGATGCGCAGATCGATCGATTGCGGAAATACTTGGTCTGGCGATTTGTTGACTGTCGCCAATGCGAACCTCGCAGGCCTCGCCATCAATAGCGATGGCAGGATTGGATTCATATATCAGGAGCTTGTTGCCGGCTTATGGGAGACTCACTTCCGCCGCACGATCGACAACACGGGGCAAAACTGGGACGACCTAATTCTGGCTCGCACTGCTACGGCCGGAATGGTCGCCGACTATTCACGCGTGATCGCAGTCGGCAAGGATTTCTACGGCGTTTTTCCGGCTTGGAACACTCCCAATCCCGCCAACTTCCCGGCCACACCGCCCACGCCAGCGAACCCCAACGGAGCCAGATTTCTGCGAAATACCACCAAAATCACGCCGTGGCAGTTGCTGGGCTCAAACGGCTTATCCGTCGCAGCGTCGGTGGATCCATTTTTCTACATGGTGCAGGACGAAAGTACGCCGGATCCGCCAACGAATTTAATGGGTACGGTGGAGTAGTGCAGTCTGCAGTGCTTGACAGTCCCTTATCCCCGGTGCAAGATGTGCCGGTCAAGAAACACACGTCTTAGGGCCAGTTAGATATCCGGTAATGCAGGACAAACATTCGAAAGGTTGAGGTTTGACGAGCAACCCTGCACGTCAACCGATCCAAAAGAAAAGATTGGGATGGAGAACCACAATGCCTAAACACCGGCCACCACAAGATTCCGCGAAAGAGCTCAGAGAATTGAAGAAAAAATTAGCCAGACAGAGACGCGAAATCGACGAGGCAAAAAAACGGCTGTCTCTTTGCTTACAAGATTGCATGAAAAAACTTAAGCACCCGCCCTGGCATTACGGTCCGCATTGCAAGTAACGCAAGTTACTTCGTTGAGGAAATGCCATTGGGAATGAAGAGTCGCGGCATTCTTGTGAAGCGGTCGAATTGTCTGGTTTTCTTCTTCCATGACGGCGCCCTGCATTGCAAGAACTACCTCACGGGGAAAGAATTTGAAGCTTCGCCGCTTTTGGTTCCGATTTTGGGGAAATTGGATGGATGGCGCGGCTTTCGGGGAGTCGAGCGATTACTTCCCGAATATTCTCCTGCGTCCATTCGCCAAAGCTTGCGCCGCCTCATTGCCAGTACAGCCGTGCTTGTCAGAGGTGGTTCCCAAGCAAAGCGAGAATCTGCACTGTCAGCCTGGCAGACTTGGGGTGTGGAGGCTCGCTTCTTCCACCTTGCCACCAAGAACACGCACACTGCTCCAATAACGGTCGATGAAGCTCGCTTCAACCGTGCGCTTAAGCGACGTGAGCCTCCGCCTCCCTCGCTAAAGCGTTATTTTGCTCGAGCGCGCGTCCATCTCCCAGATCCCACCAGCCAGCTTCATGGTCAGCTGCCCGAAGTCCTGCTTAGCCGGCGTACGCATCGCCATTTTGGCGCCGGTCGGGTTTCGCTCGAACAACTCTCGATTCTACTTCGACTTACATGGGGCTTTACAAACCATATCCACTGGCCCGGGTTGGGCAGCCTACCGGTGAAGACCAGTCCCTCAGGAGGTGCTCGTCATTCGCTGGAGGTTTATCTGTGGTGCTCGCACGTGAAGGGTCTGTCACCAGGCATCTATCACTACCGGCCGGACCGACATGAGTTGGAACTTCTGAAAGCGGGGAGGATAGCAGAACAAATGGCGCGGCTGTGTGGTCATCAAGAGTGGGTTCAAGACTGTTCAGTACTGTTTGTGATGACAACCGTGCTGGCGCGCGTGACGTGGCGCTATCGATTCTCTCGTGCTTATCGGGTCATCCTGCTCGAGGCCGGCCATTTCGGTCAGACTTTCTGCTTGGTTGCGACATGGCTCGGACTGGCTCCCTTTTGTACCGCGGCTCTCGATGATGAAAAGATCGAAATCGATCTTGATCTGAATGCCGGTGAGGCAGTGCTCTATGCGGCAGGTGTTGGCACGCGCGCTGCATGACTAGTCATACCTATGGCGTCGGCCACTGGAGGGCATATACCTCTTGAGTGCCGATATCCCGGGTTGCGAGTAGTGAGTCATCGGGTCCCAATCCAAACCAGGGTCCAAAAGGGCCCCACGTGCGACGCAGTTCCTCAAGGCCCACTACCTTTTCCGGAACCTGCTCGTGGACTCCAATCCGGTCGATGGAAGGTTGAGCTCCGAACGTATCAAAATAGAGATATTTGCTGTCTTTTGACCAGCACAAGTAGCCAACTCCCATCTGGGTCAGTTCATCCCACTTCTTGGTCTGAGTATCGAATAGCAGCAATTTCTGGGAATCCATGGTCGTGGCGGCGATATATCGACCGTCGGGCGACCATCGCGGCGAGAGTAGTCCCTCTGAACCCGGAAGAACTGAGACATTATGGGTTCTTACGTCGAGCACGAATATGCTCGTGATTGTGCCAGAATTTTTCTTGGGATCGGAACCAGTGAAGACTATAGAGTTACCCTCGGGTGACCAACCTGGATCGGCCTGTCGCAGGTCCCCTGGCAGCATCTCTATGAGGCTACCGCCCGCCGCAGAAATCGTGTAGATCTTCGTTGTTTTGCCATCTTTAGCGCCATCAAAAACTATATAGTTTCCATCCGGAGACCATCGCGGTAGATGCACCGCGAGCGGCTGGAATGTCAACTGCTGTTTGTGAGTGCCGTCTAACTTGCTTCGCCAAAGAGTGCCATCTGGGTAACTGACATATGCCACCCACTGTTCGTCTCGCGAAAAGCCCAGACGATCCGCGGAAATTCCTGAGAGGTAAGGCAGGAATTGGCGAGCCTTGGCGTCATAACGCACCAGTTCGCCGCGGCGCTGCTCGCCTAGCACAAACAACTTCTCGCTGTCGCCACTAAAGACCGGAGCTGTGAAGTTCATCGGACCTGCGGTGAGTTGCCGCGGTCCGTGCTGCAAGCGAAAAAAATTGCTCTTTTCCGTACGTACCCAAATGTTGCTTCGGCCGTTGCGTGATGATTGAAACGCAAAGTACTTCCCATCCGGACTCCAGTTTCCGCAACACTCTGCCGCTGGTTCGTTCCACCCAGGAAGCAGGGGATGCAGATTGCTGCCGTTAGCCGAGACCTCCCACAGGGACATCGCATCGGTTCCAGGATCACTTATCGTAAAGCGTAGCACGCGACCATCTGGTGCCGACCTTAACCAAAAAGGGATGCCGGCTACAGTCACCAATTTACGAGCATTGTTGCCATCCGATTTTGCCCAGTACAGATTCGTGCCATTGGCGTACACGATGTCCCCGTGCGTGGTCCAGGCCGCATCGTGAGCCAAGATTTCACCAATACGCCGGGGAGTTCCGCCCAATGTGGGGATTGTCCAGAGTGGGGACTCTAACTCCGAACCATTAAAACCCAGGACAAGCAGCCGAGCGTGGTCTGGCGAGATGTCTGCCATGCGAGGAAACCGAAAGGGCGTCTCAATAAGAGTGGTTTCACTACCCGCGGTTGAGACGTGTGCGAATCGAAGGTCACCCTTTCCTATCTGGGTAAAATAAAGGCGAGCACCATCGGTTACCACCGGGTAGAACGAGTCAGGAAACTCTTTTTGCTGGCCATCGCTGGTGACGGGATAGGAACCAGTCGGCACGGGAATGGGGGAAGGCCCGATCAGAGTCATGAACAGCAGCAGCCCCAAGAGACCCACTCCCCCGCCCAGCAAACCCACCTTCTTGTACAGCCGATTGCGTTCCGGGCGAGAAGGACGCGGCGCCAGCGAAGTTCCTGATGAGATCCCCGAGTCCACGTCGCGCTTCAGACGCTGCAACTCGGACCTCAGATCACGGGCTGTTTGATAGCGTAACCCTCGATCCTTCTCCAAAGCGCGGTTGATGATTTGTTCGAGCTGTGGGGGCACGGCCCGATTCAATTTAGCGGGTGACACTGGGGCGCAATTCAGAACTGCATCCAAAATGATGCCGTCGCTGCGCCCCGTAAATGCCCGGTATCCTGTCGTCATCTCGTAGAGTACCAAGCCAAAGGAAAATAGATCACTACGCGCGTCCGTGCCTTCTCGGCGCACTTGTTCCGGCGACATGTAAGGGATCGTGCCAAGGATCGCATCGGTCTTGCTCAGAGGCTGTTCCCGGCTGACCGTTAGCGCGGAAGTAGATATTTCTTCGTCCAGAAACTGCACCAACTTGGCGAGACCAAAGTCCATAATCTTTGCTTGGCCTCTTTTGGTTACGGCGATGTTCGCAGGTTTGATATCACGATGAATGATACCTTGGGAATGGGCGGCATCGAGCGCATCGGCAACCTGAATAGCTATATCAAGCACCTCTTTTACAAGCAATGGCCCCTCGCTTAGGCGTGCGGCCAGGGTCTCGCCAACAATGAGTTCCATCACCAAAAATTGGATGCCCCCATCCTGCTCCAGCCCGTAAATCGTCGCTATATTGGGATGGTTCAGCGCGGCCAGCATCCGCGCTTCGCGTTGAAAACGAGACAGGCGCTCGGGGTTGTTTACGAAAGCTGTCGGCAGCACTTTGATGGCGACGTCGCGTCCCAGTTTGCTGTCGGATGCCCGATAGACCTCTCCCATGCCACCCGCGCCCAGGGGGGCACGGATTTCGTAAGCTCCCAACTTGGCGCCGCTCTTGAGCGACCCGCCCACGAAAGTTCTGTCATGTTTCATTTTAAGGCCTGGCTCCCTTGACCCGCTGCGCACGCAAAGTTCCCGAAGGATATCAGGATCCAGGCGGGAAGAGAGAGGGTCGTGCGCTTAAATCAGATTTATGGTACTCCGGTACATTCGATGCCGCTACAATCCGCCGGTCGTCGATCAGGCAATGCGTGAGAACCCGCTTTGGTGGCTAGTCTCCGCTGATGGCTGGAGGGAGCGGAACCTTGCTGGTGACCGGACGGTGACCGAAGATCGCCTGAAGGGATGTGACGCCGGGTTGCTTCATGTAACCGCTGCTCTTGTTCATCAACGAAGTCAAAGGAAAATGGTAGGCGCCTTGACGGATACGCTCTTCGAGGTCGCTCGGAGGGTAAGGCTTTCGTTCAGCGAGGTTCCCGAGATTTCGACTTGGCCGTCATAGGGAATTTCCTCCCCAACGACGAGCACAGTCGCGCCATGGCCAGAATCATGGCGGCTCGAAAACGCATGCGGGGCAAGAGCAGGATTGGGTCTGCGTTTACCACAGCGGTTGCTTTCGTATTTGCTTCGAAGGTCTGCAACGACGAAACAAAGATATTTGTTTGTGGTATTGCTTGGCAGTATTCGAGCAGTTCAGGGCTCTTTCCTACGCTACGCCCACTCTGCTTGTCGATAAATGTGCAGAGAGCAGGAAGATTATTAGACGTGCAATGTTTGCTCTCCTGCACTGGAGAGTTGTTTTGTTGAGCCTGCTCAGCGGTTGAGACTTTCAAGTAGCATACGGCACCCTTTGCTTTGAGCGTGGTCGATTCCAGCGAGTTCATAATGCCTCCCCTAGACTCATCCGGTATCGTCAGTGGCTGAAATCGCTGGCGCGATGAGCGCGCGCTAATGCCTCATGGACCGCAATTCGTGTCAGCCAGGTAGAAAACTTGGCCCTGCCCTCAAACTCAGCCAAATGCTGGTAAGCTCGCACGTACGCATCTTGCATGACATCTTCCGCTTCCCCATCGTCGCGCAAGATTGCCCTTGCCACGCGATAGAGCCGCTGGTTGTAGCGGCGCATCAGAATTTCATAAAGTGGCGTCTCGCCGGTCAACACGCGACTGACGACTTCCTCGGGCATTCTCTTAGGCAAGCTGCTGCCGTGCTCTCCTCCACGCCAATATCAAACCTCACGAACCCGAAAGACGAGAGTTTCCGTGAACACGTAAGCGATGAAGCTGAGGATTCCCTGTTAGAAAACGCTGGACGAAGCTAGGCGAGGCTGTGCTTGCTAACGGCGTTCCGACCGAAGGGCACATCGGCCGAAATGACCGCTCTGGCCCGTTCCGAGCAGGATCAGATCAAACGGTTTTTGCGTGGATTCAACAATTTGCAAATTAAAATTCGTTCTTGGCGTTGATTCCACAGTTGATTTTTGGGTGTCTAAAGTTCTTCGAACCCGTGACTGTGTATGTCGTGCTGTGCGGCGTACCGCCCGATGACTTCACGTTGGCGGGCCCAACGGACTCACGGAACGACTGACCCAGGGGGCGTCTGGCACCCCGTCCATCGGAAGGAATGCTTAACAATCCTTTTAGGTACTTACGCCGAAAATGACAAATCAATCGCCACGGACGACGAACGCATTGTATTCAGTACAGCCTGCTTGTGCCTGATTTTGTCAGTCCCTCCACCGCATGTTTGCTGGCCACATAAACGGACGCTCCTGCAGCGCCGACACGTCCATAGGCCGACGAAACATTGACGATGCTTCCACTCCCCTGTGGCAGCATCACGCGGAGTTCGTGCTTCATGCTTAACAGCACACCCATTACGTTGGTATCAAACGTAGCCGCGTAGCTCTCTGCGGTCTGGTCTGTTACGAGGCCCGGCAATCCTTCCGTCCCGGCATTATTGATTGCAATATCCAGGCGTCCGAAGCGCTTGACCGTTTGGTCCACAAGGTTGCGTACGTCCTCATCCTTGCGGACATCAGTACGGACAAAAATGGCCTCTGCTCCGAGCGCTTGGAGCTCGGCGACTAGCTCTTGTCCTTGTTTGTCTCGACGCCCAGAAACAACAACGCGTGCTCCTTCTTGCGCAAAGATTAGTGCGGCAGCACGACCGATGCCGGTCAGCGCGCCGGTGATCAAAACAACTGGTGAACTCATATCGCTACCTCCTTTGATTTAGAGCCATATAGAGTAGGCATGGCTAACTGGCCCCGCCACATCGTTCCGTATAGCTCAGATCACTACGTTAGATTGCAAACGCCGCTTGCGGTAGCGCGGTTAAAGCATACTTTGTTAAGCTGGCAGCAATGCTTCCCGAGCATGGGAGTGGGAATGGAATTACGACACTTTCGCTACTTCGTCGCGGTTGCCGAAGCGGGAAACTTGACGGTGGCAGCTCAGCAAACTCTGCACACGTCGCAGCCTTCGTTGAGTCGGCAGATTCGAGATCTTGAGGATGAGGTGGGCACTCCACTCCTAACGCGAAGAGCTCGCGGCGTCGACTTGACACCGGCGGGTCGAGCCTTTCTCGATCACGCCCGCTCAGTGTTATCGCAGGTTGAAGCGGCAGGAGACGCTGCTCGCCGGGTCGCTGGTCCCGTCAAGCCTTGCTTCACCATGGGCTTTCTGACCGGACATGAATTGACGTGGATGCCCGAGGCCCTGCGTATCTTGCGCGACGAACTACCTAACATTGACGTGATGATATCGAG
>Ga0066665_10001643_pt1 | contig 10554 bp, 9 predicted proteins | sample GraSoiAngelo_114_FD_75175 | JGI IMG/M metagenome (GOLD analysis project Ga0066665, IMG submission 75175) | Grasslands soil microbial communities from the Angelo Coastal Reserve, California, USA - 14_0903_13_40cm | ecosystem: Environmental > Terrestrial > Soil > Grasslands | place: USA...
CAGCCACGCTTTCATCCTTTCGTGTGGTATGTAATGGCCGGATTCGATTTCCGCGAACCCACGACGAATGGATTCGAGCTGCCGCTGTTGTTCCTGAATGTAAATTTCAATGGCATCGGAAACGAGGAAATTCCGGCTTCGCCCGGTCGTCCTCGCCAGCCGAGAAAGCTGCCGTCTGACTTCCGGCGTGAGGCGAACGCTTACCGTCGTCGAGCGTGTGTTAGCCATACACACAAATTAACACAAGACGCGGGCGGTTTCAATGAATGATGTGCCGTCCTTGCAACCTATCCTTTCTTGTATTCCTCCATCATTTTCACAAATTTCCCAAACAAGTACCCCGAATCGTGCGGGCCGGGGGAAGCCTCCGGGTGGTACTGGACGCTGAAGAGCGGAAGCGAGCGGTGCCGCAGCCCTTCCAGCGTGTCGTCGTTCAGGTTGCGATGCGTCAGCGCGACTTCGCTCGCCGGGAGCGAGTCCGGGTCCACCGCGAAGCCGTGATTCTGAGCGGTAATTTCCACCTTGTTCGTCTCAAGGTTCAACACGGGGTGGTTCCCCCCGTGATGGCCAAATTTTAGCTTATACGTTTTCCCGCCGAGTGCGAGCCCAATAATCTGGTGCCCTAGGCAAATCCCGAAGATGGGCACACGACCGGCGAGTTTCGCGACGGTCTTGGCGGCGTAATCGAGCGGCTCGGGATCTCCCGGTCCATTGGAGAGAAAGACGCCGTCGGGTTTGAGTTCCAGAACTTGTTCGGGGGTCGTTTTCGCCGGGACCACGGTCGAGCGGCAGCCGGCGTCCGCCAGCCGCCTCAAGATGTTTTGCTTGATTCCATAATCGAAGGCCAGGACGTGGAAACGCGCGGCGCGGGGGCCGCCCACGTTCGGCTCGTGCGCGCTGAGAGGCTCCGACGCCTGATTCCATTCGTAGCGAGTCGGCGTGGTGACGCGGCTCGCCAAATCCAGGCCCACCATGCTCGGCGAGGCTTGGGCCTTCGCCACGAGGCTTTTCGGATTCAGGTCCTGCGTCGAAATTACGCCGCGCATCGCGCCCTTCCGCCGCAAGTGGAGCACCAGCGCGCGTGTATCAATATCGGAAATCACCGGCACGCCAAAATCTGCAAGGAAGCCTGAGGTCTCCTCCTCCGATCGCCAGTTGCTCGCGAGCTCGGAAAGTTCCCGCACCACCAACCCTTCCGCGTAAGGGCGCGCGGACTCGGAATCGAGGGCGTTCGTGCCGTAATTCCCGATGTGGGGATAGGTCAGGATGACGATTTGGCCGGCGTAGGAAGGGTCGGTGAGAATTTCTTGGTAGCCGGAAAGCGAGGTGTTAAAGACGACCTCGCCAAAACGCTCGCCGGGCGCCCCGCCGCCGCGCCCGTGGCAGACCCGGCCGTCTTCTAAGGCGAGAACCGCCTCCATCGAATCTCCGACCCAGCGGGATTATTGGGTATTCGGACTTGCATCACGCTTGTCCGTAGTCGGCTGTCCTTCCGAGACCCGGGAATTTGACCACGGGCCCTCAGCGACGGACAGCGGAAGTCTCATTCCAGTGATCCCAACTGGTTGAACGGCCAGTAAACAAACACCGCCTTGCCGTAAATGTATTTCCGGTCGACCGTGCCCCAGACGCGGCTGTCGTTTGAAGAAATCCGGTGGTCCCCGAGAACAAAAAAGTGCTCCGGGGGGACCGCGGTAGGCGGGTAGTCCTCGTGGTCGAGGTAGCCTGGGGGGATATACCTCTCCAGGAGCGGCCGGCCGTTGATGTAAACGCGCCCCTCGCGGATGGCGACCGTCTCATCCGGCAAGCCGATCACGCGCTTGATGTACGATTTCGAAGGGTCGAGAGGGTACCAGAAGACTACGATGTCGCCGCGCTGGATGGGTTCCAGCCGATAGACAAACTTATTGATGAAGATTCGCTCGTGATTCTCAAGGCGGGGCATCATGCTGGTGCCTTCGACCTGCACTGGTTGGTAAAGGAAGACGATGACGATGAAAGCCAGAAGAATAGAAAGGATCAGGTCCCGGAGCCAGAAACGGGTGTTGAATAATCCCCACGCCGGCTTTCTGGGGACCGGCAGCGCGTCGGCGCTTGTCGTCGGCCACTGCTCGATGTCTGACATAGCCTGCGAGGATTTATTTATACCACATTTCTCATCATCGTTCCAGCCGCCCCGGCACTCCGGCGAAGTAGTCTGCTAGAATGCCAACCTTCGCCGATCCATGCCTCGAAATTACGCGCTCATCATTCCGGCTTTGGACGAAGAGGACAGCGTGGCCGACGTGCTCAAGGCGATTCCGGCGGGCCTTTTCAGCGAAGTCCTGGTGGTGGACAATGGCAGCCGCGACCGGACCGCGGAGGTGGCCGAGCAAGCGGGCGCGCGCGTCGTTCGGGAGCGGCGCCGCGGTTACGGCCAAGCCTGCCAAGCGGGCGTCCGGGCTCTCGGCAACAAATTCGACGCCGTTGCGTTCATTGGCGCCGACCTCTCCGACGACCCGGCCGACCTCACTGCGCTCGTCTGCGAATACGAAGCCGGTGGATGGGATCTGGTCATGGGCTCGCGCGTGCTTGGCCATGCGGAGCCGGGCGCGCTCTTGCCGCTGCAGCGATTCGGAAACGCACTCGCCACACAGTTGATTCGCTGGATTTGGGACGTGCGGTTCACGGACCTCGGGCCCTTGCGCCTCATTCGGCGCGAGGCGCTCGGGCGACTCGGACTCCGCGACCCGGACTTCGGCTGGACGGTTGAGATGCAGGCCAAAGCCGCAAGACTGGCACTCCGGATGAAAGAGATTCCCGCGAGTTACCGAAGTCGGCGTGTGGGGAAATCCAAGATCTCTGGAACGTTCGGCGGAAGCGTCCGCGCAGGTTGGAAAATTCTGTGGACAATCTACCGTTCGTGGCGAGGGCCCACCGGCACTCGCTCCGGCGCGGACGCCTCGCGCGCCTTGGACGCAGGCAAGAATTGAATTCAAACTTGACTTCGTCGAGGCGAGATAGTAAAAGCGGGGGGATCGGGATCCGGCGCCTTTACGGAGGCACTCATTTTCAATTCGACGGCTTGGGCGCGCTTGCGCCCGTTCGCTCTGGCTTCGACCTTGATGCTCTGCGTGCTCGCAGTGCGTAGTCGAGCGGCGCGGGCCCAGACAATGAATGCGCCGAATCGAGCGGGGCCGGTCCAGGCGGCCAAAATCTCACGGGACGATCGCACGCCCGAGGGCCGATGGACTTACGGCGCCCAATTAGGCTTCGCGCTCGAAAACAATATTCCCCGCAACATCTCACACATCGTGCTTCTGGTCGCTCAGCCTCACGTCGGCTTGACGCTTCTCAATTTTGCAAGTCCCCGCGTGCCCGCCAGCCGCTTCGCGATCGTGATCGAGGGAATTCTGGGCAACGCCGTGCATCCCGGAGGGCACTTGCTCGGCTCGAACCTCTTGTTCCGGCTGGACGGCCGACCCAAGCACCGAGCCGTTCCCTACTTCGACTGGGGCGCGGGCTTTCTCCACACCACTCTCGCCACGCGCGCGCCGGAACTTTCCGGCAACCTGCAATTTATCCCGCAAGCCGGAGTGGGTATCCAGTATTTTGTGCGGCCGCGCCGCGCTGTGGTTTTGGAGTATCGTTACCTTCACATGTCGAACGCGGGAATTCGTGAACCCAACCACGGGTGGAACGGCAGCATGCTCAGCGTGGGATACGAGTGGCTGCTGCGTCCGCGCCTGCCGCACTGGAACGCTTTTCGAGCGTCCCACACCCGCTCCTTACTCTCGGCCTCGAGCAAACCTTAATCCGGGGATGGGCGGCCGTGGCTCGCACCCCGGAGCACGAAGGCTGTCGGTCCCCGGCCCTGCCTGCGGCGGGCAGGCGCAGCCTTAGCCGAAGATGCTTTTTACCTTTTCGGATACACGCCGGTGGAGGGGTTTGTTCTCGACGTGGGTGGTGCCCGAAAGCATCTCGAATAGCCGCCGCTGCTCGCGCGTCAAGTGGGAGGGAATGACGATCTCGACCGTCACGTAAAGGTCGCCCTGGCCGCCCCTGTCCAGGCTCGGGAAGCCCTTGCCGCGAATCCGGAAGACAGAGCCTGGCTGAGTCCCTTCAGGGATGTGTAGGCGTTCCTGCCCGCTGAGCGTCGGCGCATTGATTTCCGTGCCTAGAACGGCCTGAGTCACGGAAATTGGAACTGTGCAGTAAAGGTCGTTCCCCCGGCGTTCGAAGAACGAGTGTTCGTGAACGCGAAGCACCACGTACAAATCGCCCGGCGGCCCTCCGAAATAACCCGCCTCGCCTTCGCCGCTGACCCGCAAGCGCGTGCCGTCGTCCACGCCCGCGGGAATCTTGATGCCGAGGACCTTTTCTTTAAGCGCGCGGCCCTCGCCGTTGCACGCCGGGCAGGGTTCGACGATGACTTGGCCCAGGCCCTGACAGTTCGGGCAAGTTCGCGTCACCGTAAAAAAGCCTTGCTGGCGTCGGATCTGTCCGCGCCCGCCGCAAGTCGCGCAGGTGACGGCCTCGCTCCCCTTCCGCGCTCCCCGCCCGCCACACTCCGCGCAGCTTTCCCAGCGCGGGATTTTGATTTTGGTGTCGAGCCCGGTCGCCGCTTCCTCAAAAGAAATTTCCATGTCGTATCGCAGGTCCGCGCCCCGTTCGGCGCGGCTGCGGCGGCCGCGCCGCTGTCCGAAGATGTCGCCAAAACCGAAGAAGTCCCCGAAGATGTCCTCGAAGTCGGAGAAGATCGTCGAGGAAAAGTCCGGCGCGGAGGCACCCACCCCCGCGTGCCCGAAACGGTCGTAGACGGCGCGCTTCTCCGCGTCGGCGAGCACGGAGTAGGCTTCCGTAATCTCCTTGAACCTTTCCGTGGCTTCTTCGGCCTTTTCCGGATTGCGGTCGGGATGGTACTGGAGCGCCAGTTTCCGGTATGCGCTTTTGATTTCCGGCAAGCCGGCGTCCCGCCCCACGCCCAGCACCGCGTAGTAATCCCGTTTTGGACTCAATGTGTAACTCCTGATGGACCGGCTGTGGATCCACCCGGCCCGTCCAGTTTATCCCCAGCCGCCTTTCGGCTAAGCGCCACTTTGACTACCGCCGGGCGTAGCAGCCGGTGGCGCAGCTTATATCCGCGCTGCAACTCTTCCACGATTTCCTGGTCGCGATGGCCGGGTGCCTCGACAGTTTCGACCGCTTGATGCAGATGCGGGTCGAACAATTTGCCCGTGGTCTCAATGGCGGTGACGCCCGCGCGGGACATCACGTCGAACAATTCCTGGTAAATGAGCTTCACGCCCTGGACATAGGCTTCGGGCACGGACTCGTCGCGGTGCTTGAGGGCGCGCTCGAAGCCGTCGAGCACCGGCAGCAGCGCCCTCAGCAGGTCGCCTGTCGCGTGCTGAATGAATTCTTCCTTCTCCCGCTGCAGTCGTTTGCGGAAATTCTCGAGCTCGGCTTGCTTTCGCAGCAGGCGGTCGAAAAGCTCGTGTTTCTCCGCGAGCAACTTCTCATAGGCGGCAGGCAAATCTTCGGGCAGCCTCGCGTCATGCGACGCTGGGGTGCCCTTCCCTTCCTCCGGGAAGCCGCCAGCGGTTTCTTCGGTCTGGCTTGGCGGCGTCTCACTCATGTTTTTCTTCTCTCGATCCGTTGCCATTTAGCTTGTCGGGCCAAGGCTCGCCGCGTCAGTTCGCGCTCAGCAGGCGTGAGCAGAAATTCGCGACGTATTCCACCGTGGAGACGGCGCGGCCGTATTCCATCCGGGTCGGGCCGACCACGCCGAGAGCGCCCACCACGCGGTTTCGGTAGCGGTACGGAGCCGCGACCACCGCGCACTGGCGCATTTCGCGAGCGGGGTTCTCCCGCCCAATGAGGACGCGTACGCCCGCCGAAGGCGTTTGCAGGCAAGCGTCGAGGATGCGAGCCAGCTTCGCCTTCTCTTCAAATGCCGCCAGCAGCGCACGGGCCCTTCGAAGATCGTTGAAGTCCGGCCGCCCGAGCATCTTCGCCGCGCCCTCGACGAACAACTGCGCCGGTTCGTCTTCGGCGAGCCCGCCCCAGGTAAAAAGCTTGGCCAAGTTCGAAATCACCTCGTCGGTGAGCGCCTTCATCCCTTCCAAACGCTGGAAAACTTCCAGGCGCACGGCGCGCAAAGACCAGCCTTGAAACTTCTCGTTCAGGTAATTGGCGCCGCGGTCGAGGTCCTCCTGAGAGAATTCCCCTTCCACCCGGATGACCTTGTTTTCCACGCGGTCCGGTTTCGAGACGATGACGGCGAGCACTCGACAATCCGGAAGCTTGATGAACTTGACGTGTTCCAGGATTTTTTCGTCGAGCGGCGAGCCTAGCACCACACCAACGTTTCGGGATACTTCGGCCAGCACCTGGGATGCCGTCGCCATGAGGGTCTCGAGCGCTGAGCAGTGGGGGCGCAGGCTATCGGCGATGTAGCGCTGGGTCGAGGGCTTCAAGCGCCCGGAGCCCATCCAGCGGTCCACGTAGAGGCGATAGGCGCGGTCGGTGGGGATTCGGCCCGCCGACACGTGCGGCTGCTCGAGGAGGCCCGCCGCTTCAAGGTCCACCATGCAATTCCGCACCGTCGCCGGGCTGAGCAGCTCGCCGAGGCTTCGAGACACAGACTTCGATCCCACGGGCACCCTGCGCTCGACGTAGCGGCGAATGATGGCCGCCAGAATCTCCTCGTGCCGCTTTGACAGTCGTTTGTGGCCCGGTCGCATCCCCTTCCCCCTAAGGCCTCGGAATAGCCGCTACCTTCACTCTCACTCTTTTTAAGATATCGGGATGGAGGCGCGGCGTCAAGGAGGGGAGCGCGGTCAGTCGGTGGGCCCTGCTGTTGTCGAGCTGGCTCGGGCCGCGATTACGACAGACCGACCCCTCCCCACTCTACGAGCAACCCTGAAAATTCCAATCCTCATATCACAAGAATTTGACAAGTTTCTTGCATTCTCATGACAACTCCGAGCTCCAGGTCAAGTTAGGCTCATTGACTCGAAGGCAGTCAGAGCCTTCGCGAGCAGGCACGCGAATTTTGCCGCCTGCCACCGGGGTTTCAGTGTCGCGGATTTTCTGAACTGGTGAGGAGGCATTATGAGAGCATTATTTGCATTGAGTCGCAAAAGCGGATTGGGGTTGATGATGTTGGTGGCCAGTGCGCTGGCAACTTCTTCCATCCCAGCCAGGGCGCAGTTCTATCAACAGCATAATCTTGTTTCAGATCTAAATGGTCTCGCTCCCACGTTCGACCCTAATTTGATCAACCCCTGGGGCGTTGTATTTCCCCCACACGGTCCTTTCTGGATTTCGGACAACAATGCCGGCGCGACCACGCTCTACGACGGCAGTGGCAATCCAATTTCTCTGGGATGTTCGCCGGCGATAATGATCCCGCCCCCTTCAGGGGCAAGCGGTTCCGGCACACCCACGGGTATCGTCTTCAACGGCACCTCGGATTTTGTTGTTTCTGAAAACAGCGCATCGGCGCCAGCTCGATTCCTCTTCGCCACCGAGGATGGGACGCTCGCCGGTTGGAGCCCCGGCGTCGATCTCTGCAATGCCATTCTGGCGGCCGACAATTCAGCGCCAGGTGGAGCAGACGGCTCGACCCTAGGCGCCGTTTACAAAGGCCTTGCTAACGGGAATAACGGCTCCGGGAATTTTATCTACGCCACCAATTTTCGTGACGGGGTCGTGGAGATGTACGACGGAACCTTCACCTTCATGAAGTCATTTACGGACCCTGGAATTACGCCGGACGCGGCTGACCCCGGATTCGCGCCTTTCGGCATTCGCAACATCAACGGCACTCTCTATGTAACTTTCGCCATGCAAGATTCGGAGCGACACGACGACGTGGCAGGCTTGGGGAGTGGCTTCGTTGACGTGTTTGACCTCAACGGCAATTTTGTTCAGCGCTTTGCCACGGGCGGCACGCTGAACTCCCCTTGGGGCTTGGCTCTTGCCCCCGACCATTTCGGAAAATTCTCAGGTGATTTGTTAGTGGGGAACTTCGGCGACGGCCGGATCAACGGGTTCAAACTGCAAGGGCACTCTTTCGTCGGACAGCTTAGAGGCAACCTTGGTCAGCCCGTTGCGATTGATGGGCTATGGGGACTCACGTTCGGCAATGGCAACGTAGCGGGCCAGACGAACGAGCTGTTCTTTACTGCGGGACTCTTTGGCGAGAGCCATGGACTCTTCGGCAAGATCATAGCCCCAGGCGTTCGGAACCACTGAAGCGACCAGCGTCTTGGGGAGCGCAGCTTTCGGCCCGCTGGCTCGTGGGCTGCCGGATGCGTCCCGACACCCGCGCGGAAGTAGTGCGCTCCCGAGACAGCCACCTAGACGGCCGTGCTACCTCCCTCGCGCCCAGTTTGAAGCGTAAGTAAACCGGTGACCTTTGGATCTTTATTTCGGTCAGCGTTGACGTCATTTGTCCAACATAAGGATGGCAAGGAGGGGTTCCCAATGTCTTATTGGAAGGCGAATGTCAGCGCGTTCGTTGGTGCCATCATATTAAGTTTCTGCTGGCTGCTTTTCAGCCCAACTCCTCGCGCGTTTGCAATCCCGGCCTTTGCTCGGAAATACGCGCTTCGCTGTTCGGCGTGTCACGAGGCCTGGCCGAAGTTGAACAATTTCGGGCAAGTCTTTAAGGATAATGGCTATCAATTAGGGAACGACCGCGATGCGCCTATTGATCAGCAGCCGTCGTACTGGCCCGTAAGTTTTCGAATCACGCCGCAGTGGCACCGGGAGAACAACAATCGCATGGCCGTCGACCATACTCCCGGCGATGCCGCGAGCGGGCTCACGGAAGCGAACGTTACGGCTTCGGGCTTCGATCTTTCAGGCTTGGACTTGTGGACAGCGGGAACGCTGTCCAAGAACATTTCTTTCCTTGTACTTCCGTCCGCAGACGCGAGCGGGAATTTCCACTTCGAAGCGGCCTGGGTCCGGTTCGACAATCTTCTCGGCTCACGCTGGCTCAATCTCAAGGTCGGCAAACATGAGCTCGACACGCCGATTTCCGAGAAGCGCTTTATGACCCTGACGGCCAGCGGCGGCTTTTTCCAGTTGTACCACTTCACCGCCACCAGCGACATCAACAGCTTCGGCGGAATCGGCGACAACCAATTGGGGGTCGAGCTGATGGGCCACTCGCGCAACAGCTACACGCGCTACGCCGTGTCGCTCCTGAGCAGTAACAACGGCGATGTGGATCTACCCACGAATCAGACCTACGACTTTTACGCGAACGTGAACCAGGCCTTTGAGTTTCACGACCTCGGGCTGCAGAGGGTCGGCGGCTACGTCTACCGTGGCGAATCGCCCACGTTCTTCCTGACCTCGGGCGGCGCACCGATTCCGGGCACGGGACGCGGCAACCGCCCGTTTTACCGCGCCGGGGCCTACGGCATCTGGTACATCCACAAGCTGGACTTCAGCACGCTGTACATGCACGGCAAGGACAACGTATTTCTCGGCACCGGCACCCCGGCCAACCAGCCAATGGCCCTGCCGCCGGGCGCGCAGGCCCCGACGTGGAACGGCGGTTTCGTCGAGACGCACTACACGTGGTCGCCGCAGCTCACTCTGGTGGCCCGATACGAGGCCATTAGGGTCTCTCGCCAGGCGTTCCCGATTGGAACGCCGCTCCCTAACGGCGTGCCCCTGACGCCAGACTTCGGCAATACCGACGCAGCGGTCCTGGGTTATCGCTGGTATCCCATCATGACCAGCCGCGCTGGGCTGGCCTGGCACCAGGAATTCGCCCGCGTTCGCATCCGGGGCGCTGCGCCGCTTACCGGGCAAGACGAAACCACCAGCAGTTTCCTGATGGGCTTCGACTTTGCCTTTTGACAAGAGAAATTGCTTAGACGAGGTTCACATGTGGACCGAACGAAGCATCGAGCATGAAAAGGCGTCACGAGCGCGGGTTGGACGCCTGCGTCCTCAAGCTTTCAGGCTCCCCGTGTTGGCGATTCTCGCCGCTATCTTGCCTGCCACGTTGCCCAGCGCGATCGGTTTTGCTCAGGAAACCCGCATCGGCAAAGTAACGGGAAGCCTGAAACGGGGCAAGGAACTCTACCGGCGCTATTGCGTGGGTTGCCACGGGGTCTTAGGGAATGGGCAGGGCGAAAACGCGCCTTACCTTGACCCAAGGCCCCGCGACTTCACCGCGGGCGTCTTCAAGTGCCGGTCCACGCCTACAGGCAGTTTGCCACTCGACAGCGACCTGTTCGAGACGATCGGGCGCGGCATCCACGCCAGCGCGATGCCCTCGTGGGATCCGCTCACACGGCAGGAGCGCGTTGATCTGTTGGCATTTGTAAAGGCCTTATCCCCGCGCTTCCACCAAGAAAAACCTGCAGCTCCGGTGCCGATCCCTCCAGAGCCGCCTGAGACTCCTGAGGGCGTTGCGCGCGGCAAACAGCTCTACAAGAAGATGGAATGCTGGAAGTGCCACGGCCAGGAGGGGCGAGGGGATGGGCCATCTGCCTCGACGCTTACCGACAGCAAAGATCGCCCCATCGTGCCATACGACTTCAC
>Ga0066665_10001648_pt1 | contig 10544 bp, 8 predicted proteins | sample GraSoiAngelo_114_FD_75175 | JGI IMG/M metagenome (GOLD analysis project Ga0066665, IMG submission 75175) | Grasslands soil microbial communities from the Angelo Coastal Reserve, California, USA - 14_0903_13_40cm | ecosystem: Environmental > Terrestrial > Soil > Grasslands | place: USA...
CCTGCCAGCCACTGGCTGATCAGAAAATTTTCCGCAACGGTCAGGTCAGGAAAGATGCCCGCATCCTCTGGCGCATACCCGATGCCGAGGCGGGCCCGCTCATGGGGCGGCAGCTGGGTGATCTCTCGCTCCTGGAACGTGATCCTCCCGGAGCGGACCGGCAAGAGGCCCATGATGCTTTCGATGGTGGTGGTTTTCCCCGCGCCATTCCGGCCAACGAGACAAACGGCCTCTGCGTCATTCACTGTCAACGAGACCCCTTGGAGCACATGCGCAGTGCCCCGAAAAGTATTGATGCGCTCAAGATCGAGCATGCCTATGTGCCTTGGAGTTATTGAGATGGGCTCGTCCCCAGCAGCGTGATGGTCACCTGCTCGTTTCGCCGAATCTCGTCCGGTCTCCCATCCGCCAGGATCGTGCCTTCGTGCATCACGACGATCCGGTCGGAATATCTGAACACGACATCCATGTCGTGTTCGATAATGACCGCGGTGATCTTTCCAGATCGCACGATGGAGGTGATGACGTCCATGATCGGGGCCTTCTCTCGCGTGCTGACCCCGCTGGTCGGCTCGTCGAGAAACAGGAGCTTTGGCCGGAGCGCGTAGGCCACGGCCACGTCGAGGAGCTTACGCTCCCCCTGGGAGAGTCCGCCGGCTGGCTGGCTGGCCTTGGACTCAAGGCCGAACTCCCGAAGCACCTCGAAGGCCTCCTCTCTCACCGGATGGTCAGAACTCGCTAGGGAGAGCAGTCGCCGAGTTTTCCCCTCCCGGGAAAAGATAGCGAGGACAACGTTGTCCAGCGTGCCGAGCTGATCGAATACAGTGACGAGCTGAAAGCTCCTAGCGATTCCTGCCCTGATCCTGTCATGCACGGATAGAGCGGTGACGTCGGTTCCCTGGAAGAGGATCGTCCCCGAGTCGGGGCGGAGCAGGCCGCTGATCAGGTTCACGAGGGTCGTCTTCCCGGCTCCATTTGAGCCAATCAAGGCAAGCAATTCGCCCTGCGCGACCGAAAAATCGACGTGGTCTATTGCGTGCGTGTCACCAAAATACTTGGTGAGACTCTTGGTCTCGAGCAGGACCATTTCAGGCCGCCCTTCTCAGTCGCAGAACGAGCCGCCCCGCTGTCCCCGCGATACCCGTGGGCAAGACGAGCACCAGCAGCACCAGCACAACACCCAGCACCATCTGCCAGTAGACGGTGTGTCCGACGGCATAGGTCTCGAGGTAGTTGTAGGCCACCCCACCGATGATCGGGCCCATGAAGGTTTGGAAACCGCCGAGAAACGTGAAAAAAACGATCTTGCCAGAGAAGGTCCAGTGGAGAATATCCGGGGTCGTGAGGCCGTTCAGCGGCACCCAGAGGGTACCAGCCACTCCCGTGTAGATCCCCGAGACCAGGAAGGCGACCCACCGATAGCGCCATACCTGGACCCCGACGAACTCGGCGCGCGTCTCGTTGTCGCGGATGGCCTGAAGCGCCTTCCCGAACGGAGAGTGGACGATGACCCACATCACCGCCACACCGACGAGAAAGATGACCAGCACATAATAATAGTAGCGGTGGGCCAGAAAGATCATCTTGTCTTCTCCCGCAGGGTTTTGGACTCCCAGTAGCGACGGCGTTGGCACCCTCAGCCCGTCGGTTCCTCCTGTGACCCAGTAGAACTTGAAGGCGAGGCTCCAGAGCACTTGGGACAGGGCCAACGTCAGGATGCCGAAGAAGATCCGCGTGTAGCGGACGCAGAGGAAGCCGAACAGCGCCGCGATCGCCGCCGAGGCGAGGATGCCGCCAAGCAGAAAGACTTCCATGGAGGTGATGTTCAAGTACTTGACGATAAAGGCCACAGCGTAGGCACCCATGCCGAAGTAGGCGGAGTGACCGAACGAGAGGAGGCCCGTATAGCCCAGGAGAAGGTTGAAGCCGAGGGCGGCGATTGCGAAGATCAGGCCATACGCAAGCAGCGTGACGTGGTAGGGCGTGATCAGCAGCGGGAGGAAAAACAGGATAACGGCGACCGGAATCGCCGAGAGTAAAGCCCGTTTGGGCGAGGCTTGAATCGGGTTCATGCGTGGCCGAACAGCCCGGCAGGCCGAATCAGAAGGACGACGGCTGCCATGAAATAGAGGACGGCTAACTCGACCTCCGGGAAAAAGGCGATGCCGAACTCGCGAACGACGCCGACCATGAGGGCCCCGAGAAGCGCCCCCTCGAGACTCCCGAGCCCGCCGATGACCACGACAACAAACGCCAGGATAAGTGCATCGACGCCCATACCCAGCACAGCACCTTGTTGGGGAACGATGATGGCACCTCCCAACCCGGCCATGAAGCAACCTAGCGTGAAGGCCTGCATGTAAACTCGGTTGACGTTCACGCCGAGCGCCGACGCCATCCGCATGTTCTGGGAGGTCGCGCGGAGAATGACGCCGAATTTAGTCTTGTAGATGAGCGCCCAGAGAACCGCCGCGGCGACCGCGCCCACCACGATAACCACCAAGTTGTAAGCGGGATAGACTGTCTCCGCGATGGAGAGGCTCCCGAGGGCCTCGAAGAGGCTGCTAGCCGAGAGCGGATACGGTCCCCAGATGAAGCGCAGCAAGTCCTCAAGGATCAGCAGCAACCCGAAAGTGACCAGGAGCTGGTATTCCTCCGCGCGCTTGTAGAGAGGCCGCAGCAGTGTCGGCTCGATAATAGCGCCGAGTGCGGCAGCAGCCACGGCGCCGACTGGGAGAAGGAGGTAAAGCATTAAGGATGACTCGCCGCCGCTCACCATCCGACCCACAGCCCAGGCCGTCGCGTAAGCTCCGACCGCGTATAGGTTGCCGTGCGCCAAGTTGACGATTCTCATTACGCCATAGATGAGACTCAGTCCACCGGCAATGAGAAAGAGAACCGAGGCGTAGAGAAGTGAGTTGAGAGAATGGATGATGAAGAGATCCATGGCAAGCGAAAATTCCCTAAGAGGTCCCGCGATTCAATTTTACGAACTACCTCCAACCCGGTATCGCACCTTCTTGATCTCGGGGTTGACGAAGTTCTCGCCCTCGTACAGAGCCACCATCACTGTGTGGATACCCGGTGCCAATTTCCCTTTGAGGTCCGCCGTAAACTTGCCTGCTTTTTCTTGTTCTGATGTGCCGGCGTTTAAGACATCTCCTTCTGGACCGACAACCAGATAATGGCATAAAACGGGGCGGATCTCTCCCATGGAGTCGTCCGCAATAGCCTGCCGAACGACGCGGTAACTTCTCTGAAACCTGAAGACCCTTTCCACTTCGGCAGAGATCTCCAAACGATCGCGCTTGATATCGATCTTTGAAATGTATGCCCTCAGAGGGATTGCATAGTGGTCGAATGATCCCATCCCAATCGGATAGGTAGGGTCGCGAAATGCGCGGAGTACTATCACGTCTCCCGACCATCGGACAAGCTCATACGGGCCATTGGTGACGAGAAAGTGACCTCGGCGCCGATAGAACTGCTTGAGCGCCGCCCAACGAGACGCCGCTTCGGCCGGAGAGACGAACCCCTTCAACTCTTTCGGAATATATTTCTGCTGCAGAAATCTGTTAATCAGCCCCGCCATGCGATCCTTTATCTTCTGTTCTCTTACTACATCCAACCAGCTGACTCCGCGCCGCTTAGCCTCTTCCGCAGAAAACGCAGCCCAGCCACGTTTCACCGCCTCCTCCATCAGTACCATCAGATGCCACGGGACACTACTCCATGGAGAAGCCACCGAGGCGACCTGGTGAAGATCCGCCAAAGTGTGCTTGACGAACAGCTCGATGATTAGAACCTGGAATGTAAATTTCATGTCACCGAAATCCTTGACTTCTGTATCGGCGCGCACCACCCTCAACCCCGCGAGCCAATCCCTGGCAAGGGCCGTGGATGCGTCAACTAGCGGATCATACTGACCCTGGTTTCGGGGGTCCCTTGCCCCCCAATGGCAGGCAAAGACGAAGGGGTAAAGCACGTCGGCAGCTGTCATCGGTGTCTTATCTTGAAACGAGGAGAAAAGGACACGATAAAGGATTTTTGCTTTGGCAGTGGCGTTTGCCGCCACGGGCCTTAACTCCCCAGTCTCAGGATCAGGCACGACCGCATCTTTTGGAACACTGAGCGTGCTGTTCGTGGGGGCAACGGTGATCAGGGTTGACGTCGCCCGGTTGGGAAGCCAGCTTCCATTGTCTGGTGCTGGGAGCATCGCAGGGTCGCCGACGGCGGACCAGATCAACCTCCCGGCCGGATCCGTGAAGCCCCCGATAGGATTCCATGCGGCCGATGGTTTCGCGTCGATTCCCAACCTCAACCAGCCGTTCCAAGGGAAGTCTTTGAGCTTCACGGTCCTGATGAAGATCGGTGAGTTGAGGCCGGTCTGCGAGTCACGAGCGATATTCTCTACTCCCTCGGAGTAATCCGAGTTGTTAAAGTATTCGCGTCTCACCGTGTAACCGACCACGACTCGCGTACAGTCCTGCGTTAGGAGTAAGACGAGCCGTCGTTCAAGATTGAGCTGCTCGACTATACTGTCGTAGCTGCCGCTGACCAGCCGCTGATAGATGACCTCTACGGCCTGCTTAGTCTCTGCATCGGTGACGGTTCCGGCGAGGAGCAGGTAGGATTGGAACCATCCCTCTTTGAGCCATGGCGGCCCAAGCGAGCCGTTCAGTTGGATCCGGCGGGGCGAGACAAGATCCTCGACGCCAATCTCTTCAACCGTCGCGTCCCAACCCTTCTCCACCGGCCGTGACGTCGAGAAAACTATCCTTTCGGCGAGTGTTCCTTTCGCGCGGATTTTTACGTTGAGACCCGACCCACGTTCGGACCCCGGACGATACTTATTCTTCACCGACTCGGCAAGATCGAAGTGCTGAAGATAATCCTCGTGGTAAGGAGTGACCGGATAGGGATGGAAGATGTAGTTTCCCTTGTTTTCAGCCAGCCCGCTGACAAGCGAGCCCGCGCCGGCGCATCGCTTCTCCCTCTGATTCCACGACGTGGATGCGACGTCGAATGTGGCGACGACGTATGAGCCGAGAGACTCGGCGTAGCCGAGGTGTTGAGGAATCCCGCCATTGACGAACGGATCACCTCCGATGTAGGCGTGTAGGGAATTGTTTGAAAGAAGCTTCTTCGCAGACGTTAGACCAACAGTCTTGATCTGGATCTCATGTGGATAGTAGGACGGATTAAATGGCAGGGCGTGGTCTGCCTCAGCAGAGGTAACCGCCAAGAAGGAGAGGGAGAGGAAAGCGATAGCAAAGAGCGTGCGCGCCATGGCTCGACGGAATTGCCCTCGAACATCAATCAGCCTTCCAGTGGTCCCCGAAGGGCAGATTCTCTGATTTCGTCGGAATAAAGAGCGGCGCGAGCCTCAACCGACCTTTGGCCAAGTCTTGTCGATCCACGTGTACGTCGAAGTCGGTTCTCCTTTCGGCCATCCTGGAGGCGCGGTGATGTTTCTGATAGGGATCGTGATCATTCTCTGGGGGTCGAGAATCTGAAAATCGTACTGCTTTGAATTCATACTGAATCCAATCACAGTGTCTTTGTAACCCTGGTGGTTATCAGGACGGAAGTAGACGTACCCAGCGGGGCCGGCCATACCGAGGTTTTCGAGCTGGCTGATTATCGCGTCATCGTCGGGCCAGCCGCCGATTAGCTTGTTCGCCCGTTCGATGGCGGTTTTCACCATATGCATGGCCACATATGCTCCCTCCGCCTGGAAGTTCGGGTATTCCTTCCACCGCTCGTAGTACTTCTTGACGAAGGCATCGTTGATGGGCCACCGGCCGTTCGGTGGGTAGTTGAAGTAGTAGTTTGCGTGGACTCCCGCAATGATGCCCTCGGGGTGATCTTTCCCGATAGCGTGGGGCGCGGAGCCGAAGGCGAGCGTGCTCGAAAACTTCATTTTCTTGAACATATCGTAGCGCAGGGCCTGCTTATAGAAGGCCACATAGTCCCCACCCCACAATGAGGAGAACAGAAGATCGGGTTTCTTCGCGATTGCGTTCGTGAGGTGAGAGGTAAAGTCGGTGGTGCCCAGCTTCGGCCAGCCCTCGTACACGGCCTTCGTCCCGGGGATCAGCTTATTGATGGAAATCGTGAAGTGGTCGAAGGCATTTCGCCCATAGGCATAATCTGGATGAATGTGGGCGATTGTCCGTACCTTCGGCCAGGTCATGGCTGTGGCGACCGCGGCGGTGGTGCCGTCCGCCGACTGGATGTTGGTGATCCGGAACACGTGGTGGGGATTCGGGACCGCCTTGTCGAAGAGGAAGTCCGTGCAGCCATCCACGAAGACGGTGAGGAGCTTCAGCTCTTCGGCGACAGGACCCAGAGCCGGCGTGTTTCCACTCGAGGTGATGCCGGTGAACAGGTCAACGTTCTCGGAGAGCTTCAGCCGTCGCATCTCTTTGACGTTCGCGTCGGTGCCAGCCGCTTCGTCAGCCTTAAGCGTCTCGATCTTCCGTTTTCCTAAGAGGCCACCCTGGATGTTGATCTCTTCAGCGGCCAGGATATGCCCTTTGTACATGGGTTCCCCAAGCACCGCCGCCGGGCCGGTGAAAAACGTCATGTGGCCGACCTTGTAAGGCTTGTCAGGAATGCTTCCCTTCGGTTGCTGCTGGGCGCGAGCCTCTTCGGGTCTTAGTAGCGACACCCCTGATGCAGCGAGAGCTGCGCCTCCCACGGTGACTCCCAATTGAGTGAAAAACTCTCTGCGGTTCACTTCTTGTGTCATATTTTTTCCTCCCTCGCTAAAGAAGAGAGATGACGCTCCGACACGGCCGGTCTGAATGACTACCTGGTATCAAAAGGCTCCGCCCGATGTCAAACCGAAAAATGACGTCGAAACTACTCTAGCCGATATCGTGATCAATAAAGCCTATTGAGGGTTGACTCGTAGGATCCTTCACGGATCTTGACTCCCGTCGAAGTGATGTACGCGCATCAAGCCTTTGGGGATCACATGGAGTAAGAAGCGGCGGATGAATTCGTGGGCTTGGAGTTTCATGAGTTTGAGTCGATTTTGGGGAGGTTGTACGAGAGTGAAGGTCAGTGAAATCTAGAATTGGACGGCGAGTGCGACTGGCTCCTTGCTCTACAGTGTGTGTCATTGCCCTTCTCGCGGCATCCGTTTAGAAAGCCAGATCGTTAGAAAAAATCTCTCACCGTATCGAACCAGTGTCGTCGCGGCTTGCTAGAGCAAGTGACTGACGTCGATGCTCCCGATCTCTGCGATTGTGTAACCACAAGAGTTCCTTAGAAGATCGTAGACCCGACGTAGAGATTGGGTTTACGGTAAGTCGTTGTGGCGGAGAAGTAAATCCTATCTTTTGGGCACAAGAGCCTATCTTTTGGCCAGTCCCTCTCCACAACAGTTTTGCTTTGGGGAGGCATTGGCGTAACATTCAGCTTAAATCATGTGCGATTTGCCGTCATCTAGGTACCAAGACTATCCGGGACCAGAAAGCATGTGATTCACTTCCTGATCGAGCACTCCAGAAAGATCGAAGAGCAAGGAGAGCTGCCTAAAAGCTAACGCTCAGTCATGGGTATCAGAGCAGAAAAGTAAAAAATTAAAGGAGGTAACTGAAATGGCGGACCAAAAAGTTATGACTCGCGAAGAGGCTACGGCCAAGATCCTCGAAGTCAAGCAGACAAAGGGACTGACCTGGGAAGAGATCGCGACAGCTGTGGGGCGGCACACGGTATGGACCACCGCTGCGCTCCTAGGGCAACATCCTATGTCGCCAGAGGAGGCCCAAAAAGCGGTACGGGTACTTGGCCTTGGAGAGGATGTCGCATCGGCTGTTGTCGCTGCGCTGGAGAAGATTCCTATGAGGGGATCCCTGGACAGCACTGTCCCTGTAGATTCACTTATCTACCGATTTTACGAGATCATCCAGGTTTACGGGACGACGATGAAAGCAATTATCCACGAGAAGTTTGGTGACGGCATCCTGAGTGCCATCGACTTCGAAATGGATATCCAAAAGAAGTCCGATCCCAAAGGCGACCGGGTGGTCGTGACCTTAAACGGCAAATTCCTGCCTTACAGAAAGTGGTAGGCGAGAACCGCAAGCTGAACGCTTAAATGAACGAGAGTGCCGGAAGAGGTGGAGGTTGAAACCGAAGACGAGACGCTTCACGAAGCCATCGAGCGAGAGGGAATTTCATTACTAAAAGCGACTGCTCTGACGACCGCCGCTTGCGACCCTGGCAGCTCTTGCTTCTCTTAAAGCGGGCGCAACCATGAACGAAGCATTGGCGTTTGTTCTTCGCGTGTCCTTCTCGCGTAAGTGGAATGGCGGATTCCTTATGCAACAAATCCAAACTATAGCCACAGGTTTCTTCCTTTTGTTGCTCGTACAAGTTCCATCCGCATGGGCACAAAGTCCATCCACTGTCTATGCCGGCCTCGTATCTATCACGCCCACTAACGCGCCGGTATTAGCCGCTGTAGAAGGAGGATATTTCAAAAAATACGGACTCGATGTCAAGCCACTCGTGATGTCCGGTTCATCCACAGCCATCGCGGCCATGTTATCGGGGGAGATGAGTTTCATCACCATTGCTGGTTCAGGGATCATCAACGCACACTTGGCAGGTCGTGACGCGGTGATGATCGCAGGCACCGTGAACTATGCGCCCTACGAATTGGTCGTTTCCAAAGAAATCAAGAGAATCGAGGATCTGCAAGGGAAAAAACTGGGCATCGCACGCTTCGGTGGCTCGGCGGATTTTTTGGCTCGCTGGGGTCTTGAGAAGCACGGCCTTAAACCGGGAAAAGATGTGATCCTCCTGCAGACAGGGGGTAACCCAGAGCGATTGGCCGCAGTCGCTCAGGGAGCGATTCAAGCTACATTGCTCGAGCAGTCGTTCGCCTATCGGGCCAGAAAAGAGGGATTGCAAACGCTGATCGACTACTCAACGATCGGCCTCGATTACCAGCACAGTGGCATCGGAACGACGAAATCGTTTGTCGAAAAGAACGGTGATCTTACCACAAGGTTTCTGAAAGCTTTGATTGAGGGGATTCACAGAATGAAAAGAGACCGTCCCTTCGCTCTTAAAGTGATCGAGCGCCATTTGCGAGTCAACGATGCCGAGACCCTTCAAATAGCCTATGATTACAACATCCCCCCGCTTCCCACCGTGCCATATGTGAATCTCAAGGGAATAAAATTCCTCCTGGATACCATGGTCGAGTCAAATCCGAAGGCCGCGAAAGCGAGGCCGGAAGATATTGGAGACAACGGTCCGCTGCGCGAGATCGAGGCGAGTGGTTTCGTCAAGCAGATCGAGGCAGGGCACTAGGGGCAGGAGGCCATTCATTGCGCATCCACGCCCTGCCCCCCGCGCACACACCAGCCAAAGTGCGTATCAGTTTTGACAGCGTTGGCTACATGACCATCGGCGAAGCTCACGAACCACGCGCCGGCGACGCGCGTTTATTACGCACAGCGCGCTGGCTGGCTGCTCGGGTGGCGGGGGGATAGAAGTCGGAGATCAGAAGTCAGAGGTCGGCCACTAGTGTGTCTGCGTGTGAAAAATCCGGACTAGTATCTCACTTCCTTCACCGTCGGAGATTTGAGGAGCTTTTCTAACAGAGGGGTGTGCTCAGCTCTCTTACCCGAAAGCGTTATTTCGTAAAAATAACGGTTATCGCCCTTTACCTGCTTATTGCCTAATACTCTCAACCCGCATGAATCGAGAGCGCGGCTCAGTTCTCTGACCGCTTCATCTTCAGCCGACAATATCACGTGGTAGGTCCTGGTAGTGTGGAATCGATCTACCAGATGCTCGAATTTCCGAAATAAAACAAGAATAGCTAAGGCCAGGGCAGTTCCTACAGAACTCGTCAGATAGTAGCCTGCCCCGATTCCCATTCCTATGGAAGCGACAAACCAAATTGTGGCGGCTGTGGTAAGTCCCAGAACAGCCTCTCCGCGGCGAATAATAGCTCCTGCGCCCAAAAAGCCTATGCCCGATACAATTTGCGCGGCAATGCGAGCCGAGTCAGTTCCAGGAATGATTCCAATCTTTAAGGAAAAAATGGTGAAAAGCGTTGAGCCAACACAGATCAGCGTATTCGTCCTGAAACCCGCTGGCTTATCATATAGCTCTCTCTCCCAACCTATGAGCCCGCCCAAAACAAGAGCCAATAAAAGCTTAACGAGATCGTCCGCCGTTACCTGCATGGTTTTTAATAATGCAAGATTCTCCGATCCCAGTAAAAAGCATGTGTCAAACTTGCTTTATAAACCGAAACTCGTCCTAGGTGGTGAGTTATCGAGAATAAATCCGCGCTCTAGTCTTTCGACAGCTCCAGACGATTACCGCCGGGGTCGATGACGTAGACCGAATAGCCGGGACCTTCGCCGTGAAGGCGCGTCTCACCCACGTTAATTCCCTTAGCTTCGAGCTCTTTGATCAGCTCCTTCGGATCGTCCGGTCCTTCGATCTCGAAGGTGTGATGCGGCACTTGCGGCGCCCGCTTCTCCGAGGCGTCGAAAAGACCGAGCCCG
>Ga0066665_10001655_pt1 | contig 10533 bp, 8 predicted proteins | sample GraSoiAngelo_114_FD_75175 | JGI IMG/M metagenome (GOLD analysis project Ga0066665, IMG submission 75175) | Grasslands soil microbial communities from the Angelo Coastal Reserve, California, USA - 14_0903_13_40cm | ecosystem: Environmental > Terrestrial > Soil > Grasslands | place: USA...
GACAAGGAGCGGCTGGTGTTCGTGCGGCTGCTGGAACCGGCGCAGCGCGACACCACCCGCACGAGCGACATACGCTTCAACGACTATCGTCCGGCCGGCGACGCGTGGCTCTCGGCAGAAGTGGCGTTCCTGGTGGACGGCAAGCAGCGCTGGCTCGAGCAATACACGGAGATCCAGACCGGCACGGCGCTCCCCGACTCACTCTTCGATCCTCGCCGCTGGGCGCCGCGAAAAGATTGATCGCGTAGGGCTGTCGCGGAACCACGGGGCCTTGTACTGTTCCCGCACATGGCCGCCCATTCGACGCCGGGAAAATACTCGGTCGGGCTCGTCCAGATGACGATGTCCGCCGATCCGGACGCAAACCTGCGGCACGCGATCGCGAAGGTTGCCGAAGCCGCCGCCGCTGGCGCGAAGGTCGTCTGCCTGCCAGAGCTGTTTCGATCACGCTACTTCGCCCAGACCGAAGACGCTCGCGTGTTCGATCTCGCCGAGCCGGTCCCCGGACCGAGCACCGACGCGCTCGGGAAGGCGGCGAAGCAGGCGGGGGTGGTCGTCATCGCGCCCGTCTTCGAGCGCCGGGCTCCCGGACTGTACCACAACAGCGCCGCGACGATCGACGTCGATGGGCGGGTGGCAGGCGTGTACCGCAAGATGCACATCCCGGACGACCCGGCCTACTACGAGAAATACTATTTCGCGCCCGGCGACCTCGGGTTTCGCGCGTTCGACACGGGCGTGGGACGAATCGGGACGCTCGTGTGCTGGGACCAGTGGTATCCCGAGGGAGCTCGCCTCACCGCGCTGCAGGGCGCGAATATCCTCTTCTACCCGACGGCGATCGGCTGGCACCCGCAGGAAAAGGCGGCGCACGGCGCCGAGCAGCTCGACGCCTGGCGCACCATTCAGCGAGGCCACGCGATTGCGAATGGCTGCTACGTGGCCGCGGTGAACCGGGTCGGACACGAGACCCCGGCCGGCGGGAACGGAGATGGAATCGAGTTCTGGGGCTCCTCGTTCCTCGCCGATCCGTTCGGCGCGATCCTCGCGGAGGCCCCGGCGGACCGCGAAGCGATCGTCGTGGCGGAGGTGGATCTCGCGCGCATCGAGGAAGTCCGCCGCGGCTGGCCGTTCCTGCGGGACCGCCGGATCGACGCCTACGGAGGGATCACGAGCCGGTTCCTCGACGACCGCTCGTAGTGGCGGAGACGCCCGCGGGCCTCGGCTTCCGCGTGCCCGCCGAGTGGGAACCGCATCACGCCACCTGGATCGGCTGGCCGCACAACGCCAGCGATTGGCCGGGCAAGTTCGCCTCTATCCCCTGGGTGTACGGAGAGATCGCGCGCGCGCTCGCCCGGGGAGAGCTCGTGCGGATCCTGGTCAATTCCGCCGACCACGAGCGCCGCGCCCGACGCGTGCTCGCGCAGGTGGGCGTGGGGTCCGACCGCCTCGAGTTCTTCCGCTTCGCGACAAACCGCGGCTGGACCCGCGATTTCGGGCCCATCTTCGTGCGCCGGGCCGGCCCTCCCGCCGCGCTCGCGATCGCCAAGTTTCGATTCAACGCCTGGGCCAAGTACTCCGATTGGAAGCTCGACGATCGCGTGGCCGAGCGCGTCGCGTCGCGGCTCAAGCTGCGGCTGTTTCGGACCGAGCCGCGGGAGTTCGTGCTCGAAGGTGGCAGCATCGACGTCAACGGGCGCGGCACCCTGCTCACCACAGAAGAGTGCCTGCTCGACCCTGTCGTCCAGGTCCGGAACCCCGGCTTCGGACGTGCCGAAATCGAAGCGGTGCTCAAGGACCAGCTCGGGGCAGCCAACATCTTGTGGCTCGGCAAGGGAATCGTGGGAGACGACACTCACGGACATGTGGACGACCTGTGCCGCTTCGTCGATCCTCGGACGGTTGTGCTGTGCCGCGAGACCGACGTGAAGGACGCCAACTATCGCGCCCTCGCGGAGAATCGTGAGCGACTCGCCGGCATGCGGCTCGAAGATGGAAGCAAGATCGAGGTGGTGGATCTGCCCATGCCGGGGCCGGTGTACTTCGACGGCCAGCGGCTACCGGCGAGCTATGCCAATTTCTACATCGCGAACGCGGCGGTACTTGTGCCCACATTCAACGACCCCAAGGATCGTACGGCCCTCGGCATTCTGACCGAACTCTTCACGGACCGGCCCGTCATTGGGATTCACGCGGTGGATCTGGTGTGGGGGCTCGGGACGTTGCATTGTCTCACGCAGCAGGAACCGGTACTCGGCTCCACCTAGTCCGGAGGCAGTCATGGCAACCGCGACCACCCAGTTCGGCCTCTCGTCCATCGGCCAAATCTTCGTCCGCGCCCGGAATCTCGACCGCGCCATCCGTTTCTATCGCGACATCCTCGGCATGCCCTTGCTCTTCCAGGCGCCGCCGCAGATGGCCTTCTTCCAATGCGGCACAATCAGCGTCATGCTCGGTGTGCCGGAACAGGCAGAGCTCGACCATCCCTCCTCCATCATCTACTACCTCGTGCCCGATATCACCGCGGCCCACACGACGCTGCGCGACCGCGGCGTCGAGTTCGCCACCGAGCCTCACCTCGTGAACCGGGCGCCGGATCATGACCTCTGGCTGGCGGAATTTCGGGACTCGGAAGGCAACGTCCTCGCTCTCATGTCACGCAAACCGCGGGCGTAACCCGCGTCCTGGCTCGGGCTTCCAGCCCTGGGTATCGTTCGAAGAGCCACCCGCCGGAGCCCGATCCAGTGAACTCCCTTCGCAAGCGCATCATCGTTGTCAGCCTGCTCGCGGCCGCGTGCCGTGCCGGTCGGCCGCGCGCAGAGCTCCCCCCTACTCCCGGTGTCGCTCCCTCCGACACGAGCTGCACGCTCGCCGCGAGCGCGGTGGTGTCTCGCGACACGGTGACGCTCGCCGTCACCGCACCCGTCGATCCGGCACACGCACCCGCCCCTAGGAACGACGCAGAGCGACTCGTGTTCGCGCAGCTCTACGAGTCGCTGCTCCGGGTGGACTGCCAGGGGCGTGCGTTGCCCGCGTTGGCCAGGTCCTGGTCGCAAGACGGAGACCGCTGGACGTTCGCGCTGCGTGAAGGCGCGCGCTTCTGGGATGGCGCACCGGTGACCGCAGTCGACGTGGTGGCCGCGTGGCGCTCGCGCGACTCGGGACTCGCGCGCGTCGTCACGATCGCCGACGACCACACCCTCTCCGTGGGAAAACGTGCTGGCGGACCTGACATGCCTCTCGAGCTGTTCGCCGACCCCGCGCTCGCCGTCACGAAGCCCGCGCCCGGCGGCGGCTGGCCGATCGGGACCGGGCGCCTCTGGTTGACGGGCGCGGAGGCCGGAACGCCGGACCTGCTCGTGGCACGGCCCGTGGGGCACGGGGGGCCAGGGGGGCCGGGGGGGCGGGGGGGGCTGCCAGTCGTCAAAATCACCTCTACGCCGCCCGACGGCGCCCGCGACGCGCTCGACGGCGGAGCGGACATGCTCGTGGTCGATGACCCGGCCACCCTGGAGTATGCCGCGCGACTGCGCGGCTACACCGATGCGCCCCTCGAATGGAGTCGGACCTACGTGCTGCTGGTCCCCGCAGGGGAACGCGCGGGGGTCGGCGATCTCCGGTTGGAGAGCCTCAGGGAAGCCGTGCATGGCGACGCGCGACCGGCGGAAGAGTCCGACGAGAAGGGGCACCCGTGGTTCACCGAGCTGGCGCGCTGCGGGCTCGTGGGAGGACGCGACCCGGTCGAGGCGGGGGCCAGGCGCCGGCGCATTGTCTACAATCAGGCCGACCGGAGCGCGGCCGATCTGGCCGCGCGCCTGGTGGGGCTCGGTGTGCTCGGGCGCGGGACTGCCGCCGCGGGCCTCCCGGCGGCGGCGTTCGGGTCGGCGCTCCGTGCCGGCGGCGACGCAGGGTATGTGCTCGAGCTCCACGCGCGGGTCTATGACGCTTGCCGCGCCGCCGCGGTCGAGCTGCCCCCGTGGAGCTCCGCGGGGAAGGTGGTGCCGCTCCTCGACGTACGCTCGCACGCCGTGCTCCGGCGCGCCCTCCCGCGTCTGTGGAGCGACTGGGACGGCACGCTGCGATTCGCCTCTCCCACCGCCTCCCCATGACGTTCCGCGCGCGCCTGCTCGTGGGGTTTGGAGCGGTCGTGCTCGTGCCGCTCGTCATTTTCGGGCTGCGCGTCCGGACGGTGATGGCCGACCGCCTGACTGCGGCCTACCAGCAGCGGGTTACATCGCTCGTCGCCGTGATTCAAGCGGACCTGGACCAGCAGAGTGCGGGCGTCGCGACCCGGTTGGCCGCGCTCAAGGACGCGGTCGCCTCGGATAACCGCTTCCGGGCAGCGGTGCTTCAGGGCGGCGACCGGAGCTACCTGCTCGACTACGCCGGCAACGCGATGCGACTGGCTGGCCTCGCGATGCTGCAGATACAGGACGACGAGGGGCGGATCGTGAGCTCGGGCCACTTTCGCAACGAGTATGATCAGCTGGAGCCGGACCTGCCTCGGCTGCTGGCGGCCGCGGGAGGCACGGCGCTCGTCCGGGCGCGCACGCCCGAGGCACCGTTTCTGGCCCTCGCGCGCCTCGATTCGCTCCGGCTCGGTGGCCGCCGCTTTACGCTCGTGGGTGGGATCGGCGTCGATTCCAGCTTCCTGGCGCGCCTGACGCCTGATTCCGAGCTGACGATCGCCGTGACCGTCCCGCCCGACAGCGCGACGTGGGCCGATCCGGCGACCCAGGTCGTGAGCACCTTGACGCGACCCTTCGTGGCGGAGGGCGACTCCGCCCGGCTCCTCGCGGCGCGCATCGTGGTCACCCACTCGCTCGCCTCTCTGACCGCGCTGCGTCGCGGCGTCGCGCTTTCGTTTCTGGTCGCTGTCGTCGCGACCGGCGCGATCGCGTCGCTTCTCGCCGCATGGCTCTCGACGCGCATCAGTCGCCCTCTCACTGCCCTTGCCGCGAAGACCGCGGAGGTCGATGTGGACCGTCTCGACGTGGCGTTCGAAAGCGATCGCGCGGACGAGATCGGAACCCTGACGCGGCTCCTCGGGGCGATGACGGAACGGTTGCGGGCGGGCGCAGCACGCTTGCGGGAGGCCGAGCGCCGGCTCGCGGTCGGTGACCTCGCCCGTCAGGTGAACCACGACATCAAGAACGGCTTGATCCCCATTCGGAACGTCTTCCGCCATTTTGCGCAGGCCGCGGGTGAAGGCCCGGACCGGCTCGCCGCGGCGTTCCGCGAGCGGCAGCCGACGGTGGAGTCGAGCATCTCCTACCTTGAGAGCCTCGCCGGCAATTACGCCCGGCTCTCCCCGCAGCCTACCGGCGAGCCGTGCGACGTGAACGCTGTCGTACGGGAAACCGTCAGCCGTCTGGGCGATACCGGGCGGGCCGAGGTCCGGGTCGAGCTCGCCGACGCACTCGGGCCGGCGCGGGCGGATCCCCTGGTGGTGCGCCGCATTCTCGAGAATCTGATCGGCAACGCCCTCGACAGTCTCGCCGCGGGCGCCGGACGTGTGACCGTATCCACCGGACCCTTCGATGGAGGCGCGAGCGGGTCCGGTGTCCGTATCACGGTCGCAGACACCGGCAAGGGAATGACCAAGGAACAGCTGAATCGCGCCTTCGACGACTTCTACACGACCAAACCCGGCGGCACGGGGCTGGGGCTCTCGATCGTCCGACGCCTGGTGTTCGACGCGAGCGGCGCCCTGCGAGTGGAGACCCAGCCGGGCGCGGGCAGCAGGTTCTTCGTCGATCTCCCCGGAGCGAGCGCGTGACCACGCTCCTGGTCGTCGATGACGTGGTGGCGATGGCCCAGCAGTATGCCTATGACCTGAAGCGCATCGGCGGCTACGAGCCGTTGGTGGCGGCGGGTGGTCGCGAAGCACTCGATCTGCTCGAGCGCGAAGCGGTGGACTGCGTGATCCTGGACCTCGAGATGCCGGGCATGGACGGGTTCGAAGTGCTTCGGGCCATGGCGCGCCGCGGCGTTCGGCTTCCGGTGATCGTGTACACGGGGACGGGCAACTACGACCGGTGTACCGAGGCGATCCGGCTCGGGGCAACGAGCTTCATCGACAAGGCCGAGCCGATGGAGCGCGTGGTCCAGGAAGTCGAGCACGCCCTCGAGCGGCAGCGGCTCGCGACACAGCTCGCGGCGCTGCGGGAGCGGCTCGACGCCGACGCGCCCATGGTGGGTGCGAGCCCGGCGATGCAGCAGCTCAAGGACGCCGTCGGGCGCGTCGCCAAGATTCCGAGCCCCGTGCTCATCGTGGGCGAGAGCGGGTCCGGCAAAGAGCTTGTCGCCCGGGAGCTGCACCGGCTCGGCGCCAACCCGAGCGGCCCGTTTGTCGCGCTCAACGCCGCGGCGCTCCCCGAGAACCTGGTGGAGGACGAGTTGTTCGGCCACGAGCGCGGCGCGTTCACCGGCGCCAACGCGCTCCGCAAGGGCGCGTTCGAGACCGCGTCGACCGGCACGCTGTTCCTCGATGAGATCGGAGAGCTGCCGCTCGCCGCACAGGCGAAGTTGCTACGCGTGGTCGAGCAGCGTCAGGTCAGCCGGCTGGGGGGATACCGCACGATCGCGGTCGATACGCGCGTGGTCGCGGCGACGAACCGCGACCTCGAGGCCGAGGTCCAGGCGCAGCGGTTCCGGCAGGACCTCTATTTCCGCCTCAACGTCCACGTGGTGCGCGTGCCGCCGCTGCGCGAACGACGCTCGGACATCCCCGCCCTCGTGGAGCACCTGCTCGCGACGACCTGTGCCCGCTTCGGGGTCCACCTCAAGAAGGTCGACCCGGCCGCGCTCGAAGGCCTCATGGCGTACGAGTGGGGGCGCAACAACGTGCGCGAGCTGCGAAACGCCGTCGAGCGGATGGTCATCGCGAGCGACGCGGAGACCATCGGTCTCGGCGACGTGCCGGCCGAGATCCGGGATGGGGCCGGTCCGCGCGGCGCGAGCGTCGCCACCACATTCCAAGCGCTCAAGGCGGAGGCCGAGCGCCAGATCATCGTCGCGGCGCTCGAGCGCAACGACTGGCACATCACGCGCACCGCGCAGTCGCTCGGCCTCGCTGACCACGCGAGCCTCCTGAAGATCATGCGCCGGCACAACATCAAAGGACGTGTCGACCCGGACACATGAGCTTCTGTCCAGGCGTGTCCACCGGGACACGAGCCGGTGCGCGCCCGTACGTAACTGCTTGATCCAACGATCGATGGCCGACGACTAACCGCTGGCCCTCCTCCTGCCTTAGCAGCGGGCGTCCACCGCTGTTCCACGGGCGCTTCCCACGCGCCAACCCAGGAGGAGGAACCATGCGAACGCTCCCACTCATCCCGTGCGTCATCACGGCCATCGCCCTCGCGGCGTGCGGCGACAAGCGCGCCGAGTCGGGTGACGCCAACGCGGCCGAAGTGCCGGCGGTGTCACCCGAGCCGTCGAGCGTCTCGACCCCGACCACGCCGGCCTCGACGGGACCGGTGTCCTTCCAAGATGCGAAGAGCGCCTACACGGGGAAGCACTACGACGAGGCGGTGAGGTTGTTCACCGCGTACACGAGCCAGAAGCCCGACAACGTGTGGGGCTATTACATGCTCGGCCTCTCGTCGTGGAAGGCGGGCGACCGCGACCAGGCCGTGAGCGCGTTTCGGCAGGCGATCGAGAAGGACTCGACCCACGTCAAGAGCCGTCTCAACCTGAGCCGCGTGCTGCTCGAGCAGGGCAAGGCGCAGGAAGCGCTGCCGGAAGTCGAGGCGACGCTGCGATTCGACTCGACGTCCAACGAGGGCCATCGGCTGCTCGGCCGGGTGAAGGACGAGCTCGGCGATCCCACCGGCGCGGTGGAGGCGTTCAAGCGGGCGATCGTGCTCGACCCGCGCGACGCGTGGTCGATGAACAACCTTGGCCGCGTCGCCATCGGCCAGCAGAACTTCGTCGAGGCGCTGGGCCCGATCGCGCGTGCGATCGAGATCGACTCGAGCGTGGCGGCATTCCAGAACAATCTGGGCATCGCCCTCGAGCGCACCGGGCGCATCAACCAGGCCGTGAGCGCCTACCGCGCGGCCCTGGCGAGCGACAGCTCGTACCAGAAGGCGTCGGTCAACCTCGCGAGGGTGGAAAAGCTGAAGCAGGATACCACGATCGCTCCGGCGGACTTGAGCGGTCTCGCACGGACCTTCGCGGAGCAAGTGAAGACCTGGCGGTAGCCTTACGCCGCCCCGATGTCCCGGCCGAGCGCGAGGATGTCTTCTTGGATCCCCTTGCGCTCGGCCAGGAGCCGCAGGAACGCCCAGCGTCGGAACGCGAACAGTCCCAGGGCGCGAGCCCCGCCGATGATACGATCCAGCCGTTCGAAAAAGACGAGGGCGGCGTAAGCCAGAAGGGGCGCGACCGCAAGCGTTAGGACCCCCAACTCCACATCCTGGCGCAGCCCCACCACCACGGCCACGATGACCCACGTCAGCGGGAAGAGCAGCATAGCCGCGAGCACCTTGATGCTCGCGAGAGCGTCCTCCGCCCCCTTCGCGATACCGGTCGCCACGAACCCCACGGCCCGGTACGCCGGGTAATTGATCACGACCCCGACGAGCGCCGCCGGCAGCAGGACCACGAGCACGAGCGCGGCCTTGACGACGTAGCGACTCACGCGGCCGAGCGTGAATCCGCCGGCGGTCAGCTGGCGCGTGTCGAGACCGGACGCCGAGAGTGCGGCTTCGTAACGGTCGATCCGCGTCGCGATCGCTGCCAGTCGCTCCGGGCACTGCGCCCGCGCGACTTCGTATCCCGCCAGGAGGCGCCGCCGCAGTGCGAACTCGTCCATGAGGGATGGCGGTGTCGCGGGTGTCTCGTCCTGAGTACTGACGATCCGCTGCGCCCGGTCCACCAGCGCGTGCACCTCCGCCTGCCCGGCCTGCAGCGTCACGGCCGCAAGCGCCTGCTGGATCCTCGCGGTCAGCTCGCGGACCGGTTCGGCCGGCGGCTCCTCCCCCTGCGCCAACGGCACGGGCTCGACGGGAAATGGCTCGCCAAAGTACAGCAGCGCCGCGCTCCGGAATGTGCGCTTCGCGCGGTAGTACAGTCCGGCCGGGACGATCACGAGCGGCGCATCACCTCCCCCACCTCCACCTCCCCCTCCCCCTTCCCCTCCGAGCGCCGCGGCGGCGCCCACGGCGATCCGCGCGGCGCCGGTCTTCAGCGGTCGGAGCTGAGGTTCCGAGTGGGACGTGCCTTCCGGGAAGATTCCGATCGCGCCGCCCCGAGCGAGTACGGCCCGCGCCGTCTCGAACGTCTCGCGGTTCTGTGAGGGGTCCGAGCCGGCATCCTGCCGGCGGTGCACCGGAATCGCCTCGAACGCCCGGCAGAAGAACCCGATGATCGGAACGCGGAACAGCGGCGCCTTGGCGAGGAGCGAGACCCGCCGCGGAGCCAGGCAAAGCAGGAACGCGGGATCGATGAGCCCGCTGGGATGATTCAGCACGAAGATGACCGGACCGCGCGCCGGTACCCGCTCGGAGCCCGATACCTCGATGCGCCGGAAGAATACGCGGAGGATCAGCCCGAAGAGCGCGCGGAAGAGCGCCCTCACGGCGACGGCTCGGCGCCCGCCGTGCGGTCTCCCCGCCAGGCCGCGTACATCCAAATGACGCCGCTCACCAGCACCGCGACGGGGATGATCAACACCGCCTCGCCCAGCGTCCGCGCGTCCGAGAGTGCGCCCACCAGCGACGGCGACGGCACGTCGCCCAGGACGTGAATCGTGAAGATGCTCAGCGCCACAGCCGTGGCCCGGATCTCGGGCGGGACGACATTGACGATCGCCGAATTGATCGGACCGGTGGACGCGAACAGGCATAGCTCCGCCGCGACGATGGCCGTCCAATAGACCGACGGTTGCCCGACCGCGAGAGCGAGAAGCGTGAGCGGAGCGGCCACGAGCGTGGCGATCCCCGACACCCAGAGGTACGCCTGCCGGGAGGTGCGCAGGTAGTAGTCCCCGACCCAGCCACCGCCGTAGGTCCCGACGAATCCGGTGACCACCACCACGGCCCCGAACTGCACCGTCGCCTGCGCCTTCGGGATACCACGGATCCGCTCGAGAAACGACGGCGTCCAGAACGCCAGGGCGCCGATCGCGAACGTGTAGGCGGCGTAGCCGAGGACCGTGAGGATGTACGGGCGGTTGCGAAGCAGGGCGGCATAGGCGGCACGGGCGGCGCGGCCGACCGTCGCCGAATGGGGGCCGGGAGCGTCAGCGTCCTGGGCGCCGCGCGGTGGATCGTACAGCCGCACGGCGAGCGCCGCGAGCACGAGGCCGGGGACGCCCGCCACGAAGAACGCGTAGCGCCACCCGAAGTAATGGTCCACTAGCCCGCCCACCACGTAGCCGAGCGCCGAGCCGATCGGGATGGCGGCGAAGAAGATGGCGAACACCCGACCGCGCCGCTCGCGCGGGAAGTAGTCGGCCAGGAGGGCGGGCGAGATCGTCCCGTACGCCGCCTCCCCAACGCCGACGGCAGCCCGGGCGGCGAA
>Ga0066665_10001660_pt1 | contig 10522 bp, 5 predicted proteins | sample GraSoiAngelo_114_FD_75175 | JGI IMG/M metagenome (GOLD analysis project Ga0066665, IMG submission 75175) | Grasslands soil microbial communities from the Angelo Coastal Reserve, California, USA - 14_0903_13_40cm | ecosystem: Environmental > Terrestrial > Soil > Grasslands | place: USA...
AGAACGTCATTCTCTTGCGCGAAAGTTTTGAGCAAATGCAAAACGCGGTCGTTGCATTCATTTCAGAGCGGGGACCCTCGACGGTCAGCGATTTGCGGAAAGAGCTGAGAACGTCACGTCGCGTCATCGATACATTTCTCGAGCATCTCGATCGCGCCTGGATCACGAAACGCAACGGCGACGAGCGAACAGTGCACGAGCGCCTCAGAAGATTCGTTTGAACATGAATCTGCTAAATTGAACTGATGCCGAGGAAAAGCGCGCCGGAGAATTCGCGGACAGTCTCACTACATATCGGCGCTTCGTTCCGAGCGGCCTGGGAGAATGTGCTGCTGCCGTGGTTTGAATCGGTCGCGACGAGCGCGTTCACCGAGAGCGAGCCGGTTGCCGTTATCACGCCGTTCGCGAGCGACGCAACGTTCCTGCGTTCCAAGTTGCTCGAACGCGCGATTTCGCTGCTCGGTGTAAGATTTCTCACGCCCGCGCAATTGCGAGAACTGCTGTTACGCGACAGCGGCGCCAGAATTCCGCTGCGCGAACATCTTCGCCTTTTGCTGGCCGTCGCGGCCGAACAATTTGTATCTGAGAACAACGAAGCAAAGATCGACCACAACGGCACGCCGGCGGTTTCTATCGGCAAATCGGTCGAACGCGATCCCGATCATTTTTTGCGCGCGCTCGATCAACTCGGCGCGGCCGGTTGGAGTTTTGACGAGATCGGACCGGGTGCGCTACGCCAAATCGCGGCACGTTTCGAGAAAATCGTTCGTGATTGCGGATTTCAATTTGTCCACGAAGCCGATCGTGCAACGATAGCGAACGCAGAAAAATCCGCGCCGCGTTTCGGCCACTTGCTCGTCAGCGGATTTAACGGAGCGCATTGGCCGCTCTGGCCGCTCCTGCGGGCGGCGGTCGTTTCCGCGGAGAATGCGGTCGTGGTTTTGAGCGATCCGCGCGACGAAGCGCGGGATCTCGATGAAATCTGGGTCGGAACGTGGGAGGAAGTCTTTGGCGCCGCGCAGGTCATCGATGCGGTTGCGGAAAGATCGGCATCTTCTAACGAGCACATTCATTTTCTGGTTGGACGCGACACAACCGAGCAGGCCAAAGCGATCGTGGCGTTGACCGCGAAATTTCTTTGTCAGGAAAATTGCGAGCGCATCGGCGTCGTGTTCCCGCGCACCGGTGCGTTGCCCCGGCTGGTCGCCGCGTTTCTCGCGTCGGCAAAAATTGCCCACAACGACGGCGTTGCGCATTTGACGCCGAATGTTTTCGACGACGAAGCCTGGCGGACGTGGCTGGAGTTGCAGGAAAACCCGCGATTAAAAACGCTGCTTCATTTTCTGCGCGCGCTGCCGGCGAAAATATTCGAGCGGTTGTCGATCTTCGAGGTCGAGGAAGTTTTGCGGCGCGCTTACGCCGACGTGCTCATCGATAACATCGACATCTTGCGAGAATATCTGGGGCGAGAAAGCGCAGATGCCGAAATCGTTCGAGGATTAAAGGCAATCGAGTTCCTGCCGGCGAGCGCGACCTTGCCGCAGTTCCTCGCGCAGACACGAAAGATTTTTGCACAACTCGGCTGGACTCAACATTGGAGCGAGCTCGAGCGGTTGAGCCGGAACTGGAGCGGCTGCGTAACCGATTCTTTTTCACGAAGGAGCTATCTGCGTTGGTTGCGCGAAATTCTCGGCGCGCCATCGCTCACATGCGATGAGTACGGCGCGCATCGGCACAGCCGCGTCCATTTGCTTCGCTATCCCGAAGCGGAGGGGCGTACGTGGTCGCATCTCATTTTCGCCGGCTTGAATGAGGAAACGTGGCCCACCGTGGCGGATGAGCCCGGATTTATCGGCGAGCAGGAAATCGATGCGCTGAATCAGAAAATTTTGAACCGGCGCGCGGTGAAACGCGGCCGGCACGGCGAAGGTCAATGGAGCGTCCGCGAAAACAAAACGATCCTGCTCGGCTCGGTCGAGCGCCGCCAGATCATGCTCCGGCAATTTTTCAATTTAGTCGAATCTCCCACGAGCGGAATTGGCGCGACGGCGAATCTCTATTCTGATTCCTTTCCGAGCCGGATTGCGAATCCAGGCGAGCTTTTTACGCGCCTCTACTTCAGCGCGCGCGGGCAAGGTTTGGGCCAGGAAACAATGCACGCGCTCGAAAAGGGAACGCGCGCTTGGTTGAAGAATTGGTCGCCGGTTGACGCGGAGAAGATCGATTCGATCAGCGTTGGGCGGACGCGTTTCGCGTTCGACGCACGCCGGCAGCCGCGCGCAAGCAGCGAATACGAGTTCGCGCTGCGCACGCCGTCCGATCGCGCGATCGCGTTGCGCGTGACGGATTGGGAACAAGCGCTGCGATGGCCGGCGCTGATTTGGATGAAAACTTTTCTCGGCGTCGCAGCTGGCGAAGAGAACGCGGATGCGTGGGCGATTTCGACCGGGCAATGGGTGCACCGCTGGCTTGCGAGCGCCGCGCAGGTTTCGAACGGCGATCAACTTGTCGATCTTGCCGATATCGGGAAAATTCGCGCGCGCGTCCGGGAAGATGCGCGCGCATTTCGCGATCGTGTGCAAAATCTTTGCGCGGCCTGCGCGCGACCGTTGCCGGATTGGTGGAGCTCGGGTTGGAGCAACGCGCTCTACGTGGCCGATTGTCTAGCGGAGAAATTGTCCGGCCTAACGGGTTGGCCGCACCTGGCCACGGAATGGCCGCTCGGTTCGCCGGCGATGATCTCGCTGCCGGCGAATGAAACTTTGCGCGTGCGCGGTCGCGTCGATTTAATCCTTGCGCGCGGCGAACGCACTAATTCGCCGCTGGGCTACGCCGATCTTTGGGTGGTCGATTACAAAACTGGAAAGCAACGCGGCTTCAATCTGCGGGAGCTGCGAAGAAACCAAACACCAGAGGAAAAATTCCGGAAGCAACTCGTCGAAGGGCGCGGCGTGCAACTTGGCTTGTATGCGCTGGCTGTCCACGCGCTCGGCGCAGCGCGCGTGCAAATGACGTTGCTCTCGCCCGCTGGCGACTTCGAGCCGCAGTTTTTCCTCGAGCACGTCCTGGCGCAAAAAGATTTTTGGCACGAGCTGCATCGCATGCAGGAGACCGGCATTTTTGGAATGCTCGGGAAAATTTTCAACGAATACGGCGCCGTCCGCACTTATCCGCTGGCCACCCTGGCCATTGATCTCGATCTGCTCCGCGAAAAATGGGAGATGACGCACCCGGCGCTCGCGATCGAGAACAATCATGGAAGCGACTGATCAGGAATCACGGCAACGCTTCACGCGCGACCTGGAGCGGAATTTTTCGGTAGTCGCTTCCGCCGGCTCGGGCAAAACGCGCGCGATTACGGACCGCATTGTCGCGATCGCACAAGATCGACATGCACGCGAGTGGTTGCCGAACCTGGTTGTCGTCACCTACACAAACCGAGCGGCTGACGAAATGCAGCAGCGCACGCGGCAGAAAATTCTCACGGCGGGTTTGCCACTGGAAGTGATCGAAGCGTTCAACCGCGCATTTTTCGGAACGATTCACAGCTTCTGCGTAAAACTGCTCGCGACACACGGACATCATCTTGGATTGCCTGCGAAACTCGAACTAATCACGGACGACGAGGATTTGTGGAATGATTTTGTACAGCAACAAACGGCGATTGGCCGTTCGCTGACCGCGGAAAATCGTCGTGTGCTTTTGCGCCACATTCAGGCGCGGCAACTGATGGAGCTTTCGCGAAAGTACGATGCCGATCTTGCAGCAACTCAGCCGGAGACGCCGTGCCCGGACACCGGCTTTGCCGAAGTTTACGCCGCCGTGGCAAGAGGTCAGACGCTCCGCACAATTCCCAAGGCGCAGGCGGAATTGCAGCGCTGGGAAAAGCGTTGGCGCGAAACGGATGAATTTGTGCCGTGGCCGCCCTGCGCGAGCCGCGCGAACGATTTCGTTCGCGTCTGGCGCGATGCGTTTCGACCTTTGCGCGACTGGGTGAACGCCTGCGCGATCCGCGTCGCGGCCGAAGTGCAACGCGATTACCGGGACTTCCGTCTGGCCCGCGGCGCGATCACTTATCCGGACCAGGTTGCGCTCGCGGGAGATTTGTTGCGTTTGTCGCAGATCGCGCGACGCATTCGGGAAAACGATTATCGCGTCGTTCTCGATGAAGCGCAGGACACAGATCCGCAGCAATTTTTCGTGCTCATCGAAATCGCGCGCCCACCGGAAGCAACTGGCGCGTGGACACAAGATGGACGATCAGCGCCGCGGCCCGGCCATTTCTGCATGGTCGGCGATTTCCAGCAATCGATTTATCGCGACCCGGCCGATCTCGCGCGTTATCGCGCGCTCCACGAATTACTGATCGAAGCGGGCGCGGCCGAAGCGCTCGAATTCTCCGTCACGTTTCGGCTCGATACCGCGCAGCTTGAGTTCATTAACGAAACCTTCGGCGAAATTCTGAACAATATCGGCGGCCAGGTGAAGTTCGTGGAACTGAATCCGCGACCAGACGTTTTGCCTGGACAAGTAGTGCGACTTGATCTCGGCAACGATATTGATCTTAATTTGCCGGAGCCGCGTCGCGCGGCGATGGAAGCGCGCGAGCTCGCGGAGTGGTTGCGCGCGACCGGACTGGAGAAATTGCGCGCGGATTCGTGGCGGGACGTGGCGATTCTTTGCCCGCGCAAAGCGTGGCTACGCGCCCTGCGCGACGCGTTGGTCGATGTCGATCTTGCGGTCGAGATCCAATCCGAGAGCGACCGGCAGGGTGAAAACCCGACGTATGCCTGGTTGACCGCGCTGCTCGCCGTAATGATCGACAGGAACGCGAGTTATGAAATCGTGGGAGTGTTGCGAGAAATCTTCGGCCTTTCCGATGATGAGCTGGCGCGCTTTGCGCAAGGTTACGGCACGCGTTTTCAAATTGCGGAACGCATTCGCGAGCGTGGCACTGTGGCGGACATTTTGAATCTGCTCACGCGCACGCGCGAAGCGATTGCGCAGCAACCGTTGTTCACCGCCGTGCGGGAGATTGTTCACGCCACACAACTGCGGGAGCGACTGCGTTCGCTGCCGCCAGAGGAATATGTCCGTCTTAACACGGAGCTCGACGCGTTGCTCACCGCAGCCGCGAATGCCGAGGCGGGAGGTCTTTCGTTGTCCGAGTTCACCCAAAACTTGCGCGCCAATTTCGGCAAGACGCGCGAATCGCGTCCCTCGTTTGCTCAAGCGATCCAGCTCATCACGGCGCACAAAGCGAAAGGCTCGGAGTGGCAGGCAGTGATCGTGCCGTTTCTTTCGAGAAAAGTTTGGGGCTCGCCCGTGCGTTATCCGCGCGCAATCAAAGCGGTCGAGGCGCAGAACGCACAAATTATTTTCGAACGAGCAGATCTCAGCGCGGAACTGGAACAGGAAATCAAAGACGTGGAGCGCCAGGAGATGGAACGCTTGCTTTACGTCGCGTTGACGCGGGCGAAGCACACGCTGGTCCTGGCGTGGGATCGTGAATATTTCCGGACGGCGAATGGACAAGTCGCGATTGAATCGCAGATGAAGTGGTTGCAAGCAGACATGTCCGACAGCAATGCCGAGATCATTGCGACCTTGCCGGCGGAAGCGGGCGAGTGTTTGGAAACAACGGCGCGGCGACGAGGCGCTCGACGCGAAGAAATCCGGGAAAATCTTGACGCGGTGCGACTCGAGACCGGTTGGATCGACATGGCGCGGCACCGCGCTTCAGCGTTCATTCGCACGTCGAATCCGAGTTTGTTTGCGCCGGAAGAAAAAACAGTGGCCACGACCGGCGCGGATATTTGGAAGGAAGCGGAGCCGGCGCTGCGGCCGACGAGAATCGACAATCCGGCCACGCGTTACGGAGTTTGGTGGCACGAATTCACGCAGAGCATTCCGTGGAGTGCCGGGCCGAGCGCGTGGGAAAATGTTTTTGAAACGAGCAATGCTATATCGCCCGACCGAGCGCGCTCGAAACGCGAGTGGAAGCTATTGCGCGAATATTTTTTGAGCCATCGAAATCTCTTCGATCAAGACGCTATGGTCTTCGCGGAGATGCCGTTCATGTGGCGAATTGATGCGGCGACGTGTTTGGAGGGAATTGTCGATCTTGCGGTGTTCGATCGAGAGGCGAACAAGTGGCTCGTTCTGGATTGGAAAACCAACCGCATCGCGCCGGACAAGATCGACAATCTGCGCGCGCAGTACCGGCCGCAGATCGCGGCGTATTGGCAAGCAATCACCGAAATGGCCCCGAATGCTTCCGGGGTTGAGGCTGGGATTTATTCCACGTCCACGGGGCTGTTTGTTATTTACGATCGCGACGAACTCGCGCGCGAGTGGGAGCGATTACGAAAGCCGCGCTCCCATCAGTCCGCCGGTGGGATCGCTCTTAACTAACACTCAGCAATCGCGCTCGCCGCGGATGAATTGTTCGACGCAGCGGTGGGCCTCGTCATCGGTCATCTGGACGGGAGGATGCTTTGAAAAATAGGCGGAAGGAGAATGCAGGACGCCGCCGATGCCGCGATCGAGCGCAAGTTTGCAGCACCGAATCGCGTCGATGGCGATGCCGGCAGAGTTCGGTGAATCTTCGACGGACAATTTGAGATCGATCTCCATCGGGACGTCGCCGAAGAGCCGGCCCTCCACACGGATGAAGGCGATTTTGTTGTCGAGTTGCCACGGCACGTAATCGCTCGGGCCGATGTGGATGTTTTCGTCCGCCAGCCGTTCGCCCATGACCGATTGCACGGCTTCGGTTTTGGATGTTTTTTTGGATGTGAGCCGAGTGCGACTGAGCATGTTGAGAAAATCGGTGTTTCCTCCGGTATTCAATTGATACGTGCGCTCGACTTTCACGCCGCGCTTGCGGAAAAGATCGACAATCATTCGATGCAAAACCGTGGCGCCCATTTGTGCTTTGATATCGTCGCCGATGACCGGGAGGTTTTTCTCGGCGAATCTTTTTGCCCAAACCGGATCGCTCGCGATGAAAACCGGAATGTTATTGACGAACGCGAGGCCGGCTTCCAAGGCGCAAGCGGCATAGAAACGGGTCGCTTCCTCGGAACCGACCGGGAGATAATTCACCATGATTTCGGCAGAGGAATTTTTCAGCTCGGACACGATTTGTTCGCGAGTGGATTCTTTTTCCAGCGGCAGGAATGTGCGGAGCGGATCCTGTTCGCGCATGTGAGGCGCATAGCTGTCGAACACGCAACCCATCTTCACGATTGCACCGGTGAGGCTGATCTTTTCGCAAAAAACTTTCGTGCAATTGGGCGGTGAGAATATGGCCTTGCTCACATCGAGCCCGACTTTGCGCCGGTCAATATCAAACGCGGCCACGACTTCGATATCGCTCGGTCGATAAGAGCCAATTTGCCGGTGCATCAGTCCGACGCCGGAGCCGTTGGCGGAGGAGCCGTGATAAAAATTTATTCCCTGGACGAGCGAACTGGCGCAATTTCCCACTCCGATGATGGCGATTCGTATTTTTCTCATTTAAAAAAACGCAACCCTAGCCGCAGCAGGGCGGTTCGGGCAAGATACAAGTTATTATGTCGATTTTAAAAACAGGCGGCGCTTCTTCCCTCCTCAGGATAAATGTCCGCGGCTCGAACGATTAGCCCATTCAAGATGGAGGTGCAAGCACTTAAGAGAGAGCAATTCTTATTGAAAAAGAAGGCTCGGCCGAGGAGATAGACGGGATGCGTTTGGAGCTTCGGGTCGTCGCGTACCTAATTATCTTTGGTTTGCCCGCTCCCTTGCAGGCGGCGGCACCCACTTATAGCAGCGAAGAAGCGGTCGCCCTTGCTCAAGCTCAAAATCCCGAAATTGCCATCGCCCGCAAGCAAGTACAGGCAGCGCGCGGTGGCCTGATTGAAGCGCGCTCCGGCTTTCTCCCCTCGGTTGTCTCGACCGGATTGCTCGACAAGCGCGAGCATCAGTCGGACACGCGTCTCCGGGATGAGGATTACAACGCTTCGCTGCGAGTACTGCAAAATCTCTATACCGGCGGGGCCGTCACCAGCCAGGTGGCAATCGCGCGCTTAAATATCGAGAAACAGGAGTACGAGTTCCAGGAAATCGCCAATCGCGTGGTCATGGATGTGCGGATGGCGTTTTCCGAGCTCCTCTTGAATCGCGCGAAGATTAATGTGCGCGAAAATTCCGTGCGGGTTCTGGAGGAGGAACTGAAGACGCAACAGGAAAGGCTGAGCGCCGGGATCGTCGGCGCATTGAATGTTCAACGCGCCGAAGTGGCACTGGCCAACGAGCGCCCGCAGTTGATCGACGCGCAGACGCAACTGAAAAATTCCTACCTGCACCTGGGAGAACTTCTCGGGATCAATTTCCCGCCCGGCGCCGAGGAAGCGCCCTTTGAAATTTCGGGACAATTGCAATACCACTCGCGCCATCCCGATCTGAACGAATGCCTGGCCCGAGCCGATACGAGCCGCCCGGTAATCAAGGCGCGGCAAAAAGATATCGAGATCGAAGATCGGCAATACACGCTGGACCGAAGCGAACTGCGGCCGCACGTGGAATTTTTCTCCGCCTACGAACTTTACAACGAGCGCGACCCGGAGGTGGGTCGCGAGTTTAATCATGGCTATTTGGTGGGGTTAAACGCGACCTGGCATGTATTCGATGGGTTTGCCACGAAAGGGCGCCTTCAGGCCACGCGGGCCCGGCGCGAAGCGGCCGTTCAGGCGCTCGAGGCGGCGCGGCGCTCCGTTGCCTCAGAAGTTCGGAGCGCGTTTTTCGATCTGCAACAGGCTGACCGCGTGCTCGAATCCGAGACCAAAAATGTCCAGACCGCCGATGAAACTCTCGAGAGCGCCAAAGCCAATCTCGCGGCCGGATTAGGAACACAACTCGACATCTTGCAAGCAGCATCCGATGTAACGCGCACGCGCACCACCCGATTAAGCGCAATCTATTTGCATAACGTGGGGCTGGCGCGGCTGGTTCGCGCTTGCGCCTCCCATCCGAAAGCAATCGATTTCGAGCCAAGCGTCAAGAACGGGCCCGGCCACGATCACGATGCCGCGCAAGTTTTTGATCTGGCCCGGCCGCCAGCAAAGTTGAGCGAGCCATGAAATCAATCCGTTTTGCCGTCGCGCTGGTGGGCGCTTCTTTCTTGTCGATCTCCTCTGGCGCCCGGGGAATAACGCTGGACACGCTTCTTCAAATCACGCTGGAAAAAAATCCCGCCATCCAACAAGCCAAAGCGCATCTCGAAGAAGCAAGCGGTCAGCGACTCGTCCTTCGCTCCATCATGTGGCCCGATGCAAACCTGCGCGTGCCCGCAGGCGTGCAAGGCGGACAGCGCGCAGGCGAAGGTGGAACGAAAGGGTTCGCCTTTGCGCACGGATCGTTCACTCAAGCTTTGTTCAACGCTGCTATTCCGCCGTCGCGCCGTCGCGGAGATGTCGATGTTTTAATCGCACAGCAGCAACTAAACGTTAGTGTGGTGGAACAACTTCACGCGGCCCGGCAGGCTTTTTATGACGCGCTCTACAATCGCACCCTGCAATCGATCCGCCAGGACCAGCGACGACGATTGGAAGAAAATGCTGTTAGTCAGAAAGATCGTTACGAGGCCGGGTTGATTGATCGCAGCGCCTTCACGAGCGCGACTGTGCAAGCTCGCGAGCTTAATTCACAAATCGAGAGCGCGCACCGCGCTTACGCGGAAGCGCGGCTGAAATTGGCCGAGGCGATGGGCAGCGACCTCGGGCCGGAGGCGACGCTGCCCGATGCGGAAGGCGAGCTGACATTCACGCCGATGATTGTCGATCTCAATTCCGAAACCGCTACGGCCATGGAACGACGAGTTGATCTCAAGCTCGCTCGCCTGTTTGTTCGCGCCGCCAACGAAGATCTGCGCATTATCGAAGCAGGTTATTATCCCGCAGTCGATGCCCGGGTTTCGGGAGAGTATATTCCAGTCTCGGGAATTCATCGGGAAGATACCTCACGCCGGACGGACAACATCTCTTCGCAAATCCGGGCGGGCGCCGTTTACACATGGCGCGTTATCGACAACGGCAAAGTGGCAGGCGGGGCGATGAAGCAGCGGGCAACGCGCGAGATAAACGAACTTACTCGCCGAAAGTTGGAAGCGAACGTGGGCCGCGAACTCTTGCGCATCCACCATGATCTGAAAGCGACCGAGGCGCGGCAAAAGTCGCTCGCGGCGGCTTCCGCGGCCGCGGAGCAAAGCGCGCTCGTCGTAGCTCAAAATCTGGCGGGCGGTCTCGCCTCACAACTCGAATACCGGCTGACGCAAAACGGCTTTCTGGAAACCAAAAGCGGATTGCTCGACGCCACTTATCAGCACAATCTCGCCGCCGCCGAATGGGACCGCGCCACGGGGCGCTATTTTCAATTTTCGGACGACACCGCTCAAAACGTGCATTAGTTCCAGCAGTTGAAGTTGCCGGAATCAAAGAGAGTTTTGTGGGGAGGTGGGGCGCTGGTCGTGCTTGTTCTCGCG
>Ga0066665_10001673_pt1 | contig 10507 bp, 8 predicted proteins | sample GraSoiAngelo_114_FD_75175 | JGI IMG/M metagenome (GOLD analysis project Ga0066665, IMG submission 75175) | Grasslands soil microbial communities from the Angelo Coastal Reserve, California, USA - 14_0903_13_40cm | ecosystem: Environmental > Terrestrial > Soil > Grasslands | place: USA...
CCGCCAGCTCGACGGCCGAAGGGTCGCGTTGAGCGGCGACTCGCACGGATTCGACTGTAGGGGCCGCCCGGCGAACCAGGCAAGAAACCGCGAGGTGCTCGAATGCAAGCCGATGTAGGTCGCGCCGCGCGGCTCGATCGCCTCGACGCCCTGTCCGCGGCCCTCCTCGTCGTTCTGGGCACTTCGCTCTGCATGGTGACGTTTTCCAGCGGCAAGTGGGGCGCCCGCCCGAGCACCGAAGACGAATTCGTCTACCTCTTCCAGGCGAAGTCGCTGGCGGCCGGCCATCTCAGCTACTCCTCGCCACCACTGCCGGAGTTCTACGAGGCGGCGCATGTTCTCGTCGTCCCCCGGTTTGCCGCCAAGTACCTCCCCGGCCACGCCGCCGTCCTCGCGCTCTTCGAGCTGGCCGGCGCGCCTTGGCTCGGACCGTGCGTGCTCCTCGGAGCGACGGCCGCGCTGCTTCACCTCGCGGCACGCCTGGCGGGCCTGAAGCGCGCGGCGGCCCTGGGCGCGGCCGCGCTGCTCCTCGGAGCGGCGAACGTGTTTCCGTTCTTCGCCAGCTACCTCTCGCAGAGTACGTCGCTCGCGAGCGTCGCCGCCTTCTTCGTCGCGGCGCTGGCGCTGGAGCGGCGTCCCTCCGGGGGCCGCATCGTTGCGCTCTTCTGCTGCGTCGTCTTCGCTGGGCTGGTCCGGCCGTTTGCCGGCGCAGCCGCAGGAGTGGCGGCTGCCGCGCTGCTGCTGCGCCTGCGCCATCGCGTGCCGCTGCGCGTGGCCGCCTGGGCCCTCCCGCCGCTGGTGGCCGGCGCGCTCCTTTTCGCAACGGTGTGCAAGGCGACGACCGGGGCGTGGACGACGCCGCCCTGGTCTCTGTACGCGAGCGAGTACATGCCCTACGACGGGCCCGGCATCGGACCCGTTCGCGATCTGCGCGCCGGGCGCGGGTTTCCGGCTCACCTGATGGGCTTGTACGAGGGATTTCTCGAAACGCGCCGGAAGCACACCTGGTCGCACATGCCGGAGGAGATGGTGCGGCGGCTGCGTCTGATCGCAGTGCTTCCGCCGGCATGGGCCGTCATCCCCTTCGCGATCGCAGGCGCGTTCTGGCCGCCGCTGTGGGCCACCTCCGTGTTCGCGGCCGCGTTCTTCGCCGCATCGCTCACCTTCCACGTGGGCGGAGCGATCTACCATCTCGAGCTGTACCCGTGGATTGCGCTCGCCGCCGCCGCGGGATTCGAGATGGCCGTGCGCGGCGCCCTGCGCCTGCGCCGTCCGCTCGCGCTCGCGGCCTGCGCGATCCTCGCCGTTCCGGCCGGCTGGACCGCGATGCGCGCGGTGAGCGAGCTGAAGGCGGTCCTCACGAACGCGCACCGGCGTCCCTGGGCATACGCGCGCTGGGAGCCCGCCTTCGAATGGCTGCGGCAACAGCACGCGCTCGTGTTCATCCGCTACCCCAGAGCTTGGGACGGCAACGTCGACCTGACCTACAACGAGCCCGACCTCGCGCACGCCGATCTGGTGCGCGCCATCGACAAGGGCGAGCGCAACGCCGAGCTCCTGCCCTACTTCTCCGACCGGCCCGCGTTCGTGCTCGACCCGCTCACGCTGCGCGCGGAGCAGATTCGCTGACGAAGCGCAGTTGGAACACCGCTCCCCGGGCATCGGCGCGGTTCCGCGCGGAGATGCTCCCGCCGAACCGCAGCATGGTCGCGTGACAGAGCGCGAGGCCGAGCCCGCTGCCCTTCCCGGGTGCTGCGGTGCTGAAGAAGGGCTCGAACAGCCTGGGCAGGACGGTGGAGGGGATGCCGCCGCCGTCATCCTCCACCTCGACCACCACGCCGGCTCCTGCCGCGCAGGCGGAGATACGCACCCGGGATGCGCCGGCGCGGGCAGCGTTGGCCAGCAGATTGACGAAAACCTGAGCGAGATAATGCTCCTCGGCCTGCACCGCGGGCAGGCCTTGCGGCACGGCGTTCTCGAACGCTACCTGGGCGTGCTGCGGCGCGACCGAGGTCCGGGCGAAGTCCACCGCCCGCCGCAGGTCGAGGGACTGCAGCGGCGTCGGCGGACGCGCGAGATCGAGCAGGTCGCGGAGGATGCGGTCGATGCGCGACGCCTCCCGCTCGATGCGCTCCGCGTACCCGTCGACGTCCTTGCCTTGGGCGATCCGTTCGCGCATCAGCGCCGCATATCCGATCAGCGCCGAGACGGGATTCCCCACCTCGTGCGCGACGCCGGCGGCGAGCCGTCCGATGCCGGCCAGCTGCTCACTGCGTGCCAGGTCCTCGCGGGCTTCGCGCAGCTTCTGGTTGGCGGCCTCGAGCGCCTCGATCTGGGAGCGCGTGCGGCCGCGCTCTTCCCGCAGACGTTGGGCGAGCCGGTTCACCGCGGCTCCTACCCGGCCCACCGCGTCGCCGCCCTCGGGCAGCAGACCCGGTCCCTGCTGCTCCGCCCCGACGGCTTCCAGCGCGCCGTCGATCCGCTCCAGCCTTCGGCCGATGCCGCGTTCGAGCAGGCAGACCGCGATGAGGACGAGGAGCGCGACGAACAGCCCCAGCGTCGCGAGCAGGCGGCGGGAGAGCGTCCCGAGCTGCTCGCGCACAGGCCGCAGATCCTGCCCGAGCTGGATCGCCCCTCCGGGAACGTCTTCGCAAAGTACGAGCAGCTCGCCAACCCGCTCGCTGCGGGCCGTGCAAGGGCGATCGAACTTCCTCACTCCGGGAGCGTCGGGGCAGTTTCCGCCGGAGCATCGCTGCAGAACGTCGGTGAGACGCGCGCGCGCATCCGCGATCGCGCGGCCATAGATCCCGTCGCGCACCTGGAGCAGCAGCACGATCGAGAGCGGCGCCATCGGCACCAGCGCCGCGGCGAGCGCGATGGCAAAGAGCCGCAACCGCAGGCTGGCGCGTTCGCCGGTCACGAAAACAGGCGCAGCAGCACGGAGTTCCAGGCGGACACGAGGCGATCGCCGAAGAACAGGTACTCGAGGGCGCCGAGCGCCAGGAAGGGCCCGTAGGGAACCGCGTGCCTGGGCGGAACCCAGTCGTCGTCGCTGGAGGGTGCGGCCGCCTCGGCCGGGGACGGATCGGGATCGCGGCGGGTGGCGATGAGGATGGTTCCCACCGCCGCCCCCTGTACTGCGGACAAGAGCACCACCGGCAGCAGCGCCGGCCAGCCGAGCCACGCTCCGATCGCGGTGAGGAGCCAGACGTCGCCCCAGCCCATCGTCTCGCGCTTGAGGAGCCTTTCACCGAGAAGCGAGATGGCGGCAAATCCCGCGAATCCCGCGGCGGCCCCGATGGCTGCGTCCGCCCAGGTGAGCCGCCGGTTCCAGATCGGCGAGAGCAGGCCGGCAGCGAGAAGCGGCCAGGTGATCTGGTGCGGCAGGAGCCAGCTGTCCAGATCGATGTAGGACAGCGCGAGCAGCGCTGCGACGAAGACGAAGTATCCGAGGGCCGCCCAGTTCGGCCCAGTATGCCGCAGCACCGCGACGGCCAGGATCCCCGCCAGCAGCTCCACCAGCGGATAGCGCGCGCTGATGGGCAGGCCGCAACTGCGGCAGCGGGCGCGAAGCAGGATCCAGGAAAGGAGCGGAATGTTGTCGTACCAGGCGATCGGGTTGCCGCAGCGGGGACAGCGGCTCCCCGGCGAGACGATGCTCTGCCGCTTGGGAACGCGCGCGATCACCACGTTGAGGAAGCTGCCCACCACGGCCCCGGTGGCGAAGACCCAGATGGTGACGAACACCGGCATGCCGCGAGCGAGATCCTGCATTTCAGCGCCCCGTTCCGGACACTACGACGTCGCCGCCTTGCCGCGGGCGCGGGAGATGAACAACTCCTCCAGCGACCGCCGATGCGGAGTGAGCGACACGATCGTCGCGCCAGAGGACACCGCGGCGGACAGCGCCGCCCGCGCGCGGTCCTCGTCGCGGAAGGTGAGCACGGTTGCGCGGTCGCGCTGCAGCACGCGCGTGCCGTCCTGCTGCAGGCGCGCCACCAGATCGGGCGGGACGTTCTCCACCACGAGCTCCACCGCGCGCGCCCCCGGCGCCACCAGATCCGCGAGCGCGCCGCAGTCCGTCAGCCTTCCCTCCACCAGGATGCCGACGCGGTCGCAGATCGCCTCGACGTCGGAGAGGATGTGCGTGGAAAAGAGGACGGTGCGGCCCTCGTCCCGGAGCTGGAGGATCAGATCGCGCACGTCCTTGCGCCCGATGGGATCGAGGCCGCTCATCGGCTCGTCCAGGATGGCGATCCGCGGGTCGCCGACCAGCGCCTGCGCGAGGGCCAGCCGCTGCACCATGCCCTTGGAGAATTTCCGGATGGGCCGATCCGCGCGGCCCGCCAGACCGACGCGTTCGAGCAGCTCCACCGTCCGCTTACGGGCATCCGCGCGCGACAGTCCACAGAGGCGGCCGGCGAACACCAGATACTCGTCTCCGCGCAAGAACTCGTAGAGCGCGGGGTTTTCCGGCAGGTACCCGAGCTGCCGCCGGGAGGCGACGGTTCCCACGCGCTGGCCTGCGATGAAGGCGTGGCCCGATGTCGGCTTCACGAATCCGAGCAGCATCTTCAACGCGGTGGTCTTGCCCGCGCCGTTCGGCCCGAGAAGGCCGAAGATCTCGCCCGCGCGCACTTCGAACGACAGATCCTCCACCGCACGCACCCGGCGGGCGAAGAAGCCGACCCGATAGGTCTTGCTCAGAGCCTCCGCGCGGACCTGCGCCTGCATCCCGCTCCTCTAGCTGCCCTGGCCAGCGCCGGCAACTTCTCGCGCGAATGGAGGACTGCCGGTAAGGTGGCCGCGATCGTGATCACGCGCGACCGACTCCTGCGCCTTGCGCCTGCCCTTCTCGGCCTCGCGCTGCTGGCGATCTTCTTCGCGCCAACGCTGGACCCGCGTGTGCAGCTCTACTACCGCGATACCGGACGGCTCTATTACCCGGTCAAGCTCTTCATCGCCGAGCAACTGCGGGCGGGCCGCCTGCCGTTCTGGGACCCGTGGACCGAATGCGGCGTGTCGCTGCTCGGCCAGGTCACGCCGGCGCTGCTTCATCCTGCGACGCTGCTGTACCTCGTCTTCCCCTTCGAGCTCGCCTTCAAGCTCAACCACATGCTGGGGCCGCTGCTCGCGGCGATCGGCACCTACCGGCTTGCGCGCCGGCTCGGCTCGAGCCCCTGGGCGTCGCTCGCGGCCGCGACGGCGTACGCAGGCTGCGGATACGTCGTCAGCGTGACCGGCTCGAATCTGCCCTATTCCATCGGTGCGGGCAGCGTGCCCATCGCCGCCGACGCGGTGGTCGGGATGGTGGAAGCGCCTTCCCTCAAGCGAATCGCCTGGGCGGGGGTGGCCCTGGCGTTGATCGCGTACGCGGGAGAGCCGCAGGCGATGCTCATCGCCGGCCTGCTCTCCGGCGCCTGGGCCCTCGGGCTCGCGTACCCGGATCCGCGTCGCGCCGCCCGCAACCTCGCGCTGGTCGCGAGCTGCGGAGCCCTCGCGCTGGCGTTCTCCGCGCCGGCCGTGTTTCCGGCCATCGTGGAGTTGCGGCGCAGCAATCGCGGGGACCCGATCACCGAGAAGGAACGTGCCGTATTCGCGAATCACCCGCTGCGCCTGGCGGGCCTCCTCGTCCCGCGCGCGTTCGACGACGCTCCGGAGGCGTCCGGGGCGCAGCTGTCCACCGCCTCGCCGTACACCGAGTACTTCACGCAGGGCGATGCCGCCTTCGCCGACTCGATCGTGCTCGGCGCGCCCGCACTCCTGCTCGCCGCTGCCGGCGCGTTCGCGCGGCGAAAGGGCGCTCTTCTCTTCTCGGGCGCGGTATTGCTTGCGCTCGCATCGACCGGGTCCGCCCTCGGCATCGATCGGATCCTCTTCGCGCTCGTCCCGCTCGCTAGCATCTTCCGGTTCGCCGAGAAGCTGATCGCGCCGGCCTCGCTGCTCTTCGCCCTCGCCGCCGCGCTCGGTGCCGACCTGGCGCTGGGCGGCACCCGCCGCGCAGCGCTGCGGCTCTCGGCAGGGGCGCTGCTGGTCGGCGTCGGAGCAGCGGCGGCAGCGCTCTGGATCGGCCGGAGCGCGCCGGAGCTCGCGCAGACCTTGGCGGCGGCGCATGGGAAGACGCACGGCCTCGCGTTCGCGACTGCCTTCTGGCGGGAAGCGCGCGCGGGCCTCTTCGACTGCGCCGGGCTGGCCCTGGTGCTCGCGCTGCTCGCGCTCTGGCGCTGGTCGCGGCAGCAGCCGGCTACCCCGCTGGCGGCGGCATGTTGCGCCGCTTCGGTTTTTGCTTCCTGCGGCGGTCTACTTTACAGCGCTCCCCTCGCCGTGGTGCGGGGACCATTCGACCTGGCCGAGCGGCTGCAGGCCCGGGCCGGTCCGAGCCAGGACCGCTGGCGGATCTTCGTCAACAACAAGGACCCCCTGAGCCTCTCCGGATTGTCGGCGCGCGCCTCCGTCGCGGCGAGCACGTCGCAGGCGCTGCTCCCGCAATTCAACTCCGTCGCACGTATCGAGGGCATGGCTCCATACTTCACCGCCAGCGATCCGGGATACGCGCGGGGAATCATCGCCAACCCGCCCACGTACTTCAATCTCTTCGGCGTTCGTTTCGTGATCGACATGCCCGGAGCATTCAGCGCTCGCACTGCGCGCGAGCGCAACTTTCACATGATCGGATTCGGGTATTGGGTCGGCGAGTACGCGCTGTACCCGCGGTCATTCGTCGTCGCACGCGCCACGCGCGTCGGCAACATCGCGGAGGGTCTTGCGCACGTCGCCGCGCCAGGATTCGACGTGAGGCGAGAAGCCGTGATCCGCGGCGATGGCCTTCCAGAGGTGGTGGAGGGAACGGCAGCGCCGGCCGGGTGGGAACGGATCGCGCTGGACCGGATGACGGTCCATGCGCGCGGTCCGGGGATGCTGGTGATCGGGGAGCACTTCGATCCCGGCTGGCGGGCGACGATCGACGGGCGGCGCGCCCAGGTGGTCGAGGTGGATCTCGCGGCGCTCGGCGTTGTCTTGCCGCCCTCGGAAGTGAAGGTGGAGCTGCGGTTCGTACCCGCGGGCCTCTTGCCCGGCGCCGCGATCGCGCTCGCCGCCGGCGCGGCGCTGGCCGCGGCGTCCTGGGGTCGCCGCAAGTGGGTGCGGGTGGCCTGACAAATCGTGTCAGCGGCGGGACAGATCCTGTCGATGCGCACGCTCCGATCGAGCGGAAAAGCTGGCGGAAGGAGAGGTTTTCTTTGTCTGGCCTGCCGCTTGCTCTAACGTCCGGCGTCGTTTACTTCCCATGGAGATTCCAATGAAGAAGCTCGTCCAGAAAGGCTTTACACTCATCGAGCTGATGATCGTCGTTGCGATCATCGGTATCCTCGCGGCGATCGCGATCCCGAACTTCATCAAGTTCCAGGCGCGGTCGAAGCAGAGCGAGGCGAAGGCGAACTTGAAGGCCATCTTCACCGCCCAGAAGGCGTTCTTCCAGGAGAAGGACCGCTTCTCCACGCTGACGGGTGAAGTGGGCTTCGAGCCGGAGCGCAACAACCGCTACGCGTACTTCCTCACCAACAGCGGTACCATCGAGCCCCGCACGGGCGCGGGGCTGGTGCAGGCGACGACGTTCACCGGCGTGGCGGTGGACGTGTTCAAGTACGGCACCCCTCTCGATCAGGCGTACGCCGCGACGGCCTGCAGCTCGGCCGCCGGCATTCAGGGCACGCCGGCCACCCGGTTCGACGCCTTGGCGCTCGGCAACATCGACGCCGACACCACCGTCGACCAGTGGAGCATCTCGAGCGACTCGCGCGTGTTCTCGGGGGGCGGCAACTGCACGGCCGACACGAACAACCCGTCGGGCGAGCCGGCCAACGACCAGAACGACGTGAACCTGTAACCGTAGTCCGGTAGTGAAGAACGCGGGGGTGGCCGGGAGGGGGCCACCCCCGCTTCTTTTTTTGGGCGCCGATTGGGCGCCTGTACTATCGACCCCGTGCCCCTCGCCGTTCGTGGCAGCGCCATCCTCCTGGCGTTCGCGGTAGCAGTCTTCGCAGCTGCGGTGCTGCGGACGTCGGCACGAACCCACGCGCCGGTCGCGACGGACGCGGTCATCGATATTCCGCCCATTCCCGGCGACGTCGCGCGCGCGCTCACCTTCGGCTTCCGTCCGCTGCTCGCCGACTTCACCCTGCTACAGGCCATCCAGGTGCTGCCGCTGCGCCATGGAGACATGCCGCCGGAGATCGCGGCGCCCATCGACCGGCAGCTGTTCCGGTTGCTCGAGTATTCCGTTGAAATCGATCCGAAGTTCTCCGGCGCCTATCGCTTCGCGGCAGCGGCGCTGCCCCACGAGAGCGGAGACGGCAAGGTCTACGGCGTCCTGAACGCGATCCAGATCCTGGAGAAGGGACTGCGAGAGTGTCCCGACGAATGGCAGATGGGCTTCTTGCTCGGGTTTCTCCAGTCCTACTACCTGCACGATTTTCCCGCCGCAGCGCGCAGCTTTGCGGCGGCCGCGGACCTGCCGCGCGCTCCGGCCTTCGTCGGGCTTCTGGCGACGCGGCTCGCGGCGCAGGCGGGGGATCTGCAGATCGCGACCGCGCTCGCGGAGGCGATGCTGGCGCACGCGAACGAAGAGGCGACGCGCAAGGAGTGGCAGGACCGCGTCGACGCGCTTCACATGGAGCGCGACCTGCGCGCGATCGAGGAAGCGGCGCAACGCTACCGCGAGGAGAAGGGCGTGCTGCCGCGCTCGGTGCATGCGCTCGTCGCCGCCGGCTTCCTTCCGGTGACACCGCGCGAGCCTCATGGCGGACGGTACGTCCTCGAGGCCGACGGGACCGCCCGATCGACGGCCGGCGAACGCCTGCGCGCATACGGCCTCGAGACCAGATTCGAGATCCACTGATGAGCGCCGTCCTCGCCATCGCCGGGAACACCGTCCGCGAGCTGGTCCGCGGCAAGCTCCTCTACAACCTGCTGCTGTTCGCGGCCCTCTTCGTCGCCGGGTCGCTGCTGGTCGCGCAGCTCACCATCGGCAACTGGATGCGCATCATCCTCGACATGGGGCTGGGGGCGATGGAGGTGGCCGGCGTTCTCCTCGCCATCGTGATCGGCGTCGGCATCGTGGCCGGAGAAGTACAGCGCAAGACGATCCTCCCCACGCTCGCGAAGCCGGTGTCGCGCTGGAAGTTCTGCGTGGGCCGTTATGCCGGGCTGGTGTTGCTCCTGATGGTGAACGCCGCCGTCATCCTCGTGGTCCTGGGCCTGGTCCTGCGCCTCGCCGGCTACTCGCTGGGCCGGACCACGCTCGAGGCGGTGGCCCTCCTCTGCGTGGAGTTCGCGGTGCTCGCCTCCGTGGCCGTCCTGTTCGCGAGCTTCTCCACGCCGATCCTCGCCGGCTCCTACGCCTTCGCGTTCTTCTTCATCGGCCACCTGCTGCCCGACCTGCGGGCGTTCGCGGAGAAGTCGCAGAGCGTGGTGGGGAGGAACGTGGCGCGAGGCTTCTACTTGCTCCTGCCCGATCTGGAGTTGTTGAACCTGAAATCACAAGCCTCCAATGCGCTTCCCGTCGCGGCGGCTTACGTCTGGCGCGCGGCCGGCTATGGAATCGCATACTCGGCGGTGGTGCTGGCGGTGGCCATCTTGATCTTCTCCCGGCGCGACTTGACTTAGTGTTACGCGTCGGAGTCGTCGGAGTCGTCTTCCGGCTGCCCCGAGAGCTTCTTCACCCGGTGCCGGAATTGGCGGAACGTCAGCCCCAGCCGGGATGCGGCGTCCTTCTTCACCCCGCCCGCTTCCGTCAGCGCCCTGTCGATCAGCTCCCGCTCGATCCGGGCCAGGTACTCCTCGAGCGCGAATCCCTCCGGGAGCGGTCCTTCCGGTGAGAGGGCGTGCGCGCCGTTGCCGCGCAGGACCGGCGGAAGAGCGTCGACGGTCACCTCGTCGCCGTTGGAGAGCGCGACCGCGCGCTCGATCAGGTTCTCCAGCTCGCGGACGTTGCCGGGGAACCAGTATTCGGAGAGACGCCGCTTCGCATCGGCGGAAAGGTGGGGCAGCGGCCGGCCATGCTCGGCGGCGAAGCGCCGGAGGAAGTGATCGGCGAGCGGGAGCACGTCCTCGCGACGCTCCCGCAGCGGCGGCACGCGCACCTGCACGACGTTGAGCCGGTAGTAGAGGTCCTCGCGGAAGCGCCCGGCCCGGACTTCCGCGGCCAGATCGCGATTGGTCGCCGCGACCAGCCGCACGTCGACGTCGACGTCGGCCGTGTCGCCGACGGGCCGGATGCGCCGCTCCTGGATGGCGCGCAGGAGCTTCACTTGCAGGCTGAGCGGCAGCTCGCCGATCTCGTCGAGGAACAGCGTACCGTCCTGCGCCGCCTGGAAGAGCCCCTGCTTCGCCCCCTGCGCGCCGGTAAAAGCGCCCTTCGCGTGCCCGAACAGCTCCGACTCGATCAAACCTTCCGGAATCGCGCCGCAGTTCACCGGCACGAACGGCGCAGAGGCGCGCGGGCTGCGCG
>Ga0066665_10001679_pt1 | contig 10488 bp, 5 predicted proteins | sample GraSoiAngelo_114_FD_75175 | JGI IMG/M metagenome (GOLD analysis project Ga0066665, IMG submission 75175) | Grasslands soil microbial communities from the Angelo Coastal Reserve, California, USA - 14_0903_13_40cm | ecosystem: Environmental > Terrestrial > Soil > Grasslands | place: USA...
AGCAAGAGTGCCCCCGCGCAGGTGTATCCATCGGTGTAATGCGGATATAAGGCGGAACATTGCGGACAACTCCAGCCGTTGGTGTAACCGAGCTTGAAGCGCAGATAATCAGCAATTCCCTCTGTCCAGTAGGGTGGCACTTTAGGCCAATCATAGTGTTGGGCCACATGTGCTATCTCATGGACCAATTGCACATCGAGAAGGTTGGGGTTTCGCTGGAGCAAATCAGCCGCGAGGTAAATCTTCTTACCCATTGCATAGGCTCCGCATTCGTATCCCGCGAAATTGCGGAATTCTACATGCTCCTTGAAAACGATGTCGAACTGCTGGGGTAACTTTGAAGTGTTATCCGCGAGGAGCGTGAGAATCTTCGGATAGACTTCGTTGCCGATCCGGCGGGCTCGCTCCGCCAATTCCTGCATCTCCGGCGCCTCGCTGTAATCCACCCTGCGGACAAACGCACTGGCTGCCTCGGGGCTGCCAATCAAAACCGTCGCCCCTTTCTGCGTCGGCGAGGAGACGCAGGCGCTCAACCAGCCGGCGAAGACAAACGACGCGATTGCGGCGCATCGGCGAAGCCTGTCTTTCATATTGTTTGCGTCTTGTCTTATCCGCGCAAACGACAGCGTCAAGAGTTCTCCATTACTGGTGCGGCTGGCACAAATACTCCAGCAACGCCTTCAAATCTTCGGCCGGCAGCGCCTCGAAGCCGGTGGGCATGATGGAGAGTTGCGAACCGTCCATCGTCGCAATGTCTTTGCGCTGGATGACGTGTTTCTGGGCCGTGGTGTCCAGAATTTCCACGGTCGTTTGCGTTTCCGTTTCAAGCCGGCCGGAGAAGGTTTCGCCGCCTTTGGTGGTGACGTTCCAGAGACGAAAGTTCGCTTCGACGGAGCGGTTCGGGTCAAGGATGTCCGTGAGAATCTCGGCCCGGTCGCGCGCGGCAATGCCGGTCAGGTCAGGACCGACCTTTCCACCTTCGCCATTGAAGGCGTGGCAAACGGCGCAACTCGCGGTAAAAACCTCCTTGCCGCTCGCGACGTCTCCCTTTTCTTTCGCCAGCGGCAGCAGCTTCTTTACGATCTCCTCGCGGTCGGCGGAGACCGCATTTCCAACGGCCGAAAGCCTCTCTGCGCGCCGCGCAATCATCGGGTTCGGACTTTGTTTCAACTGGGACCACTGGTCCGCCGCCAGGTCTGTCCGCATGATGACCCCTTTCTCGACCGCGTCGAGCAAGCTGCGCGTCCACTCCGGCCGGCGCATCAAAGCGGCGACGGCGTTGCGGCGCGTGCCGGGCGTGAATTGATTCCAGGTTGCGATGGCTGCCTGGCTCGCATCCGGACTGCGGCTCTCGGTGAGCGCGTTGATGAATCCGGTCGCCAGAGCGGGCGGAGTCAGGGGCGTAACCTGTTTGAGCACGAGTTCGATGGTTTCCATCTTGGCGTCGAGACCGATGAGGCGCCTGGCGGCGGTCACGCGCTGCTCATCACTCGCCGCCGAGTCGGTCACCTGCTTTTTCAACGTTTCGATGATGACGGGGAAATTGGCTCCGAACAGTTCCGTTTGACCCCAGCGCTGCGCCAGGGCGAGCAAACGGTCGCGCGCCGATTCAGGCATCGATTCCATCAGGTCCGCGAGCGTTTTCTTGTCCCTCGCTCCGAGAGTCGGTGCTTTCTCTTGCGGCCAGCCCGACACCAGCCCGTCGAGAACAGGAACAGCCAGCTCCGTCGAAGCGCCCTTCAGCGCCGCCAGCGTCGGCACGATGCTGTCCACCGGACCGCGCTGCGCGTAATGCGTGGTGACGAGGCGCACGACGCGGCCCACTTCGCCGGCCAGTTGTGAGCCGGGCGCGGGTTTGAGTTCGATATCGTCAAACCAGGCTGTTCCCGTGGCGCGACCCCAGCCGCCGAACAGACAGTTAATCGTGACCTCGGTCATCTGGCCGGAGTTGAAGTTGAGTTGTACTTGCGTCCAGTCGTTGTCGCCGGCGATGGCCTTGGTGCCGCCCCGCACCGGGTCCTGCATCTCATGGACGTTCAGCATTGCGCCTCGCGCGCCGCCGATTTTTTGCGCGCCTGCTGTTTTGATCCAGCCGGTGAGCAGGTAGTCGGTTCGCGGTCTGACCGGGACTTGCGCGGACCAGCTCACGTCACCGCCCTGCTCGGAGGAGATTTTCACACTGCGATTGCCGCTGTGCCCGATGTCAGCGACCGAAAATTCGCCGCGGCCGCTGTGCGTTACCGTCCGCCAGCCGGTCGGTTTGCCATCGCGCTGCTCCTCGAATGACGCATTTGGAAGGAGGTTCTGCAGCGAATCCGCCGCCGGTCCAACCGCCGTGGGCTTGTAACCGGCCAGGACCGTCCGGAGAAAGCCGGCGTCATTCCGCGCCGCAGCGGCGGTCGCCGCGTCGGGAATCCAGTGGTCTTCTGAATTGCGCGGCTGCTGTATCATCGCGGATACGGCCTCGGCCACGGCGTCGGACACGGGCATTTCCGAACACGCCAACAACGCGGCCAGGCGCACCTGGGGGTCGGGATCATCGAGCAGCTTGCCGGCGAGGAGTGCCTTCAGCGAAGCGGCAGTTCGCGGCAACACCATCGCTGCGGCGCGGCGCACGCCGGCGGACGGGTGTTTCAGCGCGCCGGTCACTGCCTCCAGGGTTTCGGAACCGTCCAACGCGCCGAGTCCTTCCAACGTCCAGAGCGCGTGAATCGCAGCCGGGTTCAGACCGATTTCGTCCACGCTCGTGTCGCGCAGGAACCGGCACAACGCCGGCACCACGTCCTTCTGCCCGCGCGTGACGAGCAACCGTTGCGCGGTCATTCGCCAAAACAGGTTGTCGTTCTTCAACGCGGCGACGAGCTGTTGCGGCGTGGCGTTGCGCAGGTTGATCAGCTCCCTCACCCCGGCCCTCTCCCCCGATGGGGGGGAGGGTGATCGAAGGGCGGGAGAGGTGGACACTGATGCCCCAGCCGAAGCCCGCGCTCCGTTGTAAGCGATGCGATAGATGCGACCGTGGACCTTGTCGCGCAACGGTGTGTCGTAAGCCGCGCCTTTGCCGGTGCGAAAACCGCGCGGGGTCGGGTTGTGCTGGATCACGTAGTTATACCAGTCGCTCACCCAGAGGGCGCCGTCGGGGCCCACTTCCGCGCAAACCGGCGCGGTCCACTCGTCGTCGCTAGCGATGAAGTTGCGCCCGTTGTGCGCGATAAAATCCGCGCCGCGCGGTTCGATATGGAATTTGCCGAGGAGGTGGCCGGTGGGCTCTGCGACGAACTGCACGCGGTTCCAGTATTCCGGCGGGAAATCCCTCGCCGTATAAACCGCGCTGCCCGCTCCCGCGGTGTAACGCCCGTGATAATCCACCTGCCGGACCTTGTCGGTGATCGGATAAAAGCGCTGGCTGTCCGCGATGGTCGCCAGCACGCTCGCCGACCAGCCATTGACCGCTTCGTAATAGCGATTGGGGATCGGCATATACATGCTCGCGTTGCCGTTCGCCGTGGAGCCGAAGATGATATTGTCCTCGGTGATGCCAAGTCCCCAGGTGTTGTTGTTGCTGGAACGAACAAACTCCAACTGCGAGCCGTCGGGCCGGAAACGGAAGATGCTCTGCCCGAACCGGATGTGCTTGCCGCCGACGGTGCCGCGGAAACCCGAGTAGCCCACCGTGCCCCAGATCCAGTTGTCAAAACCGTAGCGCAAGTTGCTCGCCGTCGCGTGCGTGTCGCCCATGCCCCAGCCTGAAAAAAGCAGGCGACGTTCGTCCGCCTTGTCATCGCCGTTGGTGTCCTTGAGAAACTCTGTTCTTCCGGAGTGAATGACGATGACACCGCCGTTCGCGAAAACAAATCCGGTCGGGATGCTCAATTTGTCGGCGAACACGGTGAATTTGTCGGCGCGCCCGTCGCCGTCGGTGTCCTCGCAAATCTTGAGCCGGTCGTGCCCCTCGCCGGCCGGCTGAAGGTTGTTCGGATAATCCACCGTCTCGGCGACCCAGAGGCGTCCGCGTTCATCCCAGGCGAGCCAGATGGCTTTCACGATGTCCGGCTCAGACGCAAAGAGGCTCACCTTGAAGTCGGGAAACGTGACCAGATGTTTCATCGACTCGGCCGGTTCGAGCTGCTTTTGCATGGTGCGGATCGGTTCGCCCTGCGTGCCCCAACGGGCGTCCGGCGTGTAGTTGGGCAACGGCGCCGGCGCTTCGACGTATTCAAACGGTTTCAGCCCGGCCCGCGGTTTAAGTTGCGTGGGGGAGTGTTCGGAAGCCCAGCGAATGCCGTTCTCCACCAGCGCGAGGAAACCCGCATTCGACCAGGTGCGTTCATCATGGCCCCAGGCCGTGTAGAACACACGCCCCTGCCCGGACTCGCGCACCCAGGTGTAAGGCTCCGCGCCCTGATCGTCGCGACGCTCCGCCAGCACAACACGGTTGGTGTTGTGCCGGGTGTGAACGTAGGTTTCGTCCCAGCTCTCGATCGGCGAGAGCCCCTTCATCACCGGATGGTCTCCCTTGACGATGGTCTCCTGAAACACGCCCGTCCCATGAGTCTTAAACTGCCCGCCGACCAGTTCGATGTATTTCGGCGAATTCAGAAAACAATATGAAGCACAGTGCAGAGGAACGAACCCACCGCCGTGCGCGACGAAATCCAGCAGGGCTTGCTCCTGGTCCGGCGAAATCCTCGTCCAGTTCGCGTAGATCATCAGACAATCGTACCCGGTGAGTTTGGCGGGATTGAGATCGTCCAGGGACTCGGTGTAGTCGAGCTCGATTCGGTGGCGGCGCAACAGCGGCTCAATCTGCTTGAAGCGATCCGCGGGCCGGTGATGGCCGTTGTCGCCGAGGAACAGGATGCGCAGCCCAATCGTTTCTTCAGCAGCGGCGACTGCGGCGAAATGGGCGGCAAAGAGACAGGCGCAGACGACGGCTACGCTACGAAACAGAGGCAACACTTTCATTTGACTCGTGGTTGATTTGTAACAGTTCACCGGCCTTAAGCCAAGCGTGTCGGACGCATCTCCGGGCGCTTGATCAGGGTCTTTTTTTTGCGACCGTGAATTGTTGGAGTTCATGCTTTAGCATGTTAGCTGCCCGGAACAGCCTGAAGGCTGAACTCCAACATGTTCGCCGGACAGACCAAAAGACCCCGGGTGCTTGCTCGCCTCGGAAGGCATGGCGCGACGCGCATCGCTCAGAGGTGGTCACAAGAGTCAATTTCTTCGGAGCGCGGCAATTGGGGCCATGAGCTTCCACGTATTTTTCTTGTGATTTTTCCCGCCGCCAGAACCAAAGTGTATCTTCGATAGGTCGAAGTGCATTCCCTGCATGGAACAGGCGGGGACGATGCTCTCTCATTACAGAACCGCGCACGGTAAGTCAGATGGACCCCACAGCGTTGTGAAAACGCCGCTCAAAGTTGCATTGCTGGTCGAAACCTCGAACACTTACGCCCGCGGACTGCTCCGCGGTATTGTGTCTTATATCCGCGAACACCGCCCCTGGTCGCTCTACCTGTCCGAACACAATCGGGGCGACCGCCCGCCGGGTTGGCTGGCGCGATGGAACGGCCATGGCATCATCGCCCGGGTCGAAAACCTCTCCATTGCCGAGGCGTTGCGTCAGCTCCGCGTGCCGATTGTGGACGTCAGCGCCGCCCGGCTGATTCCTTCGCTTCCCTGGTTCGAGACCGACGACGGCGCGATCGCCCACCTCGCCGCGGATCACTTGCTGGAACGCGGCTTCAGATATCTCGCTTACGCGGGAGACGGGCGATTCAACTGGTCGAACTGGCGGTGCGAACACTTTCAAAACTGCGCCCGCGCAGCCGGCCGGCAATGTTTCATTTATCGTCCGACCAAAGGCTTCGCGCTCGACGACGAGGAGCTGGTGGACGATCTGGCAAAGTGGATTGGCCAATTGCCCAAGCCCGTCGGCGTCATGGCCTGCTACGATTTCCGCGCCCAACAGGTGTTGGACGCCTGCCGGCGCATCGGCGTCGCGGTGCCGGACGAAGCCGCGGTCATCGGCGTGGACAACGACGACCTGCTCTGCGAACTCTCGCATCCGCCGCTGTCCAGCGTCATTCCGAACACGCACCGCACCGGATACGAAGCGGCGAAATTGCTCGACGAAATGATGTCGGGCAAAAAGGTGAAGGGCGAAACGCACCTCATCCCGCCCCTGGGCATCGCGACACGCCAGTCCACTGACGTGCTGGCCATGGACGACCGCAACGTGGCCCGGGCGGTTCACTTTATCCGCCAGCACGCCTGCGATGGCATTAAAGTGAGGGACGTGTTGAAGGCCGTGCCGCACTCGCGCACGCTGCTGGAGGGGCGTTTCAAGAAGTTGCTGGGGCGAACGCCGCACGAGGAAATCCTTCGGGTCAGACTCAACCGCGTCAAGCAACTGCTGGTCGAAACCGACCTGCCTTTGGAACAGATCGCCGAGCGGGCCGGTTTCCCCCACGTTGAATACCTGAGCGTCGCGTTCCGGCGCGAGGTTGGCATGCCGCCGAGCCGGTTCCGCGCCCAGAACCGCCCCTGAACCCGGCGTGATACAATCCGCAAAAAGCTAAACAAAAATACGTGAAATCTCATTGCGACGCTCTGCCGTGCAGTTCATCTTGATGTCAACATGCCCTGCCGTGATATGAATCAGAAGAATGTGTCTGATCGGAAGAACGTGTCTGATCGGATCGGAGAGTTCCGAAGGCGCGCCCGCGCATTCACTCTCATTGAGCTGCTGGTCGTCATCGCGATCATTGCGATTCTCGCTGCCTTGTTGTTGCCTGCCCTGGCGAAAGCAAAAACAACTGCCATCCGGATAAAGTGCGCCAGCAACATCAAACAATTGGGACTCGCCATCCGGATGTATTCGGACGATAACCGGGATCGGTTCCCGGACTGTTCGGGAGCGTTTTGGCCGTGGGACCTCCCCGCCAAGGCGGCCAACGCCTTTGTCATTAACGGCGGAAAACGAAGCATCCTCTACTGTCCCGCCTTCTGGAAGCAGAACGACGACGAGTTGTGGAGATTTACCACCGGACAATCAGGTGAAGTCGCCACCGACAACGCTCAAGGTTACCGCGTGGTTGGCTATGCTTTTGCGTTTGGGCCGCCGCCGCGTCCGCCCCAGATGAGCGGACCCGGTCGCCTTCTCGCAACGAACATCACTGAGTCGTTGAACCCGAGAGCTTGGCTGATGCCTGATGGCACATCGATCAATCCGGGCGCTTCCGAGCGTGTGATCGCTGCTGATGGAACTCTTTCTAATACCCAACTTCGGAACACTTCGCCCGGTGGCAGGAATTTCACTCACGTTTATGGTGGATGGGGTGGTGGCACCAAGCCTCATTCGACAGCTCATTTGGCGAGCAGCCGGCTGCCTGCTGGAGGCAATTTGCTGTTTCTGGACAGCCACGTGGAATGGCGAAAGTTCCAGGACATGCGCGTCCGAACCGATGGCAGCGTCCCTCATTTCTGGTGGTAACCCGAACTGGAACGAGGCATGGCAAAAGGAATCCGAACCGCCGCTCAGGCCAGGATCGAGAGCAGGTAGCGCAGTTCGTCGGCCACCTGCGCCGGGTCCTCGAGGGTCTGCGCGATTTCCTGTTTCACAAGCGCGCGAAACTCTCTGCGCAACCGGTGAATCGCCACCTTCACCGCGCCCTCGCTCATGCCGAGTAGCCTGGAGTCGTCGGCTTGCGACCGGTCCTCCGCATCTCCGGTCAGCCACCCTTTCAGGACTTCGAACTGCCGCGACTTTCCAGCCTGCTCGTGCTCTGAGGCGAGCGCCTTCAACACTCGATCCAGAATGGTCAGTGCCCACTGGCGGTCAAATTCCTTCTCGAGCCGTGGCGTTTGCGGATCGGGCGGGTCGGTGCCAGGCGAGGTGTCGGTTTCCGGCTTCAATGGAATGTGCGCGTGCTGCCCGCCGCGCCGGGCGGTCAATTCGCGGTCGCGCACGTCGGCGAGAAAATGTTTAACCGCGCCGAGCAAAAAGGAGCGAAAACGGCCGCGCTGCGGGTCCACGCCCGCGACGCCTTTTCCGCCCAACAGCCGCGAAAAGAAATCGTGCGTCAGATCACGCGCGCGGTCGTCGTCCCCCGTCCAGCTCCGGATGAAAGCGAGCACCGGCCGGTAGTACGCCTCGCACAACTCGCTGAGCGCCGCGCGCGCGTCCGGCGACTCGCCGCGCGCCGCCAGCACACGCGTCCATTGCGTGGTGGCGAAGACTGCGGGACGCGACGTGTCGTTGGACGAACTCATGACGATTGTCCGCAGGCGAGCATGGAGGCAACGGACCGTTGTTCGAGTCTCGGCCGCCTATCGCGCCGGCAACACATTTTTGATCGGACCTTTCCGTGCCAGTCCGAATTCAGGCAACACGTCAGGCCGATTGAGCACCCAAAGCCCGGCGATGAACAAAATGTTATAGGCCAATCCCAAGGCAAGGAAGATGACACTCGGCAAAGGCAAAAATGGCGCGATGCGGGACACGCCTCCGGGGATAAGTTCATGTATCCAAAAGTTTCCAAATCCGAGTAAGAGTCCAAATCCGAGTAAGAGTAATCCCGTGCCCAGTCCCAGCCAGTTCAACGCCAATGCCACTGAGCGCCACGTTCGGTCTCGGGTAAGCAATGCGACCCCGGTGACGATGGCAAACGTTGCGGAATGGAAGACGGACCGAGACGGTGTCGTTTCCAGTGCGCTGATGAAAAGTGCCAGAACGCCGGCACCGAAAAACAGAAGCCCCGCTCGCTTCAACCAGGCCGGCGGGTTGACTGGCGCTTCGATGTGGTCATGTCTTTTGGAGTCTCTCCACGCCAGCCAGCCGCTCAAAGCCATGAAGACGAGCAGCGCCAGCCCGCCAGGCCACATTCCCATCCGGCCGTTTGTCGGCAAACCGAATGGTCCGGCCTGCAGCGGGGCGGGCGACAGCACGAATCGCGCCCCGCCAGTTGTCACCAAGACAAATGAACTGACGGGCAATAATATGATGCTCATCAGATTGGCCGTCATGACCAGCAATGTTACGGAAGCGACTAAATAGAGAACGCCGTCCAGCGACAGGGACGTTTCGGCGCCGGGCCGGGTGACGGACGGTTGCGGCGCAATTCCAAACGGAGCAAGCAAGCGCTGCCGGTACTTCCACACCAGCCAGAGAAAATAACCGAAGAGTCCACAACCAAGGGTGACAATCAGTTTCCCGCCGAGATTGTAGGGCGATTGCCAGGTGAGCAACAGTTCCGCCATTAGAACACGAATCTTCCCTAATGGCCGAGCGGCTCCGTACGCCAACGCAATGACCAGTCCGAGCAACACCAACGGTTTCATCTCCGGGCTTATCCTTAACGCAGCCGCGTCAGGTGCGCCTGTCGTTGAAGTTTGCCTTGAAGCGGTTTCAGGATTCCCTCCCTTTGAAGCCGTCTCCACCTCTGTTTTCATTTCGCCCGCGCTCTGCTGCCGCCGCTCGCGTTCCTTTTCCAGCGCCTTCAGCACCACTTCATCGACCTGCGCATTGACCGGAGTTTTGGCGGAAGGCAGGGCGAAGCGTCCCAGCGGCAGTTCGCCGGTGAGGAGTTCGTAAAACACGACGCCGAGCGAGTAAATGTCCGCGCGATGATCAACCTCGGCCGGCTTCTCGATTTGTTCCGGCGCCATGTAATGCGGCGTGCCGAGCGCCGCACCGCTGGCAGTGATGCCGCTCGCAGGCTGATCAGCGCCGACCATTTTGGCGATGCCGAAGTCGGCGATCTTCACCCGGCCCTTCGTGTCGAGCAGGATGTTCTCCGGTTTGATATCGCGGTGCAGGACGCCTTCGTCATGCGCGTATTGGAGAGCCTCGCAAACCTGGGGCACGATCGTGAGGGCCTGTCCCGGCGTGAAGCGGCTCGCGCGCATCGCCTGCCGGAGGTTGACGCCGTCCACAAATTCCATCAGCAGGTAAAAGAAGCCGTTGGCCTGGCCGAAGTCGTTAACGCTGACAATGTTCGGATGATTCAGCCGCGCCCGCAACCGGCCTTCACGGGCGAAACGCTCCGCAAGGGCCGGGTCCCCGGCGAACGCCTGGGGCAGGATTTTTAGCGCCACGTCGCGATCGAGCTTTGGTTGACGGGCGCGATAAACAAACCCCATCCCTCCCTGGCCGATGAGTTCAACGATTTCAAGCTGTGGAAACGCCGCGGCCAGTGAATGGATGGATGGCGGCGCGAGCCGTTTGTCGGGCGTTGCGCCGGCCCCGGTCGTCGCGGCCGCGCCCGCCAGCAGACATTTGGGGCATAGCCCGCCCGGTGCATTTTCCGGAATGTGCGACCCGCAGCGCGGACAGGTTTTGGCTTCATTGCTCATACCTGCAGTTTCCTGAGGGAATCCTGGGCGCAAGGTTACAGGAATTTTGCGTCAAAGCCACCTGGATGAGGCGACGGATTTCGCCGGAGGCGCATGTGAGTTTCTTGCAATGCTAGTGGCACGGGCGTCCCG
>Ga0066665_10001696_pt1 | contig 10445 bp, 6 predicted proteins | sample GraSoiAngelo_114_FD_75175 | JGI IMG/M metagenome (GOLD analysis project Ga0066665, IMG submission 75175) | Grasslands soil microbial communities from the Angelo Coastal Reserve, California, USA - 14_0903_13_40cm | ecosystem: Environmental > Terrestrial > Soil > Grasslands | place: USA...
CGGACAACATGGCGACTCCAGGGGGCGGTAACGGGGATACCAAGGATGTCCACCAGCTCGAGATGATGGATCAAGAGTTGGCTTTGCTGGAGCGGGAAACAATCTCAGAAATGGCTCAGTCGATGGTGGACAGTGGAGTCCCTGATCACGACATACAAAATATTGTCAATGGTGTGGCCGTACGCGACGTTGAACGGGGAAACCGCGTTGAGTGGAAAAAGAAGCCCGACGGCCTCCCGCGGACGGCCGGGCGTTCGAAGGAAGATTTCGCCCAGGAGTTGAAGGCGAGCCTGCTCAATGCTTCAGCCTCCGACGCGGATGTGGAAGGTATGGTTAATTCCCTTTTCCTTGACCTCGAAAGCCCTGTTCTGCCGGATCACCCCGAACCTCAAATCCCGCCACCGCCTGTTCCGTGACGAGGCTTATGCATGACTGAGGGCGACGGCGACGACAGCGGAATCGCGCCCATAACTTCTCTTCTGATCCAGATTCTTGATAGGAGCGGGATGGGTCCGGAAAGGGTTGTCCGGTGAACATAGCGTTCGCTATTCTGACGGCAATCGCACTGACTGTTTGGGATCCGGCTCCGCTGGGCTCACTGGATTCCCTGAGAGGCATCGAGTGGGTGTCTGTCATACTGGATGACGAGGATCCCGGAATTGGAGCGAAGGAGGCAGGGCTGACGCTGGAGCTGTTGAGGGCCGATGTCACTGCAAAATTGCGAGCCGGGGGCATGAAGTTGGAGGAAGGTAGCGCGTCTCCGCAGTTGGGTTTGCTGGTTGCCCATCTTGAATACAAGGCAATTCGCCCGTACGGAGGTGGCCCGCCAGGTTTCGTAGCATATGTCTGCCTGCGGGTAAAGCAGGATGTCCAGTTGCTAAGTCGGGCGGAACCTGCGCCTATGCTCGCTTCCACATGGGAGCACGGGACGCTGATCACCGGAAATGGCCCGGGGAAAGAGGAGGTTCGCAAAGCCCTGGCCGCACTTGCTGACAAGTTCCTTGCCGACTACCGGGCTGCCAATTCGGAGGGCGCCCCTCTTAGGAATCCACCGAAGCCCTAGCTTCTTCGCTACGTTCGTTCCCTCGGACCGCTCGGATCTTCAAGCCCCTCTTTAGCCACAGAGACACAGAGAAAAGCCTGCTCGTTCCCCATCCTCTATCCTCTGTTTTTGGTTTTCTCTGTGACTCCGTGTCTCTGCGGCTAAATCCGTTGCGTCTGCTTCACTGGAAAATGGGGCGGGGTTCCGTTAACATTAACGGTTTGTCGTTAGCGGGGTGAGTGCGATGGCCGTGGACCTATCTGACACTGCTTTCATGCGGGCGCTCGAAGATCGGATCCTCGTCTTTGACGGGGGCATGGGCACTTCTATCCAAAGATACACTCTTACTGCCGATGACTTTGGCGGTAAGGAAGGGTGCAACGAGTATCTGGTGCTGACCCGCCCGAGCGTAATCCAGGAGATCCACGCGTCTTTTTTCCGTGCCGGTTGCGACGCGGTCGAGACGGATACCTTCGGCGCTAGCTCCATTGTGCTTGCCGAATACGCCCTCGAAGGCAGAGTCTACGAGATAAACAAGCGCGCAGGCGAGCTTGCCCGGGAAGTCGCACACGGTTTTTCGACGCCGACCCGACCCCGTTACGTCATCGGTTCGATCGGTCCCACCACCAAGCTGCCTTCTCTCGGCCATATTAGCTATGACGCCATGCTCGAAACCTTGCGGGACCAAGCCCTGGGACTGATCGACGGCGGAGTCGATGTGCTGCTGATCGAGACCTGCCAGGACATCTTGCAGGCTAAAGCGGCCATCGCCGGCGTCCAGCTGGCGATGCGCCAGTCCGGCAAACTTCTCCCTGTGATGGTGCAGGTGACGATCGAACGTATGGGAACCATGCTGGTCGGGACCGAGATCGGCGCGGCTCTCGCCATCCTGGAGCCCTACGACATTCAGGTAATCGGCCTCAACTGCGCCACCGGACCCAAGGAAATGAACGATTCCGTCCGGTATCTGGGCGACTATTGCACCAAGAAGATCTCCTGTCTCCCGAATGCCGGCATGCCGGAAAACGTCGGCGGCCAAGCCCATTACAAGCTCACCCCCGACGAGCTGGCGGCATACCAGAAACGCTTCGTCAAGGAGTATGGGGTCAACATCGTCGGTGGCTGCTGCGGCACGACTCCTGAACACCTCCGTCGCGTCGTGGAAGAGGTGAGTGACCTGGAACCCAAGCGCCGGGCAGTGAAGCCTCAGGCCATGATGGCGAGTTGCTTTGCCGCCACGCAGCTGCGCCAGGAACCGCCGCCGCTCATCATCGCCGAGGAGCTGAACACAACTACCCGGAGCAAGGTGTTTCGCGAGCTGGTGCAGGGCGGGAAATACGACGACATCGTCGCCATGGCCAAGCGGCTTGTCAACGAAGGCTCCCATGTTCTGGACCTCTGCGTGGCCATCGTCGGCGAGGACGAACTGAAATACATGCGCGAAGTCGTCACCCGGCTGGCAACCCGAGTTACAGTGCCGCTCATGATCGACTCGACTGAGGCCAATGTCATCGAAGAGGCCTTGAAGCTCGTCCCGGGAAAAGCGATCGTCAACTCCATAAACATGGAAGACGGGATGCAGCGGATTCAGAAGGTCGTTCCTTTCGTCCGCCAGTTCGGCGCCGCGGTCGTGGCGCTCACGATCGACGAGGAGGGGATGGCCTTGACTGCGGAGAAGAAGATCGCGATCGCCAAACGCATTTACAGGATCCTCACCGAGGACTACGGAGTCCCTCCCCGGGACATCCTGTTCGACGCCCTGACCCTGCCCATCTCGACGGGCCAGGAAGAGTACCGCAGCGCGGGCGTCGAGACGCTCAACGCCGTGAAGGGGATCAAGGAAGAGCTGCCCGAATGCATCACCATTCTGGGAGTGTCCAACATTTCCTTTGGCCTGGAGACTTATTCACGCCGGATTCTGAACAGCGTCTTCCTGCACGAGGCGCTTGAACACGGCCTGGACGCGGCGATCGTCAACTGGCACAAGATCTACCCGCTCTACAAGATCCCCGAAAACGAAGTGGAGTTGTGCCGGCGCCTCATCTACTGCGACCGTTCCGCGGGCGCGGACCCTTTGCAGGACTTCATCAACTACTATCAAGGATCCGAGAAGCAGGTGTTCTCAGTAGCCGCCGGAACCGGCGGCGAGATGACAATCGAGGAGCGCCTGAAATACAACCTGATCAACGGCGAACGGGTTTCCCACGTCAATGGCCGGAAGGTCGAGCTGACGGAGTTCCTCGACGAAGCCCTCAAGAAGTATTCCGCTCTGGACATCATCAACAGCATCCTTCTCGATGGAATGAAAGTTGTGGGAGATCTCTTCGGGAGCGGCAAGATGCAGCTCCCATCGGTTCTCGATGCCGCCCAGGTGATGAAAGCCGCCGTGAATTATCTCGAACAGTTCATGGACAAGGCTGCGGATTCGTCCAAGGGGAGCATCGTGCTGGCGACTGTCAAGGGCGATGTCCACGACATCGGCAAGAACCTGGTAGATATCATCCTGACGAACAACGGGTACACGGTCTACAATCTGGGAATCAAGCAGCCTTCCGATAACATTATCCAGTCGGCCCTGGAACATGAGGTCGATGCCATCGGGCTTTCCGGCCTGCTGGTCAAGTCGACGGTTGAGATGAAATATGTCCTCGAGGATCTCCAGCGCCAGGGGCTCCGATTCCCGGTTCTCGCAGGAGGCGCGGCGCTCACTCGGAAATACGTGGAGGAGGACATGCAATCGGTCTACGGTGGTCCTGTTTTCTACGGACAGGACGCCTTCGCCGGCCTTCACATTATGGACGGGATCATGGATCCCGGGCGCAAGGGGGAGATTGCGCCGCCAGTGCCTACCCGGCGAAAAGCGGCTGCCGCATGCGCCGCCGAGCCCCGCGACGCCGAGGTGGCCGCAGCGGATTTCACAAGTACCGTGACCAGGGACGTCTCGATTCCACGCCCTCCGTTCTTCGGCAGACGGGTCGTCCGTGACCTGTCCATGGAGGATATCTTCCCGTTCCTGAATGAAGTCGCGCTTTTCAGAAACCAGTGGGGCATCCGCGGCGTAAAAAAGGACGAGTACCTCAGGCTGATAGGCGAAAAGTACCGCCCTGTGCTCGAACAGCTCAAGGTGGAATGTTTGCGAGAAGGTTACCTCGAACCCCGGGTCGTTTACGGCTATTTTGCCTGCCAGTCGGACGGCAACGACCTGATCGTCTATGACTCGGCGGAAGACTTGAAGGGGACGCTTCGCTTCACATTTCCCCGGCAGTCGAAGGAGCCTTATCTCTGCCTGGCAGACTATTTCGCACCCTCGGATTCCGGCAAGCTGGACGTTTTGGGGCTTACGGTAGTGACGATTGGAAGCCGGGCTTCGGAAGTCACGCGAGAACTTTTTGCCAGGAACGAGTACACAAAGTACCTCTATTTGCACGGTCTGAGCGTGGAATCGGCCGAGGCACTGGCGGAGTATTTTCACAAGAGGATCCGGCGCGAGCTGGGAATTGACGATAAGGACGGCGCGGAGATTGAGATGCTCTTCAAACAGCGTTACCGGGGGAGGCGTTACTCCCTGGGTTATGGGGCCTGCCCCGCTCTGGAAGATCAGGAGAAGATTTTTACTTTGCTGCAGCCGGAGGAGATCGGGGTGCGTCTGACGACCGGATACCAACTGGAACCGGAGCAGTCTACGTCCGCCTTCGTCGTCCATCACCCCCAGGCAAAATACTTCAATATTTAAGAGCCGCTACAACAGTGGCCACGCCTATCGAGACCGAAAAGACCTCCCCTTTCGAGCTTCCGCGATCCATGGGTATGCCGCTGGCTACGTCCGTGGTCGTGTCCAATGTGATCGGTGTCGGGATCTTCACCACTTCCGGGGTGCTGGCGCGCGATCTGCGCGATCCAAGAGTCCTCATCGGCGTCTGGCTGGTGGGAGGCGTTCTCGCGCTCGCGGGCGCACTGTGCTACGCCGAGTTGGGAGCCCGGTTTCCGCGCGCTGGAGGGGAATACGCTTATCTGCGCGAGGCCTACGGCCCGCTTCCGTCGTTCTTAAGCGGATGGGCCTCGCTTTTTGCGGGCTTTTCCGCCCCCATTGCCGCTGCGTCCGTCGGATTTACCGAGTATTTGAGTTTCTACTTCCCTACCCTGAGCACGCAGGGAACCGGCGCGCCGGGACGAGGATTTTTGCTTTCGGGGCATTTCGTGGCAGCGCTCGTGATCGTCGGGCTGTCGTCGGTGCACTATCGGAGAGTGAAAGTAGGAGGACCGGTTCACGTAGGCTTGACTTCGTTCAAGGTGGGCGTCATCGCCGCTTTCGTCCTTTGCGGGTTCCTCTTTGGCAAAGGGAACCTAGCGCATTTTGCGCCTGTCATTCCTGTGTCGAAGTGGCCCGATCTCGCTTCGGCGACAGCGGCCGGGCTGATCCTCGTGATGTTTTCTTACAGCGGCTGGAACGCAGCGGCCTATATCGGAGGAGAGATCCGGGATCCTCTTCGCAACCTGCCGCGCTCGCTTTTTTTCGGTACGGTGACCGTGGTTGTGCTGTATCTGGCCATGAATGCCCTTTACATATACGCGGTTCCCCTCCAGGACATGGCCAGCGTGATCCGCATCGCTGAATTGGCGAGCCTGAATCTCTTCGGCATCAACGTGGCTCCACTCCTGAATCTCGCCTTCATGGGGACGATCCTCGGTTCTATCAGCGCGATGATTATCGCCGGGCCGCGCGTATACTATGCGATGGCGCAGGACGGCGTTTTCCCCGCCGCCATTGCCAGTGTGCACCCGCGCTTCGGAACCCCCGCCAATGCTATTGTGCTCCAAGCGATATGGTCTGTGATCCTGGCATTTGCGGGAGACTTCAGGGAGCTTATCAGCTTCTCGGGAGTAGTCCTCATTCTCTTCGCCGCGCTTACCGTAGGTTCCCTTTACTTTGTCCGAAAGCGGAACGCCGGGCAGCGCGGAACGTATTCGGCCTGGGGCTACCCCTGGACGATGCTTCTGTTTCTGGCGGTCAGCCTTTGGATTCTGATGATTTCCTTGGTGACATCCTTCAGACAGCATCCTTATAAATCGCTTGTCGGCCTCGGCGTCGTGGCGGCCGGCATTCCCTTCTTTTATTACTGGAAGCGCAAGAGCACCGGCAATTAGCGGGGTCAACCGCAAAGACGCGAAGAACGCGAAGGTCCGCGAAAATGCTTTAGCGTCCTTTCGCGTGCTTCGCGCCTTCGCGGCAAAATTCCCTGAAATACTCCTGCCTCTCAAGAAACAATATAATCATGACGGTTACCACCCAAAGAGAAGAGGAGGTCGCCACAGCTATTGTACAGTGCGCCTATGAGGTCCATCGGTGCCTGGGCCCGGGCCTGCTGGGATCGGTTTACGAAGTCTCTTTCTGTTACGAATTGAGCACGCGGGGAATCACCTATCGGCGCCAGGTGGCGGTACCGATCATCTACAAAGGAGTCCGGTTCTCGGAACGGTTACGTCTGGACATCCTTGTAGAGGATCTAGTCTAGTCATTTGCGAGCTAAAGGCAGTAGATGCCATGAATCCCGCTTTTCTCGCTCAGATCCTCTCGCATTTGAAGCTCAGCGGTAAGCGACTCGGCTTTCTGATTAATTTCAATGTCACTTCGATCAAGCAGGGGATTCGGCGTGTTATTCTGAACGGTTAGGTCTCAACCGCGAAGACGCGAAGAACGCGAAGATCAGCAAAATGCTTGGCGGCCCTTCGCGTTCTTTGGTTTTCAGAACCAGGTGCAAATCCAGCGTTCGTCTATTTCGAGACAATGCCCTGGGATTCGTCCACCAGGTACTCTCTTCGTGCCTCGAGCGGGCCGAGATCTTGAAGGGCGCCCGAGGGCCAGGAGAGCCGCACCTTCTCGGCCCTGGCCTGTTTTCCGAGCCCAAATGTGACAGTGCTTTCAGATTGCGACAGATAACTCATCCCGCAGCGGGTGAAAACATCCTGGGTCTTTCCGCCTGCGGTAACCTGAATGAGAGTGCCGAAACCGTTGCGGTTCGATCGGGAACCGCGCAGCCTGATGCGCAGGTAGCTCGATTGGTTTCCCCCGTCGTTGCGGAACAGATAGGCTGGTCCGTTGTTGGTGGTCATCAGCACATCCAGGTCGCCATCCCGGTCAAAATCGCCATACGCGGCGCCGCGCGCTACGTAGGACTTTGCCAGCGCGGTCCCGGCATCCGCGGTGACTTCGCGGAACTGCTTGTTCCCCAGATTGCGGAAGAGGTGCGTAGGCTGCGCGTAAGTCACCTTGCTCTGGACTTTGTTAATGTCGTCTTCGACGTGACCGTTGGCGACGAAAATATCCGCCCACCCGTCGAGGTCGTAGTCGAAAAAAAAGCAGCCAAAAGCAAGCGTGAGCAGGCTCTTGTGCCCGATTTCCGAAACAGGACCCTCGTCGATAAAGAAGGCGTTTCCTTCATTGTGGTAGAGCGCCAGCATCTGGTTGGAGAAATTTCCGATGATCAGGCTCTGGCGTCCAGACAGGTCGTAATCCGCCGCATCGATTCCCATGGCGCCGCGCGCGACGCCTTCTTCGGAGAAAGCAACGCCGGAAGAAACCCCGGCGTCCTTGAAGGTGCCGTTTTTCATGTTCAGGAAGAGGTTGTTTGGCTGCGTGTCGTTGGCCACGATGATATCCGGCCACATATCGTTGTTGATGTCCGTGACGCAGACTCCCAGTCCCTTTTGCGATGGAAGGTACAGCCCCGCCTTCTGGGTCACATCTTCGAAGCGACTCCCCTTGATGCTGCGATAGAGGCGTCCCGAGATCCCCTTGTAGGATTCGGGTGTGCAATACGATTTGGTCTTCCCGTCCAGGGTGCAGTAGATATCCGCAGCCGGCGACCACTGCACATAGTTCGAGACGTAAAGGTCCAACCAGCCGTCACGGTCGTAGTCCAGCCAGGCAGCGCTGCCGCCGAAGTCGGCACAGCCCAATCCCACCGCTCGAGTCACGTCCTTGAAGGTTCCGTTTCCCTGGTTCTGGAAAAGATGGTCCGGCCCCAGGCACGTGATGTAGATATCGTCATCCCCGTCGTTGTCATAGTCCCCAACGGTGACCCCCATGGCGTACATCTCTACCGCAAGCCCCGCCGCCCGGGTGACGTCACTGAAGGTTCCGTCGCGGTTGTTGCGGTAAAGCGCCGCCGTCGAGGGGCGTCGCTTGGGGACCGCGAAGTCGCTGCCGTTCAGCAACAGAATGTCCTGCCAGCCGTCGCTGTCGAAATCCAGGAAAGCGCAGCCCGATCCCATAGTCTCCGGCAGGTACTTCTTGCCGATGCCTCCATTGAAGTGAACAAACTTTATCCCGGCAGCTTTGGTCACATCCGTGAAGACGACCCCGTCTGGAGCAGCGAAGTGAACATTCACCGCCCAGACGCACAGGAACCAGAGGAAAAGTATTCGCCAGAGGTATCTTGCCTTTCCGCTCACTACCGTATTCTTCCGTCAAATGACAAATGGCAAATGGCAAATGAACAATGACAAATAAAGAAAGAAGTCCGGACAACGAACTGCGATTTGTCATTTTTCATTGGTCATTTGTCATTTGTTGCGAACAGCGGCGTTAAGGAGATCCACCTGAGGCCCGGACGCGCTGTGGCGCCCCGTTTGCCGTTGAAGGAACAGGCCGGGGCCGGCTGTAGCTGCTGAGAATAGCCGGCCCGTGCTCGTGGATACGCTGCCGCTCGTTGTTGTCTTCAGGGTTCTGCCTGCGGTAGTCGCCCGTAATCGCCTGCGAGGCCTCATCGGCCTTGAACCGCTCGTAGAGCGCCTGCTCGCGCTGCGCGTCGGCGATTCGTCCAGTGCCGCGACAGGCGAGCATCAGGTTATAGTGGGCCTGCAGATCCTCGGGATCGACTTCGAGGACCCGCCGGAGCGCCGCAATCGAATCGTCATAGCGCCTCTGCAAGAGGAGGACGCGCCCGATTTCGTTCAGGACCGCCCGGTCTCGCGGGTACTGAGCTTGCGCGATTCTCAGATGTTTCAAAGCATCGTCGTACCGTCCGAAGATCTTCAAGGTCTGGCCATAAAAATAGTGCGCCTTGGCGAGCTTGGGATCGATTTTCAGCGCCTTCTCCAGGGCTTCTTGAGCCCCGGCATTATCGCCGATCTGAATCCGGCAGCGAGCCACATTAACGAATCCATCGGCATAGGCCGGATCCATCTGCGCGACCTTCTGAAACACAGCCTCGGCGCCTCTCAGATCGCCCTGCAAAAGCAGGCCGATGCCGTAGTCGTTCCAGCGTTCGCGCACCTGTTTGGCTTCGATCTGCTGGGTAGCGGGGATCGGGCTGCGCTTGCCGGCCACGCGCAATGTGACGGTATCGGAAGCCATCGCCACGGCCGGCAGGTTCGGGATTTCTTTCAGAGCGCCGCTCACCAATGAAGTATCGCCGGCAAAGATCCACCGGCTGCTGTCGTACCCTTTGCCCAATGCGAAAGGGCCTTGAGACGGGTCGCGCACCCCCGCGTAGGCCCAATGGGTATTCCACCAGCTGAACTTGCGATAGTTCAGTGTTGCAGTTAATTTGATCTGCGAGCCGGCGTTTTCCGGGACCTTGAGCCGAAAGTGGGCGGTGTCCGCCGCGCCCGGCGGTATCAAGCGAACGTACAGAACGCTTCGCGCCGCCCAGGCGTTGCGCTTGTTGATGGGGTTGCCCTTTTCGTCGAGCAGGAAAGATCGGTAAAAATGCGCTCCCTTTTCCACCGGACCCCTGCCGTTATCTTCCACCATGCCACTCCAGTAGAAGGGTATGCCTTTCTCGTCTTCCGCCTTCAATGCGAGCCAGACATCGAAGGCATCCACGGTCCCGCCGGGAAAAAAATGACCGACTCCGCGCGTGCGCACGACGACTTCCACGCGGACGCTCTCCCCGGCTCGCACGACCGCGGCGATCGGATCCAGAGGGGCCGTAAGTTGGGTCACATCGGTAAGGGCGGCTCCAACGCCCGAAGCAGCGCCCATCTCCTCCACCTCTGCAAAATGAGTCGCAGCCCGCGGTGCGGCAGGCTGGCCCGATGGAATCTCCTCCAGTCCCGAACCCTCGGCCACTCGATTGATGCCGAATATGTCGACCGTCACTTGGTTGTTCTGCAGGAACTCGATGGTTTTCTTCAGCTGGATCTCGTCCTTGTTGGCGAAGGGAAGAGCGGTGTTGGCCGCGATGAAGCGGTGATCGTGGACCCTGCCTCCGATGTTGCCGGCATCGTCGCTGTTCACGAGAGGCATGTGGCAATCGGCGCACTTCATGGCCTTGGGCGGATAGTAAAACGAGCGCGCCCCCTGTCCCGACACGCCGCTGGCCTGCCACGCGTCGTAGTCATTGAAACCTCGAAACCACCTGTAATCGTTGACCGGCTTGTCCAGGTGGACCTTGTGGCA
>Ga0066665_10001698_pt1 | contig 10443 bp, 10 predicted proteins | sample GraSoiAngelo_114_FD_75175 | JGI IMG/M metagenome (GOLD analysis project Ga0066665, IMG submission 75175) | Grasslands soil microbial communities from the Angelo Coastal Reserve, California, USA - 14_0903_13_40cm | ecosystem: Environmental > Terrestrial > Soil > Grasslands | place: USA...
GTAGGATATCACTGAAGGAAGGATTGTCCTCGTTCAGAAACTTGTGATCAAACCGGTGTCGCACGATCCTGCTCGCGCGCTCCTTGATTTCGCTGATGTTAATCAGCATCCCAGTAGCAGGATCGACGGAACCGGTGAAAATGAAATAGGCGGCGTAATTACGACCGCTTCCGTGGCGCGCTTTCGTTTCGGGACCAAAGACGGCCAGATTTTCGTTGTCGCTCCATTTGGCAACATGCAAGCGACGAGAAGCCGAAAATTCGAGCCGCTTGCTGACGGTCAGAAGCATAACGTCATCGTCTCCTCCCCAAATAGCGACCCCCGATGCACCCTGCCAGCCGGGAATTAGTCAAACATTCTTTTGACTTACTTGGAATCCTCATGATCTTTAAGTGAATGAAATTTATAGGCTGGCGGGAGCGGTTGTTCAAAAGCACGCGGGGGAAAATCCTCGATCTCCTGCGGACAAGAGACCGGACGGTGAACGAACTCGCGGGAGAGTTGCGTCTGACTGATAACGCAGTGCGAGCCCACCTTGCCAGTCTAGAGCGCGACAGACTCGTGATCCAGTCAGGCATGAAGCGTGGCATTCGGAAACCGCACACAACGTATGGTCTCGGACCGGACGCGGAATACCTGTTTCCTAAGGCATACGGGCGACTGGTCTCGCTTCTCATGTCGATATTTTCGCGGCAGGTTAAGCCAAGAAACTTGCGCGCAGGAATGCACGCCGCTGGCCGAACTATAGCCAACGAACATCTGCACGAGTTGCGCGGCAAAACCCGCAAGCAAAGAATTGATGCTGCACTCGACATTCTGAAGGAGATGGGCGGCACGGCCAGTTTTCGTGAAGAAGATGGGAAGCACTTCATCTATGGCAACGGCTGTCCAATTGCTGCCGCCACGGCAAATCATCCCGAAGCATGTCTGCTGGCGGAATCATTGCTTAGCGAGATAATTGGCGCACCCGTGAAAGAACATTGCCTCCGCGGACCAGCGCCTTCCTGTCGCTTTGAGGTGAAATAAGCTCGCGTGGCACATTAATTTCGTCAGCAACGAGGAAAATTCGTCATCGAACAATAGTCAAATAAACTCTTGACTTATTATTATGGATCGACAAATTCGTACCCATGAACACGAGCATTGATCAATCACACGCCGCCGGCAGCACGGCTGCTAGTTCGCCGGCTCATCAGGCATACCGGATCCTGCATTTTGGGTTCACAGTTGCGCCCATCCTCGCCGGTTTGGACAAGTTTTTGCACCTGCTGGTCAACTGGGACCAATATGTCCCTGGACTGGTAGCGAGAGTTTCACCCGTACCCACGCACACGCTGATGCTTGTCGTTGGCGTGATTGAGATTGTGGCCGGAATTGGAGTCGCCCTTAAACCACGGATTTTCGCGTACATCGTTGCCGCCTGGCTGGCGGTGATCATAATAAACCTGTTACTGATCCCAGGCTATTTCGATGTAGCACTTCGTGATTTCGGGCTACTTCTAGCGGCTCTTGCACTGGCTCAGTTGAGCCAGCAGTTCGCCCGCAGGTAAGTGTTGCGCAACTCAGCCCCGCACGACGTCGCACGCGCAAGAAAATTGGGCGGCAAAGCCGCATTAGCTTTTGTCAACGCGTTGAGGACAACGCGCTGCGCCTAGTCTTTCAGCAACGAGAGGAATTCGGAGCGCGTTCGTGCGTCCTCTTTGAAAACACCGAGCAAGCACGACGTTTTCATCACCGAGTTTTGTTTTTCAACGCCGCGCATCATCATGCAAAGGTGTTTCGCTTCCACCACCACCGCTACGCCCGAGGGTTCGAGACATCGCATGAGCGACTCAGCAATTTGTGTGGTGAGATTTTCCTGGATCTGCAAGCGACGCGCAAAGACATCGACAATGCGCGCGACTTTGGAAAGGCCAATCACTTTCCCGTTGGGAATGTAGGCGACGTGCACCCGACCAATGAATGGAAGCAGATGATGCTCGCACAGCGAATAAAGCTCAATGTCCTTGACCAGAATGATCTCGCTCGCGTCGGATTCGAAAACAGCATCGTTGATGATTGCGTTGAGGTCCTGGCGATAACCCTGCGTGAGAAATTCCAATGCGCGCGCCGCGCGGTCCGGCGTGCGTCGCAGACCTTCGCGATCCAGGTCCTCGCCAACGCATTCCAGCAACTCGCGATATGCATCTGCAAGTCGGGCAAGACTCTTTTCCTGAAGGCGATTGCTTTCACGCGTGAATCGTTCTTCGAGATCAAGATCGGAATTGCGGCGTTGAATCATGGCTTGTGTCGAGAGCAGCTTAGCATCAAGGAGCAGCGGTCTCCACTCCGCCGCATCGTGGCGCAGGGATCCTGCCTGTGGGGCAACCGGGCGTCTCGCCTGGTTGAGAGTTTTTCTCGGCAGGCAAGATGCCTGCCGGCCCCATAGCGAAGATGGCTGTCCTACTATTCGAGCCAACTCTGTGGATATTTCGGATCGTCAAGCGCCAGCGAGTCCTCTGTAAGCTCGAGTGTGTGTTGAGTATCGAACATCACCGCGAGCTCTTCGGTGCGCGTTGCGCTCTTGCTCGCCATGATCGTGCCCGGGTGTGGGCCGTGCGGGATCCCGCGCGGATGCAACGTAATTGAACCGCTCTCAATCCCGCGACGCGAACCGAAATTCCCGCGAACATAAAAAAGAACTTCGTCAGCTTCTACGTTGTCGTGCACCCACGGAATTTTCACGGCCTCAGGATGCGTATCGAGCATTCGCGGAGCAAACGTGCACACCACATAACCGCGAATCTCAAACGTCTGATGAATCGGCGGCGGTTGATGAAGAGTGCCGGTGATCGGTTCAAAATCCTGCGCGTTAAACGTAAACGGATAGAGATAGCCATCCCACCCAACAGCATCGAAGGGATGATGAGCCAGCGTCACGCGCGTGAGCCGCGCTCCGTCTTTTACCAGAACATCGACATCTTCCTCTTTGTTGATCGTAATTATCTCGCAAGGAGCGTGAAGATCGCGCTCCGAATAGGGCGCGCCCATTTTGATTTGGCCCTCATGATTTAAGTAGCGTTGCGGAATCCGAACGGGGCCGACTGATTCGAGAATGAGATAATCTTCCTCTTCAACCTTGTCCGGCACAAGCCGATACGTGATGCCGCGCGGAATGACAATGTAATCTTCAGCGCGATAAGGCAGCTTGCCGAAAACAGATTCCATCACGCCACTGCCGTGAAAAACGAAAATAATCTCATCCGCGCCGCCGTTTTTATAATATTCAAATTTATCGTAGGCCTTTGCCGGTCTCGCTCGATAGGCAATCACATCCTGATTAAACAACATCGGGACGCGCCCGGTGTAGAGATCGCCGCGCCGCGGAATATTGGCCGTCTTCAAGTGATGATGCCGTAACGGACTGTCAGTCACTTTTTTCGGTTCCCAATTCTTGATCAACTCGACGTTGCGAACACGCGTGGGCGGCCGCAGGTGATACATGATCGAGTACGCTTCATCGAAACCTTGTGTGGTAAACACGTGCTCATAAGCGATGCCTTCGTTTTTGTAAGTCGGCCCCTGCCCATTCCGATGAAACCAGATGTGATGCTTCCTCGGGATTTCTCCCAGTTTTTGGTAATACGGCATTCTCGAATCCTCCTTGTTGAAAAAATTTGATTAACTCCTCACCCTCCCCCTCTCCTCTTTCGAAGAGGAGAGGCGACCAGCTTGTTCCTCGGCAATGTCATGAACGTACACTCCGCCTTCCGCCTCTCCCTTCTTAAGGGAGAGGATGGAGGTGAGGGTTGACCTGTGCCGAGCTTTCATCTGCTACAAATTACCTCGCGCTGCCTGTTCGCGCTCGATGGCTTCGAACAGCGCTTTGAAATTGCCTTTGCCGAAACTCTTCGCGCCTTTGCGCTGGATGATCTCAAAAAAGAGCGTCGGCCGGTCCTCGACCGGTTTGGTAAAGATTTGCAGCAGATAACCTTCGTCGTCGCGATCAACCAGAATGCCGAGCTGTTTCAGTGCGTTCAGTTCTTCGTCAATATGCCCAACACGATCGAGCAACGTGTCGTAGTAAGTCGAAGGGACTCTCAGGAACTCGAGCCCGCGCTGCTGCAGTGCTGTGACCGTCTCGATGATGTTGTTCGTGGCCATCGCAATGTGCTGCACACCTTCGCCATCGTAAAACTCGAGGTATTCCTCCACCTGCGATTTCTTTTTGCCTTCGGCCGGCTCGTTGATCGGAAATTTGACGAAGCCGTTTCCGTTGCTCATCACCTTGCTCATCAAGGCGGAGTATTCAGTGGAAATATCTTTGTCATCGAACGTGAGGATGTTACGGAATCCCATTACGTCTTCGTAAAATTTTACCCACGGGTTCATCTGGTTCCACCCGACGTTGCCGACGCAATGATCGACATGCTGCAATCCCGTTTCCGGCGCGCGGAACGACGGATCCCATCTCACAAAACCCGGCATGAACGGCCCGGTGTAAAAATCGCGCTCGACAAACACATGCACGACTTCGCCGTAAGTGTGGATGCCGCTAAGGACGATTTTGCCATGCTCGTCCTTTAGTGTTTTCGGTTCCATGTGACTTTTGCCGCCGCGCTTGGTGGTTTCTTTCCAGGCGGAAGTTGCGTCTTTCACTTTTAACGCGATCACTTTCACGCCGTCGCCATGTTTATGAATGTGATCGGCGATAGGATGACTCGCCCGAAGCGGTGTCGTCAGAACAAACGTGATCTTGTTCTGCCGGACCACATAACTGGCGCGATCCCGCACGCCGGTTTCCGGTCCGCTGTAGGCCACCGGCTGAAAACCGAGCGCGCTCTTATAAAAGTGCGCTGCCTGTTTCGCGTTGCCGACATGAAATTCAATATGATCTGTGCCTTCGAGCGGCAAAAAATCTTCCTCTACCGCCGGGGGACTCTTCTTTTTTGGAGCAGCAATTGTCGTTGGCATAATGACCTCCTAAATCTCTGGCGCGCAGAACGCGCTCCTAAAATATAAGATCGACCGTCGGCTATCGCAAGGCTACGGCGGGCAGAGACGAGCCTCACAGCCGACGCAACGTGAGCGCGCGCGATGCTTCAGCAAACACGATTCACGCAAACCATCCCTGTTGCTCCGCTATAAGCGCGATGCATAATTGATTTGGACGCGACATCGATGCCAAAAAACTCTCTCTCCCATCATCTTGCTGCTCTTTGGTTCGCTGATATCGCCGGCTACAGCGCGCGTGTCGTGGAGGATGAACGTGGCGCACTGCAGCTGGTCGAAATCTTGCAAGGCCTCTCTCGCAGTACTGTTCAGCTCTACGAAGGTCGGGTCGTCAAATTCCTCGGTGATGCGGTTCTCGCCGAATTTCCAAGCACAGAAATGGCTGTGCGCGCAGCGGCTGTGCTGAGCAAAGAATACGCTAAACAGTCGGCCAAGAGCGGTCGCGCGCACGATCTGCGCATCGGCGTTCATCTTGGCGATGTTGCCGTGGACGCAGATGGGGATCTCTACGGCGATGGAGTGAATGCGGCGGCGCGAATCGAAGCAGCGGTCGATCCCGGCCAGGTCGTCATTAGCGAGGACGTCTGGCGTCAAATCCGGGGGCGCGAAGGATTCCGTTTCGAACGGTTGGGTAATCGGAGTCTTAAGGGCGTAGGTTCAATTGATCTCTACGTCGTCACTCTGGACGAAGCTCTGGCGACGACGTCGGTTTCGAACGCGGAAGAAAAGAGCCAGCGTAGCAAGCAAAGGAAAGAAAAGATTCGCTCGATCGCGGTTTTGCCATTTGCCGATCTAAGCGCGGAACACGATCAGGAACACTTCAGTGATGGTGTCGCAGAGGAAATCCTCAACGCCCTCAGCAAGGTGGGCGGTCTCCACGTTCCGGCCAGAACATCCTGTTTCGCGTTTCGCGGAGCCACCCTGGACGCGCGCGAGATTGGCAAGCGTCTCGGGGTCGAGACGCTTCTCGATGGTAGCATCCGAAAAGCTGGAAAGCGTGTCCGGATCAGCGTGCAACTCGTTGATGCGAGTAACGGCTACCAGCTCTGGTTGGAACGCTTCGATCGCGAGATTGAAGATATCTTTGCAATCCAGGACGAGATCGCCCGAAGCGTTCTAGAATCGTTAGGTCTGGCGCTCACTGAACGCGAAGAATTTCGCTTCCTGAAACCCACCACGACCAACATCGAAGCATACGAAGCTTATCTTCGCGGACGTAAGCTTTATCATAAATGGACGCGTCAAAGCGTGGAGTTCGCGCGACAGATGTTCGAGCGCGCGGTCAGGATCGATGCTGGTTTTGCAGCCGCCTGGGCGGGCTTGGCCAACGCTCATGTCGATCTCTTTCGGTGGGGACGGAATCCGCGAGATTTGGAAGAGGCGCAGCGCGCGAGCGAGCATGCATTGAAACTCAATCCAAATTCAGCAGAAGCCCATGTTTCCGCCGGCCAGGCTCTCGCCATTCAGCGACGGTTTGCGGAGGCGGCAATTGCATTTGAACGGGCGATCGAAGAGGACCCAACTCTTTTTGAAGCGTATTACCTTTACGGTCGAGTGCTGTTTGAAAGCGGTGATACCGAGAAATCCGCAAAGCTGTTTGAAAAGGCGCGACATGTGCGACCGGACGATTACCAGTCACAGTGCTTGCTGGGATTGGCATTAACTCAGTTGGGACGGCTGGAGGAGGCTCGTCACACCGACCAAGTCGCAGTCGAGTCGATCGAAAAATATCTTGAGCTCAATCCTGACGAAGCGCGGGCATACAGCCTGGGAGCTAATTCGGCGATGAGGCTGGGAGACAAGGTCCTTTCGAAACGATGGTCCGAGCAGGCGATAGAACTCGCGCCAAACGATCCATTGGTCCTATACAATGCCGCATGTAATTTGGCACTGCTTGGCGAAAGTGAACACGCTCTCGATGGGCTCGAGCGTGCCCTCGAAGCAGGTGTTTCTGTAGGAGACTGGATTCAACACGACCCGGATTTCAAGAGCCTCCGGAGTCACCCACGGTTTCAAGCGATCGTGAAGCGGATCGCGCCTACATAACATCTGTACCTCAATTACTGATCGTGAGCCCGTCACAAAGCTGCGTGGCACAGGAATCTTTGTCCGCCACGGGACAGGACTCGCTGCCGCGAGCCTGTGAGGCGGGAGGAGGCTGGCCTGCCGAATCGGGCTGTTGGACATACAGCCATATGGTCAGTATGGTTTGCCATATGAAGACGACTCTAAACATCGACGATACCGTGATGGCACGACTCCGCGAGGAAGCCGTGCGCCAGCGCAAAACCATGTCAGAGCTCGTCGAGGCGGCCTTGCGCCTTCTGTTTCACTCCGCGAAGCGGTCAAAGAAAAAGAAACTGCGCCCCCTGCCGACCTTTCATGGAGGAAAACCGCGTGTGGACATTGCCGATCGCAACGCGCTCTACGACTTCATGGAGGGTCGGCGCTGAATGTTGGTCGTTGACACCAACGTCCTTATTGCTGCCGCCAACCGAGACGTTGACTTCCATGAAGCCTGTCGGCGAGCTGTTGAGCAGTGCCGAATTCGCACTTCACCATGGTACTTATCGTGGCCGATCTGTTACGAATTCCTGCGCGTTTGCACCCATCCAAATGTGCTGCCGAGACCATGGTCGTTGCGGTCTGCTTGGAATTTTATTGAAAGCGTTCTGGTTTCACCAAGCGCTGGTGTGCTGCTACCAACTGATCACCACAGTGAATTGCTAATACAGGTGATTACTGAAACCCCTCACCTGGCCGGGAACATCTTGCACGATGTCCACACAGCCGTGCTCATGCGCGAACATGGCATCCGCGAGATCTATACTCGTGACAGCGACTTCCATCGTTTTCCTTTTTTAAAGGTGATCGATCCCGTCGCTCGCTAATCTCTAGCAGCGCGAAAAAATAATCACTGCTATTTGCTGATAGTCGTGCGACGCTACAACTGCGGCGGCAGGTGAATGGTTGCGATCATGCAACGAGCGCTTCCGCCACCAAGTTCAATCGTAGGGAGTTCAAGCGGCAGAAGCCGCGCGTAGCGGGTCAATGTTCCGCGTTGTTCCCCCGTCAATGCTTTAGCTGCGCGGCTGGAAAGCACCAGTAGCTTCTCGCCACGCCTGTTCTGTAGTTCAATAGCATTGCCGGTGAAGTTCGCTATCTGATCTGCCGATAGCTCGATGATCTCTTTTCCGGTCTTCTCCAAATGCGCACGCACCTGTTGCCGCTCGGCTTTGTTCGGAATCGTCTCCAGACCAACCATCGCAAAGGCCGTGCCGATACACATTATCACGTTGGTATGATAGATCGGCTGACCATTGGAACCGATGCTGGTGAAAGTGACCGGCTCGTAGCTGAAATCGTCGGCAAAGCGTTGGATCATTTTCGGATTCGAGCGATTTGAGAGCGAGACGTACGCAAATCTATTCAGGTGATCGAACACAAGACTGCCTGTGCCTTCCAGGTAGCAACCTTCATCCTCGAACGGCGAGTAATCGATCACCTCGATGATCCAATAGTGGTTGCGTAGTTCCTCGATGATGTCCTGCCGACGCTCGCGTCGCCGCAGATTTGAATACATCGGGAAAAGGGCGATGCGCCCATCGTGATGCGTCGAGATCCAGTTGTTGGGGAAAACCGCGTCTGGCTTTTCCGGCTCAGCTGTGTCTTCAAAGACGTGCACGTTTACCCCGGCCGTGCGCAGCGTTTGCACGGCTGCGTCGAATTCGTTTCTCGCGACTAGCGTCAACGCATCTAAGTCGCGATTGGCATCACGTTGGAACGCATTATCTGCGGCCGTTTCCGGATTGGGATAAAACCGACCGGGGCGGATCATCAGCACCGAATCGGTGCTTTGCGTGTGCGAAGCACTTTGCGTCATTGACAACTGTATACTATCCCACTCGCCTTGATTCCGCACCTGGGTGGAATGCCTCCAACCGGCTCTCTCGACTCCGCTACGCTCCGTCGGGGATAACGATTTTCACGGATATTTGATGTTCGACGTTTGATGTCTGATTTTTAATCCTCGCCTCAATCCTCTCAACGCTCCGCCCGGTCGCGATCCCAAGGGAGAGGCGGACGCGCTGGTCTGAGTCGCGACGAAGCGCGGGTAGCCCTTACCTCTCCTCCTCGAATGAGGAGAGGACGAAGGTGAGGAGTCGACGTACGACAACTCAGTCGCCGAATGAAATGTCTACGTCACGCGCGGTCTGGACAATTTCGCCGTTCGGCGGGACCAGCTTTAGGCGATTGACCGCTTCTGCGATTGGGACGTGTCGAACCTGATAATTGTGATAGCTCACCATCGAACCGAAGTGCCCTTCGTTTGCCAATTGCACCGCTTTAACTCCAAACCGCGTAGCAAGAATTCGGTCCAAGGTTGTTGGTGCGCCCCCGCGCTGCAGATGGCCTAGCACGCAACAGCGCGTCTCTTTTCCCGTACGTTTCGCAATTTCGCGCGCGACGATGTCGCCAATCCCTCCAAGCCGAAACTCGCCTGCCTCTACGTCGCGCTTCACTTGCTCGCCATGTTTCGGTCGTGCGCCTTCCGCCACGACCACGACCGTTCCCAAACAACCAGCAGCCTCGCGTGCCTTAATCACGCCGGCGATCTTGTCGTAATCGAACGGAATTTCCGGAATCAAAATGATATCCGCGCCACCGGCAATACCGCCGTGCAGCGCGATCCAGCCGGCGTGGCGTCCCATTACTTCAACCACCATCACTCGACGGTGACTGGTGGCGGTAGTGTGCAGCCGGTCGAGCCCGTCGACCACGACATCAACGGCGGAATCGAATCCGAACGTCGTGGCTGTGGCTTCAAGATCGTTGTCGATGGTTTTGGGGACGCCGATGCAATTGATGCCAGCCTCCTGCAATTGCTGCGCCGTCACCAAAGAGCCGTCACCTCCTACGATGATCAACGCTTTGACCTGAAGCTCGCCAGGATTTTTTTTGCGTCTTCGATCACATGTGCAGGCACAACGGTGCGATCACCGGCCCCGGTTTTCGCCACAAAATGGCCGCGATTCGTCGTGCCGATGATGGTGCCACCCAGCGCCATGATTCCATCAATGCTCTTACGGTCGAGGATGACGTGATTACCGGGCGGAAGCAGCCCTTCAAATCCGGCGCGAAAACCAACGACGTCCCAGCCGAGCTTGTCCGCGGCGAGCACAACTCCACGCAACACCGCGTTTAGTCCAGGACAATCGCCACCGCTGGTCAAAACACCAATCCGCGGCTTCATTTTCGCAATTGCACTATCAGAGCATTTTTTTGGGATCGGCCAGACGACCGGCAGCTGCCCATTGGTCGTACAGCTGCCAGCCGCGTTGCAGCAGGGCTGTGCCTTCGCCGAACCGATTCGAGCTGCCGAGGAGTACTACCATTAAATGACGTGGATACACGGTCTCCTGCTGGCCCTGGCGAACCACTTCCGACTCA
>Ga0066665_10001709_pt1 | contig 10421 bp, 8 predicted proteins | sample GraSoiAngelo_114_FD_75175 | JGI IMG/M metagenome (GOLD analysis project Ga0066665, IMG submission 75175) | Grasslands soil microbial communities from the Angelo Coastal Reserve, California, USA - 14_0903_13_40cm | ecosystem: Environmental > Terrestrial > Soil > Grasslands | place: USA...
CCGCACAGGCGGGCGCGTGCCGCCGCGATCGCGCCGCTCGTCCCGCCCGTGGCCGCGCTCGAGGCCGGCGCACAGGCGCTGATCATGGCGCAGCCGGATATCGAAGCGCTCACGGCGCAGGCGCCTGTGCTTGCGATGGCGGCGAGCGATCTGCAGATGGCCGCGTACTCACTGACCGTGGCCCCCGTTGCGTTCGCGGCGCCGGTGGCGTTTGCCGCGCCAGTCTTCTACTGGGACGGCGATGACGACGAAGAGGTCAGCGAGCCCAAGTGGCCGGACCAGTCGCAGGCCGATGTGGCGGATTCGCTCTATCGCGCTGCGCGGCAGGCGCTCAATAGCAACCAGTACTCGCGCGCCGCGGAGCTCTTCGGCAGCATCCGCGATCGCTACCCGCGCTCGACGTACGTTCCCGACACCTACTACTGGCAGGCGTTCGCGCTGTATCGGGCGGGCTCCGACGACAATCTGCGCGCCGCACGGACCGCGCTCCGCGCACAGGCCGACCGCTATCCGAAGGCCACGACGAGCCGCGATGCCCGCGTGCTGCTGCGCCGGGTCCAGGGGGAGTTGGCTCGCCGCGGCGATTCCGATGCGGCCGAAGACATTTCGCGCGAGGCCGAAACCGCAGCGCCCACCGTCGCGACGACCCCCGGAGCGCCGGGGGCCGCAATGGCTCCGGTAGGTCCCACGACAGCCATCGCCGCCCCGAGCGGGCGGCGAGGCGGGCGCAGCGCGTCCTGCGATGACGACGACGACGATATGCGTCTCGCGGCGCTGAACGCCGTGCTCCAGATGGACCCGGACCGTGCCGTTCCCCTGCTCAAGTCAGTGCTCGCGCGGCGTGACGAAGGCTCGACGTGCTTGCGGCGCAAGGCGGTGTTCCTCCTGTCGCAGAAGCGCACCGACGAGACGGCGCGAATTCTGCTCGACATTGTCCGCAACGATCCCGATCAGGAAGTGCGCGAGCAGGCGGTGTTCTGGCTGTCGCAAGTGCCGGGGGATGAAACCGTTGCCGCGCTCGACTCGATCCTGCGCGATCCCAAGACCCCTCCCGAGATCCAGGAAAAAGCGATCTTCGCGCTGTCGCAGCATCGCAGCGCCCGCGCGGGCGCAGTTCTCCGGGATTTCGCGGCGCGTCGTGATGTCAACATCGATCTGCGGGAGAAGGCGATCTTCTGGATCGGGCAGAGTCGGTCGCCCGAAAATGCGCAGTTCCTCAAGGATTTGTATGCCAAAGTGGAGAACGACGATCTCAAGGACAAGATCATCTTCTCCCTCTCGCAAATGGGCGGCGCCGACAATTACCGCTGGCTGATGGATATCGCGTTGAACCCGAAAGAAGACATCGAAATCCGCAAGAAGGCGCTGTTCTGGGCGGGACAGGGACACAACGTCGATGTCGCGGATCTGGTCAAGCTGTACGACAGCATGAGCGATCGGGAAATGAAGGACCAGCTGATCTTCGTGTACTCCCAGCGGCGGGAAGACGCCGCGCTCGACAAACTGTTCGACATCGGGAAGAACGATCCCGACCGTGAGCTCCGCAAAAAGGCGATCTTCTGGATCGGCCAGTCGCGGAGCCCGCGCGCGTCGAAATACCTCCAGGACCTGATCAACCAATGAAAACACGTGCGTGGTGCGTCGTGCGTGGTGCGTGGTTGCTCGTGCTAGCGAGCAGCGCAGCCGCACAGACTGTGGAGCAGCGCGTCGCGAAGGCTCCAGATGGGAGCGTACGGTTCAGTTTCGCGGCTAGACCGGGCGTGTACGGTAACGGCCGCAACATGATCAGCTGGGATTGCGACAAGGGGAATTGCCACAACCGCCAGGTCGACGGGAATTGGGACGACCACGACGACTGGGATGCGCCGTGCGACTCGGGCCCGGTCCGCGTGGCGCTGACGAAGAGCAGCGGCCGGATCACCGATCTGCGGGTCTACGTCGGTGGCGAATGGCGGCCCAACACCACCGCCACGGACCTCGGCACGGTCGGCACGAAGGACGCCGCGAGCTATCTGCTCGCCCTCGCGTTGAAGGATGAGAGCCGAGCGTCGGAAAAGGCGATCTTCCCTGCAGTGTTGGCCGATAGCGTCACGATCTGGCCCGACCTCCTCAAGGTCGCGAAGGCGGACAACGTGTCGCGGAAGGTGCGGCGCTCGGCCGTCTTCTGGCTGGGGCAGGCGGCCGGCGATGCCGCGACGCGCGGGCTGACCGACCTGGTCGATGACGGCAATGCGGATCACGAGGTGCGCGAGAGCGCGGTATTTGCCTTGTCGCAGCGACCGCGCGACGAAGGGGTGCCGGCGCTTATCCGCATCGCCAAGGAGAACAAGGACCCCGACCTGCGGCGCAAGGCGATCTTCTGGCTGGGGCAGTCGGACGATCCCCGCGCGCTCTCGTTGTTTGAGGAGTTGCTGACCAGGCCCTGAGTATCTTGTGGCATGCCCTTCTGGACCGGACGGCGTGCCCTTGGCGGAATCCTCCTAGCAGTCGTCCTGCTCGCCCTCGGCTGGGCGGCGGTGGTCGTGACGGTCGCGATCCAGGCCGCGCATGACGAGGCCACCGGCGCCGACGCCATCGTGGTGCTCGGTGCCGCGCAGTACAACGGCCGGCCTTCCCCCGTTTTTCGCGCCCGACTCGATCACGCCGCGACACTCTACCAGCGCGGCCTGGCGCCGACGGTGCTGGTCACGGGAGGCGTCGGCGTCCGCGACTCGCTCAATGAAGCCAACGTCGGGCGCGACTATCTCGTCCGACTCGGCATCCCTGACAACGCAGTGCTTCCCCTCGTCGGCGGACACGACACCTTCACATCGATCGATCAGGTCAAGCGCTGGTTCGATGGCCGAGAGAGCCGCCGCGTCCTGCTGGTCAGCGACGGCTTTCACATGCTGCGGTTGCAGATCATTGCGAGACGCCTCGGGCTGACGCCCTACACCTCGCCGGCGGCAGGCTCGCCCATTCATGCCAACGTGCGGCGTAACGCCGGGTACCTGTTCGCCGAAGGGTTCAAGGTGCCCTACACGTGGCTGTTCCAGCGCTGAACCACCCCAAGGGACACTGTGAAACTCGAGCGTAAACGAATCCACACCGGACGGGTCATAAACTTGGACGCGGACACGGTGCGCTTTCCCGATGGCTCCACGGGAGAGCTCGAGATCATCCGCCACCCGGGTGCCGCCGCCGTGGTGCCGTTTGCGTCGGATCCGCGTGGTGACGATCCGATTGTCCTGCTGATTCAACAGTACCGGTACGCCACCAATGGGACGCTGATCGAAATCCCGGCGGGTCGGCTGAATCCTGGAGAGGATCCGCGGGTATGTGCTCAACGGGAGTTGCTCGAAGAGGCAGGTGTGAAAGCCGGGCGGGTCGAACGTCTTACTACTATATGGACGACGCCTGGATTCACGGACGAGCGCATTCACCTTTTTTGGGCAGCCGACCTGACTGCGGGCAAACACGCCCGCGAGCCGGACGAATTCATCGAAGTGGTGCAAAAGCCGCTCTCGGAGGCGCTCGAGCTCATCCGCAGCGGCGTGATTTCAGACGCAAAAACCGCATTGGCGCTGCTTTTTGTGGCTGGTTTCGTTCTGGCGCATTAGTCCGCTCCGTCCTTCGGATCTAGATCAAATGTGGAATTGCGTCGTCCCCAGGCTGGGACAATATTCCCCTTTCGCAGCCCGCTGCGAATCGCAACTGGTTACCCTGTAAGGAGTTACTCCCCTAGCCTGGGAGGCACAGTTTGTGCCAAGTCCTCATAAGGCGAATCAGCGCAGGGTTTTCCGTGTTCCCGTTCGAAACGCAAGGGTAGCTATGCGGACCACACTCAAGCGTCCCACCCCCGCCGTCGACCCCCAGCGCGCGCTGCAGCGTGAATGGCTGCACGAGCTGGATGATGGACAGGTCGTCATGCGCCACCTCGCCGGTGAGCCGCAGGCGTTCGGCACCCTGGTGGACCGCTACCAGACTCGGCTCCTCAATTTCGTAAACCGGACGATCGGCGACCGCGAGCGTGCTGAGGATCTCGTGCAGGAAGTGTTTATCCGGGTCTTCCGCCATCTCCACCGCTTCGATCAGACCAAGAAGTTCTCGACGTGGATCTACACGATCGCGTCGAACCTCGCGAAAAACGAGCTGCGCAACCGCAGCCGTAACCCCCTGGTGCTGTTCCAGACCATCAAGAAAAACTGGGAAGCGGATCATCGGCCGCTGCAGTTCGAGGACACCACGGCGCGGCCCGACGATCTGTATCGCAAGCGGTTCCTGAAAGACGCCGTGGACCAGTGCGTCCAGCGGCTGCCGGAGCACCACCGTGAGGTATTCGTGCTGCGGGAGCTCGAAGGGAAGAGCTACCAGGAGATCGCCGAAATCACCGGGTGCAATCTGGGGACCGTGAAGAGCCGGCTGAATCGGGCTCGCAACAGCTTCGCCCAGCTCATCGGCCCCGTCCTCGTTTAGCTACAACTTGACCTGTTTCCACCCCGGTCGCGGAACACTCCGTGGCCGGCGTGGTACATTTCTCCCATGCTTTGCAGGGAGTTTCTCGAGCGGCATAGCGAATTCCGGGACGGGTTAATCACGTCCTCCTGGGAGCTGCGTCGCTTTGCACGACACCTGGCCCACTGCTCAACGTGTCGTCGCTACGACGCCACGATTCATGAGGCGATCAACGCGTTGCACGCCGCTTCGCCCATTTCCCCATCACCGGATTTTCGCCAACGCCTCGACGCCCGCATCGCGGTCGAGCGCCGGCGAGTTCCCCGGCTGCCCGCACAGGCTCGTGTGTCGGCAACGATGCTCCTGATCGCTGCGGTTGCGCTCTTTGTCGTCGAGCTCGCCCAACGGCCGCAGATCGTGCGCGCGCCGCTCTTGCCGCCGGTCGCGTTTCCAAACCCAGTGGCCAGCGCCGGGCTGCCGTTCGTCTCATTCCAGGACCCCCGCGCTCGTGTCGTCAGCGGGAATCCGTATCCGTACGGCACCACGTTCTTCCAACCTGCATCGGCGTCGCGCTAAAGCAGCTGTTCGGCTAACTTCGCTGGATGGCGGCGGTCACCCTCGATGCACTCCTTCGCGGTCTAAAGAAGGGCGCTCCCCTCCCCGAACTCGTCTATCTGCTGCACGGTGACGAAGATGTTCTCAAGGACGAGGCGATCCGCGCCCTTGTGGACCGGACCGTGGGGTCCAGCCGGGACTTCAATCTCGACGTTCGGTTCGCCCCCGATCTGACGCCCGAAGCGTTTCACGCCCTGGTGAATACACCACCGATGCTGGCCGAGCGGCGCGCCGTGGTGATTCGCGGCGTGGAACAGCTCGGCAAGCGCAAGACCAAGTTGCGCGACGAGGTGGTGCGGTACCTGGCATCGCCCAATCCGACCACATTGCTTGTGCTCGTCGTCGCAGCGGGCGAGGAGCCCGATGCCGATTTTGTCCGGGCATCGACCTCCGTGGCATTGGACGCGCTTGCAGCGGAGCGCGTGCCGCGCTGGGTGCAGCACCACGCGTCGACGTTGGCGCTCACCCTGGCTGCGGACGCCACCGAGCTCCTTCTCAAGGCGGTGGGCAACGATCTGAGTACGCTCAGCCGCGAGCTCGAGAAGCTGGCATCGCTGACCGCTGGAGCCGGCGGTCGCCTGGTAACGGCCGATGATGTGTCCAACCTGGTGGGTGTGCGTCGCGACGAAACGGTATTCGATTTCGTGGAAGCGGCGCTGGAGCGTCGAGTGGCGCGCGCGGCCCAGCTCGTCGAGCCCGTGCTCGAGCAGGCGGGAATGAGCGGCGTCAAAATCTTGTCTCTGCTGGGAACCCACTTGGTGGGGACCGCGCTGGCGCGGGCCGAGCGCGATCGGGGAGTCCATCCGGCGCGCTTGCCGGACACGATCTACCGGCAGATGCAGAGCGTCCGTCCGTATGGTATGCGCAGCTATAAAGAGGAAGCTGCTCGCTGGACCGCGTGGAGCGGACTCTGGACCACCCGTGAGCTGGGCCGGGCCCTCCGCGCCGCGCTCGCGGCCGATAACGCATTGAAGACGGCAACCGTGAGCGACGACCGAGGGATCATCACGCAATTGGTCCTGGGATTCGCGAAGCTGAATCGGGAGGCGGCTTGAAACTCGGAATGATGGAACGATGGAATGTAGGAGTGTTTGTCGTACTTCTTTCCATCATTCCAACATTCCCTCTTTCCGCCCAGACAGACGCTCGCCTCATCGAAGCGCTCCGTTTGGCGCAGTCGGGCCAGGTCGATTCCGGCCGCGCCATCGTGCGCCGGTTGCTCGCGACGCTCTCGCCCGGCGATTCGGTGTTTCCGCAAGCACTCCTCGCGGCCGCGAAGATGGCGCCGGATGCGCCGACGGTGGCCTCCAATCTCAATCGCATCGTCGTGGAATACGGCGCCGGTCCGTGGGCCGATGACGCGCTCCTGCTGCTCACGCAGCTCTACTTCGCCCAACACGATCCCGCGCAAACCGTCCAGGCCGCCGAACGATTGAATCGTGATTACCCGGACTCGCCGCTGCGGCCGCGCGCGAGCTTCTACGGTGGCCGCGCGTACTTCGAGCTGAAAAACGAGGCGCGCGGGTGTGAGCTGATCCGGCAAGCGCAGGACGGCGCGGGTGACGACGTCGAATTCAAGAATCAGGTCAGCTTCTACGCGGCGCGCTGCAGCCCTCCGGCGACTGCGACAACGACCAACACAACGACGGCGCCACCTACTGATACCGGCGCGAAGGTTCAGCCTCCGGCGGCGTCACGCGCCTACGCGGTGCAGGTGCTCGCCGTGAAGAGTGCCGCGCAAGTCGATGACATGCTCACGCGCCTGAAGGTGATGGGGTTCGAAGCGCGCGTCGTGCGGGATTCGACCGGCTTCTTCAAAGTCCGCGTCGGCCGCTACGCCACGCGCGAGGAAGCGCAGCGCGCGCAGACACGCCTGAAGCAAAGGGTCGGCGGGCAGCCCTTCGTGGTGGATGAGCCGTGACAGCAGTGACCGAAACGCCACTGATGCAGCAGTATCGTGACATCAAAGCCCGTCACCCGCAGACCATCCTGTTTTTTCGGATGGGCGACTTCTACGAGATGTTCGAGGACGATGCCAAGCTCGCCGCGCGCGAGCTGGGGCTGACGCTTACCTCGCGGAATAACGGCGCCGCAGCAGAAATCCCACTCGCAGGCGTCCCCGTGAGGGCCGCCACGGAGTACCTGCGGCGGCTGATCGCCAAGGGCCACCGCGTCGCGATCTGTGAGCAGATCGAAGATCCCAAACTGGCCAAGGGCGTTGTCCGCAGAGCGGTGGTCGAGACGGTCACGCCCGGCACGGTGCTGACCGACGACTGGCTCGTGAGGAATCGCAATAACTACGTTGTGGCGGTGGATCCCCGCGGCACAGTCGCGGGGCTCGCTACCCTCGATATCACCACCGGCGAGCTGATTCTCGAAGTCGTACCCACTGCGGAGATCGACACCGCACTCGCCCGCTACGAGGCGCGAGAGCTCGTGGTGCCCGCGGAAACAGCGGTTACCTCGCCGCGGGCGACGGTCACGGTGCGCGAAGCGTGGGAATTCGACCCCGAGCTCGCGCGTGAAGATCTGACGCGCACGTACGGCATCGCCTCGCTGGATGGGCTGGGCGTTGGTGTCGACGACGGCCCGGCGATCGGCGCCGCCGGCGCGCTGCTGCGCTACGCGCGCGAGCTGAAGCCGGGCGGCCTGCCGCACCTGGCACACCCCACGATCGTGCGGCGCGGCGACGTGCTGCCGCTCGACGAGATGACGCGCCGCAATCTCGAGCTCGTCGAGCCGCTGCGTTCCGGAGGCGGCGCAGACGCCGACGCCGCGACGCTGCTGGGCGTCATCGATCGCACGCTGACCCCGATGGGCGGCCGGTTGCTGCGCCGCTGGCTGTTGGCGCCGCTGGTGGACCCCGCCGCGATCAACGCGCGACTCGACGCCGTCCAGGTGCTCGTCGGCGATGGCCGCGGCCGCGCGCGCCTGCGCGAGGCACTCGACGGGGTGCGCGATCTCGAGCGGCTGGCGGGACGGGCAGCCCTGGGCCGGGCGACGCCGCGCGAGATGGGCGCGCTCCGCGACTCGATCCTGCGGCTGCCAGACGTTGCCGGGGCAGTCGACGGGTTCGACGGCCGCGAGCGCTCTGCCTTGCTCGAAGCGACGGCGCACGAGCTCGACCTGCTCACCGACATCGGCGAGGAGCTGTCGCGCGCGCTCGTCGAACACCCGCCGGCGCAGCTCGATGACGGGGATGCGATCAAACCCGGATATGACCGCGATCTCGACGATCTGAAGGCGACACGCGACGGCGGCAAGCAGTACATCGCCCAGCTGCAGGCGCGCGAGCGGGAGCGCACCGGCATTGCGTCGCTCAAGGTCGGATTCAACAAAGTCTTCGGGTATTACATCGAGGTCACCCACACCCATCGCGACCGCATCCCGCCCGATTACGAGCGGCGCCAGACCCTGACCGGTGCAGAGCGCTACGTCACGCCCGACTTGAAAGAGTACGAAGCCAAAGTCCTCGGCGCCGAGGAGCGCATCGCCGCGCGTGAGGCAGACGTGTTGGACCAGCTGCGGCGGCGCGTCGCGGGCGTCGTCACCCGCGTCCAGACGACGGCAAGTCTCCTGGCTCGGCTCGACGCATGGGCCGCACTGGCCGACGTCGCCGAGCGCGAGCGGTACGTGCGGCCGGAGGTGACGAGCGACTTCGCGCTGCAGCTCGAGGGCAGCCGGCATCCGGTCGTGGAGCGGATGATGGCGCGCGAGGCGTTCATTCCCAACGACGTGACGCTCGACGAGGCGGGCCGCGTCGTGCTGCTCACCGGGCCCAACATGGCCGGAAAGTCCACGCTGCTCCGCCAGGTTGGCCTCTGCGTCGTGCTCGCGCAGATCGGTTCGTTCGTCCCCTGCCGCCGCGCCAGCATCGGCGTCGTCGATCGCCTCTTCACCCGGGTCGGCGCGTCCGACAACCTGGTGCGCGGCCAATCGACGTTCATGGTCGAGATGAGCGAGACCAGCGCGATCCTGCATGCGGCGACCGCGCGCAGCCTGGTGCTGCTCGATGAGATCGGCCGTGGCACGTCGACCTACGACGGCGTGGCGATCGCGTGGGCCGTCACCGAATGCCTGCACAACAGCATCGGATGCAAAACGATCTTTGCGACTCACTATCACGAGCTGACCCAGCTCACCGAGGAGCTCGAGCACGTCCGCAACTTCAATGTCGCGGTGCGTGAGGTCGGCGAGGAAATCGTATTCCTGCACCGGCTCGAGCCGGGCGGCGCCGACCGCTCCTATGGAATTCACGTCGGCCGGCTCGCGGGGCTGCCCGCCCCGGTCGTCACGCGAGCGTGGCAGGTGCTCAAGCTGCTCGAAGCCGGGCATCATGTCGCAAAGCAACCGGCTCCCGCACCACTCGATGCGAGTCAGCTCGGGTTGTTCGGCCAGGCCCCAACCCCGAGCCCTGATCCCCTGCTTCTTGAGCTCGACGGCCTCGACGTCAATTCGCTGTCGCCGCTCGACGCCCTGAATCGGCTCGCGACGTGGCAAAAGCGCCGCAAAGATGGAGGCTACTGACGTGCGATCGCTGTTGCTCGTGGCGTTCGGACTGACGGCCTGCCGCGGCGGATCGCGGCAGCCCGATGGGCAGACGAGCCAAACCGCACCGCCACCCGAGTCGGAAGCGCCGGTCGCGCTCAATCCCGACGCCCCAATCGCGTATCCGGTGGCGTTGTTCGATCGGAAAGTCGAAGGCGACGTGACGCTGCGGCTGTTCGTCGATTCCACCGGCAAGCTCATCCCGGAATCCACGCGTGTTGCGGAACCGAGCGGCTATCCGGCGCTCGACTCAGCCGCGCTCGCCGGCTCGACGGCGCTGCGGTTTGCGCCAGCGAAGCGGCACGGCGTCGCGGTGGCGACCGCGTTCCTGCAGCCCGTGGAATTCCGCCAGGTGGGTACGACGCGCACGGGCACCGTGACGCTGCCACCGACCCTCGCGCCGACGCCGCCCCCCGCGCCACCCGCGAGACCCAGACCCCGTCCGCCGGTCGTCCAGCCCGACACCACGCGGGCAGATACGACTCGGGTTCGCCCCGCGCCAGCCGATACCACCCATCCACCTGCGGATACCACCAAGGCGCGCCCGGACACGAGTGCCACAGCACATTAAGCCGTACGCCAACGTCCTCGAGACGATCGGCTGGACCCCACTGATCCGGATCAACAAGGTCGCGCGCGGGATCCGCACGCCGGTATTTGCGAAGGCGGAGTTCTTCAATCCCGGTGGGTCGGTCAAGGACCGCATCGGACTGGCGATGATCGAGGCGGCGGAGCGCGCGGGGAAACTCAAGCCCGGCGGTTTGATCGTCGAAGCGACGTCGGGCAATACCGGCGTGGGGTTGGCGCTCGCGGCGGCGGTGAAA
>Ga0066665_10001710_pt1 | contig 10417 bp, 8 predicted proteins | sample GraSoiAngelo_114_FD_75175 | JGI IMG/M metagenome (GOLD analysis project Ga0066665, IMG submission 75175) | Grasslands soil microbial communities from the Angelo Coastal Reserve, California, USA - 14_0903_13_40cm | ecosystem: Environmental > Terrestrial > Soil > Grasslands | place: USA...
CGCGCAGCGGCAGGAGATCGGTCTCGCGGCCGAAGATGACGCGCCCACTCTCGGGCTTGACCCGCCCGGACACGACGTCGAGGAGCGTGGTCTTGCCGGCACCGTTCGGGCCGATCACCACGCGCAGCTCGCGGCGGTCCATGAAGAAGTTCAAGCGGCTCAGCGCCTTGAAGCCGTCGTAGTTCACCGTGACGTCTTCGAGATAGATGATGCTGCCCCTGGCGGCCATGGTTACTTATCCGAGCGCGGAGGCCGGCTCATTGCGTGGGTGGCCTGAGAAGGGTGCGGGGCGTCCAGGATCGCCCGATCAGGCTGCCCTGCGACCACGCGATGGGCGCGGGTCAGCAGGCGGCCCAGGGCGCCGACGACCCCGTCGGGAAAGAACAGGACGGCACCCATGAAGAGCCCGCCGAGGAAAAGGAGCCAGAGGTCCGGGTAGCTCGTGGTGAGCCAGCTCTGGATCCAGTTGACGCCGAAGGCGCCGATGACGGAGCCGTAGAGCGTGCCCCGGCCGCCGGCCGCGACCCACACGACCATCTCGATCGACGGAAGCACGCCGATCTTGGCCGGCGTGATGATGCCGACCTGCGGCGCATAGAGGGCGCCGGCCAGTCCCGCCAGCACCGCCGACACGACGAACACGAAGAGCTTGTACGCCGCCGGCGAGTAGCCGGAGAAGAGCACCCGCGTCTCGCTGTCACGGATGGCGACGAGCACCTTGCCGGCGCGCGTGAGCGTGATCCAGCGACAGAGCAGATACGCGGCGACGAGCGTCAACGCCGTGACCACGTACAGCCCGCGCTGGGTGGAGGGCCGGTGCAGCGGGAAGCTGAAGACCGTCTTGAAATCGGCGAGGCCGTTGGTGCCGCCGAGGTTCATCTCGTTCCGGTTGAACACGAGCCAGGCGCTGAGGGCCAGCGCCTGCGTGATGATCGAGAAGTACACGCCGCGGATCCGGCTCCGGAACGCGAGGTAGCCGAACGCCAGCCCGAAGAGCGCCGGGACGAGGACGATCGCCGCCAGCGTGAAGGCGACGCTCTGGAACGGCCTCCAGAAAAGTGGGAGCGCGGTGACCTGGTTCCACACCATGAAGTCGGGCAAGGCGCTCTGGTAGACGCTCTTCGCGCCGATCTCGAGCATGAGGTGCATGCCCATCGCATACGCCCCGAGGCCGAAGAACACGCCGTGCCCGAGCGAGAGCACGCCCGCGTACCCCCAGAGGAGGTCGAGTCCGAGCGCCAGGATCGCGTAGGTCAGGAACTTGCCGAACAGGTTGAGCGTGAAATTCGAGACCGCGAACGGCGCGTCGGCCGGCAGCGCGTTGCACACCGGCAGGACGACGACCAGCACCACCGCCGCGAGCCCGACCGCGAGCGTCTCACGCCTCGGCATTCCGGCCCCGCGTCGCGAACAGCCCGGCCGGCCGCCGCTGGAGGAACAGAATGACGCCGACGAGGATCGCGACCTTGCCGAACACCGCCCCGAGCGCCGGCTCGATGCCCTTCGTGAGCCCGCCCAGGCCCGCCGCGGCGAGGATCGTCCCGGCGAGCTTCCCCACTCCGCCGGTCACGACCACCATGAACGAGTCGACGATGTAATTCTGCCCGAGCGACGGCCCGACGTTGCCGATCTGGGTGAGCGCGCACCCGGCGAGGCCCGCGAGGCCGGCGCCGAAGGCAAACGTCGTCGCGTCGACCACGCCGGCGCGCACGCCGAGGCACGAGCTCATCGCCCGGTTCTGGGTGACGGCGCGGATCCGGAGCCCCGCGCTGGTGCGGAACAGGAGCCAGTATGTCGCCGCGACCGACACCGTCGCCAGGCCGATGATGAACACGCGATTGTACGGAAGCGTCACCCCGACCATCGCCGGCACGCCCCCCGAGAGCCAGGAGGGCGAGCTCACGTCCACGTTCGCGGCGCCGAACCAGAGCCGCAGCGCCTGCTGGACGATGAGCGACGCGCCCCACGTGAGCAGCAGGGTCTCGAGTGGCCGGCCGTACAAGAACCGGATGACCCCGCGCTCGAGGATCAGCCCCACCGCCGCCGCCACCAGGAAGGAGACGGGCAGCGCGACGGCGAAGTAGAGATCGAAGCGCTCGGGCCAGGCCGCGCGGAACCAGTTCTGCACCACGAACGTCGCGTACGCCCCCAGCGCCATCAGCTCGCCGTGGGCCATGTTGATCACGCCCATGAGGCCGAACACGATCGCCAGGCCGAGCGCCATGAGGAGCAAGATCGAGGCGAGCGAGGCCCCCTGGAAGGCGGTCTCGACGGTCGTCGTCAAGAGGCTCCAGCGCTCGAGCCGTCGGATCGCCTGCCTGGCGGCGTCGCGCTCGGTCGGTGACGCGCCCGGCTCGGCCGCGAGCCGCCCCAGCGCGTCGCGCGCGCTGGCCGAGTGGATCTCGCCGAGCGTGCGCGCCGCCGCGGCGCGCTCCTCACGGCTGCCGTGCGCCAGCCGGATCAGCCCGAGCGCCTCGGTGAGGGCATGGCGGACCCAGCGGTCCGTTTCCTTCTGCAGCGCCGCCTCGACCGTCGCGACGGCAGCGACCTCGGCCTGGTTTCCGAGCTTCACGGCCGCGCCCAGGCGGACGGCTGGATCGGGATCGGCGAGCTGCGCCTTCGTCTCGTCGGCGTCGAGGAACGGCTTGATCACGAGCCGCAGCCGACGGTCGGCCGGCACCTCCTTCAGGTCCGCCAGCGGCACGGTGCCGAGTGGCTCCCGGTCGTACGCGCCGGCGATATCGATCACATCCCGGTCGCCGCGCATGCCCTTCGTGCCGCCGACGACCAGCTCGGTCGCGCCCGCGCGCGCGCGCGCGTAGACGCTACCGCCGCGCAGCGCCTCGAGGAACTGGATCCACTTGGGATCGCGGGTCTGGCCGAGGACGGTGACGGCCGCCTCGCGGCGATCGGCGTCCTCACCGACGAGATCCGCCAGCGCGCGCGTCACCTCGGGGGACCGCGTGGTCGGCGCCGCGTGGCCCGCCGCTCCCGCGGCGAGCCACGCGACCAGCGAAAGGAGAACGACGAGACGGTATCTCACGCCTTCTTCTGATAGGTACCCTGGTGCTTGACCCAGTCGCAGCCCTTGTCCGGGCTCGTGTACTTGCTCCACGGCTCCGGCTCGACGAGGCCCTTGGTGCGGGTCACGATCTTGAACTGGCCGTCCTTCATGATCTCGCCGATCAGCACCGGTCGATAGGTGTGGTGGTTGTACTCGTGCATCTTGATCGTGCCGCTCGGCGCGGCGAACGTCTGGCCGTAGACGGCCTTGCGCACGGCGTCGACGTCGAAGCTCTTGGCCTTCTCCACCGCCTGCTTCCAGATGTAGACCCCGAAGTAGGCCGCCTCCATCGGGTCGTCGGTGACGCGCTTGTCGCCGCCGGGCAGGTTGGCCTTCTTCGCGTACGCCTTGAACGCCTGGACGAACTTCTTGTTGTTCGCGTTCTCCACCGACTGGAAATAGTTCCAGGCGGCGAGGTGGCCGACGAGGGCCGCAGTGTCCATGCCGCGCAGCTCGTCCTCCGCCACGCTGTAGGCCATGATGGGCGCGTTCTCGGAGCGCAGACCCTGGTTGCCGAACTCCTTGTAGAAGGGCACGTTCGAGTCGCCGTTGATGGTCGAGAGCACGCACGCGCTGCCGCCCGAGGCGAACCGTTTGATCTTGCCGACGATCGTCTGGTAGTCCTGGTGGTTGAACGGCGTGTACTCTTCCTCGATGTTGGCCGCGGGCACTCCCTTGGCGAGCAGGAAGGCGCGCAGGATCTTGTTGGCCGTGCGCGGGAACACGTAATCGGTCCCGAGCAGGTAGAACTTCTTATAGGCGCCGCCTTCTTTCGACATGAGGTACTCGGCCCCGGGAATCAGCTGCTGGTTCGGCGTGGCGCCCGTGTAGAAGACGTTCTTCGAGCACTCCTCGCCCTCGTACTGGACCGGGTAGAAGAGCAGGCCGTTGTTGTTCTCGAAGACCGGCAGCACCGACTTCCGGCTGACCGACGTCCAGCAGCCGAAGACCACCGCCACCTTGTCCTGGAGCAGAAGCTGCTTGGCCTTCTCGGCGAAGAGATCCCAGTTCGACGCCGGGTCGACGACGGTGGGCGAGATCTTCTTGCCCATCACGCCGCCCTTGGCGTTGATCTCCTCGACGGCCATCAGCACGACGTCCCGCAGCGATACCTCGCTGATGGCCATCGTGCCCGAGAGCGAGTGCAGGACGCCGATCTTGACCATCTCCTGCGCCCGTACGACGTTGGGGAACCCGAGACCGGCGCCGAGCGCGGCCCCTGCCGCGAGCGAGCCCTTGAGGAAGCCGCGACGTGCGTACTCTGCCATACCGTCTCCTTTCGACTGCGGTGGTTGGTCTCGATCGCGGCGTCGTTGGCGCGTCGTCCGCAGGCGTCTCTGGCCGCGGCGCATGTCTTCGACAGCAAGGGCCGTACCGGAGGGTCTTACGCTGTTTTTACGAGGTCTTACGGTGACGCTGGCGGGTCGACGTGCTCAATGCGTAGGCACATCGGACGCGACTGACTCCGACACGAGCAGCGCCCTCGCGATGTCCACCATCGGGCGGCGGCTGTCCATCGCGGCGCGGCGGAGCCGACGGAATGCCTCCTCCTCGGAGAGCTGGTATCGCGCCATCAGTCGCCCCTTCGCCCGCTCGATGATTTTGCGATCTTTGAGCGACCGCCGTAGCTCGAGAGTCTCGCGGAACCGGGCGACGGCCAGGTCGAGCACGGGGGCCAGCTCCGCCGAGCGGAGTGGTTTGAGCAGAAAGGACATCACGCCGGCGGCGCGCGCCCGATCGACCAGCTCCTGCTTCGTGTGACTCGTGAAGAGCACCACGGGGCAGTCCGCTCCGATCACCTGCCGCGCCGCCTCGACGCCGTCTCCGTCGGGGAGACCGACGGCAAAGACGGCGACATCGGGGCTCGCCCGCCGCACGAGTTCCAGAGCGTCGGCGCAACGCACCGCCTCGCCGACGACCTCGCCCCCCGCCGACCAGATGGCGGCGCGAAGCGACGCGCGCGAGCGCTCGTGATCGTCGAGAATCGCGACCCGCCAGCGTGGAGTGGATTTCGGCCCCTCACCCGTCACGCCCAGCCTTCGTCGCAAGCGCAATGCCAGGCGTGCCTTCAAAGAATCAACCGCTTAGCACTGGATTCCCCGTCACAACATGCTCAGCGACAGGGCATCGCCCGCAACGCTGCCGCTTTCCCAAGCACCGAGTGTTGTTGAAGTCGAACGTCGAGGAGCGCCAGGGGCGCTCCGAGCACAGGGGGCTTGGGGGGCCCTCAAGGCCCCCCATCCGGTCAATCGCTTTGAGTGGTCACCCGCTCCATGAACCGACGCCCAGCTAGATATCGAAGTAGAGCGCGAACTCCCAGGGGTGCGGGCGGAGCCGCACGGCGTCCACCTCGTTCTTCCGCTTGTACTCGATCCACGTCTCGATGACGTCCGGCGTGAACACGTCGCCCTTGAGGAGCCAGTCGTGGGACTTCTCGAGGTTGTCGAGGACGATGCTGAGGTCGCCGGGTAGCTGCTTGATCTTTTTCTGCTCGGCCGGCGGCAGCTCGTAGAGGTCCTTGTCCACCGGCTTGCCGGGGTCGATCTTGTTGGCGATTCCATCGAGGCCAGCCATGAGGCACGCCGAGAACGAGAGGTACGGGTTGCAGGTCGGGTCCGGCGTGCGGAACTCGATGCGCTTGGCGCCCTCCGCCTTCGAGTACATCGGGATGCGGATCGCCGCTGAACGATTGCGCTGGCTGTAGACCAGGTTGATCGGCGCCTCATAACCGGGGACCAGTCGCTTGTAGGAGTTGGTCGAGGGCGCGATCAGCGCGAGCAGCGCCGGCGCGTGCTTGAGGATGCCGCCGATGTAGTAGAGACAGTTCTTGGAGATGTCCGCGTATCCGCCGCGCTCGTAGAAGAGATTCTTGCCGTTCTTCCAGAGAGACTGGTGGGTGTGCATGCCGGAGCCGTTGTCCTGGAAGAGCGGCTTGGGCATGAACGTCGCAGTCTTGCCCCACTTCCGGGCGGTGTTCTTGGCGCAGTACTTGTACCAGAGGACCTTGTCGGCCATCTTGGTCAGCGTGTCGTAGCGCATGTCCACTTCGGTCTGGCCGCCGGTCGCCACCTCGTGGTGGTGCACCTCGATACGGACGCCGACGGACTCGAGCGCCAGCACCATGTCCGACCGGATGTCCTGGAACTTGTCCATGGGCGGCACCGGAAAGTACCCCTGCTTGTAGCGAGGCTTGTAGCCGAGGTTCGGCTGCTCCGGCGTCCCCTCTTTCCCCGTGTTCCAGGCACCGGCCTCGGAGTCGATGAAGTAGTACCCGGCGTTGTACGTCTGGTCGAAGCGGATCGAGTCGAAGAAGAAGAATTCCAGCTCGGGCCCGATGTAGACGGTGTCGGCGAGCCCGGTCTTCTTGAGATACGCTTCGGCCTTCTGGGCGATGTACCGCGGATCGCGCGTGTACCACTTGCCCGTGACCGGATCCTTGACGTTGCAGATCACCACGAGCGTCGGCACCGCGGTGAACGGATCCATCACCGCGCTGTTGGGATCCGGGATCAGCAGCATGTCGGACTCGTCGATCGTCTGGAAGCCGCGGATCGACGAGCCGTCGAAGCCCAGGCCGTCCTCGAAAATCTCCTCGTTCAGCTCGGATACCGGGATCGAGAAGTGTTGCCAGAGACCCGGCAGATCGATGAACCGGAGATCGATGATCTTGGCGCCCTTTTCCTTGGCCAGCTTGAGCACGTCCTTCGGGGTCATGCGACGCTCCTTCTCTGCTGAGTGATGTGAAGCCCGCCTACCTTACGGTCAACCGGGGGGCGAATCAAGCCCCTGCGGGCGCACGGGCTCAATGCGCCACCCGGGGCTTGCCCTCGGCCCCGCGCACGGCTTCGGTGGCCCCGCCCGCCGTCGGTCCAAACTCGCCGAACCCGCCCCCCGCGGAATAAGCCGTCTCGGAGTGCTGAGAGAGGTCGAGGCCGACCACCTCGTCCTCGGCGCTGACGCGCAGTCCGACGATGGCGTCGACGACCTTGAGAATGATGCTGGTCATGACGATCGCCAGTACATAGGTCGCCGCCACCGCGACGAACTGAATCCAGAGCTGACCGGGATTTCCGTAGAAGAGCCCGTCACCGCCGCCGTCGTTGACGGCCTTGGTCGCGAAGAGCCCGGTCGCGAGAGCGCCCCAGGTCCCGCCGACCCCGTGCACGCCGACCACGTCGAGCGAGTCGTCGTACCCGAGCTTCGTCTTGATGTTGCACGCCGCGTAGCAGAGGGCCCCGGCCACGGCGCCGATGATCACCGAGGCCATCGGGGTGACGAATCCCGACGCCGGCGTGATCGCGACCAGGCCCGCGACCGCGCCGGAGGCCGCGCCCAGCACCGTGGGCTTGCCACGGCTCATCCACTCCGTGAACATCCAGCCGAGCGCCGCTGCGGCGGCGCCGGTGTTGGTCGCCGTGAAAGCGCTCGCCGCGAGACCATTGGCCTCGAGCGCGCTCCCGGCGTTGAACCCGAACCAGCCGACCCACAGCAGCGCGGCGCCCATCACGGTCATCGGCAGGTTGTGAGGCTGCATGGGCTGGTGGCCGAAGCCCCGGCGCTTTCCGATCATGATCGCGCAGACGAGCGCCGACATCCCGGACGAGATGTGGACGACCGTCCCACCGGCGAAGTCGAGCGCGCCCAGCTTCTTGAGCCAGCCGCCGTCGCCCCACACCCAGTGGGCCAGCGGATCGTAGACGAATGTCGCCCACAGGAGCGTGAAGAGCAGGAACGCCGAGAACTTCTTCCGCTCGGCGAACGTGCCGGTGATCAGCGCCGGCGTGATGATCGCGAACATCATCTGGAAGACCATAAAGACCTGGTGCGGGATGGTCTTGGAGTAGGCGTCGAAGGGCTCGAGGCCGACGCCCCTCAGGCCGACCCACTCGAGGCCTCCGATGATGCCGCCCTTGTCGGGGCCGAAGGCGAGGCTATAGCCCCACAGGATCCACTGCACCGAGATGACCGCGGCGATGATGAAGCTGTGCATGAGGGTCCCCAGCGCGTTCTTCTGGCGGACCATCCCACCGTAGAACAGCGCGAGGCCCGGCGCGGTCATCATCAGCACGAGGACCGACGAGGTCAGCATCCACGCCGTGTCGCCCTTGTCGATCTTCGACGCCGGCGCCGCGGCCGGCGCGGGTGCGGCGGCAGCACCGGCGGCAGGCGCTGGCGCCGCCGGCGCAGTCGAGCTGGCGGCCGGGGGGGCCGGCTGCTGGGCGAATGCCACGAACATCGTGGCTCCGAGCACTAGCAGCATTGCGAGTGCAAGAGTGAATCGCTTCACGATGGGTCCCTCCCTGTTAGAGCGCGCTCTCGTCGCGCTCGCCTGTGCGAATCCGTACAGCCGACTCGACCGGATAGACGAAGATCTTTCCGTCGCCGATGTTGCCGGTCTTGGCCGCCGCCGCGATCACCTCGGAGACCTTGTCCACGATGCGGTCGGGCACCACGACCTCGATTTTGATCTTGGGAAGGAAGTCCACCGTGTACTCACCGCCTCGATAGAGCTCCGTATGGCCCTTCTGCCGACCGAATCCACGCACCTCCGAGACGGTCATGCCGATGACTCCGATGGAGGTGAGCGCCTCCTTGACGTCGTCCAGCTTGAACGGCTTGATGATGGCCTCGATTTTTTTCATCTGCGACCCTCCCGGCGCGTTCGGTCAAGCAACCGCCGTGCCCAGGCGTGCCGGTGGGGAAGACACACTAAATCAGCCCCTTCGAAGGAGCGGGTGGGTGGACCATGGCCCGTCTTGCCTAATGAATAGGCAAGCGCCGCAGAACTGCTCGCGATTCAGGCGCTGGGCGCGGCCGGCTCAGGCCCGCCGCTGCGGGATGCCGTGCTTACGCATCTTCGAGTACAAGGTCGGGCGGCGCAGCCCCAGCAGCGCCGCGGCCGCCTGCTTGTTCCATCGCGTCGTCTCCAGCGCCTTGAGGATCGAGGCGCGCTCGATCTCCTCGAGCGAGCCCGCGGGCACCTGTGAAGGCGCGACCGCCGACGGGCCGGTGCCACCCTCGCGCGCCGTGTGCTGGAGCTGCTCCGGGAGATCCTCGAGCGTCAGCATCGGTCCACGCGTCACCAGCACCGCGCGCTCGATGGCGTGCTGGAGCTCGCGCACGTTGCCTGGCCACGACCAGGCGAGGAGGCGTCGATAGGCTTCCGGCTCGATGCCCTCCACCGGACGGGCGTGCTTCGTGCGATAGCGTTCGAGGAAGGCGCGGACGAGCATCGGGATGTCTTCACGCCGCTCGCGCAGCGGCGGAACCTCGATGGACACGGTGTTGATGCGGAAGTAGAGATCCTGGCGCAGATGTCCCTCGCGGAGCGCGGCCTCGGGGCTCTGGTTGGTGGAGCTGATGAGGCGGAAGTCGACCGGCACTGCCTTGGCGGCGCCAAGGCGGCGCACCATGCGCTCTTCGAGCACCCGCAGGAGCTTCGCCTGGAGGTCCATCGGCATCTCGGTGATCTCATCGAGCAGCAGCGATCCGCCGTCGGCTTCTTCGAGCAGCCCCACCTTGTCCGTGGTCGCGCCCGTGAAGGCGCCGCGGGTGTGGCCGAAGAGCTCCGACTCGATGAGATCCTTGGGCAGGGCGGCGCAGTTGATCTTGATCCACGGCCCGCCCCGCCGCCCGCTCCGCTCGTGCAGCGCGTTGGCGAGGAGCTCCTTGCCGGTGCCGCTCTCGCCCACGATGAGGACATTGGCGTCGGCGTCCGCGACCGCCGCGACCGTCTCCAGCACGCGCTGAATGCCCGGCGCGCTGCCGAGAATCTCCGTATCGGTCACTTGCTCGACGAGCCGGCGTTTGAGGTCCGCGTTCTCGCTGACGAGCTTCCGGCGCTCGAGCGCGTTCTCCATGAGGCCCAGGAGCTCGTCCGGATCGAACGGCTTCTCGAGGACGTGAAATGCCCCGGCGCCCTTCGTCGCCTCCATCGCCTTGCGCACGGAGCCGTAGGCGGTGATGACGATGACCTCGATCATCGGATCGCGCCGCTTGAGCTCCCGCGTCAGCTGCAGGCCGTCACCGTCGGGCAGCATCAGATCCACGATGGCCGCGTGCGGATCGCCCTGGACGACGGCCCCCAGCGCTTCGCGCACGCTCCCGGCCGTGCGCACGCCGTACCCCTCGCTCTCGAGGGTCAGACGGAGCCCGTCGGCGATCGTCTTTTCGTCGTCCACCACCAGGATGGAATGGGTGCGCTTCATTGTAGCGGGGGCCGGGAGGCCGGCTCGGACCGGGGGTGGCCTGAGAGAGACGCGGCGTGGCTCCGACACGCCCGGTCAATCCTTGACTCGAACCGGTCCCGGTGGCCTGAGAGAGACGCGGCGTGGCTCCGACACGCCCGGTCAA
>Ga0066665_10001723_pt1 | contig 10394 bp, 5 predicted proteins | sample GraSoiAngelo_114_FD_75175 | JGI IMG/M metagenome (GOLD analysis project Ga0066665, IMG submission 75175) | Grasslands soil microbial communities from the Angelo Coastal Reserve, California, USA - 14_0903_13_40cm | ecosystem: Environmental > Terrestrial > Soil > Grasslands | place: USA...
CGCGCGAACTTGATGTAGTCCGACCCGAGCACCTCCAGCATGGCCGAGCGCGTCAGCCGCATGATGGCGGCGGACGTGAAGTACCCGAGCGTGAACGCGGGGAGGATCAGGTGCAGCGGCCCGCCGCGGCCGCCGGCGGGCAACACCCCCAGGACGACGCCGAAGAACAGGATCAACATGAGACCCAGCCAGAACGCGGGCATCGATTGTCCGAGCACGGCGAACACCCGCGCGCCGGTGTCCAGGGCGCTGCCCCGATGCACGGCGGAGTACATGCCGAGGGGAACGCCGATGAGCACGCTCAGGACCATGCCCACGAGCCCCAGCTCGACGGTGGCGGGCAGGCGCTCCCAGATGTGCTCGACGACGGGCCTCCGGGTGAGCACGGACTTCCCGAAGTCGCCCAGGAAGATGTTCGTCACGTAGATCCCGTACTGGACGGGCAGGGACTTATCCAACCCCAGGTGGTGCATCAGGATTTGCTGATCGCGCTCGGTCGCGTTGACGTCCAGTAACAAATGGACGGGATTGCCCGAGAGCCGAGTCAAGAAGAACACGATGCTGATCACGACCAGCATGCTGAGCACCGTCTGCAGAACACGACCCGTCAGGTATCGCAGCATATCAAGGTCAGGGGCCTCGACGGCCCCCGACACCTCCAGCTTGGCGCCGGCAAAGCCGGCGCTCGATACGTGATGTCACCCTCTACTTCCGGATGTCACCGTCTACTTCCGGGAGACGTATTCCCAGTTGTGCACGCCCATATGACCGGGGATCAACGGCCATTCCCCGACCTTCGGCCCGACGCCGGCGATCGAGTGTGTCGCCCCGATGCTGACGGCCGGCATGTACTCATAGAGCCACGGCCCCATCTCCTCGCGCATAATCCGCGCTCGCTCGGCGGCGCTCGGCTCCGCCCCGAGGCGCTCGATGAACGCATCGAGCTTGGGATGCTCGACCAGCAGATGCACGGCCGACTTCGTCTGCGCGATGCGCGCGAACAGCTCCCAGGGCTCCGGGGCGATGATGGGCCCGGCGTAGGCCAGCGCGACCCCAGGGTACGACCGCGCCCGGAAATCTGCGGAGAACACGGCCCGGTCCACGGGACGGCGCTTGACCTTGAGGCCGATCTTCTCCCAGTAGGTCGCCACCGCCTCGCCGACGTCTGGAAGGAATCCTCGCCCCGGCCAGGCGGTGAGGTTCATCGTGACCTCGAACCCGTTGGGATAGCCCGCCTCCGCGAGCAGCGTCTTCGCTCGGGCCGGGTCGTAGGGGATCGGTTTCAGCAAGGCGTCCGAGATCCACGGATCCGTGGGGTAGTAGTTCACCGTTCCGACCGCGGTCCCCACTCCGCCGAGCACCCGCTCGATGATGGCCATCTTGTCCACCGCCAGGTTGAGGGCCAGGCGCACCTTGTGCGCGCGCTCGGCGTCGGGCTGGGCCCAGGGCACCTTTGGATCGTAGGTCGGTTTCGTGGGCCACTGCCCTCCGAGGATCACCCAGATCGCGGCCGTGTTGGGCATGATGAGGGTCCGCATACCGACTTTCTTCAGCTCGTCGACGTACTCGCCGCCGACCTCGATGACGTCCGCGCTCCCGGCCCGCAGCATGGCCATGCGAGTCGCGGGCTCGGGCACCTTGAGGAAGACCAGGCGCTTGAAGTGGGGCGTTGCCCGCCAGTGCTTCTCGACCGCCTCGTAGACGATGCGGTCGCCGCGGACATGCTCCACGAACTTCCAGGGCCCGGTGCCGACCGGGTGGCGCTCAGCTCCGTCCTCTCCCGCCTCGATGTGCTTCTTGGATTGGATGTAGGCGACGGAGGCGAACAGCCCCTGCGTGACCCGGTTGCCCAGCGTCACGAACGGCTTGTCGAAGCGTACGGTGATCGTATGCGAGCCTTCGACCTCCATGCTCTTGATCATCCGGAACTCTGGCGCCATGGAATTCGCCGAGCCGTCCCTGGCGATGGAGGCGAAGGTGAACCTGACGTCCTCGGCCGTGACTTCTGTCCCGTTGTGGAAGCGGACTCCTTTACGCAGGTGGAACTTCCAGGTCCGTCCTCCGTCAGAGGCCTGCCACTTCTCGGCCAGCATCGGGATGAGGTTGCCCTTGCCGTCTCGACTCAGGAGGTTTTCCCACAAGGGCTTGAGCACGACGTCCTCGGCTCCGACGTACAGGTGAGGCAGCCAGCGCTCGTTGCCGAAAGTCGCGACCGCCACCGTCAGCGTCCCCACGGGCGTTTCCGAACGCCCCGCGGGCGTTTCCGGCCGGGCCGCTTGTCCCGACGCGACGGTCGGCGTCCACAGAAGCGCCACGATCAACATGAAAACCGAGATGACACGGAGTGCCGCGATCATTTCGCGGATGCCGTGCTTGCTCATGGACATCTCCTCATGTCACGTCGAGCCCTTGGAGCCCGGTCGGGCGCGGCTATCCTACTCTAGGACCAGCTCCGCCTCGCACGTGACTTTCGTTGGCGGGGTCAAGGCTTCTTCAGACGCATCTCTTCATAAGGCGCCGCGAAATACAGCAGCGAGTTGAGCCCCACGGCGGGCTCCTCGACCCGAGGTCCCACGCCGTGCAGTGTGGCCGGCTCGAAGATCGGTGCGTGCATGACTCGCTCGTGCATCAGCCGCTGGATCTGGTGCAGCATCGCCTCGCGCTTCCGGCGCTCGCGCTCCTGCGCCTGCTGCCGGAACAGGTCGTCGATATCAGAATCGCCGCCGTAGGCGTAGGTGCCGCTGCCGATGACGAAGGCCTCGAGGCGCGCGGCGGCGTTGCCCAGCCCCGCGGAGGCCCCCATGATGATGCCGGTGAGCTTCTTCGCCCTCCAGGCCTCGAAGAACGTCGCCCGCTCCATGCTGCGCACGCGACTGCGAATGCCCACCGTCGTCAGATAGTTGGCGACGCTCTCCCCGAAGCTGGTGAAGGGCGGGACCGGCGTCAAGTCGCCGGCGTCGAAGCCATTTGGATAGCCGGCGTCCGCCAGGAGGCGCTTGGCGTGCGTGGGATCGTACGGATAGGGCTCGATGCGCAGGGCGAAGTCCATGACGCTCGGGATGATCGACCCCGTCAGCCGCGAGAACCCCAGGCGCTCTGCCTGGTTGACAGCCTGCTTGTCGATCGCCAGGTTCGCCGCCAGCCGGACCCGGCGATCCTGCCAGGGCGACTTTGCTTTCCCCCATTGCTCGGGAAAGTCGAGCCACCACGCCGCTGAAGGGATCACCTGGGCCAAGCGGAGCTTGGGGTCGGCCCTCACGGTCTCACCCTCGACGCCGATCATCAGGTAGGCGATGTCGGCCTCCCCGGTCTTGAGCATCGCGAGCCGCGTCGTCCGATCGGGGATGCCCTTGATGACGACGCGCTTGACCGACGGCTTCTTGCGCCAGTACTGCTCGTGGGCGTCGAGCACCAGCTCCACGCCCGGGGTCATGCGCACGAACCGGTAGGGCCCGAGCCCGATCGGGTACTTCTTGAAGCCGTCCTCGCCGACCTTCTCGATATGCTTTCTGGGCACGACCCAGGCGGCGCCGGTAGCGGGAGTGGCATAGAACGACAAGAAGTCCGGCCAGGGCGTGTGCAGCACGAAGCGCACACGATGCGGATCGACGATTTCCACGGTCTTCACCCGCTCGTGGAGTAGCTTGGCCGCGGCGCCCCGGTAGCGGTGGAAGCTGAACTTCACGTCCTCGGCCGTGAAGGGGTCACCGTTGTGAAACCGGAGACCCTCCCTCAGCTTGAACTCGTAGGTGAGGCCGTCCGGACTCTCGCGCCAGGACTCCGCCAGACACGGCGCCATGTCGTTGCCGGGCAGCGGCTTGATCAGCGCATCGTGCAGGGCATAGAGGAATACAAACGGGGTGCCGATCCCCGGGGTCTCGGCCGGTTCGAGGAACGAGGGAGCGAGTGAGACGTCGAAGGCAATCGTCAGTTGACCATCCGGTTGGCTTTGCGCAGCGACCTCGGCGCCAAGCGATGCCAGCAGGCAGAACAGAGCGGGCGCGATCCGTACCAGGAGGTGGCGCATCACTGACCTCTTCATTGCGCGCGACCGCGCTCCCGATCCTTGAGTGTTTCGTCGGTGTGTCTCCTCGTAGGGCGTGAAGATCCATGCCGCGCTATCGGGCGTGGCTTACATATTCCCAATTGTGAAACCCCATGTGGCCGGGGATCACCGGCCACTCTCCGACCTTTGGCCCCAGTCCCGCGATGTTGTGGGCGGCGCCGATGGCGACGCCGGGGATGTACTCGTGGAGCCACGGTCCCATCTCGTCCCGCATGATGCGGACTCGCTCCTTGGGGTTGGGTTCGATGGCCAAGCGCTCGATGAATTCATCGAGCTTGGGATGCTCCATGAACAGGTTCAACGCGGCCTTGGTGTAGCCACCGCGAATGAGCACTTCCCAGGGTTCAGGGGCCACCAACGGGGCGGCATAGGCGAGGGTCACCCCCGAGTACGCCCGCGCCCGGAAGTCAGCCATGAAGACCGCTCGATCCAGCGGCCGCCGCTTGACCCTGATGCCCACCCTCTCCCAGTACGTCGCCACAGCCTCTCCGACATCCGGGAGAAAGCCGCGCCCGGGCCACGCGGTGAGATTCATGGTCACGTCGAACCCGCCCGGATAGCCCGCCTCCGTCAACAGCGCCTTTGCCTTGGAGGGGTCGTACGGGTACGGCTTCTTTAGCGTTTCCGAGTTCCACGGGTCGTTGGGGTAGGCGAGCCACGAACCTACGACAGTCCCCAAACCCCCGAGCATCCGCTGCATGATCGCTTGCTTGTCCACGGCAAGGTTGAGCGCGAGCCGCACCTTGCGGGCACGATCGGCGTCGGGTTGCGCCCACGGCACTTTGGGGTCGTAGGTGGGCTTGGAGGGCCATTGGCCACCCAGGATGACGTAGAGCCAGGAGACATTCGGCATCACGAGTGTCCGCACGCCCACTTTCTTCAACTCGTCCACGTACTCGCCACCGATCTCGATCACGTCAACGGTGCCGGCCCGCAGCATCGCCATACGGGTGGCCGGTTCGGGTACCTTCAGGAACACGAGGCGCTTCCACTGGGGCGTCGCCCGCCAGTGATTCTCCACCGCCTCGTAGACGATCCGGTCGCCGCGGACGTGCTCCACGAATTTAAAGGGACCGGTCGCCACCGGGTGCCGTTCGGCTCCCTTCTCACCAACGCTCTCGATGTAGCGCTTGGACTGGATGAAGGCCACCGATGCGAACAACCCCTGAGTCACCTTATTGCCGAACACGACGGAAGGCTTGTCGAAGCGCACGGTGATGGTGTGGCGGTCCTCGACCTCCAGGCTCTTGATCAGGCGGAACTCGGGCGCCAGGGAGTTGGCGGAGCCTTCCTTGGCGATGGCGTCGAAGGTAAACTTGACGTCCTCCGCTGTGACTTCCGTTCCATTGTGGAAGTGCACTCCTTTGCGCAGGTGAAATCTCCAGGTGCGGCCGCCCTCCAGGACCTGCCAGCGCTCCGCCAGCATAGGGGCCAGCTCGCCAGTCTTGTGATCTCGGGTCAGCAGGTTCTCGAACATGGGCTTCAGGACCACGTCCTCAGCGCCGGGGTAGAGCTGAGGGAGCCAACGCTCACCGGCGAAGGTGGCGACTGCCACCGTGAGCGTTCCTTCCGGCCGGGCCGCGTCCGCGCGCGCCACGGCCGCAGCCCACAGAAGGGCTGTCGCGAGCAACGCGACGATCGAGAGCCGTAGTCTCATTCCTTCCTCCTCGGGCCCAAAGGCGGGACGTTTCTCTCTCGGTCGTTGACCGGGTGGCCGGTTTCCTACTTCAAGACCGCCTCCGCTTTCTGCGGGGGTTCACTCCAGCCCGTAGTCGGCCCAGTGCGCGTCCACCCGGTCCAGATCCTCCTGGGGAGGCACCGAGCGGGCAGGGAAGGTGTGCTTGCGCGTCGCGTCGACGCCCACCTTGGAGGAGAGCACGGTCTTTCGCTCGAGCTGGTTCACGTCCTCCTCGGCGACCGAGGGATCCAGCGCCACACCCGCGGTGTCGCGGTTGACGTACAGGTCACGCGCGGGCTGGACGTGCCAGGACATGGCCCAGAGGACCTGGAAGTAGTCACGGATGTCGATGTCCTCGTCGACGACCACCACCCATTTCGAGAACGACGGATCGAAGGCCCAGGCCGCCCACATGGCCCGCTGGGGAAGGGCAGGATGCTCGCGGCGAAGGGAGATGGCCAGGAACGCCGCGCCGCCGCCGGCTTCGAGGAGATGCACGTCGCGCACGGGAAGCCTGAGGTCTCGCTTGAGATGCTTGAGCAGCGCGACGTCGCGTCCCGTGCCCCGGATGCAGCTCGACTCGCTCGGCGGCATCTGGCTGAAGAAGGCCTGGTAGATGGGGTCGGTTCGATGCGTGATGGCAGTGACTTCGATCACGAAGCTCGGGCCCGATGAGCCCATGTAGCCCGTGTACTCGCCGAACGGCCCCTCGTGCTCTCGAACGCCCGCCGGGACGAACCCTTCGATCACGATCTCGGCGTGGGCCGGAACCTCGAGGTCATTCGTCTCGCAGCGCACCACCTCGAGCGGCGCACCGCGAAGCGCGCCCGCCACGCCGAGCTCGTCCCCCCGAATCCGCGCGACCGAGGTCAGCGGAACGGGCGGATCGCAGCCGATCACCACGGCGCACGGGGTGGGCTTCCCCTGGCGCTCGTTCTTCATGATGTGCGAGTACATGTCGCGCCAGGTCGTGCTCAGGAACAGGCCGAACCGCCGGGGCCCCTTGAGCATGAGACGGTAGGTGCCCATGTTGCGCTCCCCCGTCTCCGGATCGGTGGAGATCACACAGGGACCGGTGACATAGGGCGCCGGGTCCTGGTCGCGGGTCCACCGGCACAGGGGCAGCGTCGTCGCGTCGATCCGATCGCCCGTCAGGATCACGTCCTTCACGGGCCCCGTGCTCACCCGTACCGGTGGGATCGGGTGGCTCTGCGCCTGAGCCCACTTGTCGGCGATCTGGTCCACAGTGGTCTCGAGGGCCAGCGCGTACACCTCCGGCGAGGCGCCGAGGATCCCGGCGACCAGCGGCATGCGATGGCCCTTGATGTGCTCGAACATCACGGCCGGCCGCCGCGCCGGGGGAATTCGCTGGAAGACTCGGCGGATGACCGCGGCAACCTCCCAGTCCGGGTCAACTTCCTTCTTCACGTGATGCAGCTTTCCCCGGATTTCCAGAGCGGCCAGATAGTCGCGGAGGTCTTTGTAGGCCACGTCGCGTCACCTCCCGCCGATAAGTTGCGCGACTATAGCACGGACGCCTGGAGCCAGCGTCACACCCGTTCCGGCGTGATCGGTAGTGGCCGGCCACCGGCCTTGCGGCGCGGCGCTCGGCCGGAGTACGCTGGCGGGGCTCGCGGCGTCGGACGATCCGTGCTGCGAGGACGTCACCACGCGCCGGTCCTCCCCTCCAGGCGAGCGCCGGCGAGACAGGCGGAACGATGAAGCCGACGATCCTGCCCGAGACGCCCCAACCATCGACCTCTCGCGACGAGCTCTGGTCGAGCGACGCGATCGCCCGCATGCTCCAGGCCCTCGACGTGCCCTGGGTCGCCCTGGTGCCTGGGGCGAGCTTTCGCGGGCTGCATGACAGCCTCGTGAATCACATCGGCAACCAGCATCCCCAGATGCTGCTGTGCCTGCACGAGGAAAATGCGGTCGCGATGGCGCACGGCTACGCCAAGGCCAGCGGACGCATGATGGGCGCCATCCTGCACTCGAACGTCGGCCTGCTCCACGCCACCATGGCGATCTTCAACGCATGGTGCGACCGCGTGCCGATGCTCATCCTCGGCGCGACGGGACCGTGGGACGCGGCGAAGCGTCGGCCGTGGATCGACTGGATCCACACCGCGTCCGACCAGGGCGCGCTCGTCCGCGGCTACACGAAGTGGGACAACCAGCCCGGGTCCGTGCCCGCGGCGTACGACGCCCTGTTGCGAGCGGCGCAGATGGCGACGACGGCTCCGTGCGGCCCCACGTACGTGAACCTCGATGCGGCGCTGCAAGAGTCGAAGCTCGGGGACCTGCCGCCGTTGCCGGACGCATCGCGGTTCCGCGCCCCGGAACCGCCTCGTCCGGGGCCGGAGCTGATCGGGCGAGCGGCGACGCTCCTGTCCGGCGCCGCCGCGCCCGTCATCCTCGTCGGCCGCGGCCACCGCACGATGGAAAGCTGGCGCGCCCGGGTGGCGCTCGCCGAGAAGCTGGGCGCTCGCGTGATCACCGACCTCAAAGTCGGCGCGACTTTCCCGACTCGCCACCCGCTGCACGTCGGGCCGCCGGGCACCTTTCTATCCGAGGCCGCCACGCGCGTGGCTCGTGAGGCCGACGTCATCCTCGCGCTCGACTGGGTCGATCTGGCGGGAACGCTCAAGCAGGTCTACGCCGACCGGCCGATCACGGCCAAGATCGTCTCGGCGTCGTGCGACGTGCACGTCCACCGCGGTTTCAGCATGGACTACTTCGGCTTGCCCCCGGTGGACGTCAATCTCCTCGTCGAGCCGGACGTCGCGGTGCCCCTGCTCCTCGAGGCATGCCGCGCCCGCAACCACGCGCCAGCGTCGGGGGCTGCGCCGGAGCCGGGACGGGGCGCGCACGGTGTCCTGAGCCTCCGGACTCTCGCGGCGGCCCTCAACGAAGCTACCGACGGCGTGGACGTCAGCCTGACGGGGCTCCCGCTCGGCTGGCCCGGCGACTGCCGCCACTTCACGCATCCGCTCGACTACCTCGGCGGCAACGGCGGTGGCGGCGTCGGCGCGGGGCCCGGGATGACGGTGGGAGCCGCGCTGGCGTTGAAGGGCTCCGGCCGCGTCCCCATCGGCCTGGTGGGAGACGGCGACTACTTGATGGGCGTGACGGCGCTCTGGACGGCGACGCACTACGGCATCCCCTGTCTCCTCGTCGTCTGTAACAACCGCTCCTTCTACAACGACGAGGCGCACCAGGAGCGCGTCGCCCGCATGCGGGGTCGCCCGGTCGAGAACAAGTGGATCGGCCAGCGGATCAACGAGCCGGACATCGACCTGGCCATGCTGGCGGTGGCGCAAGGCGCGAAGGGCATTGGACCGGTCACCGAGCCCGAGCAGCTCCGGAGCGCCATCGCGCAGGGCGTGCGCGCGGTGCTCGACGGCGAGGTGTGCGTGATCGACGCTCGTGTGCGGGCGGGCTACGACGCCGACATCAGCGGCGAGCGCGCGGCGCGGCCGGAGCCCGTGGGCAGGACCTGACCCGGGCAGGGGCCCATCGGTTCGTCGCCCCTCAGCACGCTTTGCAGGGCGGCCAGTCGCGCGAATAGACCGGGTTCTTCAGGAATTCCTCGGGCCGGTACGGCCCGAACTGGGACACCCCGGTGAAGGTGTGGATGACGGTGTTCTGCAGCCGGCCGTCGACCCGCTCGACACGCCGCACGTAGATGTTCTCGATGGGATGGCCGTAGTCGTCGAAGCTCACCGGGCCCCGGGGCGCGTCCGTGATGCTCACGCGGCGTAGCGCCGCGAGGAACTTGACCGCGTCCTCCGCGTCGCCGCCGACGGCGTCGAGGGCCGCCTTCAGCACGCTGCCCGCCACGTACGTCCCCTCCGCGTAATACGAGGGCACCTGCTGGTGCTTCGCCTCGTACGCCTGCACGAACCGCCGATTGGCGGGCGTCGCCAGGGCGGCCGAGTAGTGGAGCGCGGTCACGATACCGAGCGCCTCGTCCCCCATGCTCCGTAAGACGTGCTCGTCCGTGAAGTTACCGCTACCGATCAGGGGGATCCGACCCTTGAGACCTGCGTCGGCGTACTGACGCACGAAGCGCAGCGCGTCGTTCCCGGCCCCGGCGGCGTAAATCGCGTCCACGTCGCGCTTGAGCCCCGTGATGTACGGCGCGAAGTCCGTGGTGCCGAACGGCGGCCAGAGCTTCTGCACGACCTGACCGCCCGCCTCCTCGAAGGTCCGCTGAAAGGCGGCGCAGCTCTCGTGGCCGAAGGCCCAGTCCTGGCCGATCATCGCGATCTTCCGGTACTTCAGCGTCTCGTACGCCCATCGGCCAAACGGGTGGCCGGGCTGGCCGGCCGACCACCCGGTGCGGACGACATACGGGCTTCGCCGCCGCTGGGTGAGGTCCTCTCCGGCGACCGTGGGCGACAGCGTCGGGATCTTCTGGCGATCGATGTATGAGACGAGTGCATAAGCCTCGGCCGTGGCGAGGGGCCCGACGAGGACGTGGACACCGTGGCTCTCGGCGAGGGCGCGCGCCTTGTTCAGCGCGATCGGAGGCTTGCCTTCGGTGTCCTCGACGATGAGCTTGGCCTCACGCCCGGCCAGCTGCTGGCGCTGCTCCTCGAGGTAGAGCGAGAGGCCGTTGGCCATCTCCTTGCCGTTCGCCGACAA
>Ga0066665_10001724_pt1 | contig 10394 bp, 10 predicted proteins | sample GraSoiAngelo_114_FD_75175 | JGI IMG/M metagenome (GOLD analysis project Ga0066665, IMG submission 75175) | Grasslands soil microbial communities from the Angelo Coastal Reserve, California, USA - 14_0903_13_40cm | ecosystem: Environmental > Terrestrial > Soil > Grasslands | place: USA...
ACCACCGACGAGCCCTCGGCCGCGAGGGCGGTCGCGACCGCCAAGCCTATCCCCGCCGTGGAGTCCGTCACCACTGCGGTCTTGCCCGCGATTCCCGGATTCTCCGCGTCGCTCCTACCAGGCCACCGCGGCGGCCGTACCCTTCAGACGTCGGAGTCGGCGGGCGCCTGGCACACAAGGCTCTGCCTCGACCGCGTCCTCTTTCCGAGTCCGTCCTCACAGGACCTTCTCCACGGTGATCGGCAGGTCCCGCACTCGCTTGCCGGTCGCGTGATACACGGCATTGGCGATCGCGGGCGCGACCGATACCGCGGTGAGCTCGCCGAGGCCCTTGGCCCCGAGCGGGCTCGCTTCCTCGTCGAACTCCCCTACGAAGAGGACGTCGAGCTCCGGGATATCCGCATTCGTCGGTACGAGGTAGCCGGAATAGTTGCGGTTGAGGAAGCGGCCCATCAGCGGATCGGTCTCCGATTGCTCGAGCAGGGCCTGGCCCACGCCCCAGATGGCGCCCCCGATGGCCTGGCTGCGCGCCGTCTTGGGATTGATGATCCGGCCGGCGTCGTAGGCGCCCACGAAGCGGTTGAGGCGCACCAGCCCGAGATCAGGATCGACGCGTACCTCCGCGAACACCGCGGAGAAGCTGAAGACCGCCTTCGGTCCGTTCGCCTCCTCGATCGGATCGTAGTGACCGTCGGCCACCAGCGTGGAGAACCCGTTGCGCGCCAGCAGCTCGGCATAGCTGATATGCAGATTCTTTTTCGCGAGCACCAGCCGCCCGTCGCTGACGCGCACGTCGATGCCGAGCGCGCCGGCAAAGGGCGCGTCCCGGCCCGTGAGGGCCAGCTCGATCGCCCGGTCGCGCGCGGCCTTCGCCGCCAGCATGACGGCCGCACCCGCGTTGGCCATCGTGGCCGAGCCGATGGAGGCGTGGGATGCGGGCAACCTCGTATCACCCAGCCGGACCTTCACCTCTTCCGGCGCCAGACCGAGGGTGTCGGCAGCCACCTGCTGCATCACGGTGTAGGTGCCAGTGCCGAGGTCGTGCGTGCCGGCCTCGACGACGGCCGAGCCGTCACGGTTCACGGTGACGCGCGCCTTCGCCGGCCAGCGCCAGTGCGTGTAGATTGCGGCCGCCATCCCCTGCCCGATCAGGTAACGGCCGTCGCGCATCGAGCGCGGCTCCGGCGTTCGCTTGTCCCAGCCGAAGCGCGCCGCCCCCGCCGTCAGACAGGTGCGCATCGCGCGCGTGGAAAACGGTCGCCCGCTGTTCGGGTCGGTGTCGGTGTCGTTGAGCAGCCGCAGCGCGAGCGGATCGATGCCGGTCGCATAGGCCAGCTCGTCCATCGCGCTCTCGAGCGCAAAATGCCCCAGCGCCTCGTGGGGCGAGCGCATGGCGGTCGGCGTGTTGCGGTTCACGTGGACGACGTGGTGGTTGGTCGAGATGCCGCCGCTGGCCGCCCACAGCGAGCGGGAGGCCAGCGCCGCGTACTCGATGTAGTTGTCGAATACCGGCGTCGGCGAAATGCTGTCGTGACGAATGCCGGTCAGCTTGCCGTCCTGGCCGGCTCCGAGCGCGATCGTCTGTATGGTCGCCGGCTGGTGGCCGACCATCGAGTACATCTGCGCGCGGCTGAGCTGCACTCGCACCGGTCGATTGAGAACTTTGGCGGCGAGCGCCGCCAGCAGCGTATGCGGCCAGACATAGGCCTTACCCCCGAAGCCGCCGCCCAGGAACTGCGACACGACGTTGATCTTCTCCGCCGGTATGCCGAGGACGATCGACACCAGCTCCTTCGTGCCGAAGATGTGCTGCGTCGTTTCATAGAGCGTCAGCGTGCCGTCGGCGTCCCAGACGGCCAGCGTTGCGGGCGGCTCCATCTGGTTGTGATGGCGATCCGACGTGGTGTAGGTCCGCTCGATCGTGACCGCGGCAGCCGCGATGGCCGCGTCGGCATCGCCCACCGACGACGCGACGGGCCACAGGAATTGCGGCGGATCGACGGCGGCCGCCGCCGCCTGCGGGCCGAACACCACGGGTTGCCGCGTCTCGTATTCGACCCTGATCAGCGTACCGGCGTGGGTTGCCTGATCGAGCGTGCCGGCGACCACCAGCGCAATCGGCTGGCCGGCGTAGTGGATCTGCTCGTCCTGAAGCGGCAGATAGGACTGCCCGTGCGGATGCAGGTGGCTCCAAGGTTTCGGCGTCGCGTTCATGCGCGGCAGGTTGCGATGCGTGAACACCGCCAGCACGCCGGGTGCCTTCTCCGCGGCGCTGGTGTCGATCGACATCGTCCGGCCGTTCGCGATGGTGCTGTGGACAATCGCGGCGTGCGTCGCGCCGGCGAGCGCAATGTCGGCGGTGTAGCGCGCACCGCCGGTCACCTTCACCCGCCCGTCGATGCGTGAGATCGGTCGCCCGATGGCGTTCATGCGCGTGCTCCCGCCGTCTGGAGCGCGCGCACGGCGACGCGCTGGGCCAGCTCGACCTTGAAGGCGTTGTATTCGAGCGGGCGAGCATCGGTGAAGGACGTGGCGATCGCCGATTCGAGCGCTGCCCGGTCCTCCAGCGAAACGCCGCGCAGCGCCGATTCGGCCGCCCTCGGGCGCCAGGGCTTGTGCGCGACGCCGCCCAGCGCCAGCCGCGCCGAGCGGATGCGCCGGCCATCGCTCGCGACCGCGGCTGCCGCAGAGACGAGCGCGAATTCGTACGACTGCCGATCGCGGATCTTCAGGTAGTGCGAGGCGCGGCCCTCCGCGCACGCGGGGACTTCGATCGAGATGATGAGATCGCCCCGACCGACCGCGGTGTCGCGCTCCGGCGTATCGCCTGGCAGGCGATGGAAATCGGTGAACGGGATCGCTCGTTCGCCCGCGGGCCCGCGCACGACGACCGTCGCGTCCAGGGCAGCAAGCGCCACGGCCACATCGGACGGATTCGTGGCGACGCAGGCATCCGACCAGCCGAAGATCGCGTGGTTGCGGTTGAGCCCGTGAAGAGCCGCGCAGCCGGAGCCCGGTCGCCGCTTGTTGCAGGGAAGATCATCCTCGTCGCGGAAGTAGGCGCAGCGGGTGCGCTGCATGAGGTTGCCGCCCATCGACGCCATGTTCCGGAGTTGGCCGGATGCGGCGAAGAGCAGGCTCTCGGCAATGACGGGGAAGCGCCCACGTACCGCCGCATCCGCGGCCACGTCGCTCATTCGGGCCAATGCGCCGATGCGCACGCCGCCGTCTGGCAACACGTCGATCCGCGACATATCGGGCAACCCGTTGATGTCGAGCAGACGATCGGGAAGTGCGGCGCGGTCCTTCATCAGGCCGATGAGGTCGGTGCCGCCTGCGATGAACTCGAGTTGGGGGTCCTGGGCGTGCGCCGCGATCGCGTTCGCTGGATCGTCGGCTCTCGAAAGCCCGAAGGGATGCATGGTTCAGCTCCTCCTGGGTCGCCGGACTAAGACCATTCCTGTCCCAGACTGATCAGCGGTTCGCCGCCACAGAGCGGGCGACATCGGCGGCGCTGATGCCCTCCAATGCGAGCCCGTAGCCAACGCCCTCGTCGATGATGCGGCGCAGTTTCTGGGTCAGCGCGATCCGGGTGTAGCTCGAGGTCAGCCGCGGCAGCTTGGCGAGCCCCTCGGCAATTTCACGGGCGCGGTCGAGCAGCCTGTTGGTCGGCACGATTTCGTTAACAGCGCCCCATTCCTTGGCGGTCTCGGCATCGAGCTCTTGGCGGGTGAGGATGAAGTACCGGCCGCGCACGGTGCCGATCACTTCTTGCCACAGCAGATTCACGCCATCGCCGGGCACGATGCCGAATTCGAAGTGCGGCTTATCCTGAAAGACCGTCGAGGGGGTCGCCAGCACGATGTCGGCGAGCAGGATATATTCGGAGTGCAGCCGCACCGGGCCGTTCACCGCGGCGATCAGCGGCACCTCGATGTCGAGGATGTTCATGAGGACTCTTTTGCCCTCGCGATAGATCTTGTCGTAGCCTTGCGGGCTGAAGAAGTCGAACCCGTCGGGGCTGATCGACTCCATGAACGCGGCACCGCTGCCGGTGAGGATGACGACGCGAGTATCGGGATCGGAGCCGATCGCGTGAAAGAGATCGACGAATTGTTCGTGGGTATGCCCGTTGAAGACGAGCGTACCGCCATCGGTGTGGAGCGCCACTTCCAGCACGCCACTCTTCGAACGGGTCAGGCGGGCGTTGGGGAAACTGTCGCGATAGCCGTCAAAGCGCTTCATAGACTTGCTCCTTGTCGTGAGCGGTGACCGCGATGGCGGGCCGAGGCTGGATGCAGCCGCCTTCGGGCAGCGCGTTGATGTGTGCACTGTCGGGCACCCCGTTGATGTCCAGCAGACGATTGGGATGCGCCGCGCGGTCCTGTATCAGGCCGCTGAGGTCGGTACCGCCTGCGATGAACGCGAGTTGGGGATCCTGGGCGTGGGCCGCGGCCGCTGTCGCGGGATCGTCGCCTCTCGAACACGTGAAGGGATCCATGGCTCAGCCCCTCCTTGCCGCTTCGGCGATGGCATCAACGATGTTGGGATAGCAAGCGCAGCGACAGAGGTTGCCGCTCATCCGCTCACGAATCTCAGCGTCCGACAGGTCCGCCGCGGTGAATGGCCCCCGAATGTCGGCCGTGGCGGCGCTCGGCCAGCCGGCGTTCGCCTCTTCGATCATGGCGACGCCCGACATGATCTGCCCGGATGTACAGAACCCGCACTGGAAGCCGTCGTGCTCGATGAACGCCGCCTGGACCGGGTGGAGCACGCCGTCCCGCTCCAGTCCTTCGATGGTGGCGATCCGCTTACCCGCCTGCATCGCCGCCAGGGTCATGCACGAGAGAACGCGCCGGCCCTCGACGTGGACGGTGCAGGCTCCGCATTCGCCCCGATCGCAGGCTTTCTTCGTACCGGTCAAGGCCAATTCCTCACGCAACGCATCGAGCAGCGTCGTGCGCGGCTCGACCGCGATGGCGTGAACCCAGCCGTTGACCGTCACGCTCACGTGCACGCGCGCGCCGTCGTGCGTGACGATGGGCTCGGGCGTCTCACGTGCGCCCGTCGTCGTCGGTTTCATCGCGTCGCCTTCAGGCTTGCGCCCTCGAGGACGAGCTCGCCCTGCGGCGCCGAGCGTGACGCTCTCGCGACGTCCTGCTTGAGCAGGTAGACCGATACGGCGAAGAGGACGACGTCCTTCATGAGGAACGCCACGTTGCCCGCCATGGCGGGAAACCCGCCAGCAGACGCGGCCCAGCCGTCCGGCATGAACGGGATGATCGTCACAGTGCCGATGAATGACGCGCAGGAGCCGAGGGCGCCGAGAATCCCCAGTCGCTTGTGCCAGAATCCCAGGAACAAGAGCAGGGCGAACGACCACTCCGACACGCCGAGCACCCAGCTGGCGCCCCGGATGCCGAACACGGGGTACATCCAGGAAATCAGCGGGCCGTTGCTGATATAAGGAATCAGCGCCTGCGCCTCGTACTCAAACCACTTCTGGTACCCGAAGAACAAGAAGAGAACGACCATCGACGCGCGAATCAGGTGGTAATCGAGGTCCTCTTTGAGGAGACCGCGTTTGATCAGGACGCTGATGAGACTGTTCATCGCTGCCCCCCTGTGCCATCCAAGCGTTGCCGGAGCGTGATCACTGATCCCGCTGCCGTTGCGACGCCTGGGGACCGTGGACGGTTACGTAGTATATTGCGATCGAAGCGATCGCGCGGCGCGATCAACGAGGAGCGCATGGAGCTGAGACACCTGCGCTACTTCCGGGCGGTGGCGGACTCGGGAGGATTCCGCGAGGCGGCCCGCCGGCTGCACATCGTCCAGCCTGCGCTCAGCCAGACGGTGTCCGACCTCGAGCGGGAGCTCGGCGTCACACTGCTGGTACGAAACTCTCGCGCCGTGCGTCTGACCGCGGAGGGCGAAATCTTTCTGCAGGAAGTGAAGCAGATCCTCGAGCACGCCGACCGGGCCGTCGAGCTGGCACGGCGGGCGTCGCGCGGTGAAATCGGCGCCCTTTCGCTCGGCTTCCTGGGCTCGGCGACGGCCTTCTTCCTGCCAACCATCGTCCGTGAGTACCGCCGGCGTTTCCCGGGCGTTCGGCTGACGTTACACGAGATGGCGCCGACGCCCCAGGTCGAAGGGCTGCGGGCGGGGCGGCTCGACGTTGGCTTCACACGGCCCGTCCCCGCCGCAGACGATGCCTGGCTTCGGTCTGAGTGCCTGTACCGTGATTCCCTGCTCGCCGTCCTGCCCGAAGGCCATCCGCTTGCCGCCCGGGAAACGGTGCCCGTGAAGAATATGGCCGACGCGCCGTTGGTCCTCTTCCACCGTGCGGGGGCACCGGACCTGTTCGACGCGATCGTTGGGCTGTGCAGCCGCGCGGGCTTCGCCCCACGCGTGGTCAACGAGGCCGACCTGATGCAGACAGTCCTCACTCTGGTCGAGGCCGGAGAGGGCGTCGGCCTCGTTCCGGCGTGTGTGAGCCATCTGCGTGGCAGCGGTGTCGTGTGGCGGCCGGTCGAGCCGGACACCATCCGCATTCCTCTGGTGATGGTCTGGCCCGCCGCGCGGGAGAGCGCTGCGCTCCGGTCGTTTCTGGGCCTCGTCCGCGAGCATGCGGAAGCCATCAAACGAATGGTTCCGGGCGGGACCGGCTAGCGAGCATTGAGCTGTCACCTTACGACGGAGCACGGCGAGGCCACTGACCAACGCCGCCGCTGCGGGACTCGGGATCGGTCTTGTTCCCTTCTGCCCACTTGGCCGGGGGTTCCTGACGGGCAACGTCAGGGCTCGGAGCGCCCCGAACGACCCTCGCCCATCCGCTCTGCGCCGCCCTCTCCTCGCGCGCCGAGCCGATCAAGCGCTCGTCGCGCTCTCGACGGTAGCTTCGGCGTCGCGCTCGGCGTCGTCGAGGCAGGGGCCAGCGCAAGGCACGCGGGGTGACTCAGCCGATTCACCTCAGCTCGGCCGGGCCTCCCTCCTGACTCGTTCACCGGCCCGGCTCGCCGGGAAAAGGATAAGGCCGGGGCGCCCTGGGCTAGTTTTTTCGCAGACGACAGAGTAGACTCCCCCCGGCGTGGGGCCCGACCCGAAGAGCGGGCATGAGGCGGCGCCGTGCGGGCAGCACCGGGGCGCCTTCACAGGGTGCTTCACGGAGTGGCGTGTGTGCCCGATTTTGCCGCTGCGACCGCCAGTGAGGGCCCGTCTCTGTGCCGAGATATTCGCTGGATAGCGCCTGTTGCGCCGTGGCACCTGGAATGCACGCCGCCGTGGGCACGATTCACGCGTATCGGGGGACGTCGCGGCCCGGCGCGTCGATCGCCGGTACAGTGCCGAGCGATGCGGCAGTCGGACTCGCCAGGCTCAGGGGGGCGCGGCCGGGGGCTGAGCCGCGTTCGCCATGAAAGCGATCGTTCTGAACGACTACGGGGGGGTCGAGCAGCTTCGTTTCGAGGATGCCCCGAAGCCGGAGCCGGGCTTCGACGACGTCGTCATCCGCACTCGCGCGACCGGCGTGAACCATTGCGACACCGACGTGCGGCGCGGGCTGTTCGGGGTGACGCAGCGCTTCCCGCACGTGATGGGCGTCGACGCCGCCGGCGAGATTGAGACCATCGGGCCCGGTGTCACCGAGTTCAAACCGGGCGACCGCGTCGCGCCCCACTTCATGCTGAGCTGCGGGGTTTGCAAGAATTGCCAGCGCGGCGTGGAGAATATATGCCTGAAGCCTGACATTCTCGGGGTCACGACGTGGGGCACCTACGCGCAATTCGTGAAGGTGCGGCAGAACAACGTCGTGCGTCTTCCAGACGGGCTCTCGTTCGACGAGGCGGTGGCGGCGCAGGTGCCGTTTGCCACGGCGTGGGAGGGCCTGATCTCCGTCGCCAAGCTCACGGTCGGCGAGACGGTGCTGATCAACGCCGGTGGCAGTGGGATTGGCTCGGCCGCGATCCAGGTGGCCAAGCTCGCCGGGGCCCGCGTCATCGCGACCGTTGGCTCGGACGAGAAATTCGCCAAGGCCCGCGAGCTCGGGGCCGATGAAGTCATCAACTATTCGACGACCGACGTCCCCGAAGCGGTGATGCGTCTTACCAACGGGCTCGGCGTCGAGGTCGCCCTTGACATGGTCGGAGGCGCTCGCCTGCTCGATGCGATCGCCGCGCTGGCCCAGGGCGGCCGGCTCGCGAGCGTCGGCGCCCACGGGGGCGAAAAGGTGCTGATCGACATGATCGAGTTCTTCCGCAAGCACATCAGCCTGCACGGCTGCGGGCGTTCGACCAAGTCGATCGTCTCCGAGGTCCTGGCTCTCGTCGCCGACGGCAAGCTCAAGCCCGTGATCTTCAAGCGCTTCCCGCTTGCCAAGGCCTCGGAGACCCACCGCCTCATGGAGAGCCGCAACTTCTTCGGGCGCATGGTCCTCCAGCCGTGGGGCACCGAATGACTGGCGTCGCGTACTGCATCCGCAGCCTGCTCTTCGCCCCCGGCAACGAGTCGCGCAAGGTCGAGAAGCTTGCGCGTTTCGGCGCCGACGCGATCGTTCTCGACCTGGAAGACGCGGTCGCCGCCGACCAGAAGATCGCCGCCCGGTCGATAGTGCGGGCGGCCCTGCCCGACTTGAGCGGCCCGATCCGCTGCGTGCGGGTGAACGCCCTTGCCACGGGCCTCACGCTCGGCGACCTGGAGGGTGTGGTCTCGGCGGACCTGGACCTGATCGTCATGCCCAAGGTCGAAAGCCCCGGGGACTTGCGGACGCTCGACGCGCTGATCGCGGCGGCGGAGGTCTCGACCGGCCTTCCCCGGGGCAGGATCGGAGTGATCGCGCTCATCGAGACCTGCGCTGGCGTTCTCGCGGCCGCCGAGATCGCCCGCGCGTCACCGCGGCTCGTCACGTTCGTCTTCGGCTCGGGCGACCTCGGGCGTGATCTCGCCCTGCCGACCATGCGCGGGGACATCTCGGCGGCCCTCGCTTATGGCCGCGCGAAGGTGGTCTACGACGCTCGGGCGGCGGGCTTGCCGGGCCCGCTCGATGGACCGTACCTCGCGGTGGGCGACCTCGACGGCCTCGAGCAAGACTGCCGCGCCGCCGTCGCGCTCGGCCACCGTGGCAAGGTCTGCATCCACCCCGACCAGGTGGCAGTGGTCAACCGTGTGTTCGGCCCTGATCCGGAGGAGGTCGTGTTCGCTCGAAAGGTCATCGAGGCGTTCGCCGCCGCCGAGTCTCGTGGATCGGCGTCGATCGTCGTCAACGGCACCTTCGTTGACTATCCGATCGTCCAGAAGGCGGGGAGCATCGTCCGTCTCGCCGACGAGCTCGCGGCCCGACAGGCCAGCCGGTGACCAGCGAGGAGACGGAGGGGGACGTCGGGACCATCAGGCGCGACGGCGGCGCGGCCCACGCGGGTGCGGGCGCCTCCTCGGGCCCTGGACCCCTCGTGCGGCGAGCATCCGGCGGACACCCTCGTCGATCTGCTGCCCACCCGCGGGGCGGGACTCCGAGCGACGGCTATCGGCCGAGGCGGCGAAGGACGGGAGACGGTAGCGGGGACATAGTGGAGGACCAATCCATGGCGGCGACGTGGGACCAGATTCTGACGGCCGAAGACCGCGCGGTCCTGGAGCGCGGAAAGTGGGCGCAGCGGGCGGGGGTCGGGCAACGCCCAGCGCTCATCGTGGTCGACGCGCAGTACTACATGACGGGAATTCGCGGCGCCGCCGACACCGCCGAGAAGTATCCGCTCGCTTGCGGGGAGGTCGCCTTCCCGGCGGTCGCCGAGATGCGCCGCCTGCTCCTCGCCTGCCGCGCGGCGACGGTTCCGGTCTTCTTCACCCGCTACGTCGTGGATCCGGTGAACGACGACGTTGGCATGTTCCACCGCAAGATCGGAGTCGGCCTCGGCCGCGGCGAGAACCTCTACTTCAAGGGCACGCACGGCGCGGAAATCGTCGAGGACCTGAAGCCCCTCGCGACCGAGATCGTCATCGACAAGAAGAAGTGGAGCGGGTTTTTCGGCACGCCTCTCCTGTCACTCCTGATTGATCGACGGGTTGATACCTGCATCATTATCGGGGGGTCGACGTCAAACTGCGTCCGCGTCACCGTCGTCGACTCCAACCAATACAACTTCTTTACGATCGTCCCCGAGGAGGCGGTCTTCGACCGGCTCCCGATCTCCCACAGGCTCACCCTCTTCGACATCAACCGCAGCTACGGGGACGTCATGCCGGTGGACGACGTGCTGGCGTACATCGCAGGCGTCGGCGCGCAGAACGCGACCCGCGCCGCCTGACGACGCCCCTTCGCGAACGAGAACGGAGCCCTTCCAATGGCTTATCACTCATTCAAGGACATCGAGACGCCGGGTCCGAAGCGTGACTTCGTC
>Ga0066665_10001726_pt1 | contig 10392 bp, 8 predicted proteins | sample GraSoiAngelo_114_FD_75175 | JGI IMG/M metagenome (GOLD analysis project Ga0066665, IMG submission 75175) | Grasslands soil microbial communities from the Angelo Coastal Reserve, California, USA - 14_0903_13_40cm | ecosystem: Environmental > Terrestrial > Soil > Grasslands | place: USA...
AGCGCCGGCGGCTCTCCGTTAAGCCCGGGATCACCTGTCTCTGGCAGGTCTCGGGACGCAACGAAGTCGATTTCCACGAGTGGATGAGGTTGGACCTGCACTACATCGACAACTGGTCGCTTCTGCTGGACGTCAAGATCCTTCTCCGCACTTTTCCCGTCGTCCTCTTGGGCAAGGGCGCCCGCTGAAGAATGACGAGTGACGAGTGACGAGTTGGGCTTCGGTTTCAATCGTCAAACGTCAATCGATCAAGCGCCTGACAGAGCCCTCGGCGGCGCGGGGTAGTGGCAGTTGAAAATAGAAATGGGGGGATGCGGGTCTTTCCCTCGGCCGCGTTGGTGGCAACGTTACGCGAGATCAGCTTCTTGTAATTCTTTCTGCGCGTCCAGATGACGTCCGCCATGTGATGCTGCCATTCCAGCGTCACGCCGCCCAAGTAAGGCTCGTTGCAGATTTCGGCGACGGACACCTCAGTGGCTAAAGCCAGCCTTTTTTCCCTCGCTGCTTCCCTATCCTGCGCACAAAGACGTCGGTGGCGCCATTGGTGTCATTGGCGACCAAATCGCTGGCGAGACTGACGAACGCCACAAAACGTCGATCGGCGCTGATGACGGGGACGGCGATGAGAAATGCGTCGCCCGCAGGAAGAAGGCCGGAAGCTCTATCGCCGCCGATGCCGGCGCTGTTGACGCTGACCAGAGTGGTGGTGGCGGTCTTCAGGTCGCGCAGAAAGACGTCGAACGTGCGCAAGAAACCGTTTGAGTTTTCGTTCTGATGTTCATTCTTACCGTGCCCCTTTCGCCTTGATTGCGCCTCGGCTACTTCGTACTGCCGGGGGGCTGATTCTTTTCGCTTCGACGCAAGGTTTTCTTTGGGGTTCTTTGCGCCTTCGCGTCTTTGTGGTGAAGCAGGGTTCAGGCGGGGGAAGCTACCAACTGGTCCTTGTATTGAAGCTGGTACAGCTTCCAGTAAATTCCCTTGAGCTTGAGCAATTCCTGGTGAGTTCCCATTTCCCGAATCCGCCCGCGATGCAGCACGATGATGCGATCGGCGTTCTGTATAGTTGAAAGCCGATGGGCAATGATGATGCAGGTCCTTCCCACCATGAGCTTCTCAATGGCGTCCCGTATGAGGAGCTCCGTTTCCGTGTCGATGCTCGACGTCGCCTCATCCAGCACGAGAATCCCGGGATCATAGGCTAAAGCCCGGGCAAAGGCCAGGAGCTGTTTCTGTCCGACGGAGAGCGAGGAACCGCGCTCGCACACCCGCGCTTCGTAACCCGCTTTGAGTTTTTCGACAAACTCGGAGGCATGCACAATTTCAGCCGCGCGGCGCAGTTGCTCGTCCGATATCTCCGTGTTGCCCAAGCGAATGTTGTTTGCGATGCTGCCTGAAAAAAGAAACACGTCCTGGAGAACGATCCCGACCGACAGCCGGAGCGCCTGCAGATCGTAGTCGCGAATGTCCACGCCGTCGATCAGAACTTGTCCTTGTTGAATGTCGTAGAAACGGCTCAGCAGGCTGATGATGGTCGACTTTCCCGCACCGGTGGGTCCCACGATGGCGACTTTTTCCCCGGGCTCGACGGCGAACGACACATCGTGGAGGACTTCGTCACCGGGATGGTAGGCGAAATGCACGCCTCTGAATTCCACACGGCCGGATCGGACCCGCAGCGTGCGCGGATCCGGCCGGGACACGATCGACGGCGGCGTGTCCAGCAGTTTGAAAATGCGCTCCGAGGACGCCATGGCGGCCTGCAGGATTGTGTACTTTTCACTGAGATCCGAGATTGGCCGGAAAAACCGGTCCGAATACTGAATGAACGCGACCAGCGCGCCGAGAGTGAGTGTGCCGGAGAGTACCTTAAAGCCGCCGTACCACACGATCAGGGCCACCGCGAGCGCGCCCACAAGCTCCAGAAGGGGATAGAAGACCGCATAGTAGAAAATGGACTGCAGGTTTGCTTCCAGGTGTTCGCAATTGATCCGGGTAAACTTTTCGAACTGTTTCTTCTCCTGGCCAAAGATCTGAACCACCGCGGTGCCGGTAATGTTCTCTTGCAGAAAAGTGTTGATGCGCGCAATGGCGGTTCTAACCCGGCGGAAGGAGTCGCGAACTTTGATCTTGAACGTGAAGGTAACCAGAAACAGGAGAGGAAGCACGGAGAAGATCGCCAGGGCGAGCCTGAAGTCGAGCACAAAGAGCGTGACGACGATCCCCGACAGCGTGCACAGGTCCCCGAAAATCGAAATCACTCCCGATGTGAACAACTCGTTCAGCGCGTCAACGTCCGTTGTCACCCGAGTCATGAGGCGGCCCACGGGATTGCGGTCGAAGAAAGCGACATCGAGCGCTTCCAGATGGCGGAATATCTGCATCCGCAGGTCGTACATGATCTTCTGGCCCATGAGATTCATGACCATGGTCTGCCCGTAGGTCAATCCGAGGACGGCGACCAGGATCCCGACATAGAGCGCCGCAACACGGTTCAAGCCTGCCAGGTCATGGTTTTGGATGTAGCGGTCAATGGCGATCTTGGTCAGATAAGGAGGAAGTATGGAGAGGACGGCGGCCGAGATGATCAGCAGCAGCGCCAGGACTGCCGAGCTCCGGTAGGGAGCGATGTAGACGAGGAGGCGGCGCATGAGCCGCCCGTCGTACGCTTTTCCGAGAACCTGTTCTTCCCTCGGGTCCATAGACATGAGTCTCAGGCGGATGCCAGCTCTTCTTCGAGCAACTGCTTCTGATACAAACTTGCGTAGACGCCCTGCAGCGCCATCAGGGTGCTGTGCGTGCCGCGCTCCACGATGGCCCCGTCCTGCAGGACGATGATTTCGTCCGCGTTCTGCACGGTCGAGATCCGGTGGGAAATCAGAATCGTGGTCCGGTCCTTCCTGACGCTCGCGAGCTCCTTCAAAATCTGCTCTTCCGTGTACGTGTCGACGCTGGAGAGAGCGTCGTCCAGAATCAGGATTTTGGGTTCCAGCAGGACCGCTCTGCTTATGGCGACTCTCTGCTTTTGCCCACCGGAAAGCGTGATCCCGCGCTCGCCCACGAAGGTTTGATACTTCTGGGGAAATTGCTGGATGTCGCCGCGGATCTGGGAGACCTGTGCGGCTGATTCTACCTCCTGGTCCGAGGCTTCCCCGTCACGTCCGAAGGAGATGTTTTCGCGGATAGTGTCGGAAAACAGAAAAGTCTCCTGGGGGACGTAACTCAGGAGTCTTCGCAGGCTGCTGAGAGGCCAGAGCCGTACATCCCGGCCATCAACTAGGACCGTGCCTGGCTGTGGATCGAACAGGCGCGTCAGGAGATTGATCAACGTGGATTTCCCGCTGCCCGTGTGCCCCACAATGGCGAGCGTCTTGCCGGCCGGAATCTCCAGCCGGACATCGCGCAGCACTTCCGGTCCGTTGCCCGTATAGCGAAACGAGAGCCCCTGAAACGCGATGGATCCGCCTATCTGCTCGGGAACCGCGGCAGCCGGGTCGTCCTGAATCTCAGGCGGAGTCTCCAGGATCTCCAGCATTCGGCTCATGGAAGCGGCGCCGCGCTGAAAGATGTTAATCACCCAGCCGACGGCGATCGTCGGCCAGGTGAGCATGGAGAGATAGCCCAGGAAAGCCACAAATTCTCCCAGGCTCAAATGCCCGGCAATCACCTCCCGCCCTCCCAGCCACAACAGAGCTACGGAAGACAGACCGATCAAGCAGCCCATGAGCGGATAAAAGGTGGCCCAGAGGCGGATCAGCGAAACACTCCGCGCGACGTACTCCCGGTTCAATCTGTCGAACTCCCGGATCTCGGACTCCTCGCGTGCAAACGCTTTTATGACGCGGATGCCGGACAGGTTTTCCTGCGCCATGTTGCTGATCATCGAGAATTGATCCTGAATCCGTTCAAAGCGATCGTGGATCTGCTGGCCGAAGTGTTTCACGGTGAGAGAAACCAGCGCCAGTGGCAGGTATGCCAGCAAGGTCAGCTTCGAGTTGATCCGCAGTAGGATGATCGTGGCGATCACCACCGTCACGAATGTCGTCATCGAGTACATGATTCCCGGACCCAGAACTGAGCGCACGGCGTTCAGGTCGTTTGTGGCGCGCGACATGATGTCTCCCGTAGGATGCGAGTGGAAAAAGGAAAGGGACATCCTTTGCAGGTGCGCGAAGAAGTCATTGCGCAGTTCGTATTCGATGCGCCGGCTGACGCCGATGAGAATCTTTCGCATCCAGAATCGGAAAAACCCCTCGACCACGGCGATGCCTACAATCATCGCCGCGTAAATCGGAAGCTTTTCGGCCACGACTGAAGTCTCGAGATCGTCCACGACGTACTTCAACACCCAGGGACCAAACATGCTTGCCACCACAGTGAGCACGACCATGAGAAAGCCGCTACTCATGTCCAACCTGTGGCGGGCAAGATACGGCAGCAGGTAGAAGAGACTGTATCTTCGCGTCATGGGTTCGAAGCAGCCGGGAAGGGCCTATTTCAAAAATTTCGTGCCACGCCTGTCCTTATAGGGAACCAATTCTCCACCGCGCCACTTGAAGTCCACGGAATAGGTGCCGAACTGCCCCATAAAGTTCGGATAGGTCAGGTGGAATTCCGCGGTAGCGTCCGCAGGAATGACGTCCTGGTCCATGCGGACCACTACCGTCTCGAGCAGCGTGTTCTCAGTGGAGTACAGGCGCACCGTGGCGTCCAATTTTTGCAGCGGTTCCGACGAGATGTTTCTCACGATGCCGCGGATGTGGAACTCTTTACCCGTCATTTCGTCCCCCAGATAGAGGAGGGCGATCTTCTCGGGAGGAAGATCTGCAGCCTTGGTTGCCTGCAGGCCGTGGATCATCCGTTCGACCGTGCTCTGAGGAAGAACAATCAAGATAAGCCCTGCCGCCACGACGACAGCCAGGAAAATCAACGAGCCGCGGGCGACACGGTTTGCCAGCGAGGGGCTCTCAATCAGATAAGGAGGCGTGCGTACCACGACACTCGCTGGAGCAATCTGCTTTCCCTCGGTTGGCTCAGGCGCTTCAGGCATCAGAGCGGTGGGCGGGTCGGATAAGGTTTGGGTCTCCTGGGGTCCACGGGTTGAGGGCTCTTGTCCCAAAATCCCTTCTTGTTTTCGTAATCAAGCTCGTTTCCCAGCAGCTTGAGGCTGAGCTTGCCGAGAATGCGCTTCTCAAAAATTCCGAGGGATTCCAACGGCAGCCATTTTTCCGTGCCGTCCAGATCCCGATTGAGCCCTTCCATCTTCGTCCGGACCGTAACCAGGGTCTCTCGAGGATTGACTATCTCCAGGATCGCTTGTACAGAATAACGCGCCCTCACCCAGCTGCCGGTGGCTGTGTTGTTCTTGATTGCCACTTTGTCGATCTCGCTCGGGGTCAGGGAGCCGGTGACAAACACGTAGGGTTTCGTGCTTATGCTGCCCCCGGCCTTGTCCTCGAGCTCGATGCTGTATCCCAACTCATTCAACACGGCCCGGACCACGTTCCAGACAATATCGAACTTGTTCACGAACTTGATGGGGTTGGGCAGAGAGGGCCTATCCGTCTGCGCCACTACAGGAGAAGAAATCAGCAGAAGCGTCACCAGGAAGGAAAGATGCCGCATGAAAATTTTCTCAAAACGCGTATTAACGCGCACGAGGCGAATCGTAGCATCGGCCCCACCCCAAGTCAACGGATTGCCGGCTGCGGGGTGCAATCAGAAGGGCGAGTCAAATTTCTAGGCGTCACTGCCAGGTGCATGTCAATAGCCCGGCTGTGAGATTCTGAAAATTTGTATTTCGAGCCGATGGCATCCAAATCGCCGGGATCGTTTTCGTGGAATTCGTGGCGTTTTTTGTTGGCCACGAATTCCACGAATTAACACGAATTAAATTCTCCACAGTTTCTGAGAGAGTCAAAGGCCGCATGAATTGACTCGCACTTCACCCCCGATTGCGGATTTCGGATTGCGGATTGGGGTGCCTCAAATGCGCAATCCGAAATCCGCAATCCGAAATCGCTTAGTGGGAAGACTTTTGGAATCGGAAGACGGCGCGTTCGTGAGTTTCAAAATCCTTGGAAAACTGATGGCTGCCATCGTTCCGCGCCACAAAGTAGAGAAAGTCGGTCGGAGCGGGCGCCAGCGCCGCCTTCAGCGATTCCTCGCCCGGGTTGGCTATCGGGCCCGGCGGAAGTCCCGTCCGGACATAGGTGTTGTAAGGGGAATCGATCTTCAGATCCCGTTTCCTGATATTGCCATCGTATTTGCCCGACAGCTTCAAGGCATAGATGATTGTGGGGTCGCACGCCAGAGGGATCCCTTTCCGGAGCCGGTTGGTGAGAACGGAGGCCACCAGCTCGCGTTCGGCGTCGAGCTTGACCTCCTTCTCTATCATCGAAGCAAGAGTGACTATCCGATGCGGAGTCCATTCCTGTGGAAGGGGATGTTGCGCTTTCAGGTGAAGAAGAACCTCTCGGAACCGGTCCACCATGGTTTTCAAAAGCTGCTCGGCGGTGATCCGGCGCGGGACCCGATAGGTCTCGGGAAAGAGGTATCCTTCCAGGTCGCGCGCTTCGGGACTGAGATCTCCGATCCAATCGGAATGCGGCAGCGCCTTTTCCAAGTCCTCCAGTTTGCAGAGGCCGCTCTGAGCAATCAGGGCAATGGTCTCCCGGGCGGTAAGCCCCTCCGGAATCGTGATGGTGTGGTAGTAGATATCGCCGCGTTCCAGCCGCTGCGTGATCTCCACCGGGGTTGCCGGAGAAGTGAACAGGTATTCACCAGCCTTGAGGCTTCGACTCTTTGCGGCCCAACGTACGTAGACTACGAAGGGGAGGCGATGCCTCAAGACCCCAGCCTCGCCGAGCAGTGCGGCAATGTGCATAATACCTGCGCCGCGTGGGATTTCCACAAAGGTCTTCGGCCCGGGAGATCCGTAGTAACGCGTGCCTAGATCCATCCGCAACCACCAGGCCGCGAGGCCTATGACAATGAGGAGTCCCGCAAAGCCTGTGAGCAGCCAGCGCCACACGTCCTATTTTTCACCCAGGAATCTTGTCAGAATCAGTGCCGCCGCAAGGGAGTCGACAGTGCGATACCGTTTTCTTTGTCGCGCGCTCATTTGGTTCCACAGCTCCGTGGCTTCAACGGAGGAGAGGCGCTCGTCCATGCCTTGCACCGGTAGTCCCAGCTCCAAACGAAGCGTCTCCATTAGCCGTTCCACGCTTCGGACTCCCTCACCGGAACTACCGTCCATGTTCCATGGAACCCCTACTACCAGCTGGCCAATGTTGTTCTCGAGCACGGCAGCTTTGAGCCTGCCGATCAGGTTTCGCCGGCCTCGGTTTGGGACTGAAGGCAAAGGTTGAATTGTAACGCCAAGCTCATCACTGTATGCCAGGCCGACGCTCTTCATCCCGTAGTCCACAGCGAGAGTTCTTCCGCAGAGCACGCCTTCATTGGAACACAGCGGTACGGACCCGTCAAGGTGAGGGAAAACTGCAGAGGGGCTGAGGAGCAGAGGGGCCGGGGGGAAAAGCAATCTCCTCTGCACCTCCGCCCCTCTGCTCCTCTGCAATTTGTTTGCGGTGGCTCCCCAGGTACTATATAATTTTTGGGCTTCGACGCACCGAAAATACTCCGGGGGGACGAATGCTCCACAAATGGAAACTCACAGTCTTAATACTTTCCGCCTTCATCGTGTTGTATGGAGTGTCGGCTGCCTTCTACGGAAAGGTTGTCGCCAAAGATGAGGCTTACAAAGAGCTCTCAGTTTTCATTGATGCTCTCAGAAAGATAAACGACGACTATGTCGAATCGCCGGACTTGCAAAAAGTCCAGGACGGGGCAATGCGCGGATTGATCGAAGCCCTGGATCCTTACAGCGCTTTTCTCACCAAGGAACAACTGGCGGCGCTCGAAAAGCGTAAGGCGGCGGGCATGGCGGGAATAGGCGTGGCGCTTTCCAAGAGAGCAGACCTCATCTACGTGGTTTCCACCGAGCGGAATGGACCGGCCGAGGAGGCAGGTCTCCGGCCGGGGGACTACGTGATTGCCGTAGACGGGGTAAACGTTGAGGACAAGAGCATCGTGGAAACCGAGAGCCTGCTGCGAGGGCCGGAAGGATCCAAGGCGCGGGTCTCCGTATTCCGGAGCACGCGAACCAAGCCCGCGGAACTGGAGATAACTCGCAAAGCGGATGCCCCGATGCCGGTCGGAGCGCGCATGGTCGAGAGAAACATCGGATTGCTCGAGATCTCCTCCCTGGGAGGAGCCACAGTGGAGCAAGCTCGAGTCAAGCTGAAGACGCTGATCTCTGCGGGCGCTCAGAGCCTTATCCTTGATCTACGGGGCTGCGCGGACGGCAGTCTGGCGGAGGGCGCGGAACTGGCAAATTTCTTCGTGCCGGAAGGGGTCATTTATTACAGTAAGAACCGGGTGGGAGAGAAAGTCGAGGAGGTGCGTTCGAATCCGGCGCGATTCATCACGGACCATCCGCTGGCGGTCTTGATTAACGGCTCGACCGGCGGCGCGGCGGAGGTCGTTGCGGGGGCGTTAAAGGACCACAAACGGGCCACGCTTATCGGGGAAAAGACCTTCGGAATCGGATCGTCCCAAAAGCGCATTTCTTTGAAAAGCGGCGCCGTGATCGTCCTGTCCACCGCCAAGATTTACACGCCGAACGGGAAGATGATTCAGGACGACACTATGCGCAACACGGGAATAAAGCCGGACATTCAAGCTCCCGACGAGGACAGGCATCAGGACCTGTTGGTAGAAACGTACTATGACGATCTCGATGATTCGGGCAAGTACAAGAAGCTCCGGGATACGATCAGTAAAGAACAGATCGAAAAGGCCGTAGAGTTCCTGATGAAGAGCCAGGCCTCGGTCAAGAAGGCCGCATAAATTTGATCACGAGTCTGAACACCAAACGCTCACAACGTAGTCGCGGCGTTCCAGCTTTTACGACAGAGACACAGAGAACAGCGAGAGTCGGGGGAGACTTCTTTGTTTCCTCGATGAATCTGTGCGCTCTCCGCGGTGAAGAGGGGTGCAATTAGAATTAGGAGTCGCCTCAGGTGCCGCTTTGGTCAACTGCAGACGAACCAGCTCTTTTGGAGTGCGGCGACTTCGCCGCTAGGGCCCGGGCGTCGGAACGAAAGCGGCGACAAGTCGCCGCACTCCAAAATCGGACTTGTCATTTGTCCGTCTTTTGCGCTTATCCCTCTGCGGAAACCCACTTCCAATTGCACCCGGTGAAAAAGGATTGTGTTGACACTTTTGCGATTCTTTTGGTAGTGTTAAGTCCTTATTTCCTAGGCGCGTAGCTCAGGGGGAGAGCACTTCCTTGACACGGAAGGGGTCAGCGGTTCAAATCCGCTCGCGCCTACCAAAAAAAGCGCTTCAAGTACCAGGCAAAGGCTTTTTGATGAACACCTCGCATCAGGCTCGATTCGAGTTTCCCACCCTTTATTTTGATGCTTAAGGCTCGTGCAGAATAACTTCCCATGGTGCTGTCCCGCAAAGCGGGACTGGCGAGACCCGAGCCATGAGCAATACCCGGGGCGATATGTGAGGAGCGAGGAGCAAAGCCAGTGGGTTGTCCCGCTATGCGGGAAAGGGGTGCGTCCCCGGCTTCGCCCGGCATCCTCGACGATGCCGGGCATCGTCTTCCTCGCGGCGCCGTGCCTCTGCCCGCCCGGCGCTCGCGCCAAAATGCGAGTTTATTTCTGTGCGAGCCCTTAGGTATCAGGAATCGGCTGACAGACCTCTAGATCGTGCCGGCGAGAGGCAAGCTCGGCATTTTGTGTGATATGAGTCTAAAAGTTAGATACGCAGACGGGTCGATTCGCGAAGTGACGGATCCCAGCGAAGCGCTGGAAATATACCGGCACAGTACGTCGCATTTGATGGCGGCGGCGGTGAGCAGTCTGTTTCCGGGAACCCATCTGGGGATAGGCCCTGCGATCAGCGACGGCTTCTTCTATGATTTCCAACGTGACGAGAGCTTTGTAGAAGATGACCTTCCGAGAATAGAAGAAAGGATGAGGGATCTCGTCCAGAAGGACTTACAGTACGAACCCTCCATCATAACCAAGCAGGAAGCTATAGATTACTTTTCCAGGCAGGGAGAACACCTCAAGGTTGAGTTGATCCAGGAGAAGGCAGGTGAGACCCTGTCCTGCTACCGCCTTGGCGATCTGATTGATTTCTGCACGGGTCCCCACGTCTACTCCACGGGACGGATTCACCCGGAATCGTTTCAGGTGTCGAGCATTGCCGGATCGTACTGCACCCCCCCCCCCCCCCCTCCCCCCCCCCCCCCCCCCCCCCCCCCCCCCCCCCCCCCCCCCCCCCCCCCCCCCCCCCCCCCCCCCCCCCCCCCCCCCC
>Ga0066665_10001731_pt1 | contig 10375 bp, 5 predicted proteins | sample GraSoiAngelo_114_FD_75175 | JGI IMG/M metagenome (GOLD analysis project Ga0066665, IMG submission 75175) | Grasslands soil microbial communities from the Angelo Coastal Reserve, California, USA - 14_0903_13_40cm | ecosystem: Environmental > Terrestrial > Soil > Grasslands | place: USA...
GATTCAGTTCTTCGATCGTGCCGTTCGCGCCTTTGACCCAGCCGGGCATTTTCCCGACGCAACCAGGTGAACCTTGAATAACGCGCACCCCGTGCGTCTTGAACGACTCAACAATTTCGACGGACTTTTCGCGATAGGTCTGGCCGATGCGCTCCTCGTAAGGTCGATACTCGTGGTCGTTCATGCCGTAGCAGGTCGTGGCGACGGTCGGCTTGAACCGCAGGCAATCGTTCGTCATGCGCGCGAGAAAACCCGGCGCGCGCTCGCCGCTCCACCCATATTGACGCACGGTGATCTCCAGCTCGGGCACGCAGACCGTCAGATAAGTCTCCATGATCCGCGAATACATCTTTTGCTCCGTGATGGAGTCGCCGCAGATGGCCAGCCGGTCGCCTTTCTTCAAGAGCAAACCACTTGGCCTGGGCGCTTTCCTTGGGTTGAACTTCGCGAAATAAGGGTCGTCCGGTTTGGACTGGAACTGCTCGGAGGCAAAGACGGAACCGGCGCTTTGAGCGAGCAAAAGGGAAAGCAGGATTTGTTTCATAAGTTTGATGGCTGGAGTCTTTGATTTTCGACCGTGCCCGTCAAGAGCGGAGCCGGACCGGTAGCGCAGATTGGTAATCTGCTGTGTCGCCGATCGGCAATCGGCAGAGTTTTCAAAAAGTTCCCGAGTGCTCGGCCTGGCCCACGGCCCGCAGAACGCCGTTCTGCGATACGGCAGATTACCAATCTGCGCTACGGGCACGAAGTTTCCGGGTTAGGCCTCGGGTTTCGGGCTTCGCCGGACTCCGGATTTCGGGTTTCGCGACAACCTGTTCCGTGGGAGGACCGTGCAGCCCTGCTCCATGACCCCGCGCTTCCATTTTCACCCAGAGGGTGGGCATTGAAACGCACAGTTGCCAATCCGGCACGAAGCTGCTAGTCTCGCACATAGAGCCCGGATAACCGGCGATAAAAATATGAAAGACGTCACGACATCCCGTGTTGGCAGAACCTCTCTCACCAGAGGTTTTACTTTGATCGAACTGCTGGTGGTCATCGCCATCATCGCGATTCTGGCGGCGTTGCTGCTGCCCGCGCTCGCGGCCGCCAAAACCAAGGCCCACGGCATCATGTGCCTGAGCAACAACAAACAGCTCCTGCTCGCCTGGCACCTGTATGCCGGAGATTTTGAGGACCGATGCGTCAATAATTTCACCATCCCCGGCACCGAACAAGCGATACAAAGACAAAAGTTCGATAACTGGGTGAACAATGTCATGACATGGGGAGCGGGGAACTCGGTGGATGACAAAAGCAACACGAATGAGCTTTGGGTCAAAAATGGCGTGCTGTCTCGCTACACATCCGCTGCGCTTGGTATTTACAAGTGTCCCGCAGATAAATATCTGAGCCCACCCCAGAGAAAGGCTGGCTGGACCGCTCGGCTGCGCAGCAACTCGATGAACGCCTTGTTCGGCTACAGCGGTACCGATGGGTACAACGACAGCACCGGCAGAGCTTGGGCCGACCAGAATTACCGGCAATTTCTGAAGACATCAGAAGTTCCGCAACCGGCGTCCACTTGGCTCACGCTTGACGAGCATCCGGATTCGATCAACGACAGCTTTTTTATCGTGAATAGAATCGCGACCCAATGGGGCGATCTTCCTGCCTCTTACCATAACAGAGCTTGTGGCTTTTCCTTTGCTGATGGACACGCTGAGATCCATAAGTGGCTGAGCGGGACATCTGTATATCCGGTAAAATTCGCTTTTTCCGTTAGACCCTTCGATGCCGCCGGCAAGAGAGATTTCCAATGGTATAATGATCGGACCGGTTGGACATTAGTTCGTTGATCCGGGCGATTTTTTTTCATCGGTAGTGGCCACTCGGACATCAGACGGGCTTTAGGCTCCTTACGGAAGTAGTTCCGAATCGTCCGTTCGCCCAGTCGAGCCGCAGAGCCTCGGAGAGTTACGCTCTGGAATGTCCCTGTGCGAGCCGCAGCGCCGCTGCGGCGGAGGCGGGTGAACTTGAAGATGGAGGCTGCCGGATTCAGCCAGCCTCTGGGTTTTCAAGGATGCTTGAGTCTATAGAAGCGGGCGCCTTCCGAAGTTGAAACGCTCACTTGATTCTGTTCGTTCGTAACCGTTGGCGTCCTCGTCAGGTCTGCCCAGTTCGTCGAGGTCAAATCGGGATTCTCTTGCAACCCAAAACCGGTCGCGGAGGTCGGCCAGGAGATCAGAGCGGTGTTTCCGGAAATGGTGATGCTCAACACCCGCGCTGTAACCGGTCGCCAGATATAAATCCGCCCGACGCCGCCGAACGCTCCTCCTGCTACAGCCACCAGTTTGCTCCCATCCGCGGAAGAGGCGACGGAACTCCACTCCGCACCAGGAGCGCCCGTACTCAGCCAATTGACTCCCGAATTCGTGGAGACAAAGATCTGTTTGATATCAGCGGCGACCGCCACCAGCCTGGTTCCATCAGAGGAAGAGGCGGCGGAAGTCCAGTTTCTAATAGGCGCAGGAGCTTTCGTCCAGGTGACTCCCGAATCCGCCGAAGTGTAAACCGGGCCGTTTCCCATCGCGACCAATCGGCTCCCATCTGCGGAAGAGGCGGCACATTGCCAAGGACCCAGCGGCACCGCGCTCGCAAACTGCCATGTGACGCCATAGTCCGCCGAGGTCCAGACGGAGCCGGGGTGAAATCCGCTGGCATCGGCTACGGCCGCGGCGATCAATCGGCTGCCGTCCGTGGAGGATGCAACGCCGCGCCACTGTATATTTGGGGCACTCGTCTCCACCCAAGTCCATCCCGGATTACTCGATGTTTCCAAAGTGTAGAGTGGGCCGGTCCGCGTCGTCGCCACCAGTTTGTTTCCGTCGGCCGAAGAAGCCACGGACGTCCACCAGAACGGAAGCGCGTCGTTCTCGGTCCATGTCGCCCCTGAATCCACCGAGGTGTGGATCGGGCCCAGACCGATACCGGCTATCAGTTTGGCTCCATTCGCCGACGAGGCGACGCAAGTCCAACTCATCAGGGGCGCACTGGTCTGCGTCCAGGTCGCTCCCGCGTCCACCGAGGTGTAAATCGGGCCAGGATTCCCCTGATTGTCATTGGCGACGACAGCCACCAGCTTGTTGCCGTCCGCCGAAGAGGCGACGGCTGCCCAGTTGGTCGTGGGCGCGCTGGTCGGTATCCAGTTTTGCGCGAATGTGGGACAAGCAACGTGCCATACTCCGCCGAAACCGGCTATTGCAAGCAGTAGTTTTTTCATGACTCAACTGCCAGAATGGGAGTTTGTGATTACGACCGAACCTACCAGAGTCGCTCCTCAAGCGATAGCCTAAGAAAGGGCGAAAGCGATCCTGTTTTTTGGCCGTCCAGGACGTACTTCGTGTCACCGCCGGGCGGAATTTTCCAGTGGCAGGTGAATGGTGTGGTAGCGATTCACCGTTGGTTCACGAAGTGTCACCGCCTGGCCATTCGACCACCGTATCTCCACGCTTTCCACGCGGTCGGTCTTTCCCAAACCGAAGTGCACGGTGTTCGCGTGCTGCGACCGGTGGGAATCGCCGGTCACAATTTGTCGGACCGCGCTGCGGCCGTTGCAGCGGAGCGTCACCCGCGCGCCGACCGGTGATTTTCCAGCTCCTTCCCGGAAACGGAAGCCGATCCAGTTGCCGCCGTCGGTCAGTGTGTTTTTGTAAACGCGCAACGTTTGTTTCACGTCCGGCCAAACTTCCAGCGTCGTGACCAGCAAGTCCATGCGTCCATCGCCATCCAGGTCATCGGCCACGACGTTGCGTGAATCCTGTTCGAGCGCCACACCCAGCAGGTTGCCGATCTCGACAAAGGATGTGCCGTCTTGATTTAGATAAAAGCGGTTCTTCTCGTAACCGCCGTACGACCAGCCGGCGCCTCGCGTGCGACTGAATTTCCCCATGAAGTAAGCAGTCGCCGTGAAGTCATCGACGGAGTCGTCCACGTAGATATCGTGCAACCAGAACTCAGGCTCGTAATCCCGGACCGACTGTTTGCTTTGCATGCCATTGGCGATGTAAACGTCCGGAAAACCGTCGTTATCGAAATCAAACGCGCTGCAGCCCCACGACCAGCCGGAGCGCGCGATGGAATCGCCTGTCTGTTCGAACCCGCCGTTTGCGCGCGCCAGGTACAGCCGGTTGCCGAAGGTCATTCGACTCCGCATCGTCCGGTCCTCGGTTGAGCCGGGGCGCGTCAAACCGAGATGCTCGAGGCGGTCCACGGTAGGCGAATTCATCCCGATCATCAGAAAGTCGAGTCGCCCGTCGGCGTTGAAATCCGCCAGCGCGTGTCCCATGCCGAAAGCATGGGTCTCAGTGACCCAATCGCCGGTCACGTCGATGAAATGGCCGTGGCCGTCGTTCCGGTAAAGGTCAGCGCCCGCAAAATCGCTCACGACGAGCAGGTCCAGGTTGTCGTCATGATCCAGATCGACGAACGACGCGCTGTAAATGCGACGCCCGCGTTTCGGACCGAGACCCGCAGCCTCAGTCGCGTCGGCGAAATGGCCATGACCGTCGTTCAGCAAAAGGTACGCAGAGTGACCGTCATTCGCGTCGTAAAAGTTGGGCCGCAAGACTTGGCCGAGGGTGGGCACCTTGTATTGACCTAGAAACACATCCAGGTCGCCATCGTGATCGATGTCACCGCAGGTCAGGACCATGGCGTTGGTCAGGCGCGGGCTGGCCAGCCATGCCATTCGGCCCGGCTGGTCGAAGGTGCCTTGTGGCGAGCCTTTGAATAAAATCAACCCTTCGGACTTCGCGCACAGAAAGTCCGCGACGCCGTCACCGTCAAAGTCCGCAATGACAGCATTGGAAATCAAGCCAGGCGGGTATTTGCACAACGGTTCGGACTCGTAACGATCCTCGCCGCGCCGGCGATAGACCAGGTTTTTCGCGGCCAGAATAATTTCCGACAACCCGTCGCCGTCGAGATCGTAAAGAATGAGAGGATCGATGTATTCGGACTTTCCCTCCGGCGGGATTTGTTCCGACAGGATAAGGTGAAAGGGCGGTTCGCCGCGCCGTGTTTTGATCGTCAGACGGCTGGCATCGATCCGTTTCACTGCCGCCAATCCGTCGCTCGACCGTCCCGCTGCCCAGTCCACGATCAGGTCGCCCTCCAGAATCGCGCGCGTTGGGGACAAGACGTTGGCCGATCCCCTCACCCCGTCCCTCTCCCGATCCGATGGGGAGAGGGTGGCCTTCAGGCCGGGTGAGGGGAGGTTCATGGGCAGGGTGCCTGTAGTGCGGGTGAGGGGGGCCGAATTGATCAAGTGGGCGGAGAAATAGAAACGGCTTTGTCGCGCCTGGCCGGTTTCGTCTGGGTCGAAAAGGTTGTGGCGAAACTCCGTCTGCGCGAGTTGCCAGCCGGCGCGCTCGAACTCCTCAACCAAGTGGCGCCACTCTCCGGCAGAAAGCGCAGGCCCGGGCCCGTCCGGCGCCCGGAGTTCAATTCCGTGAGGCAAAGTTTGCGGCGTGTTCCATTTGCCCAGGACCACCCCGCCAACGGGAAAGGAGGCGATGAGACTGAGTTTGTTCGTGGCGGCGTTGAGCGAATCCCAAAGCGATTCAAAAGTCCGGCCACATTCCTCGGCGAGCATCTCCTTCGCCCAAACCGTTTTGTTCAATTCGTTCTCCTTTGCTTCAAGCGCCTCCAATCGGGCGGCGAGCTCCTTGCTGATCCTGCCGCTGACGCTGATCGGCTCAACGGGGATGGAAGGTTCGCGCCTGGAGCTGACCATCCACAGTCCTGCGGCGATCAGCAGGAGGACAAACACGGTGGCGAAGAAAGGTTTGTGGAATGAAGCGCTCACACATCGAAGAGCGGCTGGTTTCGCCTTTACCAATCAAGCCGCAAGATCGAAGACAAAATCATGAGCCGCGAAGAGGCACAAAAAGCACAAAAGCTGAATTCTCCTGGCCCCTTTCTTTGTGCCTCTTGCGCCTTTTTGCGGCCATCTCCATTTCGTCAAAGTGCCTGACCACCTCCCGGCCCGGCGGAGATCCATCACGGTTTGACGGAGATTCTAGTCCAGTTGCGGTGGTGGCGGGTGGCGTAGTCGGCCAGCACCTTTTCGTGTTCAATCAGCACAGCCCGCACGACGGCTGATTCGTCCGCATGGCCGAAGTCAGGTACGAAATCGGGAATGAGGTCTTTCTGGCGGTGCGCGTAAATCAGCGCAAAAACAGCGCTGGCCACGGACACGAACGGCAGATCATCTTCCGCGCCTTCGGCAAAATCCTCCACCACGTCGGCGAGAAATTCCAGTTGTTCAACCAGGTGTGGATATTTTGGCGCGTTGATTTGGGTGAATTCCATTTTGAGAAACGGCAGTTTCTTGTGCACGCCCCGCAGAATCTTCGGCGTGATCTGCGCCGCGCCGTGATGAACAAATTCCACAATCTCGGACATGGCGGCAGTCTGACTGAACAGCCGGAAAAATACAAGTCACAACCGCGCCGCGTCTGGGGGACAAATCAGTTTTTGAGAACGGCGCCAAATAGCTGCGGAGCAGCGGTAGAAGGTAAGCCCACGGCGTCAGCCGTGGGTCGCGGTATGAGCAATCGGAGCCGCGAAGCGGCGAAAGGGGATTTTCTTCGGACGCAATTCTGTCGCCCCTGACTGGGCTTTTGGTGATCGCGCATTTTTCCCCACGGCTCACGCCGTGGGCTACCCTCTTCCGCCACACCGTGGCTGACGGCTTCGTTCCCTTGTTGCCTCGCCGGCTACACGATTTCCACCGGGCACTGTGGCAGCGCGTCGAGAAACGACTGGCCATAGCGCTTCGTGAGGACCCGGTTGTCCAGCACGACCACGATGCCGCTGTCCGTCTTCGCGCGGATCAACCGCCCCACGCCCTGACGGAATTTCAAGATGGCCTCCGGTAGAGAGAATTCATTGAACGAATTTCCGCCGTGCGCTTCGATGGCTTCGATGCGCGCTTCGATCAACGGATGGTCCGGCACGGCGAACGGCAGTCGTGTGATGATGACGTTGCTCAACGCCTCGCCCGGCACGTCCACGCCCTGCCAAAAGCTGTCGGTACCGAACAACACGGAATCCACGTCAGCCTTGAATTTCTCCAGCATCGTCGAACGAGGCGTGCCGGTGCCTTGCACCAGGCATTCGATGCCGAGTTTGTCGAACCAGGATTGCATCCGCTCGCCAATCTCCTGCATCAGTTTGAAGTTGGTGAAGAGCACAAATGCCTTGCCATGGGTCATCTTCACGAAATGCTCAATCCAGTGGATGAGGGCGTCGCGGTAGCCGGCTTCACGCGGGTCGGGCATTTTATTGACGACGAACAGTTTCATCTGCCGCTCGTAATCGAACGGTGAGCCGACCTGAAGTTGGACGGCCCGCTCCGCGCCGACCTTGCGGACGAAATAGTCCAGCGCGTCGCGTCGTAGGACAGGCGTCGCGCCTGTCTCCGACTCTTTTGCAATTTCTCTTTTAGTTTGAGACAGGCTGGAAGCCTGTCCTACGGTTGGATCGTCAACACTGCTTCCCTTTCCGACTCGAAATTCCCCTTCAGGTAATTTTGCTTTGCCAGGGTTTTCTTGAACGTAAGCGGAAAACCGGTCCAACGCTGAAGCATCCCGCACGATGCAATCAAACGATTCGTCCTGCCAGACATTGCCCGCACGTCCGATCACGGCGTTGATTTGTTTTGCGGTGAAGGATTTCCAGGAATGAAGAATTTCGGAAAGCGTGTGGTCGCCGAGCGGCCGCAGCAAAACGTGAACGTGGTTGGGCATGACGGCGTAGCAACCAAGCCAGTATCGCTGTCCGTCGAAGCATCGCAGCGCTTCTTCAACGATCGTCGAAATTTTCGGCTGGCGCAGCCAGCATTCGCCCAGGCAATCATCCAACCAACGATGGAACCGATCGGCAAACAACTCGGCGTATTCCAACTCCTGTTCCATCGTCCGCGGTTCGGGATGTTGTCGCCGCCACTCCCTCAATTCCATTTGCCACTGCACGAGTTTGTCTTGCGGGATCGAGTCCGCCAGCCGGAACGTAACGAAATAAGTGCAACCTTCCTGCCGCCAATGCGGTAGATGACGACCTGTTTTTCCGACCGCCGCATGGGGGTCAAACGGCTTGAATGGCAGGACAGGCATCTTGCCGGTCTCTAATGTTTTCTTTTCAGAATGAGACTGGCGGGACGCCTGTCCTACTTTGGTTCCCAGCGTCGCGCTGGTCATGATGACCGACGTGTCTGCGCCGAAGAGCCGGCGGCGCAGGTATTCCGCCACGTCAATCGGCGCAGCGTTCAAAGCGAGGTTTTTCTGCGTTTTGCCGGTACGTTCGACCCAGTAAACATGCTGATCGGCGCTTTGGCTCAGGAACACCGCCACGGCCTCGCGCAGTTCGGCCAGTCGCCGGTTCCACTCCATCAGTTCCTGGCCGGTGTCCTTGTCCTCACTGCTCTTGATCAATTCGCTGATCGCCTCGCGCAGTCGCTGGATCGGCAATGTCACGTTGTCGCGCACCAGGTCCGGTCGGCGGATGCGCAACTCCGTCCATGTCCGGCCCTCGGTGGGGCGACCCGTCCTCCTTAGCACTACTGCGGAGGGTGGAGACTCCGTCGAGCCCTGTCTTCTTGTTGCGGCGTTATCTCTGGCGAGACCCTCGCACGCTTCCTCAAGCTCCACGAAAAACTTGTCCGTCGCTTCAAACAACTCAGCGACCAGTTTCACCGCCACACCCCGGCGCAACGTCGCCAGCACTCCTTTCTCCGTGCGCGGATTCCAGAGCCGCTGCAACGCGAAGCGCATCTGCCCGCTCGAAACGCTCAGGCCGATATGGCGCGAAGCGACCCTCTCGACGTTGTGCGCTTCGTCGAAAATGACGAAATCGTTTTTGAACAGGATGCCGCCGTGCATTTCCTCGTCCAGGCCGCCCAACAGCGTGAAGAACAAGGTGTGGTTCAGCACCAGAACATCGGCGGAGAGGATGCGACTGCGCGCGCGCTGAAAAAAACAAATGCCGTTTTGTTTGCCGAACTCGGATGTATAACCGCAAATCTTCGGCGCACAAATCCCGCGCTCGGAGCAGACCTGCGCCCAGACTTTCGGGTCCGGCTCGATGTCGAAGTCGGACAAACTGCCGTCCTCGGTCCGTTTCGACCATTCGTAGATGCGCTTCAGTTCCTCAACTTCCGGCGAGGTGAACAGGCTGTCGGCCTGCTGCATCGCCTTGTGCAGGCGGCGCGTGCAAAGATAGTTTTGCCGGCCCTTGAGCATCGCGAAGCTGAACTTCACCGGCAGAATTCTGGCGAGCATCGGCAGGTCCTTTTCCACGAGCTGCTCCTGCAGATTGATGGTGTGCGTGGAGGCGACGGCCTTTTTGCGGTTGGCCACGGCGAACAAAATGGCCGGGACGAGGTAGCCAATACTTTTGCCGACGCCTGTGCCCGCCTCGACCACCAGATGCTCCTTCGCTTTGAGCGCCCGCGCCACAGCCACGGCCATCTGCTGTTGCTGCGGGCGATACTCAAAATTCTTCGCGCGCGACAACAGTCCGCTCGGCGAAAAAATCTCCCCGACCTGTTTGACCAGGTCGATGCCGGAACCGGCAGGTTGAGATTCGATAACAGAAATCATTTCAATGTAGGACAACCGTCTCGGCTGTCTCTGCCAGGCATCTCGATCGACTAAATAGCGCCATGTTACGTTCTTCGGAGACAGGCGGGACGCCGGTCCTACCTCAGGTTTCCCTTGGCCTTTTCATTACCACTTCCACCCCGGCTTTGTTCTTGGCGATCATGTTCGCGGGCAAAATGCCACGCCAGTTGACGTTCGGGTAAATGATCGCGCCGCGGCCGAGGATGCTTCCCGGATTCAACACGGCGTTGCAGCCGACCTCCGAACCGTCGCCCAGCAGCGCGCCAAACTTCCGCAGACCGGTATCGAACGGTTTCCCGTCCATTTCGACGGTCACATTCGTGCGGTCGAGCTTGATGTTCGAGACTTTCACGCCGGCGCCGAGGTGGGTTTTGTGGCCGAGGATTGAGTCACCCACGTAATTGAAATGCGGTACCTGACAGTGGTTGAACATCAACACGTTTTTCAGCTCGCACGAATTGCCCACCACGCAGTTGTCGCCGACGATGACGTCCTCGCGCAGATAGGCGTTGTGACGGATCTGGCAGTTGCGCCCAATGATCGCCGGGCCTTTGATCATCGCGCCGTCCTCGACCACCGTGCCCACGCCGATGAAGACCTGTTCGCCGATGTAAGCTGTGCCTTCGCAGCGATTTTTCAATGCCGGTCGCACGTTTGTCTTCACATAATCTTTGATCTTCTTGAGCGCCTCCCAGGCGTATTCACAGCCC
>Ga0066665_10001734_pt1 | contig 10367 bp, 7 predicted proteins | sample GraSoiAngelo_114_FD_75175 | JGI IMG/M metagenome (GOLD analysis project Ga0066665, IMG submission 75175) | Grasslands soil microbial communities from the Angelo Coastal Reserve, California, USA - 14_0903_13_40cm | ecosystem: Environmental > Terrestrial > Soil > Grasslands | place: USA...
GACCTCACCGCCCTCCGTTTTCCGACCGGCGACGACGCCGGCGTCTACGCGCTCCTCGAGGAGCTGCGCGACCTCTTCGGGAAGCCGCGGCTCGTGCCCGAAGACGGCCTGCGCGCGCCGACCACCGCCACGGGTGCGCTACCGCCGGTCGCATCCGGCGCCGATCGCCTCGACGCGTTCCTCGCCCGCGCCGAGCAGGAACTGACGGTCCTGCCGGTGGCCACTCCCGGCGACGGGCGAGCGCTCGAGCTCGTGAACAAGACGAACCAGTTCAACTTGAACGGCCGGCGTTACACGGACGGCGAGTGGCGGGCACTCGTCGAGCGCGACGGCTCGGTCGCGCTCGTGCTCGCATACCGCGAGCGGTACGGTCCGCTCGGCAGGATATCGGTGCTGGCAGGCCGGCGCGCCGGCGCGCACCTGACCGTCGACACGTGGGTCCTCAGCTGCCGGGCGTTCAGCCGCCGGATCGAGTGGGCGACGCTCGCGTGGCTGTTCGACCGCTGGCACCTCTCCGACATCACCTTCGCGTACGCGCCGACGCCGAAGAACCACCTCGCCGCCGGCTTCCTGCAGGAGCTGGTCGACGGCGAGCTGCCCGCCGCGCCGCGCGTCTCCGCGGCCGCCTTCGCGGCGCGGAAGCCGGCGCTGTCCATCCGCTGGTCGGCGGCGGAATGCCCGTGATCGCGTTGGACGGCGTCGAGCGCCGGCTCGTGCGCTGCTTCGGGCTCGTGTTCCCGGAGCTCGGCACCGACGAGATTCCCGTCGCGAGCCCGTCCTCGGTCGGTACGTGGGATTCGCTCGCGTCGATCAACCTCGTGGCCGTCATCGAGGAGGAGTTCGGCATCCAGGTGGAGCTCGAGGAGCTGGGCGACATGATGTCCTTTGCGACGGTCCTCGACCTGCTCGAGCGAAGGCGCGGCCGATGACGCCGGCCATGCGAGCCCTCGAGGGGGCTGACATCGCGGTCGGCGCGAAGGCCGAGTTCGAGCGCGAAATCCGCGAGGAGGACGTCCTCCGGTTCGCCGAGAGCTCGGGCGACTGGAATCCGCTCCACGTCGACCCGGTGTATGCCGCCGCCTCGAAGCTCGAGGGGCGCCTCGTGCACGGCGCGTTCCAGGTGGGACTCGCCTCCGCGCTCGTCGGCATGTCCCTGCCCGGGCCGCCGGTCCTGCTGGCGTCGGTGCAGGCGCGCTTTCCCGCGCCGCTCTACTTCCCGTGCCGGGTGCACGTCCGCGGGGAGATCGTCTCGTGGGACGCCGCGCTCCGCAGCGGCAGCGTGAAGGTCGGCATCCTCGACGCCGGCCGCCGCCTGCCGACCGCGGAAATCTTCATGGGGTTCACGAGCCACGAGGCGCGCCGGCCCGCCGCGGCGCTGCCCGTTCCGCCGGTGTCGGCGGCGGCCGCCACGGACGCACCGTTGGTGATCGTGACCGGCGCCACGGGCGGGCTCGGCGCGGCCATCGCGGCGCGGCTCGCCGGTGACCATACGGTCCTGGCACTCGGCCATACCCGCCCTCTGCCGGAGCCGCTCGCGGCGCACCCGCGCGTCACCGGGCTCCACGTCGACCTCGCGGCGGCGGATTGGCGCACGTCGCTCGAGGCGGTGCTCGGCGACCGGCCGGTCTTCGCGATCGTCCATGCAGCCTGGCCCGGCGCGCCGCGCGGCGGCCTGCTCGCCGCGCCCGACGAGACGATCGAGGAGCAGGTCCGCTTCGGCACCGTCTACACCGTGCGGCTCGCGCGCTTTTTGTTCGGCCGCGTCGGCCCCGCCGGCGGCCGCCTGATCGTGGTCAGCTCGATCTGGGGGAGCCACCGGCCGAACCTCTCGCTCGCGGCGTACTCCCTCGGCAAAGCGACGCTCGAGAGCGCCGTGAAGCTCCTCGCGCCGGAGATGGCGCGGCGGGGCGTGACGGTGAACGCGGTGTGTCCCGCCCTGGTCCCCGTCGGCATGCACAAGAACCAGAGCGAGCGATGGATCCGCATGAAGGCCTCGCTGGTGCCGCTCGGGCGGCTCTGCCGGCCCGAGGACGTGGGCGACGTCGTCCGCTTCCTGCTCTCGCCCGGCGCCTCGTTCGTGTCCGGCGAGCTGATCGAGCTCAGCGGGGGCCAGCTCTGATGCAGATCGTCGCGTACGAACCGTCGCTGTTCTCGGCGCTCGCCGCCGCGGCGCGTGGCGCTGCGGCCGGTCACAGCCTCGGGCACCGCTCGTTCGTCGACCACTATTACGCGACCGTGCCGTGGTGCCGGCTCTACCTGGCGCTCGGCGACGACGGGGCCGTTGCCGGCGCGATCGGCGTCGAGCAGCTCCGCTTCGAGTACGAGGGCCGTCCGCTGACGATCGGCTGCGCGTCGAACTTCGTCGCGTTCCAGCCGGGCGCCGGCGGCGTGCTCTTCCTCCGCTGGATCCGCTCGAGCGAGATGGCGTGCATCTACGGCGGCAGCCGCGACACGCATCGGATCCTCGCTCATCAGGGCTGGACGTACTTCCCGGGCGTGCACGTGTACAGCCTGAACGGGCGCTACACGGATCGGCCGGCCGAGCCGCGGTGGCGCGGGGTGGCGAAGTCCTTCCTCCGCGCGGTCACGCCGCGGGTCGACGTCGGCGAGCGCCTGCGAGGTGCCGTCGCACGCGGCGTCGTGCCTGCCGTCAACGTCGCCGAGGTGGGCGGCTTCGACGCGGACATGCTCCCGCGGGCGGGCGGCTTCACGTTCCGTCTGGCCCCCGGGACCGAGTACCTCGGGTGGCGCTACAGCCCCGCGCTGCCGTTCGTGCGCTACCGACTTTTCCGGCTGCCGCGCGGCTACGTGGTGCTGAACGAGCGGCCGGGCCGCATCGTCGTGGCGCAGGCGGACGCGACGGACCCGGACAGCCTCGTCGGCGGCGTGCTCGCGGCGGTCGCGCAAGTGGCGGGGGAGGGCAGCCGCCCGGAGGTGCTGCTCACCTCGTGCCATGCGCGCATGCGGCGGCTGTACGAGCAGTTCGGCTTCCGGCCGGCGCACGTCGAACGGCCGTTCGCGCTCGGCTCGGCCCGCGGCCCCGTGCCGCTCGTCCCCGACACCTCGAGCTGGCTCGTCAATTTCGACTGGACCGACAACGGGCTCCGACCGCCGTTTCTCGACGAGACGGTGGCGTGCCCGACGGCCGAGCCGCGGCGGCTCATCACACGCCGGCGCCGCCCCGAGCCCGCATCGGCGAGTCCCGTATGAACGCCCGCCTTCCCCGTCTCGGTGCGTGGGCCGCCAAGCGCATGCTCCACCACTCGGGCCTCCTGGCGCTGGCACGCCTGCGGCGCAGCCGGGAGCGGGCGCTCGTCCTTCGCTACCACGCGATCACGGACGGACCTGCCCACGTCCCGTACGCCGGGCCGAGCATCTGCCTCCCCGTCGACGCCTTCCGGCTGCAGATGGCCTTCGTCCGCCGCGCCTACCGCGTCGTGCCGCTCGACGAGCTCGTCACCGCGGTCGGACGGGGCGGGAAGCTCCCGCCACGCGCGCTCGCCGTCACGTTCGACGACGGTTATGCCGACAACCATCGCCTCGCGTTTCCCGTGCTCCAGCGCTTCGGCTTGCCGGCGACGCTCTACGTGACGACGGGCGCCCTCGACGGCGGACCGCCGCTCTGGATGTCGGCGGCACGTGCGCTCGTACTGGCCGCCCCGGCGCCGGAGCTCGCCGTCGCCGGGCTGCCGCCGATGGCGCTCGGCCAGAACGGCCAGCGCGACGTTGCGGTGCGCGCCCTCACACGCGCGCTCGTGCCGCTCACCGCTGCCGATCGCGCCGACCGTCTGGCGAGCGCGGCGACGGCGACAGGCGTCGACCTCGCGCGATCGCTCGCCGGGGTCATGCTCACCTGGGCACAGGTCCGGGAGCTCGCGTGCGCGGGCTGGACGATCGGTGCCCACACGGTGACGCATCTGAACGTCGCGCTCGCGTCGCCCGCCGACGCGGAGGCGGAGCTCGCCGCCTCCCGCGACGCGATTGCCGCGGCGGTCGGTGTCCCTGCGCTTCACTTCGCCTATCCCAATGCCGGCGGCGCACATCGCTACTTCGATCCCGACACGGCCGCGATCCTCCGCCGGCTCGGTTTTCGCTCGGCGGTCCTGTCGGTCGCGGGTGCGCTGTGTCCCGGTGCGGACCTGTTCACGCTGCCGCGCATCGGCATCGGTCCGCGGCTCGCCTCCGTCGGCGACCTGGCGGCGGCGCTCGAGCGGCAACGGCTGGCGGCCTGAGTCCACTATGTGTGGCATCGCGGGAGAGCTGAGCCTTCGCAGGGGAACGCACGCGCGTCCGGAACGCGTGCGCGCCATGTGCGACGTCATCGTGCACCGCGGTCCCGACGACTTCGGCGAGTTCGCCGAAGCCGAGGTCGCGCTCGGCATGCGGCGCCTGTCGATCGTCGACGTGGCCGGCGGCCATCAGCCGCTCGCGAACGAGGACGGCTCGGTCCAGGTCGTCTGCAACGGCGAGGTTTACAACAGCCCTGCGCTGCGCTCCGGGCTCCTCGCTCGGGGGCACCGCTTCCGAACCTCCAGTGACGTCGAGGTGATCGCGCACCTCTACGAGGATGGCGGCACGGATGCGCTCGCCGACCTCGACGGCATGTTCGCCTTCGCCCTGTGGGACCGCCGCCGCCGGCGTCTCGTGCTCGGCCGCGATCGCGTCGGGATCAAGCCGCTCTACGTCGCCGAGCGCGGCGACCGCATCCTGTTCGGGTCGGAGGTGAAGTGCCTGCTCGCCGCGGGCGTCGACGCCGAGATCGACCTCCAGGCGCTGCACGACTACCTGACGCTCGGGTACGTCCCGGGCCCCGCGTCGATCCTGCGCGGCGTGCGGCAGGTGCCGCCCGGCCACCTGCTGATCGCCGAACCCGGCCGGCCGGTGCGCACCGAGCGCTACTGGACGCTCGAGGGACATGCCCGCGCGAGCGCGCCGCGCTCCGAGAGTGCGTGGACCGAGGAGCTCGTCGCGACGCTCCGTGGCGCCGTCGAGAGCCACCTGATGAGCGACGTGCCCCTCGGCGTCTTTCTCTCGGGCGGGCTCGACTCGAGCACGATCGTCGCGCTCATGCACGAGCTCGGCGTCCACCCGATCCGCACCTTCACCATCGGCTTCGAGGAGCGGACGTTCAGCGAGACGGCGGTCGCGCGGCAGGTCGCGACGCGCTTCGGGACGGAGCACCACGAGCTCGTCGTGCGGCCCGACGCCGCGACACTCCTGCCGCGGCTCGTGCATCACTTCGACGAGCCGTTCGCCGACTCCTCCGCGATCCCCGTCTGGCATCTTTCCGAGCTCGCCCGCCGGCACGTGAAGGTCGTCCTGTCCGGCGAGGGAGGCGACGAGATGCTCGCCGGCTACGAGACCTACCGCGCCCGGCGGCTCGCCTCGCTGTATGCACGGCTGCCCGGCCTGATCGGCCGCCGCGCGCTTCCCGAGCTCGTGCGGCGGCTGCCCGTCTCCCATGCGCGCGTCAGCTTCGACTACAAGGCCAAGCGCTTCGTCGCCGGCGCGTACCTCCCGCCGGCCGCCGGCCACCTCTGGTGGAAGACCGTCCTCTCCGAGGATGCGAAGGCGGCGCTCTACGCGAACGGGACGCTGGCCGAGGTCGAGCCCACCGTGCGGCTCTTCGAGCGTCTCTACGCGGAATCGGACGGCGAGGAGCTCGACCGCCTGCAGTACGTGGACGCGACGCTGTTCCTGCCCGCGGACATCCTCGTGAAGGTCGACCGCATGAGCATGGCCCACTCACTCGAAGCGCGGGTGCCGTTCCTCGACCGCGCCGTGCTGGAGCTCGCGCGGCGGCTGCCCGCGCGGCTCCGCCTGCGCGGTCTCACCACGAAGTACCTCCTGCGGCGGGCGATGGCGGGGCGGCTGCCCGCTGCGGTCGTCGACGGCCGCAAACGCGGCTTCAACGTGCCCATCCCGGGCTGGCTCGTGGGCGAGCTCCGCGACTTCACGCACGACGTGCTGGCGCCGGCCCGGCTCCGCCGGCTGGGGCTGCTCGATCCCGCCGCCGTCGGCCGCCTCGTGACCGAGCACATGACGCGCCGGGCGGACCACAGCCGGGCCATCTGGGCGCTGCTCGTGCTCGTCCTCTGGTACGAGACGGTGCAGGCCGTGCGCCCGGCAGTGGGCGGGGAGGCGCCGCGGCGGGCGCACGCCGCCGACGGCCGGATGGGGGCCTCGTGATCAGCCTCCGTATCCAGCGCGCGGATTTCGAGGCGCCGTGGCGCGAGCTCGGCCTCCGGCCGGACGGCCGATGGGGCCGCTGGTGGCAGGTGACGATCGCCGTCGCGGGACTGCTCATCCTGCTCCCCGTCTCGCTGCTCGTCGCCCTCGCGATCAAGCTCACGAGCCGCGGACCGATCCTCTACCGCGGCAGCCGCATCGGCCGCGACCTCCGGCCGTTCACGATCTACAAGTTCCGGACACTGCTCGTGGATGCGGAAGGGCGGATCGGCGCGCGGCTCCTGTCGCCGGACGAGCCGCTCTACACGCCGGTCGGTCGCTTCCTCAAGCGCAGCAAGCTCGACGAGATCCCCCAGCTCCTGAACGTGCTCCGCGGCGACATGAACCTGGTCGGCCCCCGGCCGATCCGCCCGATCTTTCTCGCCACCTCGACGCGCGACATCGCGAACTACACGGCGCGGTTCGTCGTGCGGCCGGGGATGACCGGCCTCGCGCAGCTCCGCGGGGGCTACTTCACGCACCCGCGAGACAAGCTGCGCTACGACATCCTCTACATCCGCAACCGGAGCTTCTGGCTCGACTTCCGGCTCGTCGCCGCCACGTTCGTGAAGCTCCTGAACCGCTGGCTCACGCTCGGCGTCGTCCTCGGGCTCATGTTCCTCTGCGCGTCGTTCGCGCCCGCGCTCTTCAAAGAGCCGTTCGAGGTCGCGGTCGGCGGCTTCAACCTGTCGCCCTTCGAGGCGCTCGGCCTTCTGCTCGCCGTCACGACCCTCGTGCGGCAGATCCCGGCGCACCGGCTGTACCTCTACCGGACGCCGACCAACCGGCCGATGGTCGGCTTCCTGCTGTTCTCGGTGCTGGCCGGCGTCTTCGGCGGCGACCTCGTGCCACGGCTGCGCGACGTCGCGTACTTCAGCGCCTCGGGCTTCCTCCTCGTCTTCCTGCTCGTCAGCGGCGAGGTGAACGACCGCTTCGTCGTCCGTGCCACCCGCGTCGTCGCGCTGGCGGCCGTGGCGGTGTCGCTGCTCGGCATCCTCGAGATCGCCGTGCAGACGCACCCGAGCGCGGGCGGCGCGCTGCGCATCACGTCCACGCTCGGGAGCCCGATCGTCCTCGCGGCCTACCTCGTCCTCGGCGTGCCGCTCGTGCTCGTCGAGCTGACCGCCGCGGAGCGGCGCGAGGAGCGCGATTTCTGGCTCATCTGCGCGACCCTCGTCATCGTGGCCGTGGTCCTGACCCAGAGCCGGACCGGGCTCTTCGCGTTGTGGATCACGGGGTCGGTGTTCACGTGGCGCGCGTCGCGGCGCACGTTCCGTGTGTTCGCCGGCGGCTGCCTCGTCCTGGTGAGTCTCCTCGTGGTCACCGGGTCGCTGCGGCTCTCGCCGGGCGCGATCGGCGCCGAGTGGGCGCGGCGCGTCTCGCTCACCGGGGCGACGCTCTCCTCCGAAGTGCGGAGCCACCACGCACTCGTCGGGCCGGAGCCGGGAAAGGGCGCGCTCAGCATCGTCATGGTGGAGGGGCCGGGCGAGCGGGCGCCGCACCGCGCGCAGAACGCCAACATGCACCTGACACTCATGCTGCGCGCCGGGCTGGTCGGCTGGGCGCTCATGATGTGGGTGATCGGCGCCGCGCTGGCGGCCATCTACCAGGGCAGCCGCCGGGTGCAGGACGAGCGGCTGGCGCTCGTGCTCTGGGCGATCTTCTCCTCCGGTCTCGGGTTCCTCGTGTCGATGGCGAACTTCAACGCGTTCTACAACCCGCCCGTGCAGATCCTGTTCTGGGGGTTGCTCGGTATCGGCATGGCGATCGTGACGCACCTGAACGGGCGGCGTCCGACGTTCAACGTCATCTATCGGTTCGGGCCGGGCGAGTGAGTGGGCACCGCATGCTGCGGGGGTGCGTCGCCGGCCTCGCGACCGGCGCCGTCTGGTGGGCGGTCGAAGCGACGCTCAACTGGACGGCGGGTGGCCTCGTGCCCGCGCGGGTCGCGGCGCAGGTCGCGGGACTCGACCTGGCGATCGGCGGCGTCGCAGGCGCGGGGCTCGGCCTCGTGCTCGGCGGCGGGGTGCCGCTCGGCCTGGCGCTCGCCGTCGTGTACGGCTTCCTCCGGGTCTTCCAGCCGCCAGGCCTGGGAGGCGAGGCGCTCTTTCTCGTCCTCGCCGCCGCCGCGGTGGCGGTCGGCGCGCGTCTCGCCGCCGCCGGGGCGGGCGAGCGGCCGAGCCTGGTTACCGGCCACGTAGGATTGCTCGCGACGGCCGCCGTCGCGCTCGGGGAGGTCGCCCTCGACGATCGGCACCTGGCGCTGCTCACCGAACGCAGCCTGCCGGCCGTGCTCGCGGCAATGCCGCTCGTCGGTCTCGCCGCCGACCGGGTGCTCGGCCTCCTCGTCGCACGACGCGGCCTGCGGCTCGGTCTCGAGGTCGCGGCGGGGGCGCTCGCGGCCGCGCTCGTCGCGCATCCGCTCGCAAGCGCGCCGCTCGAGGATCCGATCACCACCGCCGTGCCGCCGCCCGCCGGGACGCCGGACGTCGTGCTCGTGTCGTTCGACACCACGCGCGCCGACCACCTCTCGACGTACGGCTACGCGCGCGACACGTCGCCGAACCTGACCGCGTTCGCGGCCGATGCCTTGCTGTTCACGCAGGCCCGCTCGCCGGCCGCGTGGACCTTGCCCGCGCACGCGTCGCTCTTCACCGGCATGTACCCGAGCCGCCACGGTGCGCACCTGGCGGGCGGCTTCCTGCCGGGTCGCTCGATCGACGGGCACCGTCGCGTCGCCTTCCCGCTCCCCGAGGAGCGGACGACGCTCGCCGAGGCGCTGCGCGACCGCGGCTACCGCACGGCGGCCTTCGCGGCCAACTTCTCCTACCTCTATCGCAGCTTCGGCGTGGCGCAGGGCTTCGGCCACTACGACGATGCCCCCGGCCTCCTGTTCCACGTCCGCCCGCACGTCGTGCACTTCGTGCAGCGGTTCGCGCCGGGCTTCTGCCTGAAGCCGTTCCGGAGCGCGCGCGAGATCAACGCCGCCGCGCTCGCCTGGCTCGACGGCGCGCCCGCGGGCCGCCCCGCCTTCCTCTTCGTGAACTACATGGAGCCGCACGAGCCGTGGCTTGCCGAGCCGCCGTACGACCGCTGGAGCCGCGGCCTCGCCGGTGCCGCGCGGCTCGCGCGCACGAACCTCTACACGCACGCCGTGCACGACTTCACCGACGCGGAACGCGACTTCATCGCCGCCAACTACGACGGGGAGCTGCTGAAGGCGGACGCGGCGCTCGGCGAGCTCCTCGCGGCGCTCCGCGCGCGCGGCCGCTACGAGAACGCCCTCGTCGTCGTCACCGCCGACCACGGCGAGTTCCTCGGCGAGCACGGGCAGGTGGGTCACATCGGCCGGATGCTCTACGAGCCCCTCTTGCACGTGCCGCTGGTCGTCAAGTTCCCCGGTGCGAACCGGCCCCGGGGCCGCCGCGACGACCGGGTGCAGCTGATCGACGTGCTGCCGACGGTGCTCGGCGCGGCGGGCGCCCCGATCCCGGCCGGGGTCCAGGGCGAGCCACTGCTCGAGGTGACGCACGCCACCGTGGCCGAGGAGGACATCAATCCGTGGCTCGTCGCGCAGTACGGGCCGACCTACGATCGGGCCATACGCGTCCTCTACGACGGCCCCTACAAGCTGATCACCACGTCACGCGGCGAGCGTCTCCTGTTCGACCTCGAGCGCGATCCCGAAGAAACCGACGATCTGGCCGCCCGAGACCCCGCGCGCACGGAGGCGCTCGCCCGAAGGCTCGACAGCGCGATGAGCGGGATGCTACTCGCCGCAGCCGGGAAGAACTGACCATGCGTCCGAGCGGATCCGATCCATCTGCTTCAACTGGCGGCGACGCCGAGCACGGCTGGAGCCGGGTGACCTCGATGGCGCGCTGGCTCGCGCGGCGGCGGCCGCCGGCCGTGGCGACGCCCGCGATGTCCGTGGTGATCCCGGTCTACAACGCGGCCGCGACGCTCGCGGAGTGTCTGACCCGGCTCTTCCAGTCCACCTACGTCGACTTCGAGGTGGTGCTCGTGGACGACGGGTCGACCGACCAGTCGCCGGCGATCGCGGCGAATTTCCCGGTCCGCATCGTGCCGACGTCGGGGCGCGTCGGCCCGGCAGCCGCGCGCAACGTGGGCGCGCGCGC
>Ga0066665_10001735_pt1 | contig 10365 bp, 9 predicted proteins | sample GraSoiAngelo_114_FD_75175 | JGI IMG/M metagenome (GOLD analysis project Ga0066665, IMG submission 75175) | Grasslands soil microbial communities from the Angelo Coastal Reserve, California, USA - 14_0903_13_40cm | ecosystem: Environmental > Terrestrial > Soil > Grasslands | place: USA...
AAATCAGCGAGGAGATTGTCAATCCTTTTCGATGGCAAACAGATGAAGACCTACCGAATCGCTTTGGGTCGGAGCCCGGCAGGCCCGAAGCAGCAAGAAGGCGACATGAAAACGCCCGAAGGAATCTACAAGATCGATGGCCGAAATCAGCAAAGCAGTTTCCATCTCGCGCTGCACATTTCTTATCCATCGGATGAGGACTACAAGCGTGCGTCTGCACACGGAGTTTCGGCTGGTTCTGACATCATGATCCACGGAATTCAAAACGGACGCGGCTGGATTGGCGCGTTTCATCGCTGGAACGATTGGACCGCCGGTTGTATCGCAGTTTCCGACGAAGAGATCGAGGAACTCTGGCGGGTCACACCGGACGGCACCACAATCGAGATTCGCCCATGAGCGACCGAGCGAGCCCCAACGATTTTCCTAAAGCCCTTCGAGCACGCGTCGCGCTTTTTCGACATCTGATGGCCGCAGAATGATCAGACCTCTGTCCGCTTCGCGGCCCGCGGCGAGATAGGTGTATTCAATGTTCACTTCGGCTTCCGCGAGGCGCTCCGCGATTTTAGCCAGAACACCGGGCTCGCTAGCGGTCTCGATGGAGAGCACGTCCGTTTCAAGCGCGAGCACTCCGGCTTCGCCTAACAGCATGAGCGCCTTGGTGGGATCACTCACGACCATCCGCACAACGGTGTGATCGACAGTGTCGGAGGTAGCGAGCGCGTAAATGTTGATCCCGGCTTTGGCCAGCGCGTCACACACGCGCGCAAGTGCGCCAGGCCGATTAGCAAGGAAAACAGCGAGTTGGGTGGCCGTTTCGACCGAAAGCTTGGGATGTGTGTTCATGCTACGTCAAACTGATGCCTGGAACCGCTTCTGACAACTGAGGAAAACAGGTTGTGTCATATTGAGCGAAGCGCTGCAACGAAATGCGAAGCATGAGGCCAGGCTTTCAAACATCTCTGGCTTTTGCTCAAAAGCGCTGGTGAAAGATAGACCATAGATTCTTCGCTTCGCTCAGAATGACAAAAGACTTTTTCGCGAATCATGAAATCGAATGCGACGGTTGATGGATCGATGAAGACCATCACTCAGCATGTTCCTGCGAAACCTGCCGCTGCTCCGAAGCGTACCGTCGGTTTCGTCACCGCCTGCTCCATCGTGATCGCCAACATCATCGGCACGGGCATCTTCACGAGCCTTGGCCTTCAATTAAATGATATTCAGTCTGGATTCGCGCTGCTTATGCTCTGGGTCGTCGGCGGAATCGCCGCGCTATGCGGCGCGCTATGTTACGGGGAACTCGCCGCAGCGCTGCCGCGTTCCGGAGGCGAGTACCATTTTCTCTCGAAAATTTATCATCCGGCGCTCGGGTTCATGGCCGGATTCGTGTCTGCTACGGTTGGATTTGCGGCGCCCATTGCACTCGCCGCTATGGCGTTTGGGCAATATTTCAACGGAGTTTTCAGCGTCGGTTCGCCGGTTGTTCTGTCGTTCGTGGTTGTTTGGATCGTCACGGTGTTTCACCTGGGGAATCTGCAAGTCGGAAGCGCGTTCCAGAATGTTTCGACGCTCGTGAAATTGCTTCTTATCTGCGCGCTGATTGGGGCGGGCTTCTTTGTGCCATCAAGACAGCCGATTAGTTTCTTGCCGGCACCCGGCGACGACGCCTCGATTCTGAGCGGAGCATTCGCGGTCGCACTGGTTTACGTGATGTATTCCTACTCTGGCTGGAATGCGTCAGCGTACATCAGCAGCGAGATCAAGCGACCTGAGAAAAACGTACCGCGCTCACTGGTCGCCGGCACCGGCGTGGTGATCGTGATTTATGTGCTGCTCAACGGGGTATTTCTCGCGACCACGTCTGCTGAGGAATTGAAAGGCCAGCTCGAAGTCGCATTGATCGCAGGTAAGCACATCTTTGGCGAAAGCGGCGGGCGATTTGCCGGCGCTGTCATTTGTCTGGGTCTGGTTGCTGCCATCAGTTCGATGACGTGGATTGGGCCACGCGTGACGATGTCGATGGGCGAAGATCACTGGTTGCTGCGTTTGCTCGGCCGCAAGAACGAAAATGGTATCCCTACAAACGCCATTCTCGTGCAACTGCTCATCGTCAATTTGCTTTTGCTGACCCAAAGCTTCCAAGACGTGGTCCGCTACACGCAATTTAGTTTGCTGCTTTGCTCGTTGTTGGCTGTGCTGGGCGTGATAGTGCTTCGTTTCACGCGTCCCGAAATTGCGCGACCATACCGGGTTTGGCTTTACCCCATTCCTCCTGTTGTGTTTTCGATAATCACGATTTGGATGATGTTTTATCTATTGCGTTCGCACACTGCGGAATCACTGGCAGGTCTGGCAACGGCGTTGTTGGGCCTGCTGCTCTATTTCTGCGCGCGAAAGCGCCGTGATCACTCGCGATGAAAGCAAATTGGACCGCTCTATCGATAGTTCTTGGGCTTGTGAGTGCGCTGACGGTTTCCGCGCAGGAAAATCCGGAAGTTGCGCCGCGCGCAATTCCGGTAAACGCCGGTCCGAATGATGTTGCACGCTTTCTCGCCGGAATGTCGGTGCCGGAGAACTCGCCGCTCGCGCCGCTGACGCGCGATCCGGCGTGGCAGGCGCATGCTGCGTTTTTCGAAGAGCAGTTCTCAAAACTTCATCTTCGGCAGCTCGAAAAATTGCACGCGTGGCAACAGACGTCGTTCCCCGAATCACTTAACCCGTTTCCCGTAGTGTTTTACATGTTCAGCGGGCCGGATTTTTTGTACGTGGACCAATTCTTTCCAAGGGCGGCGGTGTACGTGCTCTGCGGAAAAGAAGCTCTCGGCCCGCCGCCGGACCCGTTGCGCATCGCGAATTTGCCCGGCGCGCTGGGAAACTTGGAGAACGCGATGAAGTCCTCACTGAACACCACGTATTTCATCACCAAAGACATGAAAGTCGATCTGCACGAGCAGAACTTGAACGGCGTGCTGCCGATTCTCTACGCTTACATGGCTCGCGCAGATAAATCGATCACTAACGTCGCGTTCGGATCGCTCAACAGCAGCGGCGTATTTGAAGAAGCAGCGCCGGGAAAAAAAGGCGGGAGCACTCCCGGTGTGCGCATCCGTTACTCCGACAATCAATCAGGCAACGCACAGACGCTGTATTATTTCACCACAGATGTTTCTGACGGCGGCATCAAAGCGATTCCCGGTTTCTTGAAATTTTGCCAGCGCCTCGGCACCGGCGCCAGTTTTCTCAAGTCGTCGTCGTATCTCATGTTCGAGAGTGGTTTTGCCTCGATTCGCAATTTCGTTCTCGATCACAGCAAAATGATCGTGCAGGACGATTCGGGCATTCCACTCGCTTACTTCGACCCCAACAAATGGACCGTGCATTTCTTTGGTGTTTATCTCGGCCCGATCGAACTGTTCAAACAGCATTACCAGCCCCGGCTCCGCGAGCTGTTCGAACAAACCAATCCGCCGCCGCTCGACTTCGGATTTGGTTATCGCTGGAATTACAAAGAAGCGAATCTGATCGTCGCGACCCGCAAGTAATTGCTTTGTCGAGCGCGTAGAGTCGCTGTCAGAACCTGCGGAACCACGAATACGGGAAGTCGTCGCCCGGGCAATCGGTCGGCCAGCGCGGCGGGTTCATTTCGCGGTGTGGCTTCACAGGGATGGCGCCCCTTTCGGTCTTGCCGCAGCGATCGCGCAGGTAACGAATGAGTTCCTCACACGCATCTAGCTGTGCGCGCGTCGGCTGGTCGCGGTTGAAGTCGCCTACCAAACAAATGCCGAGCGAGATGTTGTTCAAATAATCGCTGTGCACGTGGCCGCCGTTGATCTGACGGCGCCAGCGGTCGCCGACTTCGATCTGGCCATTTCCCGTCGATGTGCCGTTGCCAATCACAAAATGATACGCGAGACCGTTCTGCATTCGACGAACGTGCCGATGATAATAATCGAAAACGCGCGCATTGCCCTGCCGTGTGCCGCTGTTGTGGACGACAATGAACTGCCACCGGCGCCGCTTAACCGGCGCGCGCCGGATTGCTTCGATGACCGAACTTGTTAGGTAACGGTAGCTGACCGGGCGACTCCACGGCCAGAAACCGGATCGGCGCGGTGGCGGCGACGGCGGAGGCTCGAAGCCCTGGTCTTCCTCAATGCCTGATTTTTCGATCACAACCTGACCCTGCCCGTCCGCTGAACCGGCACGCGCAGGCTTGAGTTGTGGCGAAGGCGCTGGCGTTGGCACGGCAATCGCCCGTGGCGCCGGCGATGAGGTTTCGGACGCGGCGCGCGCTTTTTCTACTTGCGGCGCCGGCGTTTTTCGTGGCTTAGGCGTCTCCTCTTTTCGTGCCGACTTGGATTTCGCGCTTTTGTTCGTTTTGTCGGATGTTTTTTTCGCGCCCGATTTCTTCTTCGGTGTTTTTGGTTTCGGCGTTGGGGTGTGGCGTCGCTTCGTTTTCGGCGTTGGAGATTTCTTCGGTTTCGGAGTGGACGCGGTGCGTGTCTCGGTTTCCTCGGATTGATCGCGCCGTTTTTCTTCATTGACCTGCGCGCGAAGGAGGCCAGCGACCAATGCGCCAAATGCTAGCGCAGTTGCGAGCCAAATGCGAAAGCGCACCACTGCGACGGAGAGTAACAGAGCGCGCGATGCGATCAACTCCGAAGGCTTTCGCGAGTCAACGCCTACCGCAGTGATTTGTTTAAAAAGTTACAACGCTCGTGAGGATCAATCAGCTCTTCTTGTAACGTAGTAACGGTTCTAAGTTTTAACTCGTCGCTGCAGAGGCGGGCGCGAGACGTGCGGACGCACGCATTCGCTCGCGTTCGCGTCTGAGGATGGCGTTCAATTTGCCTCCCAGCAACAGCAGCAGGCAAGTCAGATACATCCAGGTGAGCAGCACGATGATCGACGCCAGCGCCAGATAAGTCGGGTTGTAGCGATCGTATCTTGCCACGTACAGCTGGAAAAGCTTCGTGGCGACGATCCACCCGAGGGCAAAGAAAATCGCACCTGGCAACGCCTGGCGGATGGTCAAATAATTTTCCGGCGTCAGAACGTAGAGAGCCAGAGCGAGAAGAACCATGAGTAAAGCTGTAAATAACAGACTCAGTCCCGCGATCCATGCTTGCAACGGAAAGGCCAGCTGAAATTCCACTTCCGCCACACCTGCGAGTCTTTCGCCAAAGACAATCGCATTAAAACAAACGAGAATCGTGATCCCAAACCAAAAGAGCATGAAAAATGAGATGATGTATTTTGACCACCAATGGCGATCCTCAACGACTCCATGCATCTGGCTGAGCGCGCGTGAAACTGTGGCAATGAAGATTGTGCCGAAATAAATTCCAAGAATGATGCCGGCGTTCGCCAGAAGGCCGCTCGTGCCTGTCACCACCACACTGGCCATGGCAGAGTCCAGAATGTCCTGCACTTTCGGGTCGGGCGGCATGAAGCTTTTCAAGAGAAGGAACATCCTATGCAACTTGGTGGGATCGGTGCCGAACAGGCCCAGCAGATGCCAGAAAAACAGTGTGCCGGGAGCCAGCGCGAAAAGAAGCAGATACGCCATCTGCGCAGCCATGCCGGTGGTGTTGTCCATTGCTGTTTCCCAAACCAGCCGGCGCATCACGCGCCAAATGAATCTGAGATATTTCATCTCCGCGGGAGTTTACTTTGCCGGGTACAAATATCCATTAAAGTCCGAATGCTTCCGCGAGTGACCTCTGTTTGCTTCTGGCATTGATCGTAGCCTGTGTCGCCTGACGACTGATGAAGAAGAAAATATTGATTCTGACAGCTGGTTTCGGAGAGGGTCACAACAGCGCGGCAAGAGGAGTGCGCGATGGGCTGGCTCGCATCGCTTCGGATCAGACTACAGTGGAACTGCGGGATCTGTTTGCCGAAGCTTACGGGCGGACGAACGAACTGGTACGCCGAAGCTATCTGGCACTTGTAAATTCTGCGCCGCGCGCCTGGGGAGTCGTTTATCGCTGGCTGGACCGCAAAACCGATTACAATACGGAATTTCGTCGGTTGACTCGGCTGAAGGCACAGTTTGCTCCGGTGCTCGACCGATTTCAGCCGGATATCGTCGTCTGCTCTTTCCCCGCCTACGCCAATGTCCTCCAGGATATTTCGGGAGCCGACAGAGTCTGCAAATGTGTGGTCATTGTCACGGACTCGATCACTATTAATGCATCCTGGTATCGGAGTCCGGCCGATTATTTCGTCGTCGCAAACGAGCAAAGCGCGGGCGTGCTGCGGAGCGGCGGTGTCGCGCCCGAAAAAATCAGGATGTTTGGATTTCCGGTCAGTCCGAAGTTTGCGGATTTCGCTGAAGATCGACCATTGCCTTCCACCAATTCCAGTCGGCGGATTTTGTACATGATTCATGCAGCCAGGCGCGGCGCGCCGGAACTGGTGCGTCTGCTCACGAAACTTGGCCTCGATCTTACCGTGACGATCGGCCGCGCTGATGAACTCCGGTCTGAGATCGAAGCGGCCGCAGATGGTCACCCAATAAAGATTGTTGGCTGGACGAACGAACTCCCGCGCATGATGCACGAGAACCATTTGCTCATCGGCAAAGCCGGTGGCGCAACGGTGCAGGAAACCATCGCCGCTAAATGTCCTATGATTATCAACCACGTTGTTGCCGGTCAGGAGGAAGGCAACGCGCGGCTGATCCTCGAAACGAATTCAGGTATGATCGCCCAGTCGCCACGGGAAGTTGTTGCGCAAGTGCAGCGCGCGTTCGATGACGGCGCAAAACAATGGCGCGAGTGGGCCGCCAACATCAGCAAGCTGAGTCGCCCACGTGCAGCGCTCGATATCGCGGAATTTCTGATGTCGCTATAACATGTCAGTAACAACGTGGTTTCAGTCCGGTGAACGATCAGCTGAACCATGCTTGGATCACACCAGTCGCAACATCGGGCTAAAGCCGCGGTTTTAGGCAGACCAGACCTCTCCGCCAGTGACGAAAGTTCGCAGCACTTCTATTTGCGGCGAAAGCACAATCAAATCGGCGTCCCCTCCAACGACAAGGCGACCCTTCGTTTCAAAAGCGACAGCGCGTGCGGGATTTTCCGTTGCCATCACGATCGCTTCATTCAACGAAATATTTACCTCGCGCACGATTATGCGAACGAGGTCGATCATGCGCAAGGCGCTACCTGCGAGCGCTGAATGATCAGCCAAGAGACAGACTCCGTTTTCCACGATGCAATCCTTGCCGAAGAGCGCAAACTGCGATCCCGCCGGTAATCCGGCACCAGCGGTTGCATCGGTCACCAGACAAATTCCGTATGGGCCTTTCGCGCGATACAACATTTTCATCAGCGTTGGCGAAACGTGATGAGAGTCGGCGATCAGTTCACAACTGATGTCTGGCTCGCTCAATGCAAACTCGAGCAAACCGGCGACCCGATTAACGCCGCGGCGGCGCGCCGTGGACATGCAGTTAAATGTGTGCGTCACGCTGCGCATACCGCGTTTGAATGCCGCCCGAGCATCTTCATCCCAAGCATCGCTATGTCCGCCGCTCACGCTGATCGCACGCGCACGGAAGACTTCGATCGCTTCAAGTGCTCCATGCAGTTCGGGCGCGATAGTGACGCGTTTGATCACATCCGCCTGTTCGAGCAGCTGCTGTACAGCCGCCGGTGATGGGTCCTGAATGAATTCGGCGCGTTGGGCTCCAGGTTTCGCTTTGGAAATGAATGGCCCTTCGACATGAACACCGGCAATCAGCCTGATTGCTGATCGACAATCACGAACTGCTTGTAGGACCTTGACGATTTCGTCCAGAGGCGCTGTCGCTGTTGTGAGCAGAAGCGATGTCGTGCCGCCACTGGCGTGGAAATCGCAAACAGAGCGAAACGCTTCAGCCGATGCTTCCATGGTGTCGCGGCCGAGCGCCCCGTGTACATGGAGATCGATAAAACCGGGCGCAAGGTAATTTCCGTTGAGATCAATGACCTCGTGTCTCCCGTGCGCCAAGGTTCGCTCCCGAATCTCCGCGATTTTTCCTTCTTCCACGACAACTTCAAGCCCGTCGCGAATTCCATCGGGAAAAATCAAACGCGCGTTCGTGAAGATCATCTGGTGATGCAGGCAATCCTGCCTGCACGGTGATGGAGGCTCAATCGAAATAGTCGCGGCAGTCGTGGCAATCGCTCGCAGACAGGATTCTCTCCGTGACTCGACGCGCTTGCTCTGGAGCGGTATAAAGGCCATCCTCTTCGAGCGATGAATTTCGATTACGACGTCGTGATCATCGGCGGCGCATTTTCCGGTGCTGCGACCGCGCTAATGCTGAAACGCAAACGGCCCGAAGCGCGCGTCCTGATCGTCGAAAAAACCACTGCATTCGATCGCAAAGTGGGCGAATCGACGACCGAGGTGAGCAGTTGCTATATGACCCGGATTTTGGGTCTCACGCATTATCTCGGCCATCATCAGTTGCCGAAACAGGGATTGCGTCTCTGGTTTTCAAACCGGCCCGATCAACCGTTTGATAATTGCGTCGAGATCGGCACACGGTATCAGAGCCGGTTGCCCGGTTTTCAAGTTGACCGCGCGAAACTCGATTCGCACATGCTCGAACTCGCGTGCCGATCCGGTTGCGATTTATGGCGTCCCGCAAAGGTCACAAGTTTTGAACTAGACGACGGCAGTGGCCATCGAGTCACTGCTGTTGTCGATGGCGCGGATCGCACGGCTACTTGCCGCTGGATCATTGATGCTACAGGCCGCGCGGCCATGTTCGCGCGAAAGCTCGGACATTTTTGCCCAAATAGCGAGCACCCCATCAATGCCGTCTGGGCGCGGTTCAGCGGCGTTAAAGAATGGGACAGCTACGAATGGCGGGAACGTTTTCCGGATTACGCGAACCGTTGTCGCACCGGGCGTGAGTGGGCCACGAACCATCTTTTCGGTCGCGGCTGGTGGGTCTGGATCATTCCGCTGCAAGGCGGCGATGTCAGTGCCGGCATCGTTTACGACAGCCGCATCTTCAAATTTCCAGAGGGACCGACTCTGGGACAACGATTGCACGCGCACATCCTCGGCAACCCCATCGGACGCGAAATCTTCGGCGCGGCAAAGGTGATCGACGGCGACGTGCACGCGCTTTCGATGCTGCCGTATCACAGCGAAAAAGTTTGCGGTAACGGCTGGGCCATGGTGGGAGATGCCGCCGGATTCATCGACCCATTATACAGTCCGGGTCTCGATTTTTGTTCTTACACCTCGTATTACGTGGCGGATTTACTGGCGCGCGGTTTGGCGGGCGAAGATGTTGCAGAGCGCCTTCGCTATTACAACCGGCAATATCCACGCACGTATCGTTCCTGGTTCGAGAGTTTGTACAAGGACAAATACTATTACATGGGCGACGCAGACTTGATGTCAGCGGCGCTGCTGCTCGACGTGAGCAGTTACTACACAGGCCTTGTGCAAGCGGTTTATCGCGATCCGGAATGTGCATTTCTCAACCTGCCCTTCACAGGCACTGCCGGCAGGCGTGCGCGCAATGTCATGCGTTTTTACGGCCGACGTCTCGTGGCACTGGCGAACCGCAGATGGGCGACTGGTTACTACGGAAAAAGAAACACCGGCTGGCGGGAGCTCTACGATGGATTCGTTCCCGACATTCGGCTTCGCAAACATGTTTCACGTGGACTGCTGCGCTGGTGGAAATGCGAGCTAATCAATCTCGTTTTGATGCTGCGCGGACCGAGAGCCACTGTAGCCGGGATCGTTGGCCCCGTCAGCGTTTCCGCCGCAACTGCTTCAACCGGCGCGGGCTCTTCCGCGCTCTCGTAGTCCTGTTCGCCTTGCTCCTGGCCGCGTGGCCAGACGTGAAAGCCGCCTGATTCGCTCGGCAGTTCCCATACTCCCCAGATCCCTTTGCCTTCGCGGAACCCGCGATAGTAAACGTCGTGCGCGCTGACGTAGGTCTTGGTCCAGTAACACTCACCGTTTGTCTCGTCGAAACGCCCGGTAACAAAGAATCGGCCTATATCGTCATTCCCATCACCTGAAATCGCTCGATCAGTGAAAATCAGGACGAGATCCATCCGGTGTTTTCGGATGCTGCTGCCGTAATTGTAAAAACCAGTCCAGGGCCCCGAAGGAAAATCCATCTCTGACACTACTTGTTCGCGATTTGATGTCGTCAACCTCTAACCGCGATGCCGGATTGCGGCGCGATCGCACTACGGGCTGAGCAGTGCGCCGTACCAGTGCAGAACAAGCTCGCCGAAAAATGTCCACGCTACTGCGCCGAAGGCCAGGTAAGGTCCGAAAGGTAATTTAGCGGACCAAACAGGTTTTCGGACGACAAGCGTAATCAAGCCA